>Ga0315549_1001552_pt1 | contig 23564 bp, 19 predicted proteins | sample SalMarSW160200MG_FD_203101 | JGI IMG/M metagenome (GOLD analysis project Ga0315549, IMG submission 203101) | Salt marsh sediment microbial communities from the Plum Island Ecosystem LTER, Massachusetts, United States - Salt Marsh Sediment SW1601-200 ... | reverse complement strand
CCTTTAAGTTTAACCAAAGGATTCTTCCTGGCTTCTTTTGGAATAACAATCGGAATGGTGTTTTTTAATATCTACTTGCTGCCTGAGTCTAACTTCAGACTTAAAAAACTTTACCTGGAAGTTTCAAGAGCCAGACCGACACTACACTTATTTCCCGAAAAATTCAACGAAATCAGCAATGGATATAACCTCTGGGCAAAAACAATCGACCACGGGAAATCTGAGCTTACAAACATTATGATACAGGAAGATTTACCTGAAGAACCTATAAGAACAATATATGCCGAAAAGGGTAAAATGAAAGTTTCAGGCGACAGCTTAACGTTTTCTCTACAGCAAGGGGAAACCCATATATTTGATCAAAAAAATCCCTCGGAATACAGAATAATAAATTTTAATAATTATATTATAGCTATCCCTCTTGGACAAAAGAAAGAAAGAACGGCTAATAGAAGTTACAGAGAAATGAATTTAAAACAACTATTAGAAAAGGCTCGAAGAACAGATGTTAAAAGAAGAAAATGGCGCTATTTACTGGAAGCCCATAAGAAATTTTCCATACCTTTTGCTTGTTTGGTTTTTGTACTGATTGGAGTACCTCTCGGAATACAAACAAGAAAAGGAGGACTTGGGAATGGAATAACTATGAGTTTCATTATGTTCATGCTTTACTATATATTATTAGTAGGAGGTGAAGAATTATGTGAAAGAGGGTCGCTTTATCCTTCTATTGCAATGTGGAGTCCAAATATTGTTATTGGAACAGCGGGTTTATATCTTTTTTACAGAATAATCTATGAAAAATAGAATTTTAGATACTTACATAACTAAGAAATTTCTCCTAGCGCTATTCTTTTCTTTAAGTGGATTTCTTTTTATCTACATAATCACAAATCTTTTCGAAAACATCGGGTATTTTGTAGACAGAAAAGCTACTTTCTTAATTGTTTTAAAATATTATCTATTGTTCTCGCCAAAAATTATCGTCCTTTTAATGCCTCTTGCCGTTTTAATGGGAATCTATTTTTCTATTGGACTAGTAACAAAACACAATGAAGTATTGGCTATAAGAGGGCTTGGAATCCCTCCCTTTAGAGTATATCGACCCATATTTCTTTACGGTTTTTTAGTTTCAACAATTGTTTTTGCTTTTAATCTCTCTTTAATTCCAAGGTCAAAACACCTCCTGAAAGAGTTTAAAAGCGGCGAAATCGATAAAGTACAGGATCATAACAAACGCTATGCCAGAAATATAAACTACATAACAGATACAGGTAAAATAGTAAACATCAATAGGCTAAACGAAAATGAAATTCATGGGATACACATTTTAACCTATAAAGATGGAAAAATCATATCAAGGGTTGACGCAGAAAGGGGAATGTGGGAAAATTCTTCATGGACTCTTTTCAATGTTTATATCAGAGATTTCGTTGACGATCTGGTCATACTTGAATCTAAAAAGACAGTAACAATCGAAGACTTTAAAAGTTCTCCCGATGAATTGGCCAAAAGTAAACACAACCCTATAAACATGTCTTTCTTATATCTTTTGCGTTATATTAAGAAACTTGACAGAAGTGGTCAGAAATCAAATGCGGAAAGAATTGAATTGTTTGAAAGAATCTCGTATCCCTTTGTCAGTTCTATCCTTCTACTTTTTGGCTGTCCTTTTGCCCTTGAAGTAAAAAGAAGAGGACTGCTCTTTGGCTTCGGACTCGGTACTCTTTCCGCCTTTACTTTCTGGGGTATAATTCAACTTTTTAAAGAGCTGGGGATAGAGGGCAATTTGCCGCCCTCACTCTCAATCTTAATCCCGGATGTTCTTTTTCTTACATTAGGACTTTACTTTCTGCTGAAAAAAGAATATTCCTAATTAGCCACGAACCCCCTAAACCCCAAAAATTAATTTGCCACAGAGAATACCCCGGTACGGTCATTCTTCCCTACGGGGCAAGCAGAGAAAAAAAGAATGCACAGAGAACACAGAGCCACATACCACACCCAATTATCTTTTGTTTGTTTTATCAAATCCCAACCCCCGAATCCAAAATCCTAAAAAACTGTTTGACTATTTTTCAATTTAACCATTCAACTAAGATTCGAAGAATCTTTATTTCGCAACACAGTCTTCCCATTTTTTGGAAAATTCTTTAGAAAGACTTATTTTTCCTGTTTTATTATAAGCGTGTGCCAGAAGTTGGTATGAATCACATTTACCCGGGTCAACTTCAATTGCTTTTTTTAAGGCTTCTATAGCTTCACTGTATTTCTCTGTATAAATACCCGACATACCGAGAAGGATATAAGCCTCTGCTTTAGTGCCTGTTTCTACCTCAGGCAAATCAAGAATCTTTTCGGCAACCTCCGATGCCCTTACATAATCTTCTTTCTCTAAATAAGCGTGAGCTAGATTATACAGGACAGTCGAATCGTTGGTACTCATAGAAGATGCTTTCTCAAGAGTTTCAATGGCCTTATTGTATTTTTCTTGCTTAAGGTAATTCTGACCCAATAGTTTGTGCGCCAAAGAACTGTTAGGGTCTTTAGAAATAGCTTTTTCAAGTGAAGTAATAGCATCTTCAATTTTATTTTGATCGGTATAAACCTTCCCCAAATAAGCATATGCTTCCGCATTATTTTTATCAAGCTTAATAGCTTTAGTAAGGTAGTCTAGAGCCTCATTCATGTCTTTTTTCCTCATACTAATTTTGCCGTGAAGCACATAAGACATAGCTTTGAGTTTCTTATCTTCAACTTCTTCTGCTTCTTCTATAAGGCTTTCTGCTATTTCTAACTTCTCTTTCTCCAGAAATTCTTTTGCTCCCGTATAGAAGGTATTCCAGCTATAATTTTCTACTTCCAAGAGTTTCTCGTAAGACAAAACCGCTTTTTTAGCCGACTCTTTATCTATTGCAAAAGCTTTTTTCAGATATTCGGCAGATTTCGTGTAATTGTTTTTTATGCAGTAGGGAATAGATAGAGCAACATAAGGTTCCGCAGTATTCTTTCGTTTATTAGCCCATTTTTTATACTGCTCGGTAGCCTTCTCATATTCTCCGGTTTTCATGTAAATATCCCCACTTAGCTTATACTCCCTTGCGGTACAGCCTAAAATACACAATAAAACTAAAAGATGAAAAACAAACAGATTTTTAATTTTAACTCCTTTTTATAAATTTCATCTAAATATATACGATAAACACTCATCATGTCAAGCCAAAGGGTTGAAAAAAAGAAATATATTATTATTATTCTCATTATGAGACCTTCTCGGGTCGAAATAAACTTAAAAAATCTGGAAGAAAATATAAAAAACGCAAGAAGGAAACTTGCAAAGAAAAAACTCCTTGCTGTAGTAAAGGCGGACGCCTATGGACACGGCGCTGTGGCAGTTGCCTCCCGTGCAACAGCAATGGGAATTGATTTTCTCGGTGTAGGGATAGTCGAGGAAGGAATCGAGTTAAGAAATGCCGGCATACAGGCTCCAATTATAATCCTCGCTCAAGAATTAAAAGAAAGATCAGAAGAAATCGTTCTTTTTAATCTTATTCCGACCGTCTGCTCCAGAGGTTTTCTTGAAAGTTTGGAAAGAGAAGGAGAAAGACAGAATAAAAAAGTTTTCATATTTGTGATGGTAGACACCGGAATGGGAAGGTACGGAGTCTCCGCAGATGAATTTATATACTTCATAAAATTATTGAAGAATATGAACTTCGTTGAATTGAAAGGAGTAATGTCGCATTTCCCGGTTGCTGATTCGGACAAAGACTTTACTCAAAACCAAATCAATAAATTTAACGAACTAACAGAATTATCTGAATCGCTGGGTATAAAAATACCTATAAAAAGTATGGCAAACTCCGCAGCGTTTCTTTTATATGAGAATTCGATATTTAATATGGTAAGACTTGGTCTTTTGCTGTACGGAATATCACCTGTGCGGGACCTAAACCTATCTGAATATAAACCTGTAATGACCGTTAAGAGTAAAATATCTTTTATTAAGACAATACCTCCGGGACATTCTGTAAGTTACTCAAGAACTTTCGTCGCAAAGAAACCAACAACAATAGCCACCGTACCTTTAGGTTACGTTGATGGCTACGATAGAGCATTATCGAACAAGGGATGGATGGTAGTACACGGTAAAAAAGCTCCTGTTATCGGCAATGTTACTATGGATACAACAATAATAGACGTCTCCGATATTCAGGAAGCGAAAATCGGCGATGAAGTAATTGTTATGAATACACTGGTAACTGCCTGGGATATTGCAAAAACAATAGAAACAATACCCTACGAAATCGTATCCCGAATGGGGAAAAGACTTCCAAGATTGTATGTATAGTCTGTAAAACAAAGAATTTAGAAGTTGGTAGAGAGCAGTTATAAGGTATTAGGTCTTAGTAAAAACAAGATAAAAAAAATCCTTTTTAATCTGCGTTTATCTGCGTCCTATTATTGTGGTGGGGTGTGGCTTTGCGTCCTCTGCGTCTTTGCGGTAAAATCAGTTTTTTAGGAAAGTTTTTGCTCTACGAAAGAGCGTATTTTTTTGGAGCGATCACGGCTTAGATTTTTTAGTAGTTCCTCTGCCCGCACCCCTCCTATTTCCGCGACAGCCTTAACTGCACTAAATCTGAGATCATCAGGAAATAACGGTATCCCAAAAACTTTTTTTGCGCTAATTATATGTGTTAACGCTTCTACTGATTGACTGTTTCCCTTGTCCGCCAAAACATTACAGATACTTTCCTTTATCTCAGCCTCCTCCTCCTTAGAAAATTTTTCTAAAAGCAATCTTTTGTTCAAGGCTGTCACCCCTTCATCTGAAAGAATAGCGCTAAGAACAGAAAGTACATATTTTTGCACTTCCGAATAATCTGAATCTAAAAAAGCCAATAAATAAGGTTCTGCTTTTTCTTTTAAAATATGTCGGAGCGTCCTTATTATCTCTATCTGAACCTTCTCGTGGTCGTCTTTCAACGCGTAGATGTCGTCCAAAATTTCCTCATTGCCAATATTGCCCATAATTAAAACGGCATTTCTTCTAACATACCACCTTTTATCTTCAAGATATTTTTTTACAACTTCCAGAGCTTCTTTTCCAATACCTTGAATTATTCTTAAAAGAGAAAATCTGACCTCCTTATCCTCTGAATCTTTTAGTAATACCATCAGATAGGGAATAGATTCTACTCCAAGCCCATCAACTTTCTCCACCACAATTTTACTAAGGTCTTTTTCCCATAAAAGAGAGAGTAAAACGTTTATTGCTTCTTTTGTTTTGAACTCGGCTAAACGAGGGATAATAATCTTTGCTTTTGCCCTATTGCTTACTTCACCCGCATAAAAAGAAACAATGGAACTTACCAAAAAATCATACCCCGCAACGTTGCTCATAAGACCCACCCGACTCAGAGTATCCACATGCTTTGTGTAAACATCCTTGTTTTTCTCTTTCTTTGCGTGCTCCATCAAGGTATCTGTAATTCTACGGATAACGGTAACTTTCTCTCCCTTAAAGAACTGCTCTATCAGATTCCTAAGGTTTATAAGTGCATTCCCCCTGACTTCAGGTGACTCTGCTTCAAGGCTCTCATAAAGAGAATTAAGTAAAGATTTAATATCGGTTAAATCAATACTGGTTTTTAATTTATCTTGCAATCTCCCATATGCTCTCACGCTGACACCACCACTTCTTTTAACACTTTTCGGAGCAGTTGTCAACTTTTCCCAAAGTTCCAAAAATTCTTTTTTGTTTATTCCTATTTCTTTTAAATGTTCCTCCGCAAACTTACGTACCGAAGACAATTTCTCCTTATCCAAAGATGACAAAAACCCCCCAAGCATCTCTTTCTGCCCATCTTCGGTTAAAAAAACAACCATTGACATAATGCTTTCCGCGTCCATTAAAGGCAACAAGATTCTGGCCATTGTAATCCTTACAGGGCTTTTGCTTTTTATAATCTTGGCGAAAACTTCTTTTCTGATTTCATTTGGAACTTTTTCAAACGTTTTCCTGATCTTTACAGATTCATGTAATAAATTATCTTGCCCGAACTGTTTTATAAATTCCTTTACAAAGTTCTCAAGCCCCTCACTTATCTTACCTGTTTTATCCTTGTTATCCTTTTCAAGGGAACAAACCGAGCTAAAAAAACGCTCAATTTCATTTGCACCGTATTCTTCGGCAGAAACTTCGGAAAATTCACTTACAAAAGAAGTAATATTACCCGTACCAGCACCAACACTAGAAGCACTACCACCAGTACCACTCCTATCACCAGCTACTCCCGTCTTTCCTTGTCCTTTCTTGCCCGCCCCTATCTTTCCTCGAAGTTTCTTCTCAAGATCTACTATATATTCTTCCTCTATTTCCATCGACTTCAATTTTTCTCTAATCTCCGGCAAAATACTGTCCAGTCTTTCCGGCGTCAGATGCGTAAGTAACTCTTCAGCATCGAAAACTCCCAGAAGTTTAACCCTGTTTACAAAAATTTCTACAATTTCTTCATCAGAAAAAGTCATTATAATCGACTTTATTATTGAAGAAATCTGTTTAAGTTTCAATTTGTCCTGGAGTATAAATCTTTTAGCCTCTGGAGTTATTGAACTCATAACTTTCTCGAAAACAGTTTCACGAGCTCCTATATCCTCCTGCCCGGAAGTAGAAATCATATTATCATATAGTTCGACAAGTCCATCCGTAACCTTATCCGCTTCTACCGAAGGGGGATCTTTATCCTGCACTTTACAAGTAGACTCAAGAAAGTGAACTAGATCAAATTCCTCATCTTCGACTATATCTATAACCCCTCCTCGTCCTTCCCCATAGTCTTCTTCCCCTTTCGTTCTTATCTGAAACTCAACGGTATTAAAATAGATCTTATCCGCTTTTCTTTCTATCAAAAGAGTATTTATGTCTTCATAAGTATTAATATCCTTGGGAGGACTAGCTACAAGATCTAAAAATCCACCTATATCTATCTCATTACAACTCGTATCAAAAGTTATACTCTCAACATTCATTCTCTTGAGTTTCTTAACAAAAAAGTGCACGCTGGGATAATCCGAAAGATCCACATTTACATCTTCCACAATTACACTATCTCCCAGAAAAACTATTGATACTTCACCAGTTTCCTCTGAAAAAGAATTAATTTCATTAACGATTTTCTGCTGCTGTTCCTTTATAATTGGATGCTCTCCCGGATAGGCAATTTTGTGATTGACTCCAAGAGCAAGATCTCTCAGAAGCCTTATTAAAATTTTTTTTTCGATTTTTTCCTCCTGTATAGTAATTATACTGTTTTTTTATCATTTTTCAAGTTATTTATTTTCTATCAATACATCATCTTTAAATTCAACCCTTTAATTATATCTTTTAACCCTTTTTACGGTCTTATCGCTCATAATATTTAACTTCCTAACTGTACCACCATGTGCGTGAACTTTCCCTGACATCTCTTATTTAATACTTGACATTTAATCCTGTTATCCTTATAATACCTGATAATACCTGAAACATTGGAAAAAAAGGAGGAAAAAATGAAAAAAGTGTTTTTATTGTTAGTAATCTTACTTGTTGTGCTACCCCTGAGTGCAAGACCAAAGCTTGAGTTTTCGCCGAGAGGAAGTCTTTATATTAGCAGCGTAAATTTTGGGATCGGTGCTGATGTTATAGTAAATCCCACCAAAACATTGGGTTTGAGAGTCAATTTGGCTGAAGTGGTTTTTGGAGACAATACTGCTTTTTCTCTAAATTCAGGGAACCTTTTTAGTTTTAGCAATTTTGATATTCTATATTATACTGATATCGCGGGTCTCTTCTCCTACGTCGATATAATATTCGGATTGCTTTCTCGGGATGCAGGAACAAGTATAGCAATTGGGGGAGGTCTTGGACTTGAAAAATACATGGGAAAAGGAAATTACGTATTTCTTGAACCAGCATTAATCTTCACAGATGGTCCCTTTACTGAAGATGATCTTATTTTTAGAACTTCATTCGGCTTGAAATTAGGTATCTGATTAAGCAATAAACAACAAATAAATTAGAATCTTTTTTACTATAACGAGAACCGCCTGGGGCAACCCACGCGGTTTTTTTTATTTTTAAATCAAAATTTGCCCTTGTTTCAAACATGAAATATCTGTATAATTTTAAAACATAGGGGGAAAACAGTGGATAAAATAAAAAAGCACTTTGACGAAGAAGCAAAAGAATTCGATAAAATAGTATCGAAACTTATTCCTTTTTACGGGGAAATGTTAGAGGCTTTAATTTTAGCTGTTCCGCATCCCGAGAAAGAAAAAATAATAGTGGCGGACCTTGGCTGCGGAACCGGTACGGTTTCAAAAATGATTTTAGAAAAATACCCGAATGCGATATTAACATGCGTAGATTTTGCATCCAATATGATAAAGACGGCAAAAGATAAACTTAAAGGACATAACAATGTTGAATACTTAGTAGAAGATTTCTATAGTTTTAATTTCGATAGAAAATATGATGCCATTGTAAGTTCCCTTGCTCTTCACCATTTAAGAAACGACAACGACAAAAAAAAGTTTTTCAAAAAAATCTTTGATGCACTTAACAAAAACGGGGCGTTTTACAATGCCGACGTTGTCTTAGGTTCAAACGAAACCTTACAGAATTTATATATGAATAAGTGGAAAGAATTTATGCAGAGGAAAGTTCCTCTTTATGAAGTTGAGAATATATGGTGTCCCAAATATGAAGATGAAGACAAACCTGCAAAAACAATAGACCAAATCAAATGGTTAGAAGATATAGGGTTTAAAAAGACAGATATAATCTGGAAATACTATAATTTTGCTGTTTACGGAGGAGTAAAACCTTAAATAACAATGAAACTTCTAAGTGCAAAAACAGAAAAAGATATAGATAAAAAAATCATAGAGAACATACTAAAAGAAAACTATGGACTGGCAGTTAAAAATATATCTTTGGTTTTTGATAAACTCTACAAAAAAATTCCCGATAAAAAAAGAATTTCTTACGGAAGAGTTCATGTTATAAAACTCCTATCAAAAAATATTTATGAGAAATTATTCGAAAGCGGCTCTGTAAACTTCGATATTGCTGCTGATTTATACGAGAAAAGCAAAAACTTTAAAAGTAAAGGTGTATCCCTCGGAATAATATCTTTTTGCGGTTTAGAGGAACCTAAAAGAACGCTACCTTATTTTGTTTCCGCTGCCGACTCTCCCGATTTAGACCAGAGAGAGATGGCTCAAATGTTTTTTAGAAAAATCATAAAAAAACATCCCGCTACGGCGAAAAAAATATTACTAAACCTTGTAAATTCAAGCTACTCAAATGTGCGTCGATTCGTTAGTGAAACCTTAAGACCGGTTCAGGAAAACAAATGGTTTTATGAGAGACCGGAATATCCTTTATCTGTACTCAGAAATCTATTCAAAGAAGCTTCCCCTTATCCCCGAACCTCCGTTGGCAATAATTTAAGCGATCTGGCAAAAAACGATCCTGACCTCGTTTATAAACTAATAAAGGAACTGGTTGATAGCGGGAATGAAAATTCATACTGGATTGCATACAGGGCATGTCGAAACCTGGTAAAAAAATACCCGAAAAAAGTTATGACCTTACTAAAGATTGACGAATACAAATACAAAAACAAAACTTATAAGAGAAGTGCGCGTAAAAGAAATTAAAGCAAAATCAATATTACGTAAAGCTAAAAAAATAGACTCGTGGTTTCTAATAAATTACGGAATGAATCTTTACAGGGGATGCGCTCATAACTGCGTATACTGTGACGGACGAAGCGAAGGGTATTATGTTAACGGAGAATTCAGATTTTTGCCACATTGGCAAAAGGAGGAATATTGTTTAAACTTAAATACTTGGTTCTCCCATGCATTTTTTTCTGTCTTTCAGGAGGCTGCGCAAAGGAAGAAAACGACTCTGATGTTTTATTTCAGATATCCACAATCAACGCGTTACTCGAAGGAATATATGACGGAGAAATCACTTTTAAGGAATTGAAACGCCACGGAAACTTAGGTCTTGGAACTTTTAACGCTCTTGACGGTGAGATGTTAATGCTTGACGGAGAAATTTATCGGGTAAGGGCAGACGGTAAAGTTTATCCGGTACCAGATTCGATGAAAACACCTTTTTCGGTAGTCACTTTTTTCGAAGAAGATACAATATTAGTTTTAGATTTTAACCTTGACTATAAATCACTGGAGGCATTTCTGGATAATATTCTACCTACAAAGAATATTATTTACGCGATTAAAATAGAGGGACTCTTTGAATATGTTCGTACACGCAGCGTGCCGGCTCAAGAAAAACCATACCCGCCCCTTGCTGAAGTTGTAAAAACTCAACCCGAATTTGAGTTTCATAACGTAAAAGGAACATTAGTTGGTTTTAGATTGCCGGAGTATTTAAGCGGAATTAACGTACCGAAATACCATCTTCATTTTATCACGGAAGACAAAAGAGGAGGAGGACACCTGCTCGAATGCGAAACCACAAACGTACAAATCGGCATTGATTTTACAGAAAAACTTTTTGTATCTTTACCCGAAATAAAAGAATTTTACGATGCTGATTTAGACAAAGGAGAAAACCTGGAAAAAGTTGAAAGATAAATTCTTATGGAACTTACTTGAAATTCGTAAGGTTTTACTAAAATAAGGAGGTTTAAATGAGTTTTTTTAAAAATATCTTATTAATGAGTTTAGTATTATTATTTGTATCACCCTTATTTGCTGAAACGAATATTGAAAGTACAGCAAAGCATAGAGCCGGTTTTTCCCTTGGGGTAGACGACTTCCCATGGAATGCTAATGAGGTATCTCTCCGATGGTGGCAAGAAAATGGCAAAGGAAAAGAATTAGCCGTTGATAGGTTCTATTTATCTATTGATCAAATAGCATCCACAGAAACAGAAACAAGAAAGAGAACTACGATAACTTTCCCGAATATAAAATATTACTTTCTTTCTCGCAGTCATTCAAGTTTTTCTGAAGATATTTATTTCATCAGAGGTTTTGGCTTAGGTTTGGGATTTGATATAAACTTGATTACAACTGAATATCCCGCACAATCAACAAGGGAAAGAACAAATACTAACGACTACTGGAGTTCTTTTTCCTTTTATATCCCGATAGGAATAGAACACTTCTTTTGGGAAAAATTCCCCAATGTAAGCTATTCTATTGGCTTTGATTTGTACGGAAGTATTCAACTGAATTATCGTTCACAGCAGCAGATTTTTCGGGAACCACAATACGAGATTTGGCAAAAAAGTAAAGGTGGTAGTCTAAACTTTGGCATGTCCTCTCCTAAGTTCTTTATCAGATGGTGTTTTTAAAAAAACAGTTGCGCTTCAAAAATCATTTTATTTTATATTTCAACAATTAGAAGCGAAAAAAGATTGATAAGAAAAACACGCTCAAACAACTCTTTTCAAATAAAACTGGAAGCCTCAACAAATAAATTTCGGAACTAAAATATATTTATTGAATCAAAATAGATAAACAACCCCAAAAGGAGGGATAAATGAAAAGAGTATCAATTATAACGTTTCTTCTAATAGTAAGTTTGCTCGCCATACCGATAAGTTCCCAGATGAAAGAAACCACCAGAGAAAAAGACGCCTCCTCTCCATATTTTTTAGTACAGGGAGAAGCGGATGTGGAAAGTTTCCCGCTCCTTGAAACAAGAGCAGACGTAAATATTGCCGGAGTGACCGCAGAAGTAGAATTAACGCAAGTCTACAAGAATGATGGCAAAAAGACTATAGAAGCCGTATACATCTTCCCTCTCGGCACAAAATCTGCAATCCATGCCATGAGAATGGAAATAGGCGAACGCATAATAGATGCCGAAATAGAAGAGACGGAAAAAGCAAAACAAATATATGAAGATGCGAAAGATGACGGGAAAGTCGCATCACTTCTGGAACAAAAACGTCCAAATGTTTTCCAGATGAAAGTTGCCAATATAATGCCCGGCGATGAAGTAAAAGTAATAGTTAAATATACCGAAATGCTTGTTCCGGAAAAAGGAATTTATGAATATGTATTTCCGACAGTAGTGGGACCACGATTCACGGGAGAACAAAAAGACAAGCAAGACTGGACAGCCGCCCCCTACCTTCACGAAAAGGAAAACCCTCCTTATAAATTTGATATAAAAGTTAATCTCAAAACAGGAATTCCCATATCAAAGGTTTCGGTCTCGACACATAAAGTTAATATAGATAAAAAACACGACGAAGCGGTAATAGCTTTATCCAAAAAAGATAAATACGGAGGCAATAGAGATTTCATCCTCCGATATTCACTTAAAGGGAATAAAGTACAGACCGGACTATTATTATATCCGGGAGAAAAAGAAAATTTCTTCCTTCTCATGCTTGAACCACCGGAAAGAATAAATATTAATATGGTCCCTCCCCGCGAATATCTTTTTGTCGTAGACGTCTCAGGCTCGATGCATGGCTTTCCTCTTGATGTTTCAAAAGCTTTGATGAAAGATATAATCGAAGGATTAAGAAAACGGGATTATTTTAATATTCTTTTCTTCGCAGGAGGCTCCTCTGTCCTTTCCTCCGAACCGCTCTCTGCAACAAGAGAAAACAAAAAGAAAGCAATCGAAATGGTTATGTCTCAAACTGGCGGAGGCGGAACGAGACTATTGGATGCCTTAAAGAGGGTATCAACTCTTCCCAAAAAGGAAGGTATTTCAAGAATTATCGTAGCTGCTACCGACGGTTACATATCCGTTGAGAAAGAAGCATTCGATCATATAAGGGAAAATCTCGGAGAAAACAATTTCTTTGCATTTGGTATTGGTTCGTCGGTAAATCGCTACCTTATCGAAGGAATGGCGAGAGCGGGAAAAGGTGAACCTTTTATCGTTACAAATCAGGGTGAAGCGAAAGAAACGGCTGATAAATTTTTAAATTACATACAACATCCGCTGCTTACCGATATAGAAACCAACTTTAAAGGATTCGATGCCTACGATATTGAACCTATCGCCCTGCCTGACCTTTTTGCGGAAAGACCGCTTATCCTTTTCGGCAAATACAAAAAAGCCTCAGGAAGCATAACGGTAACAGGTAAAATGGTAAGAGGTAAATACAAAAAAGAAATAAAAGTCAAATCTTCGATGGAAGATAGTGAAAGTTCAGCCATAATGTATCTCTGGGCAAGAGAGAGGATTGCAAAGCTTGATGATTACGGAAAAGTCGGAGCCGACGTAAAAGAGGAAGTGACCAAACTCGGACTAAAATATCATTTGATGACTCAATATACGTCATTTGTTGCGGTAGATAAGATTATTCGCAAAACCGGAGAAGTTGTTACCGTAAAACAGCCCCTGCCTCTTCCGCAGGGTGTCAGCGACTATGCGGTGGGAGGATCTTATTCCGCAACAAGATTTGGATATGGTGGGGGAGCCATGAAGATGCAAGCTCCGATGGCTGTCACAGCAAAAGAGGTAGATGCGGCATCCACATATACTCAAGATAAAAGAAAAACGAATCTTAATTTCTATATAAATACCGCTACGATGGGCCCAAAAACGGACTTAAAAAAATTGGAAGAATTCCTTGAAAGTGAACTTAAAGTAAGTTTTGAAAACATCTTAAAAAATTGGAACCTTAAGACTTTAACTCTTTCAATCGAAGTGGACGGCGGGAAAGTCAAAAAAGTAACAATAAAAGACTACAAAACATATCAAGGAAAAGCATGTGAAGAATGTATTGAGAAATCGGTAAAAAGAGAATTAAAAAACCTCAAGCTGCCGGTTGATTTAAAAGGCACTCTGGAACTAACCATAAACTACATTTAAAGTCAGATAAGAACACTCTCACTGTTCAAGACTCTGATAAGGCGCCCCTTACCCTTATCAGAGTCTTCTTTTTAACAAAAATCTTATATATGTTCTTGACTATCTATATTTTATTAATATAATCCTGTAAATGAGGCAATCAGTATGAAAATATGCGATATTTACAGAGATAAAAAAATTGTTTTTTCCTGTGAAGTCTTTCCTCCCAAACCGGGAGTGAAGATTGACGGAATATTGCAAACCATAAAAGAGCTAAAGTCAACTTCACCCGACTTTGTAAGTGTTACCTACGGGGCTGGCGGCGGAACAAAGAGTAGAACCATCGAGATAGCAAGTAGAATAAAAAAAGAATACGCAATGGAACCACTTATGCACTTAACCTGCATAGATACAAAAAAAGAAGACATTGATGGGATATTGAACGAAATAAGTAAAAATGGCATTGAAAATATACTGGCGCTCCGGGGAGATATCCCGAATAACAGAGACCTTAAATCAGTAGTTTCTGATTTTTACTATGCTTCAGACTTGATAGATTATATAAAATCTCATCGAAATAATTTCTGTTTGGGAGTGGCAGGTTATCCGGAAGTTCATCCTGAAGCTTATTCTATGGAAAAGGACATAAAGAACTTAATAAAAAAGATTGAAGCTGGAGCTTCTTTTATAATAACCCAGCTGTTTTTTAAGAACGACTTTTTTTACCGCTATTTGGATAAGATACGTAAGATGGGAATTAAGGTTCCCGTTTCTGCCGGTATTATGCCTGTTTTTAGAGCAAAGCTTCTAACTAAAATGATAAAACTGAGCGGTGCCACGGTTCCATCCGATCTAATCTCAATAGTAGAAAAATACAGAGATAACGACACCGAAATGGAGAAAGCCGGAATAGAATATGTTGTAAAACAGATACAGGATTTGATAGACAACAAAGTAGAGGGGATTCATCTTTGTACAATGAATCGTGCTTCTCTTGCGAAGAAAATTTCTTCCTATTCGGGGTTGAGGTAGTTTTTCGATGAGATATATGTTTCTGTTCATCTCTTCTTTCATATCTTTTTTCTTGGTGGCTCATCCGCATGTTTTTATTGACAACAGAGTCTCGGTGCTTTTTGATGACAAAGGGCTTGCAGGTTTTAGACATGAATGGAGCTTTGATGAGATGTTCAGCAGTACCATAATACAGGAATTTGACCTTAATGCAGATGGTAAGTTCGATGAAAAGGAAATCAAAGATGTAGAGAGAGGAGCTTTTTCTAATCTCAAAGAGTACAATTATTTTATTGACATAACCATAAATGGAAAGCAATTCAAAATACAGGGAATTAAAGATTTTTATGCCGAAATTGATAGTGGAATAATGGTTTACGAATTTTTTCTTCCGTGTAAAGTAACTGCTACCTTTGATAACCAAGAAGTAAAAATAGCTGTTTACGACCCAACTTATTTTGTTCAGGTACTATGGGTATCCGAGGACCCTTTTAGTTTTAAGGATACTTCAAATGTAGAGCACAGCTATGAAGCTATCGAAGATGGAAAAAATTCTTATTATTACGGACAAATAATCCCAGAAGCTTTAAAAATAAAGTTTCGGAAGAAACCATGAGAAAAATTTTTATTCTGATGAGTTTGGTTTTTGTCCTTAATTCGGTTATAGCGCAGGAAAATCCTTTTTTGTCAAAAGGAAAATCAACTTCTGAAAGAAAAGAAAAAAGAAAGACGCCGCGCTATCCGGGTTTTACTCGGAAAATCATTGGCAAAATAGCTCTTCACCAACGTTCTTTAAATAAACGTCTCGTCGAATTAACTAAGAAAGTAAAAGAAACAAAATCAACGAAACTACTTTTTTTTATGATATTTATTACATATATTTACGGAATAATTCATGCACTTGGACCTGGACACGGTAAAACTTTAACCTTTTCATATTTCCTGTCAGAGGAAGCAAACATCAAGAAAGGAATTATCGTAGGATGCATAATAGGTTTCTTGCATGCCTTTTCAGCTTTAGCCTTGGTATTAATACTATATTTTACTATCAAAAAAGCTTACTTACATAATATTGAGAGTATGAGTCGAACAATTAAGATAATAAGCTATAGCTTAATAGCTGGTATAGGTTTGTTTTTGTTAATGAAAAATATATATGACATCAAGAGGACAAAAAACACAAAAGAGAAAAAAATTGGACCCCTTCAGAGTACAAAAAGTGTAATCCCCTTTTCCATTGCCGTAGGATTAATTCCTTGTACAGGAGCTACGATAGTACTGCTTTTTTCATTATCATTGGGAGTATTAAAAATTGGAATAATTTCTACGATTTTCATGGCTTTAGGTATGGCAACCACTATTTCTTCTGTTGGTATTTTAACCATCCTTGCTAAAGACAATGTTAAAAGAATTTTATCAAAAAGAAATAAGCTATATTCGCTCCTTCAGAAAATTTTCTCTGTTTCAGGGGCTTTTTTGATTTTTGCTCTGGGCATAATCTTACTTTTAAGCGTTTATTTAAGATAAAACCACAAGAAAGGGAGTATAAGGATTTAGACTAAAATATGAATTATGTAGAAAAGATAAAAGAGTTAAAAGAAGAAAAAGATGCAGTTATTCTGGTACATAACTATCAGCGAGGGGAAGTTCAGGATATAGGAGATCACGTCGGTGATTCCCTGGAGTTGTCCAGGCAAGCACACAAGACTGACGCCGGGATGATTGTTTTCTGTGGTGTCAGATTTATGGCGGAAACGGCAAAAATACTTTCTCCGGAAAAGAAAGTTTTAATTCCAAGAAATGAAGCAGGATGCCCTATGGCTAATATGGTAACGCCCGAAGACGTATTAGCTATGCGCAAAAAACACCCGAAGGCTAAGGTGGTTTCATATGTAAACACCAATGCTGACGTAAAAGCCCTGAGCGATGTCTGCTGCACCTCGGCTAATGCGGTTAAAGTCGTAGAAAATATCGAATCGGATGAAATTATCTTTGTCCCGGACAGAAATCTCGGTTCATATGTCAAGCGATTTGTCGATAAAAATATTGTCCTCTGGGACGGATATTGTTATGTGCATAATAATATATCAAAGGAAGAAGTGCTTTCAGCAAAAAAGAAATTTCCGAAGGCTTTACTTTTAGTGCATTCCGAGTGTAGACCGGAAGTTATCGATATTGCAGATGAAGTTTTATCCACCTCCGGAATGCTAAAGTTCGCAAAAGAATCTCATGCAAAAAGTTTTCTAATCGGAACCGAAGAAGGAATCCTGTACGGATTAAAAAAACAAAATCCCGAAAAACACTTTCACACAGCGGGAACTCCAAAAATTTGCTCCGACATGAAATTAACCCACTTAGAGGACGTGTACCTGGCTTTGAAAGAAGAAAAGTACGAGATAACTATCCCTACTGATATAATGAATGCGTCACGTAAAGCTCTTGAAGAAATGTTAAAGTATGTCTAAGGAAAAAGTTCTCGTTGCAATGAGCGGGGGCGTGGATTCCTCTGTTACTTGTGCTCTCCTTAAGAAAAAGGGTTTTGATGTAACCGGCGTTACAATGAAAATATGGGACGGCGAAGAATGCATCGGTTCTGCCGAGGGTTCCCATTCATGTTACGGACCCGGAGAACTGCAGGATATTGAAGACGCAAGAAAAGTTGCGGATAAACTTGGATTTCCTCATACCGTACTTGACCTCTGTAAAGAATACCGGGATATTGTTCTTGGTTATGTAGCCGATGAATACCTTTCGGGAAAAACACCCAATCCCTGTGTCTTATGTAATAGGATGGTAAAATTGAGCGTACTTTTGGATAAGGCAGTTGATGCAGGCATCAAGTTTGACTGTGTTGCTACAGGTCATTACGTAAGAAATAAGTTTGACGAGCAAAAAAATCGTTATCTTTTACTTAAAGCAAAAGACAAAGAAAAAGACCAATCATATTTTCTCTATTCACTATCCCAGGAACAAATAGCAAAATGCATTTTCCCTCTTGGCGATTATACAAAGGAAGAAACAAGAAAATTGGCGAAAGAAATCAATCTACCAGTAAAAGAAAAAAAAGAAAGTCAGGATTTTTTCTCGGGAGATATATCAACCCTGTTCGAAGGAAAAGAAAGTCCAGGTAAGATTATCGATAAAGAAGGGAATGTTTTAGGAGAGCACAAAGGAATTCAATACTATACAATAGGTCAGAGAAGGGGCCTTGGAATAGCAAAAGGGTTACCTCTCTACGTTATTGAAATCGACAAAGAAAATAATTCAATTATTGTAGGAGAAAAAGAAAATCTATTTAAAGACGAATTACTGGCGGATAAATTTAATTGGGTTTCTATCGAAGATATTAAAGGAAAAATGGAAGTAAAAGCCAGGATACGCTATCGTCACAGTGGAGCAAAAGCAGTTGTTTCGCCCTATAAAGACAATACGGTTCTGGTCAAATTCGAAGAACCTCAAAGCGCAATAACGCCCGGACAAGCTGTCGTTTTTTACCAGGATGACGTACTTGTAGGCGGTGGAACGATAACGAAACAGAAGAAAATTTAGAGGGGGAAATCCGTCAAAATGCAAAAATTTAATAGAGAATTTAGAAGCAAGAAGCCAGAAGTCAGAATCCCACCACCACGCAACAAAAAAGAAACAACGAATTACACGAATAGCACAAATAGCCTTTTAGTCTTTGCTTTTAGAGGTAATGGATAATTTTACATTTTAATCTGTCATTTTGCTTTTTAAATTTTCATATTTTATTTACGTGGATTGGTAAAATTAAATGAGACTTTATTACAAAACAAACAAAAAATACCTGTTAGTGGTAATATGAAAGCTGTAGGTTTGTTTTCCGGCGGGCTGGATAGCATATTAGCTATCAAACTCATCCAAAATCAAGGAATAGAAGTTACCGCATTTTATTTTGTTTTGCCTTTTTCTTATATCAAAGAAGGAGAGCAAATAGGCGCGGTAAAAACTGCTCACAAATTAGACATTCCAATAAAGATTTTTTGCGGAGGAAGAGATTATATAGAGATGTTAAAAAATCCAAAACATGGCTACGGAAAAAACATGAATCCGTGTATAGATTGCAAGATATTTATAATGAAAAAGGCTAAAATCTTTATTGAAGAAATTGGGGCGTCTTTCTTGTTCAGCGGTGAGGTTATAGGGCAACGACCCATGAGTCAAAGAAAGCACAGCATGGAGTTGATCGAGAAAGCCGCCGGTGTCGAAGGGCTTCTCCTGCGACCTCTTTCTGCTAAGCTACTTGAGCCTACCATTGCCGAAGAAAAAGGCTGGGTTAAAAGGGAAAATCTTTACGCTCTTGAAGGCAGAAACAGAAAACCTCAGATTGCTCTTGCGAAGGAATTCGGCATAACGGAATATCCATCCCCCGCCGGCGGGTGTTGTCTGACGGACCTTGATTTTTCTGTTAGATTACGCGACGCGTTTGAATATAACGAAGAAAGCATACCTGAATTACAATTACTACATTTCGGACGCCATTTCAGACTTAAAAGCGGAGTTAAGTTAATAGTAGGAAGAGACGAGAAAGAAAACCATATAATCGAGACTCTTGCAGAAGATAGCGATTTGCTCATCGAAGGAGTGGGGTTCGGTAGCCCTATCGCCTTACTTAAAAACAGCAAAAATCCTGAAGATATAGACATATCTTCTTCTATATGCGTTAGATACAGCAAAAAAAGAGACGATAAAAGCGCAAAAGTCATCGTAAGGACAAAGCAAGGAAATATCACAGAGAAAGAAATCGTTCCTATGAAAAGAGAAGTCGTAGATTCTCTATTAATTCGCTGAGAAAACAACTGGAATTATTCTACTTCTTCCTCTATTTCTTCCTGTAGTTCTTTAAAAGCTTGCGAATTTGAAAATCTCTTATAAAGTGCATCGCTGGCTCTTATCTGTTCGAGCAACCTTTGCCTTGCTTGACCGAGAGGTGCCTCCATTACAACATAAGCCTTGTATATATTACCATCCTGCTTTACGTCTTTTTTCGTTATATGAGAACCAACTAAGGATTGGTCAACAACTATTTTACTCGTTTTGGCATACAAGCCGAGAAGCTCCGAGTCTTCCGTTATCCCTACTTCTTCATCGAACTTTTTTATAAGAGCCTGAACGTACGCATTGAGCTGCTGAGTCATTTCGACTCGCGCATCCATTTTTGCTTTATCAATAGCTAGTTGATAATCATGTGATGTCCCCATTGCCTCTGCGGACAACATATTAATATCTCCCGGAGTTGCACATTTAATCAACAATACAAGAGATAATATACAAAGAATCTTTTTCACGATACCTCCTCTATACTCGGTTTTTATTAACTTATTAAATATAATTTCCTCATTTTTAATGTCAACCTTATGTTTTTCTCCTTGACAAGATTGTAAAAACCTTTATTTTTATATCGCAACAAGAAATAATCGCTTAAATTAAGTACATCCCGCAAATCAAAAAATAATATATGCAATTTTAAGAAGGAATTAAAAGTGAAACTGATGAATAGAATAAATTTACGATCAACACTATTATTTTTTTTAATTATTATCTTGCTGAATTCATGTAATCAAATACCAAAATCGGCTTATGAATGGAATTCAGGCTTAAAGAAGGTAAATGGTAGATTGCTTGATGTCTTAGAGCGTTTGCCTTTAGGAGATTACGAGGGGGGGGTAGAATATCCAAGGCGTAATAAAAATGAATTAGTCCTTACCAATGCTGAGGAACTTTCATCTTTTATTACTCGTCAAAGAGAGGATGAAGATTCTAAAGACAATCTTGCTGCTGAAGCATTGGCAATTTATAAAGAACAAAATATTAATACTTTTGTTTATGCTGCCCTTTTGAAATTCGGTGAACCCAATATTGAAAAAAAGAAATCTTTTTTTGTTTTAATGAGTGGGATTTTTAACCCGAATGCCTCCGGAACAGTTTTAACTTTTTGCAGCAGAGAAATTAAAGGCCTTTTACCAGATTCTGAAAAATACCGTATTTATTATATTCATGGAGCAGTTACCAGTTCCTCAGCAGCTATGCCCGCCATAATAGATCTTGATTATCTTGTTTTCGCCGTAAGGGAAAAGAATTTGTACCTGGAAATTGCTGTACCGGCACAATCTGATCAGATACTTGAAAGGGCAATAAGTGAATTTTCCGGTTACGATATTTATTCGGGTGATTGTGATTTAGAATCTTTTGATGCTTCCGAGTTAGATTTAAAATGGAAAGAACACCCGGTGCTTAATAAAATAATGATGGCACATAATGCTTCAGAATTGAATATAGTAAACTTCGATGAAATTATAACTCGGGTTCAACTCTTTTAAAAATAAAGGAAAAATACTGATGGATTTCCTTAGGCTTCTTAAAAGTAACAAAGTAATTATTTTAGACGGTGCAATGGGAACCGAGTTGGATAAACGAGGAGTTCTTGGGAGAGGAGATAGTAATTTAACACATCCAAAGACAGTTATAGAAATTCATGGGGAATACTTAAAAGCCGGAAGTCAGGTAGTAATCGCAAATACTTTTCCGATGAGCCGTATTTACATTGAAACTCACAAACTAAAAGTCGATGTTGCGGAAGTCAATCGTTCCGGAGTAAAATTGGCAAGAAGTGCCGTCGAAGACAAAGGGTACGTCCTGGGAGATCTCGGCTCAAGTGGACAGATGCTGGAACCTTACGGAACTTATAAAGAAAAAGAGCTCTATGCTTCTTTCAAAGAACAAGCTTCTTACCTTTCAGAAGGCGACATAGATGGCTTTATTATTGAAACAATGTTTGACCTCAGAGAAGCACTTTGTGCACTTCGTGCATGTAAAGATGTTTCCTCAATTCCGGTTATCGTTTCAATGGCTTTCCAAACAGAAAAAAATGGCGGAAGAACGATGATGGGTAATTCCGCAGAAGAATGTGCAATTAATCTCAGTAAGGAAGGAGCTAACGGCGTTGGTGCAAACTGCGGCGATCTCGGTCCTAAGGAAATGGCTGAAGTGGTGTCTGTCCTAAAGGAGTTCGCAAATCTGCCCATAGTTGCCGAACCGAATGCAGGTAAGCCGAAACTGGAAGGGGGGAAAGTTTTCTATATGGAACCGGCGCTCTATGCAACCGAGACTCTGGAATGTTATAGAGCCGGAGCCCGTCTTATAGGGGGCTGCTGCGGCACAACCCCTGCGCACATCAAAATCCTGTCGGAATTAATTTCAAAAGAATCAGATAATACTTATAAACAGGGGAAATAAATTCTGAGAAAAAGTATAATTTTATTAATCCCAGTAATTGCTATTCTTATATTATCCGCGTCCTGTGTCGTCAAAAATTCAAGCAAATATAAAGACGGTGAATTCGCTGATATTTCTAAGTCAATCTACACCCAAGAAAATTTTTACGGGGTTACTACGGTCTCTGTTTCGGAAGGAAAAATCAGTAAAGTAGATTTCAGCATTATAGATATGGATAACAAAGTTTTCTTCGATGAGAAATATGAGAATAGATTTAAGGATATCCCCGAATATATGGAATAATGCAGGAACGAATGGAAAGCAATAAAGATTTACCCAAAACTCCTTCTCGAAAATCAAAAGATGGACAGTGTTGACGCAATTTCGGGCGCAACCTGGTCCTACAATATGTTTGAAAATTCTCTTGCGGAAGCCCTAAAAAAAGCATCAAGATAAAAAACAACAAAAATCCATGTGTATCCGTCTCAATTCATGGGTAGTGGGCTGGGATTCTGACTTCCGGCTCCTGGCTTCTGGATTCTTTCTTGCTCTGTGCCTCTGTGTGAGATAATTTTTAACCTTGAATTTTTACGAAACAATACTAAAATAGCATAAATAATTTGCAAATATCTTGCCGCTCTTGCAAGGCGAACAAGTGAAATAAAAATTTTAAGGAGGAAAACATGGATTATAATCTTTCAGAAGAAGAACAGATGATACAGGAAGTGGCGAGAACCGTCGCGGAAGAAAAAATAAAACCGCTAAGAGAGGAAATGGACAGGGAGAGCAAACTTTCACCTGAAGTACGCAAGGAAATTGGTAGATCCGATTTAATAAGAGTTTTTATCCCTGAAGAGTATGAAGGGTTGGGTATGGGAATGTTCGGTATGTGTCTTGCAACAGAACAAATATCCATAGTTGACGGCGGAACAGCCACTGCTTATGCGGCAAATGGTCTTGGTGCAATACCAATAATACTTTTTGGCAGTGAAGAACAAAAAAAGAAGTACCTTCCTCCTATTGGGTCCGGCGAAAAGTGGGCAGCTTTCGCATTAACAGAACCCGAAGCCGGTTCTGATGCCGGAAACGTTCAATTAAAAGCGATAAAAGATGGAAATCACTACTTATTTAACGGCAACAAAATATTTATTTCAAATGCAGGTGAAGCCGATATTTACGTCGTCATAGCAGCTACTACCCCGGGAAAAGGAATAAGAGGTCTTTCCGCAATTATTGTCGAGAAAGACACGGAAGGATTCTCCTTCGGGAAAAAAGAGGATAAAGTTGGAATAAGGGCAGCCGCTACCAGAGAACTTGTGTTTACGGATTGTAAAGTCCCAAAAGAAAATTTAATTGGTAGAGAAGGTTCGGGTTTTATGATGGCTATGAAAACATTCGATCAATCTCGCGTAGGAGTCGGGTCTCAAGCATTAGGAATTGCGGAAGGCGCCTTAAGAGAAGCGGTGTCTTA
>Ga0315549_1001551_pt1 | contig 23566 bp, 18 predicted proteins | sample SalMarSW160200MG_FD_203101 | JGI IMG/M metagenome (GOLD analysis project Ga0315549, IMG submission 203101) | Salt marsh sediment microbial communities from the Plum Island Ecosystem LTER, Massachusetts, United States - Salt Marsh Sediment SW1601-200 ... | reverse complement strand
TTTACTTTTTCTCAACCCTGACCGCGCAGACCTTGAACTCCGGTATCTTGGACACCGGGTCGAGGGCGGGATTGGTCAGCATATTGGCCGGGCTCTCGGCAAAGTGGAAGGTCATAAAGACCACCCCCGCCGGTGAAACCTCGGTCACCTTGGCTCTGGCGGTTACTTTACCCCGCCGGGAGCTTACCTTAACCATGTCATCGTCGGCAATGCCCAGCTTGGAGGCGTCTTCGGGGTTTATCTCCACCGTCCCCTCCCCTTTTAATACATTAAGCCCTTTAACCTTTCGGGTCATGGTGCCGGTGTGGAAATGATATAAACTGCGCCCGGTGGTCAGCACCAGCGGATAATTCTTATCGGGCAGCTCCATCGGCGGCTTGTACTCCAGGGGGATAAATCGCCCCTTCCCCCGGGTGAACTGCTGGGTATGCAGTATGGGGGTGCCGGGATGCTCCGGGGTGGGGCAGGGCCACTGCAGGCCGCCCTCTTCCAGCCGCCGGTAGCTGATACCGCCGTAGCTGGGGGTAAGCATGGCAATCTCGTCCATAATCTGGGCGGGAGAGGCAAAATCAAAGCCGCCGTTTCCCATCTTCTTCCCCAGCTGGCAGGTAATCTGCCAGTCGGGACGGGAATCGCCAATCGGCTCTATCGCCTTTCTCACCCGCTGCACCCTTCTCTCGGTGTTGGTGAAGGTGCCGTCCTTCTCGGCAAAGCTAACCCCGGGCAGGACCACGTCGGCAAGCTCGGCCGTCTCGGTAAGGAAGATATCCTGCACCACCAGGAAATCAAGCTTCTCCAGCGCCTCTTTGGCGTGGGTGATATTCGGCTCGCTCAGCATCGGGTTTTCCCCGATAATATAGACCGCCTTTATCTTCTTGCTGTCGGCGGCGTCAACAAACTCGGTAATGGTCAGCCCCGGCTTATCCGGCAGTCTGGCGCCCCATGCCGCCTCAAATTTTCGCCTGATATCGGCGTCGGTCACCGCCTGGTAGCCGGGATAGACGTTGGGCAGGGCGCCCACGTCGCAGGCTCCCTGGACGTTATTCTGCCCCCTTAAAGGATTTACCCCACTCCCCGGCTTACCAACATTGCCGGTGAGCATGGCTAAATTGGCGGTGGCGATAACATTGTCGGTGCCGTGGGAGTGCTGGGTGATGCCCATGGCGTAGAAGATGGCTGACGGCTTCTCGGTGGCGTAGAGCCGGGCGGCTTCGACTATCTTATCCTTGGGCACGCCGGTGGTCTTCTCCGCAAAATCAAGCCCGAAGCTTTTCAGCGACTTCTTGAACTCGTCAAAATTCTCACAGCGCTCATCAATAAAGGCCTGGTCGGCTAATCCCTCATCAACGATGACCTTCATCATGCCCATCAGCAGGGCGACGTCGCTCCCCGGCTTATGCTGTAGCCACAGGTAGGCCCAGCGCACCATGTCAATCTCGCGGGGGTTAGCCACAATCAGCTTGCCACCGTTATCCACCGCCCGCTTTATCTCCTGGCTGATGATGGGATGGGCTTCGGTGGTGTTGGTGCCGATGGCAAGGACACAGCCGGAATCCCGGAACTCGTTGATGGAGTTGGTCATGACGCCGCTGCCGAAGCTCTGCACCAACCCGGTGACGGTGGGGGCATGGCACAGGCGGGCGCAGTGGTCAACGTTGTTCGTTCTTAAGACCGCACGGGCGAACTTCTGGGCGACATAGTTCTCCTCGTTGGTGCACTTGGCCGAGGAAACCACGGCCACTTCCTCCGGCCTATATTTGCCCAGCTTCTTGCCGACCAATTCTAAAGCCTCGTCCCAGCCCGCCTTAACCAGCTTGCCGTTTTTCCGTATAAGCGGGTATTTCAGACGGTCGGGGTGATTAATAAAGTCAAAACCAAACCGCCCCTTGACGCACAGGAAACCGTTATTAACCGTGTTTTCCCGGCTGCCCCTCACGCTTATTACCTGTCCGTCACGCACCCCAAGATACATGCCGCAGCCCACCCCGCAGTAGGTGCAGGTGGTGGGTATTTCCATAGTGGGCAGTTTGTCCTCTTTAGGCATCAGCGCCCCCACCGGGCAGTGAGCAACGCACTCCCCGCAGGAAACGCAGGTGGAAGAATCTAATATCGGCTTATCGGCAAATGCGGCAACCTTGCTGGCATAGCCGCGGTTAATCAGGGCGATAGCGCCGGCTCCGACCACCTCGTCGCACACCCGCACACACTTGGCGCAGAGGATGCACTTGTTCAGGTCGCGGAAGAAGAAGGGGTTGCTGTCGTCAATGGCGTACGACCGCTGTGTCCGGCGGAAGGGTATCTCGGTAATGCCCAGGTAGTCAACTACAATCTGCAACTCGCATTGCTCGTTCTTGGGACAGGTGACGCAGCGCTCGGTCACGGCAACGCTGCGCAGGCAGACATCCAGGGGACCGCAGCGCTCCCTACGGTCGCAGATGAGGCACTCGCTGGGGTGGTCGGCAAGGATTAACTCCATATTGGCGCGGCGTATCTCGTTCACCGTCGGGGTATGGGTCCTGACCACCATGCCCTCGGTAACCGGCGTGGTACAGGCGATAGGCAGACCGCGCATACCCTCGATTTCAACGATGCAGAGACGGCAACCCCCGTAGGGCTTCAGGTCGGGGTCGGCACACAGGGTAGGGATATAGATACCGGCCGACTGGGCGGCTTCGAGCACGGTCATGCCGGCTTTAGCCGTGACCTCCTGACGGTCAATGGTCAGCTTGATTGTATCCGGATTACTACTCTTCTCGTTCCTCAAGGTCGCACCTCAGGCACCGTCTGGCTTCTTCAATAGCCGCCTTGTCGCCGTAGCCAAGCTCAACCTGGCTGAAGTTGCCCAGCCTCTTCTTGACCGGGACGGCGGGCATCTTGGGGCGCCACTGCTCCTCGGCTTCCTCCAGCGGGGCTATCTCACCCTCCGGCGGCGCCAGCGTCTCCTCAATCTCACCCTTTCCACCCAGGTATTTATCTATGGAAATAGCCGCCTGCCGTCCGGCGGCGATAGCCTCAATCACCGAAGCCGGCCCGCTGGCAGCGTCGCCGCCGGCGTAGACCCCCTCCCGGCTGGTGGCCAGGGTATCGGGGGCAACCTCTATAATATTCCCCCGCCCCAGTGATATATTAAACTTCCCCGGCACTTCGGGGCGCTGCCCGATGGCGGCGATTATCGTATCGTAGCTGGTGGTAAACTGGCTACTTTCTATAGGCTCCGGCCGCCTCCGCCCGCTGGAGTCCATCTCGCCCAGCTCCATGCGCTGACTCTCCAACTCCACCCAGCCGTTGTGGCTCCTGATTCGGTAAGGCGCCACCAGGTAGTCGATACTGGCTCCCTCGGCAACGGCTTCCTCAACCTCCTCCGGGTTGGCCGGCATCTCGGCTTTAGTCCGGCGGTATACGATGTTTACCTCTTTCGCCCCCAGCCGGAGCGCCGTCCGGGCGGCGTCGATAGCGGCGTTGCCGCCGCCAATAACGGCAACCTTATCACCCACCTCCACCTCCTTGCCCAGGCTGACATTGCGCAGAAATTCGGCACAGTCCATCACCCCCCGGCTCCTCTCCCCCTTGACCCCTATCTTCATGCCCTGGTGGGCGCCGGTAGCCACAAAGACAGCATTATAGCCCTCATTAAACAGGTCGTCCAGAGACTCCACCCTGGTATTGGTCCTTATCTCAACGCCGGCTTCTTCTATCTCTTTAATCTCAGATTTAAGCACATCCTTGGGCAGACGATAGTCGGGTATGCCCACCCACATCATTCCCCCCGGCTCAGGCAAAGCTTCAAAGACGGTGACCGAATGCCCCCGCCTGGCTAAATAGTAGCCGGCGGTAAGCCCTGCCGGCCCCGCCCCAACGATAGCCACCCTCTTTCCGGTATCCGGGGCAGTCCTGATATTCTTTTTCCACAGCCCGTTATCGTGGGCGGCGGCGTAGCCTTTGAGCATCCGTATGGCGATGGCTTCCTCCAGCTGACCCCGGCGGCACTTGGCTTCGCAGGGGTGGAAACAGACCAGCCCGCAGACCGCCGGGAAGGGTATCTTCTCCCGGATTACGGCCAACGCCTCGGCGGGCTTGCCCTCGCCGATAAACCTGATATACTTCGGCACATCAATGCCGGCGGGGCAGGTATGGCTACAGGGAGCGCTGACCAGCCCCTCGCAGACCGCCGCCCGGCAGTGGTGCTTCTTGATGTGCTCTTCATATTCGTCGCGGAAATAGCGGATGGTGGTCAGCACCGGGTTAGGCGCCGTCTGCCCCAGACCGCAGAGCGAGCCGGCTTTAATCTGCTCGCTTAGTTTAAGCAGCAGGTCGATGTCCTCCATAGTGCCCCGGCCGTGGGTAATATCGTTGAGGATATCCAGCATCTGCTTGGTGCCCAGCCGGCAGGGGACGCACTTGCCGCAGGACTCGTCCTGGGTAAAGGAGAGGAAGTAGCGGGCAACGTCGACCATGCAGGTATCCTCGTCCATGACCACCATACCCCCCGACCCCATGATGGAGCCGGCCTGGGCCAGTGTCTCGTAGTCAACCGGCTGGTTGAGCAGGCTGGCGGGTAGGCAGCCGCCGGAGGGACCGCCGGTCTGGACCGCCTTAAACTTCTTGCCGCCGGGGATGCCCCCGCCGATGCCGTAGATAATCTCCTGCAGCGGAAAGCCCATCGGCACCTCAACCAGGCCGCTGTTGGCAATCTTGCCGGTCAGGGCAAAGACGACGGTGCCCTTGCTCTTCTCGGTACCTATTTTAGAATACCACTCGGCGCCGTTGGCGATAATCACCGGCACCGTGGCTAACGATTTTACATTGTTGATATTGCTCGGCTTACCCCATAAGCCGGACTGGGCGGGAAACGGCGGGCGGGGGCGGGGCATTCCCCGCTTCCCCTCGATGGAAGCCATCAGAGCCGTCTCCTCACCACAGACAAAGGCGCCGGCGCCCTCCTTGACATGGATACGGAAACTAAAGCCGGATTTCAGTATATTCTCCCCCAGGAATCCCTCTTTTTCAGCCTGCTTCAGCGCCAGCCGCACCCTTTTTACCGCCAGCGGGTACTCGGCTCTGATATAGATATAGCCTTCGGAGGCGCCGATGGCGTAGGCGGCGATAGTCATCCCCTCGATAACGGTATGGGGGTCAGCCTCCATGGTGCTACGGTCCATAAACGCGCCGGGGTCGCCCTCGTCGGCGTTACAAATCATATACTTCTGGTCGCCCGGCGCCTTATAGCAGAACTCCCACTTCTGACCGGTGGAAAAACCGGCGCCGCCCCTCCCCCGCAGGCCCGACCGCTTGACCTCGTCGATGACCTGCTCCGGGGTCATGTCCAGCAGCGCCTTGCGCAGAGATTCATAGCCACTGGCGGCAATATAGTCCCCGATTCTCTCCGGGTTGATATGCCCGCAGTTGCGCAGGATAATGCGTTTCTGCCGATTATAGAAGGGAATATCCTTATAGAGAGGAATAGCCTCACCGCTGACCGGGTCATGGTAGAACAGCCGGGCTACCGGCTTGCCGTCACGGAGGTGGGACTCGACAATCTCAGGGACATCGTCAACGGTGACGTGGGTATAGAAGACGCCCTCCGGCTCAACCACGGCGATAGGCCCCTGCTGGCAGAAGCCGTGGCAGCCAGTAAAGTCCACCGCCACCCCCTTCAACCCCAGCTCGGCTACCTTCTTCTCCAGGGCTTCCCTTATTTTAAAAGCCCCGCCGGAAACGCACCCCGTCCCATGGCAGACCAGGATGGTGCATTCTTTAACCATATGGCTAGCTGGCTTTTTCTTTGGCACCGAGTACCTCCGCAACCTTCTTGGTCGTCATCTGACCGTATGTCTCATTACCTATCCTCATCGTCGGCGCCAGGGCGCAGGCGCCGATACAGGCTATCGTTTCCAGGCTGTACTCCATGTCTTCGGTGGTCTCCCCCGGCTTGATGCCCAGCCGCTTCTCAATCTCTTTGAGGATGCGCGCCCCGCCCCGCACGTGGCAGGCCGTCCCCCGGCACACCGTTACCTTGTTGCGGCCGGTGGGGGTAAAACTGAACTGGGCGTAGAAGGTGCTAACCCCGTAGACCATGTTGTCGGTTAAATGCAGGAATTTGGCAACCCGCTGCATCACCTCTTCCGGCAGGTAGCCGAACTTCTCCTGGGCTTCCTGCAGTATGGCAATTAGGTCGCTGCTATCACCGCTGTAGCGGGACAGGATTTCTTTCATCTCCCGGGCAACGTCTGGTTCCGCAGGCATTAACTGCCCCCTTCTCTCAAAAATCGGACCAGCCGCCAGGTGATGGCTTCACATAGCATGGTTATATCATAGGTAGAAATATATTCAGGAACGGTGGAATCAAATAATATATTGCCCCGCGCCGGAAACTCCTCGTCGCCCCCCCACATCACCAGGGTTACCGGCACCATCTTGAAGCCGTTAACGGTCACCGCCGCATCCCCGTAATCAGCCTTGCGCCCTCCCAACCCCCCGGCCACCTCAATCAATTTCTGGGGCTCCCCGCCGAAAAACTTGACCAGGGGCTCTATTGACCGCTTGGAAAAGGTGCGCATGTAGCCGCCTCCCTCGGGAAGCTCCTGGAAGGTAATCGGCTTATTGCTCAAGGGGACGCCGCTGGCCATGATTAAATAGTGCAGGATTAGAACCTTATCGCTTGTAGGGACTTCGGCCTGGCTGCCCGCTATCTCCACTTTAACATCGGGCAGGGTGACCCGATACTTCTGGTTTAAGAATTCAACGGTGATTATCTCTTTAGAACCGGCCCGCTTATAGTCGGCGCCGCTTCTTACACACTGCTGCTTCAAATCACCGGCGGCGGCAAGCTGCTTACCGGCAAGCTCAAAGGCAAGGTTGTAGCCGTACTCATAGTTCTTATAATCGGGTACCGAAAGTGAACTATTTTTCATTACGCCTAAAAGAATACCACAATCCTATTGGTGGGTTAAAGCCCGGCGGCTTCCAGAACCAGCGGCACTTTCTTTTCCCAACCGATAGCCATGATATGCACCCCCTGGCACATACCTTTGAGCTGCTTGATTAGCTCGGCGGCGATGGCTATACCGGTCTGGACTCTATCCTCGGCGTCGGCCATCCGCTCAATCAGCCCTTCGGGAACAAAGACACCGGCAACATTCTTGTTCATAAAGCGGGCCATACCGGCTGATTTGAGGGGTATTATTCCGGCAAGCACCGGGACTTTAAAGCCTTCCACCCTTTTCATGAATTTGGCAAAGGACTCCGGCTCGTAGATAGCCTGGGTCTGGAAAAAACGGGCTCCGGCTTTAATCTTTTTCTCCATCTTTATTATCTGCAGCTCCAGGGCGGCTTCGGTATTGGCTCCGGGGTTGACCACCGCCCCGGGGAAAAAGTTGGTCTTCCCTTTAAGCTCGTTACCGGCCATGTCGTGACCCTCGTTCAGCTTCCCTACCACCTCCAAAAGCTGCACCGAATCCAGGTCATAGACGGGCTTGGCCTGGGGGTGGTCGCCCAGGGCGGGCAAATCGCCGGTGATAGCCAGCATGTTCTCCACGCCCAGCACCCAGGCGCTCAGTAAATCCGACTGCAACGCAATCCGGTTCCTGTCGCGGCAGGTTATCTGGAACACCGGGTCAAGACCCTTATCTTTAAGCATATGGCAGACGGGCAGCGACCCTAACCTCATCACCGAGCTCTGCTGGTCGGTGACATTGGCGGCGTCCACCCTCCCCCGCAACACCTCGGCCGCCTCCTCCAGTTCGGTAATATCAGTTCCCTTGGGCGGGCCGACCTCGGTGGTAATGACAAACTTGCCGGCTTCAAACAGCGGCTGCAAGCTCATTCTATCTTTCCCCTTCTAGCCTATACATCAAGCCAGGAATGAGAATAAAGATTTTCGCCGGTAAGAACCCCTACCGTCTTGGCGTACTTGGCGTCCTCCTTGCTCAGAGAGGCAATATCGGGTTTCTCGCCGTCCATCACCCGGTACACCAGCTCCACGATTTCCGGTTTCTGCCCCCGGGCGATTCTTATCAGCTCGGCGTCAAAGGCGTCAACTATAGCCGAATACAGCCCGTACCTCATCAGCATTATCAGGCAGGTGCGGTTGAGGTAGGGGCGCAGGTCATTAGGAGTGCCGTTGGAAATATTGGAAAGCCCGATGGTGGATTTGCAATCGGGCGCAATGTCTTTGAGCATTTCCATAAACTCAAAACAGGACTTCACCTGGTTTATCTCCACCGATACCGGCGTCAGGATGGGGTCTATCCAGATATCCCCCAGAGGAATACCCGCCTCCTCGGCTTTATACATCAAATCGGCAACCAGCACGCCCCTTTCGGCGGCGTCACGGGGCATTCCCTCGGCTCCCCACAGCAACCCCACCATGGAGACATTATACCTCGTGACCAGCGGCAGCCCCTGCTCCAGTCGTCCCGGCTGCAGAGAGACGGAGTTAATCAGCGCCTTGCTCTTGCATATCTTTAAGCCCGCCTCCATAGCCACCGGGTTGGTGGTGTCCAGCGACAGCGGCTTATCGGTAACCTCCTGCACCGTTTTCACCACCCACTCCATCATCTCATCACCGGCTTTGCGGGCGGGACCGATGTTAAGGTCTATGTAATCAATATCAGTCTCGGCTTTAGCCATCTCCTGTATAGGGCCGGGGTTCCTCTCCCTCAGCGCCGGGCCAAGGGTCTGGGACATTATATTCAGGTTTTCGCCGATAAGGATCATCTCTCCCCCTTCATGGCTCTAGATTTTACGGTTTCCAGGTTTTCAGATAAGCCGGTATATTAGACCCCTCCCTGGGCCCCACCTGAACCTCCCAATCCCCCAACTCTTCCTCCAGCCCGCCGCTCTCGGCGGCGGCATATCCCGGAATTATCAGCTTGCGGTGTCTTACCTTGTCAGCAATGCCGCACTTCTTGACAAAGGGGGCAATGGCGTCGGCAACGAACTTCCCCGCCGCCCAGGCGGTCATCACCGAAAGCCCCTCGGTCTCCTTAACCAGCAGGTAGCTGGGAACACGGCTGCCCTCTATCTCCCCGGAGACGATAAAGTAGGTCAGGGAGAAGTTGGAGGTGATAAGCACCGGCGAGTTCTCGTCGGGGTTGCCAATCTCGTAGATGCCCTCAGTGGTAGCCAGCGGCCGCTGGGGGTCGGTATAGATATTCAGCCGCTCCACCAGCAACGGGAACAGGCTCTCCCCATAGAAATCGGAAAGGACGATAATGGCGCCGTATTTAGCCACGAATATAGAGGCAATCACCGCCTCCTTCATCGGGTCATCGGTCATCTCCGCCGGGAAAACGATGGTTGGAAAGCCCAGCGGGCGGAACTTCTTGACCAGCGCGGAGTTCCGGATGATTACCTGGTCTTCAAAAGCCTGGCGCAGAGTCCGGGAACCGGAATCAATAACCATTTCCTTAACGCCGGCGCCAGTCAGCTTTTCTGTCAGCCCGGCTAACTTCTCCAGGTCGGCTCCCTTCACCGCCAGTGGGCAGGAGTTGGCTTTGGCTAATTCAGCCATCTTCTCCCAGTTCTCCTCTGTAGCCGCATAGAGCAGCGGCTTACTGTCGGCGCAGGCAGCGACCCCCGCCGCCATAATATCGGGATTATCGCTCATCAGGATAATGCCGCCGTCACTGCCCTGCTTCACCTTTTTAACCAGGGCTTCGAACTTGGCTTTATCGGCGGAATCGCTTTTGACCGCTATTAAATCGGGGCGCAGGGTAAGCCCTATCCGCTCGTACTCAAGTTTTTTAAACTTCCCCAGTCGGCGGTCAACCTCGGCACCGTCCATGCCATCGCTTAAGAGGATGGCATAACCGGGGGGATTTTCAAACCTCTTCTCATGGCGGAACATCACCGTCTCGCCGCCCACTTTAAGCGCCCGTTCGCCCACGCCGATAGTGACCGGCACAATCGGCGGTGCCGAAGCCTCGGACAGCTTGGCTTTGGCTTCATCGGACACATAGGGGCAGGCGCTCAAATCCGCCTTACCGGCGGCAAGCTTCATGGCAAAGGCAAGGCAGGTAGGGTCCCCGCACTCCTTGCAGTTGGTCTTGGGCAGTAACTTAAATATCTCTATCCCGGTAAGTGGCATAACTCACACGCTCCTTCCCGACCTGTTTATCTTATCCGCCTTAAAGCGGTATTATCTCTATCTCTGTTAACCCAGCAGCGGGTCCATCTTAAGCGCCGGGTGCCCCTTCTTCTCCAGGAAGGGCAGGACTTCCTCCTCGGTAGTGCCCACCGTCTCGTCGGCAATCATATCGGGCAAGTCGGGGATGCCAATCTCCTCGGCTCTGGCTTTAAGCCGGTCGGCAATCTCTTCTTTGAGTGACTTGGGCATCCAGACCATCCGTTCGAGGCCGCCGTCGCCGGCGATGAACTTCCTCTGGCAGACATTGTACTTGCTGTGCCCAACAAAGCCGGGGGTGCTCAAGCCCCCGCCGATAGTCCCGGCAAGGGTGGTGAACTTCATCCCGCAGGGTGTCTCTCCGGTGTACTCTCTATTTACCGTCATTATCCCGTTGCACATGGGCAGGACGGCGGCGATGCACTCGCAGCAGCCGCAGGTGGTCATCGGGTCGTAGACGATGCTGTAGAAGTTATAGTGGTCTATCTTCTGCCGGGAGGCTTTGTAGATAAACTCGTTGACCCCCTTCCACTGCCCCAGCTTGGGGTCGAGGCACTCGCCCTTTTCCACCGGCTGGTTGGGTCCGGTGGGATTAATCTCGAAAGAGGCTTTGCAGTCCATCCAGTTATAGGAGCCGCACAGTCCCGTCCTCTCCGGGCTGATGGTGCAGACGTGGCTGGGGGCAAAGGACTGGCAGAGGGTACAGGAATAATAGGTCTCCACGCCCTCGTCGGTCATGCCCTCGATGCGGGCGTCACGGGTCTTGTACACTTCCCTAGCCTTCGCCTCCACCTCCTGAACCTTAGCCTCCTCGGTATATACCTTTACCTGTATCTTATCAAATATACGGCCGAAGTCCTGGTGCAGCTTGGCGTGAAGGATATCACCGATGTGATGCAGCTTAAAGCCCTTGTCCACCGCCTGTTTGGCTAATCGTATCCAGGCAATATCCCGCTGCCCGATGTGCATCAAGCCCTGGGCATAGTTTAACAGGTGGTGAATCTGGCGCTCCAGAATAGGCTCAAAGTCATCCTGCATCTCCCTGCCGGCAACCTCAACGGCGATAGCCATCGGCAGCTTTGAGCCGGGGGTAACATCTTCTATATCCGGCCCGATAACCTCGGTCTTACCGTCCTCCACCTCGTCCATGTTCTTGGTGGTAACCCACTCCACCATGGGAGTCCGGCCGCCGCCGCACTCCAGGTAGATGTCCTCCCCCCTCACCCTCTCCCCCTCAAAGGCGGGACCGTAGGCAACCGGCACCGGCACTTCGGCAACGGCAACCTTGAGTCCCCGCACCTCCACCGCCCGGGAAACCAGCTTATCGTGGGGGACGTTGGAGACGACGTGCTCATAGGTGCAGATACCGGTGGGCAGGACCTCGGGTATGGGGGTATCGGCAATGACCGGGAATCCCCAGCTGATAGCGCCGGCGGCGTTGGCATACCACTCGTCGGTAACATAGCCCATGGGCAGAACAAAGGCAAAGATGCGGTCTTTATTATAGATAAGTATCTTGCGGTATTCACCGGGCCCAACGCCGCCAAAGGACATGGCAGCTCTGGTGGCAAAGCCCATGGCAAAAACGGCGGCGCCGATATCGGGACCAAAGGATACCAGCCGTGTCGGCCAGCCAATCTGCACCCCCTCCTCCAACAGCTGCTCGGAGAATCTCTTACCGTTATATTCTGAAGCCATAAACACGTAGAGGTTCTTCTGCTGCAGCTCCTGGGCAATACTGGCGGCTATCTTGCTGGTCGGTGCCGCCCCGACGATGGCGGCAAAACCGGGGGCGGTACCGTCAACAAACTCAACCCCCCGCTTCCTCAGGATGACGTCGTCGGCGGCGCCCAGCCAGATATTATCATCAGTAGGGTCTTCCGTCTTGGTGTAAAAGTCGGGCTGCTCCAGGTACCTTATCGCCTCTACCAGCTCTTCGGCAAATAAAGTGGCCATGCCGGCGTCGAGGGCCGGCGCCAGATAGGGCAACGGGTGCTCCTCCCTCACCGGGGGCGGCAGCAGGTCTTTACACCTTTTAAGCACCGGCTCCATATCGCCCAGCTTTTCCACCTTGTTGCCCAGAATCCCGTAGATTACGGGCAGGTAGTAGGCGGTATTGGGAAAACCCACCGGCTCGTTAGCCCCCCACTTATCCATGGCCTCTTTCCACTTCTTCTCGGCGTTGCCGATAATCTTGTAAGCCCCTCTGATGGCTGCTGACGCTATAATTTTAGACATATCTTAAAAGTTCCTCCATTATCTTAACTAGAGCGCTTAAACCGCGTCCAGCTCTCTTCTCATATCCATATCGTAGAGCACCCGCTCTCTGGCTTTATCGATACCCAGCGCCTTGCGCTTCTTATCGATGTGGGCAATCATAAGGTGAGCGGCTCTAATCGAGTCGGGCTCAAAAGCCCACATCCCGCCGTACAGGTCCTCCATCTCCTTGAAGAGGAAGTCGGTCACCTCTTTGCTGCCGGTAGTGGGCCAGGTAACGCCGAACACGGTGTAGACGCCGGAGGCGACAAAGTACTGCCCGATGGATATAGCCTTCTCGCTCATCCACTCGGGGGCGGCTCCGGCCACCGGCAGTTCGCTGATGTCATCACCCAAGCCCCCGTCTTTCACCATGGCGGTGGCGGCAATCAGGATTCGGCTGTTATCGACACAGGAACCCATGTGCAGCACCGGCGGTATGCCCACCGTCTCGCAGACCTCGGCAAGCCCCTTACCGGCAAATTCCTTGGCGGCTTCGGGGACCATCAGACCAGCTTCAGCACAGGCGATGGCGTTACAGCCGGTGGTAATCACCAGCACATCATTCTTTATCAGCTCCTTGACCATGAGGACATGGCCCTCATTATGCTTGACCCGGGCGTTATTGCAGCCGACCACCCCGGCCACCCCCCTTATCCTCCCGTTGATGATGTTATCGTTAAGCGGGCGGTAGGAAGCCCGGAAAAGACCGCCCAGCAGGTAGTTTATGGTCTCATGGCTGAAACCGGCAATCTGGTTGGTCACCTTATCTGGGATATAAACATTCCCCTTACGGTTGGGGAAGTTATCAATAGCCGTCTTAACTATCTCCCGCGCCGACTTCAGGGCATCGTGCTCATCAAACTCAATATGGATAGCACCGGTAATCTTGGCTTTGGGGGAGGTGGTGATAATCTTGGTATGGTAGCACTCGGCTACCGTCTGTATGGACTGCATAATGCACTGCACGTCCACCACCATGGCCTCCACAGCTCCGGTAACTATGGCCAGTTCCTGCTGCAGGAAATTACCGGCTATAGCCACTCCATGGCGCATAAGTATCTCGTTGGCGGTGCAGCACATGCCGGAAAGGTTTATCCCCTTGGCGCCCTTGGACTTGGCAAGCTCTATCATCTCCGGCTCCTGAGCCACGGCAACAATCATCTCGGAGAGCAGCGGCTCATGGCCGTGAATAATGAGATTTACCTGGTCCTCTTCGAGCACTCCCAGGTCTGCCTTGCCCAGAACCGGAGCCGGGGTGCCGAACAGGATGTCCTGGAGCTCGGTGGCAATCATACTGCCGCCCCAGCCATCCCCTATGGCCGCCCTGACCCCCTGCTTGAGCAGGTGTTTGTATTCCTGGTCAACCCCGATGTGGGTGCGGTGCATTATCTCCACGATTTCCCTATCTATACCCCGGGGGGTAACACCCTGCTGCCGCCACAACTCCTGGCGCTTTAAGGGTGCTTTCCTCAGAGTTATAAGCTCGCCTTCCTGCTTGCCGAACTCGGCAAGCGCCTTCTCGCCGATATCAACGGCTATCTCGTTGTTGCTGCGGTCGCCGATTTCGATGCCCCAGTCCAGGGCTACCTGCATCAGCTTCTGCTCATCTTTTATCTCGTAGCCCGGCGCCTCACCTTTAGCCACCGCCAGGAAAAGCTCGGCTACCCCCCGCCCGTGGTCGGAGTGGGCTGCCGCCCCGCCGGCCACCATCCTGATAAAATTGCGGGCGGCGATGGTCTCGGCGGTAGCCCCACAGACTCCCCTTCGCTTAAGCTTATCCTCGGGGGTCTCATCCCTGCCTTTGGGCAGGGGCACCCGGCAGGGTCCCATGCCGCAGTGCTTGCAGCAACTGCCCACGGAACCTATAGGGCAGGGCTTCATTGCGTCCGCCCTGTCAAAAACGGTATTAACCCCGTCTTTGGCCGCTTTCTCAATCAATTCAATACTGGCTTGGTTAATGCTCTTGGTTTCTTTTTCTTCTGCCATCCTTGTCACCTCTTTTAATGTCTATTATTTCAAGAAGCCGTCAGCTCGGCTATAATCTCCCGGACCAGCTTTATGGCTTCGGGGTGCCGCATAATCATCACATCCCCGCCGGCCATAAGCAGCACCGCCGCCGACATCGCCTCCAGCAGGATTCCCCGCTTCCTGGCGTCCCCCATATTAAGCTCGTCGTCGGCAAGATGCACCTCTTTAGTCTTCCAGGCTTCCTTGGATATATTGCAAATAAGCGGATACTGCAGCTTGTCGTCCTGCTGGGTTAAGCCGGCCATTCTCATCCGCTCCATTACCGAATAACAGTACTCGATGCCGTAGCCGATGCAGCTGACGGTGGGGTCCATGATAAGCAGCTCATCGGGAACGCCCAGATTGCCCAGCAGAATGTTAAGCTGCTTGGCAAGGTTGATATCTATCGGCGTCGAGGCAATCACCGTCTGGTGGTAGCCGATAGCGGCGGCGCCAATCTTCTTATAGTCACCCTCCTCCACCGGCCCGATAATCAGGCCTTTACCCTGGCAGAGCTCGGCAACCAGCCGCAGAACCTCGGTATCCTTGTCATGGTTAGCCGTACCCCAGGCGATTAAGGGGACATCTATGGCGTCGGCAACCTTCTTGACCACGGCGGCGGCTTCCTCTGCCCCCCGGTCAAGCCCGTTGGGGTCGGTGCTCAACAGCTGCAGGCAAATCATCTCGGCGCCGTAGTCGTCAATGCACTTCCTGGCCCAGGCAACCGGGTCGTCGGTCACCCCCTTAAACGGCTCCAGGGCGGCCGGAGCCCAGCCTTCAGGGGCCATATCCCAGACCTCCATGGCTATCCGGGGCGGACGCGGCATCTCCCCCTCGAAGAGGTAAAACGGGTAGGCGGTCTCGCCGCCGACGGTGACCACTTTGTCGCCGCCGCCCAGCTTCATCTCTCTGATTTTTCCGCTGTAGGCTGTCTTGGGGATTTCTAAAGCCATAATTATCCCTCCTTACTCACTCTTAAGCCGGAGTCTTCCGCTTTTCGCTGCCGAACCACTCCTCGCTGAACCAGTAGCGCTCACCGTTCTGCAGATATTTTAGCTTATCTTCACGGCTGTCCAGTTTCTGCCGCCACTTCCCCAGCTCCTCACCCTCGGGAATACCCTCCTCAAAGGTGGCTCCCAGCACTTCCACCTCATCCCGACCCGGCGCTTTGGTTTTGTTAATCTTATATTCCATCGGTTATACCTCCTAAGCCAATCCGGCGGCCACTTTAGCCGCCCTGACCGTGTTCATCATCAGCATGGTTATGGTCATCGGCCCCACCCCACCCGGAACCGGGGTGATGGCGCTGGCTTTTTCTTTAACCGTCTCAAAATCAACGTCACCGGCAAGTATCCGCTTGCCCTCGGCCGTCCGTCCTATCTCATTCACGCCCACATCAATCACAACAACGCCCTCTTTAACCATGTCGGCGGTGATATACTTGGGCTTTCCCGCGGCAACTATTAATATATCGGCTCTCTTAGTGTGGAAAGCCATGTCGCGGGTTCTGGTGTGGCAGATAGTAACCGTGGCGTTGGCTCCCGGCGCCTTCTGCAATAAAATATTGGCGATGGGCTTGCCGACGATGTTACTCCGCCCGACGACGACCACCTCGGCGCCCTCAATCTGGGTGCCGGAGCGGATTAAGAGCTGCTGGATGCCAGCTGGGGTGCAGGGCATATAGTCCGGCTCGCCTATCATCAGCTTGCCCACGTTCACCGGGTGGAAGCCGTCAACATCCTTCTTGGGGTCTATGGCAAAGAGAACTTCCTCCTCGTTGAGGTGCTTGGGCAGGGGCAACTGGACTAAAATGCCGTTAATCTTGGGGTCTTTATTCAGCTTGTCAATCAGTTTCAGCAGCTCCTGCTGGCTGGTCTTCTCCGGCAGGTCATACCTCTCCGAATAGATACCCAGCTCTTTTGAGGTCTTCTCCTTGGCGCCGACGTATACCTGGGAAGCCGGGTCGGCGCCCACCAGCACCGTAACCAGTCCGGGCACGATGTTGTGCTTGGATTTAAGCTCGGCAATCTCCTTCTTTAACTCCTCGCGAATCTTCGCGGCTACTTCAGCGCCTTTAATAAGTTGGGCGGTCATTTTTCACCCCTTTCCATCCAGAAGTTTGGTCATCAGATTATTAACCGCCTGCACCGCTCTTGAGCTATCGGGCAGGCCAAGTAGCGGCTTTAGCTCAATGTCATACTGGTATATCTCGTCATCCAGAGGAATGATAGCGGTTGCTTCAATTCCCAGCCGGGACATTTCCTTGGCTACCACCGGGTCAATCACGTCGGGAACCTGGTTGATAATCACCGACTGCCGCTTCACATCAAGTTTCAACTCGTCCACCAGCTCCCTTATCCGGGCTAGAGTCCTGACCCCTTTAACCGAATGGTCGGAAACCAGCAGCAGCTCGTCGACATTCTGGGTCGTCCGCCTGGAAAGGTGCTCCATCCCCGCCTCGTTATCCATAACCATGTAGGGGTAGTTCCCGGAAAGGTTATCGGCAAACTTCCTCAGGATAACATTGGGGTAGCAGTAGCAGTCCGGCCCCTCCCCTCGTCCCATGGTCACCAAGTCGATGCCCTTGGCCTCGACCACAGCCTCGTTAATCTTAAAGTCCAGGTAGGCTTCCTTGGTCATCCCGGCAGGGATGTTTATCTTCTCCTCGTTAAAAGAGGCAATTATGGAGCCAAGCGTCTGTTTTATGTCAAGTCCTAAACTCTCCCCCAGATTGGCGTTGGGGTCGGCGTCAACAGCCAGAATCGGCCCGGCACCCTTCTTCATCAGGTAACGGATAACCAGGCTGGCCACTGATGTCTTCCCGGTGCCGCCTTTTCCGGCTACGGCAATATTAAAGCTCAAACAATTCTCCTCCGCTTTCTAGAATAAACCGGTAACCTTACCGGTATTTACATCTATATCCACTTTCCGGAAAGCCGGGCTGGAACTGGTGCCCGGCATCAGGGTTATCGTTCCGGCGCAGGGGCAGAGGAACTTGGCGCCGGAGTAAATCAGCACATCGCGGATGGGCAGCGTCCAGCCCTTGGGAACCCCCTTAAGGGCCGGGTCATGAGTAAGCGACAGGTGAGTCTTGACCATCATAGTGGCGTACTCATCATATTTATCATCAGCCTCGAAAGCCTTGGCTTTTCCCTCCGCCTCGGGTGTCCAGGATACGCCGTCGGCTCCGTAGACCTCCTTGGCAATCATGTTAACCCTGTCCCGCAGCTTCATCTCGTTGGGATAGAGGAACTTGAACTCGTTCTCCTCATCGCAGGCTTCCTTGACCACATCGGCCAGCTCCAGGGCGCCGTCGCCGCCGTCGGCCCAGTGGGTGGACACGGCGCAGCGGGCGCCGGCGGCTTCAGCCGCCTTCCTGACCATGGCTATCTCCGCCTTGGTGTCGGTGTGGAAGCAGTTGATGCAGACCACCGGGTTGATGCCGGACTTGCGGATAACCCCGATAAGGTGCAGCATATTGGGCAGCCCCTTCTCCAGCAGCCCCAGGTCTTCCTTATTATAGGCGTCGGGCAGCGGAATGCCGGCAACTACTTTAGGTCCCCCGCCGTGCATCTTGAGCGCTCTAATAGTGGTGGTCAGCACCGATACGTGGGGCTTCAAGCCGCTGTAGCGGCACTTTACATTCCAGAATTTCTCAAAACCGATATCGGCGGCAAAGCCGCTCTCGGTAACGTGGTAATCAAACATCTTGAGGCCGATTCGGTCGGCAATAATCGAAGACTGGCCAACAGCTATATTGGCGAAAGGCCCGGCGTGCACCATGCAGGGCTGGTATTCGGCGGTGCACATCAGGGTGGGGTTGATGGTGTTGCGCATCCAGGCGGTCATGGCGCCGCCCACCCCCAGGTCGCCGGTGGTAATCGGCTTGCCCTTCTTATTAAAGGCAACGGTGATATTGTCCATTCTCTCCCGCAGGTCGGCTAAATCACGCACGATGGACAGCATAGCCATCAGCTCACTGCTTACGGCGATGCCGAACTTGGACTGCATGGTAAATCCGTCCATGCGCCCGCCCAGCCCGATAACGATGTTGCGCAGGCTCTGGGCGCAGAAATCTATAATCCAGCCCATCTCCACCCGGGTGGGGTCGATGTTCAGGCGGGGCATCTTGGTCAGCCGGTCGAGCTGCTCGTCGTCATAGTTGCGCTCGTGCTGCATACGGGCGGTCATCGCCACCATAGCCAGGTTGTGGGCGTTCATAATGTCGTTGATGTCGCCGGTAAGCCCCATGGAAAACTCGGTCATGGGGATAAGCAGGGCGTTACCGCCGCCGGCGGCGGTGCCCTTGATGTTCATCGTCGGTCCCCCCGAAGGCTGCCGGAGGGCGCCCCCTACGTTAAGGCCCCGCTTCCCCATACCCTCCATAAGCCCGCAGGAGGTGGTGCTCTTCCCCTCCCCCAGCGGCGTGGGGGTGATGGCCGTTACCTCAATGTACTTGCCGTCCCGTTTCTCTTTAAGACGCTCGATAATCTTCATGAAATCGAGCCGGCACAACCGGCCGTAGGGGATAATCTCGTCCTTCTGCAGATTCAGCTTCTCCCGCCACTCATCGGGGGTGGGCATATTCTCCTCAGCCGCCTCGGAAATTTGCCAGTCTTTTAGTTTTGTTGCGTCGTAAGCCACTGCAACCTCCTTGTTAAATTTAACGGCTTATATTTTAGTGCTCATGCCTTAAGCAGGCGCTAACAGTGCCTGATAGATATTTCTAACTTCTTCTACAATCCTGGGGCTGGCTTCGAAGAGGGGTCGGTCGGCCAGGTCGGCTTCGACTATAGCCTGTTCATAGGGAATAAAACCGAGGAACTCGAAATCGGGCAGGCTGGAGGTCATGAAATCCCGCTCGGACTGGTTGCGTACCTTGCTGCCCACGGCGGCAATATTGTGCAGCCCGATTTCCTCGGCAAGCTTCTTGATTCTGCGGGCAGTCTCAACACTGCGCCGTCCCGGTTCTACCACTACAATCAATCTATCTACCGCTCTGGCAGTGGCTCTGCCCAGGTGCTCCACGCCGGCTTCCATATCCATAATCACCACCTCGTCCCGCCCCAAGAGCAAATGGGTGACCAGAGCCTGCAGGAGGGCATTCTCCGGGCAGTAGCAGCCGGTGCCTCCCTGCTTTATCCGCCCCATTACCATCAGTCTAACCCCATTATATTTAAAAGCGTACTTCTCTGGCAAATCGTCAACCTTGGGATTGAGCTTGAAAAAGCCCCCCGACTTACCCGGCTTGGCTCCGGTGCGCTCCTCAATGAGAGCTTCCATCTCGGAGATGGGGGTTATCTCGTCGGGATTGGGGATACCCAGAGTGGCAGCTAGATTGGAATTGGGGTCGGCGTCTATGGCTAAAACAGAGTAGCCCTCCTCGGCGAAAACCTTGGAAAGCAGAGAGGCTAATGTCGTCTTGCCTACGCCGCCTTTGCCACTAATAGCAATTTTCATGCGGATATTGCTTTTACCATAATAAAGCTGAGACTTCGGGGGAAAGTTCTCAGCTTAAAATCGTTCCTGTTACCTGAAAGCGCCCAGTACCTAGTTTATCTCATGGGGTAGGAGAAGTCAAGCAATTACGCCTGTTGATATGTGATTTGACCTAGGTCAATCTACCCGTATCCGCAAACATAACCGATAGATTTCTACCGCGTTACGAACCCGCCCTCGACTAAGCCGTTCAGGCATTACTTCTCTTCGGTAGCCATTATCTGGTAGACACTGACCCTGGGCTTTTCCACCAGGAGAGGCTCGATTTTCTCATAAAGCTTAACCCGCTGCTCCGACTTTTCCCATTTCTTCCACTCCTCAAGACTGTTCCAGGTGCTCAGCACCGAGATTATAGACGGGTCTTCGGTGCCGACCAGGGACTCCCCGTGTATATAGCCCGAGTAGCTCATCGCCGCCGACCTGAGCGCCCTGAGCAAAGGCAGGAGGTTTCCCTTTTTATTTTCCTTCAAGTGACGCTGTATTACCACTCTTACCATCACTGTCCTCCTTATTATATTGATGGTGTCAGGAGCCCGTCTTCTGCTCCTGGATAAGCCTCTCGCCGTACTCCAGCAGGAGCCTGGTTCTCTCCGGGCTTATCCCCTTCTTGGATTCCAGGTAGCTCTTCAGGGCGTCGAGGGGGCTTATCTCCTCGGCGGCAACTCCCCCCAGCCTCACCCGGGTTTCCCGCTTTATATCCCTGGCGATGGTAAAGTAGTGGGCTTCCCCCAGGGCGCTCCTGATTTCATTATCTCTTAGCTGTCCCTCGACCTCTGCCGGCAGGCTGATGCCCAACCGCACCACGGCATCCTTAATTTTATCACCCTTCTCAGCTATAGCCTTCAGCACAGCAGCCGTCGGGTCGCTGTCGTCCGGTTCAATATCAACGCTTATGGTCAGAAAGCGCCGCCCCGCCACCGGGTGGAAGTCAAAAGAGACTGACCGCTTCCCCCCTTCCCCCCTCTCCCCTATCTCCACCAGGTAAAAGCCCTTCTCGTCATCGGCCTCGCCGAAATCCAGCCGCTCCAGGCTGCCGGCGTAGACCACCGGCGGGTTCTCGCTCAAGACCTGGTGCCGGTGGATATGCCCCAGGGCGATATAGTCAAAGGCGGGATGGGCAACATTGCTCAGCATCAGTACATGCTCCTGCCCTATGGTCATTGACTTCTCCGAGCCCACCTGCACCCCGGCAACCCAGACATGGGCCGCCAGTATAGACGGTAATTTCGGGTCAAGCTCTTCAGCCTTGGCGGCGATGACCTCGGTCAGTATCTGCTGCATTTTCTCGTTTATCTGTTCAAAGGTCAGGTTCTTGGTCTCATCCTTGGTCAGCAGGGCGCTGCGCCTGAGCCAGGGCAGGGAGACAATCTGGACTTTGCCGCTGTTAGTCGGTATGGTGTAAACATCAGGGCGGTTGGAGACGTAGACATTCTTAACCGCCAGAGTGTCGAAGATTTCGGTGCTGGTAGCCCGCCCCACGGCGTTGGGCAGGTCGTGGTTGCCGATTAGTATAAATACGGGAATGTCGTTAGTGGCAAGGCGGTTGATTCTTTTGGCGAACTCCCGCTGCTGGGTCTGTGTCGGCTCCCGGCTTCGGTAGGCGTCGCCGCAGAAGAGCACCAGGTCAACCTTGTTGTCTATGGCATAATCAACCAGCTTATCGAAAGCATTTAAGAAATCGCCCAGCCGCGAAGACAGCCCGGTAGCCGGGTCGAGCCGGCCGTAGTTTTCAACGCCAAGGTGAAGGTCGGCAAAGTGGAGGATTTTCATTTTCTTAACCTGTGTCTTTCTTCCCATACCCTCCCACCCTACAGGGGCTGTGCCCCTATAAGACCTTTTCTTTCCCCACCCCCCAGAGAGGAGAGTGAAGAGAGGTATAACCTCCATCGGGTGGGAGGGTGGGAAATAAAACGCTCTCTAAAAACTCTCAAACCCCACCCCCCAGCTTTATCTTTTCCCGCCGCCACCCTTAAGGTAGGGCTAAAGCCCTTTTTACACCGCCCACCCGATGGGGGTGATTATCCCCAACCTTTTAAGGGTATCGGTAAAGAGGTCTAACCTCTATAGGGCGGGAGGGTGGGAAATATAACACTCTATAAAAACCGGGCAACCCCCCTACTCCTTCCAAACCCTACCACCCTCTGGCAGGACAAAAAGGTCTTCCCCACCCAGCTTGGCACGGAGTGTTGCCTCCAACCCCTCTATAGGCACCCGTATCTGCCTCAGGCTGTCGCGCTCCCTTATCGTTACCTGCTTGTCCTCCAGGGACTCGAAGTCAACGGTCACGCAGAACGGCGTTCCGATTTCGTCCTGCCGCCGGTAGCGCCGCCCGATACTTTGAGCATCGTCGTAGCCCACCATCCAATGCCTGCGCAAATCGGCATAAATATCTTTAGCAAACGAGGCGAGGTGCTCTTTACGACTCAAAGGCAGCACCGCCGCCTTGAGGGGGGCAAGGTCGGGATGTAGATGTAACAGCACCCTTTTCTCGCCCTCGGCTTCATCCTCGTCATAGGCGTCACAGAGCAGGGCTAAAAAGGTGCGGTCAACCCCCGCCGAAGGCTCAATAATATAGGGAACGATATGCTCCTTGGCTTCTTCATCGTAGTAGCTCAAACCCTTGCCGCTGGAACTGGCGTGCTGCACCAGGTCAAAGTCACCCCGGTTGGCGATGCCCTCAAGCTCGGCCCAGCCCATGGGGAACAGGTAGTTGATATCGGAGCAGGCGCGGGCGTAGTGGGCTAATTCTTCTTTTTCGTGCGGGCGCAACTTCAGGTTTTCCCGCTTTATCCCCAGCCCCGCGTACCAGTTGATGCGCTCCTCAACCCAGTAGTCGAACCACTGCTGATCCGTCCCCGGTTTTACGAAGAACTCTATCTCCATCTGCTCAAACTCGCGGGAGCGGAAGATGAAGTTGCCGGTGGTGACCTCGTTGCGGAAGGACTTGCCTATCTGGGCAATGCCGAAGGGCAGCCGCTTCCTGGTAGTATTTAACACGTTTTCAAAGTTGACGAACATGCCCTGGGCGGTTTCCGGGCGCAGGTAGACCACGCTGGCTTCGTCTTCAACCGGCCCCATAAAGGTCTTAAACATCAGGTTAAATAATCTGGGCTCGGTCAGCTCGCCGCCGCATTCGGGGCACTTATCGCCCTCCAACTCGTCACTGCGCCAGCGCCGGTGGCACTCTTTACACTCCACCAGCGGGTCGCTGAACCCCTGGACATGCCCGCTGGCTTCCCAGGTCTGGGGGTGCATCAGTATGCTGGAATCCAGCCCCACCATGTCGTCGCGCTGCTGGACCATCGCCCGCCACCAGGCATCTTTAATATTTCTCTTTAGCTCCACCCCCAGCGGCCCGTAGTCCCAGCAGCTGGACAAGCCCCCGTAGATTTCACTGCTGGGGAATATAAAGCCGCGCCGCCGGCACAGGGAAACCAGTTTTTCCATATCAACCTTGGCTTTTGCCGGTTCGGTCACAGCATACTCCTTTGTTTTTCTTCCCCGCTTTTAACGATTCTTTTTCTTCCCATACCCACCCGCCCAAAAAGGCTTCGCCTCTTTAGACTCTCAACCCCCACCCCTCGGAAGGAATAATTTCTCGCCGCCCTTATGGTAGGGCTAAAGCCCTTTTTGCCCCACCCCCCAAGAAGAAATTGATAGAAGTATCACTTCTTTAGG
>Ga0315549_1001548_pt1 | contig 23600 bp, 17 predicted proteins | sample SalMarSW160200MG_FD_203101 | JGI IMG/M metagenome (GOLD analysis project Ga0315549, IMG submission 203101) | Salt marsh sediment microbial communities from the Plum Island Ecosystem LTER, Massachusetts, United States - Salt Marsh Sediment SW1601-200 ... | reverse complement strand
TTGCATGTGACTCATCGATAAATAAAAGAAAATCCTCAGGAAAATAGTCAATCAGAGTATATGGCCTTGCCCCAGGCTCCAGACCAGCCAGGTGCCGTGCGTAATTTTCGATTCCGCTGCAATAGCCGACCTCTTGAATCATCTCCAAATCGTACATCGTTCTGGCCTGAAGCCGTTGTGCTTCGAGGAGTTTGCCCTCCTGGTTTAATTGCTGAAGTCGTTGCTTCAGCTCAGCCTTGATGCCCTCGGCCGCAGAGCCGATTCTGTCAGGCGGCATAATGTAATGCTGTGAAGGATAGATAAATACCTGCGACTCCGACGCCAAAATTTCTCCGCTTGTTGGATTAATATAGTTTATTTGCTCAATCTCATCACCGAAAAACTCGAACCGGATACCAAACGACTCATACGATGGGTGCAGTTCTACTACGTCTCCACGGACCCGAAATGTTCCTCGCTTGAAATCTATATCGTTTCGCGTGTACTGCAAATCCGCGAATCGCCCTAATAGAAAGTTTCTTTCGACCTCATCACCAATCCGTACAGCCACCACCGACGCTTTATAATCTTCAGGCGAACCAAGACCGAATATGCACGAAACTGAAGCGACTATAATCACATCATCTCTCGTTGAAAGGCTGGTTGTTGTCGATAGCCGCAGACGGTCCAAATCGTCGTTTTTAGACGCGTCTTTTTCAATGTATATATCACGCTGGGGGATATACGCCTCCGGCTGATAGTAATCGTAATAACTGACAAAGTATTCGACCGCATTATCCGGAAACAGCTCCTTGAACTCTTCATATAGCTGAGCGGCTAAGGTCTTGTTGTGGGATATGATAAGTGTGGGCTTCTGCACCTGCGCGATGACATTGGCCATCGTAAAGGTCTTGCCGCTGCCTGTTACGCCCATCAGCGTCTGGTACTTTTTGCTCTGCCTTAGGCCTTCGATTAGCTCTTCAATCGCCTGAGGCTGGTCTCCGGCAGGCTTGTATTGGCTGTTTAATCTGAACTGACCCATATTACAGTGAAAAACCTATAAACGCACAAAAACTGAATTTTAGGTCCTCGGCCTGCCCAAAGCAAGCCTCATAGATGGTGGCCGGCAAATACAGCGATTTACACTAACTCGAAGAGTGGCTATAATGCAATGTTTTACAGTTGAAGCAAGGTCGCGGGCAGTGTATATGCGGCCCGCCCCCGCGTCTTCCGACGCGAGTCGGGGCGGCGGGCCGATTTTTATTTATGGAGAGTTGTCTCTGTACCGATTTTTGAATATAAGTGCAGTAAATACGGCAGGATAAATGAATTTCTCGAAAAGACCGGCGGCGATGCTAAAAGGCGGTGCCCACACTGCGGCAGCAGCGATTTGGAAAAGCAGTTTTCAGTCTTCGCCGCACAGGTCAAAGAAGGGCAGTCAAAGAAGTGCCTTGGCTGCAGCGATACCGGCTGTCCCCATGCGCGGGGATAATTCGATAAACCAGTGGACGGACAGATGAGCGACAAAAAGGGAAGTTACGATTTCAACGCAATAGAGAAGAAGTGGCAGACATATTGGCTGCAAAATAAAACCTTCGCAGCCATCGACTGCGACGATTCGAAGCCCAAGTATTATGTCCTCGATATGTTCCCGTATCCGAGCGGCCAGGGCCTGCACGTCGGACACCCGGAAGGCTACACAGCAAGTGACATTGTCGCCCGTTATAAACGGATGAATGGTTTTAATGTCTTGCATCCGATGGGCTGGGACGCATTCGGACTGCCTGCTGAGCAGTACGCCGTCCAGACCGGTACGCCGCCGGCCGAGACCACTAAGGCCAACATCAAAAATATGCGACGACAGATTCAATCGCTGGGTTTTAGCTATGACTGGGACAGAGAAGTAAATACCACTGATCCCGATTATTACAGGTGGACGCAGTGGATTTTCCTGAAATTCTTTAACAGTTATTTTGACGACGCCGAACAAAAAGCAAAACCGATAGAACAATTGCAAATACCACAAGGCCTGTCAGAGGAAGAAAAGCGAAAGTACATAGACTACCACCGTCTTGCATACGAAGCCGAGGTAGCGGTCAACTGGTGTCCGGCATTGGGGACCGTACTGGCCAATGAGGAAGTGGTAGGGGGCCTGAGCGAGCGCGGCGGTCATCCCGTCATTAGAAAGCCGATGCGACAGTGGATGCTTCGAATAACGAAATATGCCGAAAGATTGCTCGAAGATTTACAAGAAGTTGACTGGCCTGAATCGATTAAGAAACTCCAGCAGGACTGGATAGGCAAAAGTATCGGGGCGGAGGTTGATTTTGCAGTTGACGGTTTTTTCGAGGTCCTTCGGGTTTTCACAACCCGACCAGATACACTCTTCGGTGCAACCTATATGGTCCTGTCGCCGGAACATCCACTTATAAACCAAATCACCACCGAAGAACATAAGGAAACGGTTGATAAATACCGCCAGGAGGCTGCTCGAAAAAGCGATTTGGACCGCACGGACCTGGCTAAGGAAAAGACCGGTGTCTTTACAGGGGCTTATGCGATTAACCCTGTTAACAATGAGAAGATTCCAATCTGGATAAGTGACTACGTTTTAATCAGCTATGGAACCGGCGCGATTATGTCGGTCCCTGCCCACGATGAGCGTGACTTCGAGTTTGCAAAAAAATTCGATCTGCCGATTGTCGCAGTAGTTGAGCCGTCCGATACCGAGCTTGCACAAGCCGTTAGAAAAGGACAGGCCTGTTACATCGGCGATGGTAGGGCGATTAACAGCGGACAGTTCGACGGCCTGACCACTGCCGAGTTCAAGGAAAAGATTACACAATGGCTTGAGAAAAAGAACCTTGGATGTAAGGCCGTAAATTATAAACTTCGTGACTGGCTTTTTTCGCGGCAGAGATACTGGGGTGAACCGTTTCCGCTTCTGCACAAAGAAAATAGCGAGGTAATAAGTTTATCTGAAGACCAGTTACCGCTGAAATTGCCGCACGTCGAAGATTACAAGCCTTCGGGGACGGGTGAATCACCTCTTGCCGACGCGACAGACTGGCTTGATGTGATGTTACCCGACGGCACAAAAGCAAAGCGCGAAACCGATACAATGCCGCAGTGGGCCGGAAGCTGCTGGTATTACCTGCGCTACATCGACCACAAAAACAACAATCACTTTTGTGACGGTGAAAAAGAAAAGTACTGGATGAACGTCGATTTGTATATCGGCGGCGCCGAACACGCGGTGCTGCATCTGCTTTATTCGCGGTTCTGGCACAAGCTTCTCTATGACCTGGGATACGTCAGCACCAAAGAGCCGTTCGGCAAACTCGTTAATCAGGGAATGATACTCGGCGAGGACGGCCAGAAGATGAGCAAGAGTCGCGGAAACGTCGTCAATCCCGACAAGGTCATCGCCGACTACGGTGCAGATTCTATGCGGTTGTATGAGATGTTTATGGGGCCGCTCGAAGCGGCTAAGCCCTGGTCTATGCAGGGCGTTGAGGGCGTTCACAGATTCCTGCAGCGATTATGGCGGCTGATAATAGATGAAGATACCGGCGAACTTAGCAAGCAGGTGAAAAACGTTGAAGCCGACGAGGCCACGCTTCGATTACTACACCAGACCATAAGAAAAGTTACCGGGGACATCGAAGATTTCGGTTTTAATACGGCCATTAGCCAGATGATGATATTACTTAACCATCTCAGCAAGCAGAACACCCAGCCAAAAGATGTGCTTGAGAAACTCGTCCTGATACTCGCCCCGTTTGCGCCGCACATCACCGAAGAGCTCTTCTCGAGGCTCGGACACAATAACACGCTTTCCTTCGAGCCATGGCCGAAGTATGATGAAAAACTGGCGAAAGAAAAGGAAATAGAGCTTGCCGTTCAGGTCAATGGAAAGATTAAAGATAGAATTGTGGTTGCCTCTGATGCCGATGAGCAGGTAATCAGAGACAAGGCATTAAGTAGCGAAAAGGTAGTTGCGGCGCTGGACGGTGAAAAACCGAAAAAGGTTATCGTAATTAAATCCAGATTGGTTAATATAGTCATCTAAAGCATCCATTTATAGTTGAGATTTTCCCTTATCCAATGATTAAACCTAATGACGGATACGTTACTTTTATCGTAAACCCTAAATCGGGTGCAAGCCATAGCGGCATACAAACTCGCCCGCTGGAGAAATATTTTGCCTCCAGGGGCTTTGAAGTACGGGCGAACCTGACCGGGTCGCTCGAAGACGCCTGCGAGCTGGCTACCGAAGCGGCTGTAGATTATAACTGTGCTATCGTTGTGGCCGCCGGCGGCGATGGCACTATCAGGGAAGTAGCGCATGGATTGGAAGGTTCGAATAAACCCCTTCTGATTGTGCCCCAGGGTACCGAAAATCTGCTTGCAAATGAACTCGGTTACGACCACAGGCTCGATACCGTGATAAAGATTTTTGAGGCCGGTTTTACAAGATATCTGGACCTCGGTCGGGCTAACGGCAGGTGCTTTACCTGTGTAGCCGGATTCGGTTTCGATGGGCAGGTAGTTGCTAAAGTGCATCGTGTTCGCGACGGACATATCTGTCACATGGATTACTTCTGGCCTATCTGGCGGTCATTCTGGGCCTACAAGTTTGAACCCATGAAGGTTATAGCGGACGGAAGTGAGGTTTTTAATGACCGTGGTCTCGTTTTCGTGGGGAATATTTCCCGTTATGCCCTTGGCCTGAATATCCTGCACAGGGCTGATTACAGTGACGGCTTACTGGATATTTGCATATATAAATGTCGCAGCCATCTCCGGCTTTTGAAGCATTCGCTTCTGACCGTGGCCAAACGTCACTGGAACGAGCATGATGTCATTTATCTACAGGCAAAAAACATTACGATTAGCGCCGATTCTGAAACAATAGCTACTGAGATTGACGGCGACCCCGGTCCCCGGCTTCCGGTCAACATCGAAGTCGTTCCCCAGGCTGTAAAGGTATTGGTCCCGGAAGGCGCCAAACCAGCGGGTCTGAGAACACGTATATTACGGGCCTTGAAATAGTTGCTCGTTTGAATTTTACTCTGAACGGAACACTATGAAAACCGATGGTTTTGTGATTGGCGATGGCGCCGGCCAGGGCAGCTTGAAACCTGTGAAAAAAATTGTACAGGTTGGACTTGAAGGACCGTTGTTTGTTATTGCCGGCCCTTGCGTTATTGAGGATGAGGATATATGCAGGCAGATTGCTGAGCAGTTGCTGAGAATAACACAAAAAGTCGGCCTCGGCCTCGTGTTCAAAGCCAGTTTTGACAAGGCAAATCGCAGCAGCATATCGAGTTTTCGAGGACCCGGCCTTGAAAAAGGCTTGGCCGTTCTTGAATCTGTCCGTGACGAATTTGACATACCGGTGATGACCGACGTCCATGAAACCTGTCAGGTGCAGCCTGTTAGTGAGGTCGTTGACTGTCTGCAGATACCGGCCTTTCTGTGCAGGCAGACCGACTTGTTGTGTGCATGTGCACGGACGCAAAAACCGGTCAACGTTAAAAAGGGCCAATTTGTATCGCCGGCGGAGATGAAAAACGTAGTAGAAAAACTCAGGCTCTGCGGCAATGACAAGATAATGCTGACCGAGCGAGGCACCTTCTTTGGCTACAACCGTCTCGTCAATGATATGACCGCTATCAGTACTATGAAGGCCCTTGGCTGCCCAGTAGTATTCGACGCTACCCACAGTGTGCAGATGCCTGGCGGACTTGGGACTGAAAGTGCGGGTAATCGCCGGATGGTGCCTGTTTTGGCCCGGTCGGCTGTTGCTGCCGGCACCAACGGCCTATTTATAGAAGTACACACCGAACCAGACAAGGCCAAATCCGATGCCGCCTGCATAATGCCCATCGAATGGGTTGCCGATACACTCAGGACTTGTAAGGAGATATTCGAAATTGTCTGCCAAAAATAAAGCTAAACAGCACAAGCAGTATATCTACGGACCGGTACCGTCTCGTCGATTAGGCCGCAGCCTCGGCGTTGACATTATTCCATTTAAGCTCTGTCCGCTGGATTGTGTCTATTGTCAGCTTGGTCGCACCACAGATAAAATTGTAGTACGTAAAATTTATACCTCGATTGATGAAGTCGTAACTGAGCTCAAGCAGCGTCTCGACGAGGGCATCGAAGCTGATTTTGTTACAATAAGCGGTTCGGGTGAACCGACACTGCACAGCAGGTTAGGTGAGTTGATAGACCGCATCAGAAAAATCACTGTTATTCCGATAGCAGTATTGACAAACGGTGTATTGTTTGATGACCCATCGGTACGTGCCGATTGCTGTAAGGCCGATGTAGTTTTGCCCTCGCTTGATGCCGCCGACCAGCAGACGTTCGAGCGAATCAATCGGCCTTGTACGAATATCAGTATTGAAAACGTCATTTCCGGCTTGTGTGAGTTCAGAAATAAGTTCGATGGGCAGATTTGGCTTGAGGTGTTCTTTGTTGATGGGATTAACACCACCCCGGAGCAGATTACTAATCTGCGTGTCGCAATCAAGCGAATCAGGCCCGATAAAGTTCAGCTGAATACGGCGATTCGTCCGACAGCCGATTTAGATGTTAAAGTGGTCACTCGGGACCGGCTCGAACAAATAGCCTCAAAGCTCGGCGGAAAAGCCGAGGTCGTTGCAGATTTCACCACCGCGCACCTCGATAAGCATTTGGTTCGCGATTCCGAAGACGTTCTGGAGTTGCTCAGACGTAGGCCCTGCTCTATGGACGATATTTGTCACGGCCTGGCAATGCCGCCCAATGAGGTTATCAAACTTATCGACGTGCTCCGCAATAAGGAGCTTATCGAAGAAGTCGAAACCGCAGGGATTCTCTTTTACAGACCCTGCCCGACACCACCGATAAAGTGACTCATTTTTGCCGTTTTTGCCGCAATTGACACGCCTTTTTGTAAAGCTGTAGCCTTTATTGGCCGATAAAACCTTTGGAAATTTGACCGCATTAGTGATTTTATCAAGTTCGCGGTAAATTCTTTTTTTCTGCTTCAGTCGACTGCCCTTAGGCCGATAAATACTGTTGGTAGTCTTCTGTTTACCTGTAGGACAGTTTAATGGTCAAAAGGCAGCGACAGCTAACGCTTAATAAGGGCCACGAGAAATTCATCTTCCGTTATGATGTCGGGCATGAAGATGAGCTTATCGATGCTATGATTGACCAGGCCAAAGAAGCCGGAACAAACTTTGACTGGTTCGACGCGGCAGTGCTCAGTTTTAAGCTGACTCAGTCCCTGATATGCCAGGCCGACGAGTTGTTACAGGCAAACGGCGACTTTGAGATTGAAAGCGGTAATCTGCAAAGCTGATTGAGGAAGATGTAATATGGAAGGTAACAATACTGTTAATGATTTTTTGAACTATCTTAAATTCGAGAAGCATTTTTCCGAGCACACCGCGAAGTGTTACGGTGCCGACTTGGCTCAGTTCACTGAGTTTCTGCTCGGCAGGTCCCAGGCCGATTATAGCCAAGATAGTGACGGCGGTGCAACCGGCGGCGGACAAAGCGCAACGGGTCTGTCCGTCCAGACCAAGGCTGTGGTTGACCAGATGTTGCTGTCGATTGATGTCGATTCTGTCCGTGCGTATCTGGCCAATTTGAACGACAAGCAATATTCCAAAAGTACCATCGCTCGAAAGCTCGCTACGCTGAGAAGCTTCTATAAATTCCTGCTTAAGAGAGGCTCGGTAAGCTCGAATCCCGTCACAGCGGTACGGACACCGAAGCAGGACAAGAAACTGCCCCGGTTTCTCGAATACGAAGAGGTGAAGAGGCTACTGGGGACACCTCCGGTGGATAACTGGCTCGGCGCTAGAGACAAAGCGATTCTGGAGGTGCTCTACAGCACCGGCATAAGAGTCAGCGAGCTGGTGGGCTTAAATATGGACGACATTGATTTCCTTGGTGAGGTCGTACACGTTCGAGGCAAAGGCAAGAAGGAGAGAATCGCCCCTATTAGCTCTTCAGCCCTGCAGGTAATACAGCACTATATGGAATACAGAAACAAAAGGTCGCAAAGCAATCCGAACTTCGACCCTAAGGTGCTCTTTGTCAATAAGCACGGCAAGAGACTGAGCACACGAAGTGTCCGTCGTAAAATGGATAAGTATCTCAAGATGGCTGGTCTGGACCCGGCTATTAGTCCGCACACCCTGCGGCACAGCTTTGCCACACATATGCTGAACAATGGTGCGGACCTAAGAAGCGTACAGGAGTTGCTGGGTCATCAATCGCTCTCCACAACCCAGATATATACGCATCTGACGACGAAAAAGCTCAAGGATGTTTATGATAGTGCCCACCCAAGGGAAAACGAATTCTCCCAGGACAGAACTGAAGAAATATCTCATCAACCTGAAGAGGCACGTTGGTAAGGTAAGTCCGTATAGCTGAACAAAAAGCCGCCGTCCGGCGGCTTTTTTTATTTTTCGTTTTGGTTATTGTTTTCGCCAATATACTCTGGAACCAGCCGCTTGATTCCCTCGACTATTCGCCCATGGTCCTGTGTCTGGGCCATGGTGACCAGTTCCTTAATAGCGGACTCGATGCTTTGACGGTCAACCGGTATATTCCTCCAAATTCCAATCTTTGGATGCCGCGTCGGCAGCATGTTTTCGCCGGTTATCGATAGCTCTTCGAAGAACTTTTCACCCGGCCTTGGACCGGTGAATGTGATATCAATGTCTTCACCGGGCCTGAAACCACTGAGGATAATTAGTTCACGGGCCAGGTCCACGATTTTAACAGGTTCTCCCATATCAAGTACAAATATCTCCCCGCCTTTGCCCATAGCCGCAGCCTGAAGCACAAGCTGGCTTGCTTCCGGGATAGTCATAAAGTATCGTTTCATATCCGGATGCGTGACAGTGACCGGGCCACCGTCGGCGATTTGTTTCTTAAAGATGGGAACCACAGAGCCGTTGGAGCCGAGAACGTTACCGAAACGAACGGTGACGAAGTGAGTTTTGCTCTTATCATTGAGGCCCTGGATATACATTTCAGCTATGCGTTTGGATGAGCCCATCAAAGATGTCGGATTTACCGCCTTATCCGTGCTTATCATTATGAAACTCTTAACGCCGTACTTGTCTGCAGAATCGGCAACGATACGAGTACCAACGACGTTGTTCTTGATTGATTCGCCGGGATTTATTTCCATCAGTGGAACGTGTTTATGTGCTGCTGCGTGTATCACAATTTCCGGCTTAAATTGTCTGAAAATCTGTTCAACGCGAATCCTGTCGGTGATGTCGCATATTATGGCCTGTAATTTGGTGTCGGGAAAACGGCTGTTTAATTCACGGTCGATGTTAAAAAGGGGATTTTCAGCCTGTTCTACAAGCAGCAGTTCTTTAGGCTTGAAATTACAGACCTGACGGGTCATCTCGGCGCCGATGGAACCGCCGGCGCCGGTTATCAGGATTGTCTTGTTTCGGAGGTAGTCTTCTATGAGATTTAGGTCAAGCTGTACGGCCTCCCTGCCGAGCAGGTCGTTAATGTCCACGTCTCGAATCTGTGATACTTTAAGACGACCCGATGCGATATCAGTTATGGATGGAACAGTACGAAATCGTACTTTGGTTCCCTCGCAGACCTGAATGACACGACGCAACTGATGATGGCTTGCGCTCGGTATAGCTATAGCTATTTCATCGATATTGTGTTCTTCGCAGACACTGGCGAGATGCTCGACCCTGCCGAGAACCGGTATTCCGTGTATGCTGATTTTTTGTTTGGTGGCATCGTCGTCTATAAATCCCACGACATCATATTCCGCAACAGGCATACGGTGAATCTCACGCAGCAGCGCTTCTCCTGCGTTGCCTGCTCCGACTATCAGGAAACGTTTGAGTCTGCCTGCCTCCACAGTGCGAAACTCTTCGTAGTACAACCGTATTGCCATTCTCATACCGGACAGAATCAGAATTGTGCCAAACATGTCGGCCATGAAGATGCCCTGACTCATTTCAGTCAGACTATCGAGATACGGGTTTCTTCGAAGAAGTGGTGTGTAAAGGAATAGTACCCACAGAACGAACATCGTACCTGTGCTGGCAAGCGAAGCTCGGGCTATTCCAAAAAGGTCTGTTATGCCTACGTACCTCCACCAGCCCCGGTACTGCTGGTAAAAAGCAAAAATTGACAGCTTTATAATAAAGACAAGTGCAAGCATTATTGGAAACTGCTCGATGAGCCACGTACGTCTAAACTGCATATTGCTGGCTACAAGGAATGAAAACATCAGCGATAATGTGAAGGCTACGGCATGTGCAAATATTATCAGCGGCTTACGGTAAGCAAGAAGCACCGGGGCTGGAACCGATGAATCTGCCTGGACCTTACTTGTCTGCTTTAGAGTCCCCGAACGCTCTGTGTCGCGTTTGGGGTGCCCATCTGAGTCTGTCGCCGACTTCGGCATAGCAGTCCTGGATACATATACGAAAACAGAATTACCTTAAGATACACTCTAACAACAATTTAAGTATGTGTCAAGAAACGACACCGGTTTATTATCCGTGGCCCTGAAGGTAATATTATTAACCCTCCGGTATGCAGTGCCGCCCGCGTACCCGTATGCCATACCGGGATCAGCCTGGTAAAGACCGTTCCGAATCTACGTTAACTCAGACTTTATTGTTCGGCATCATCGGGCCCTGATTGTTCTTCTGCTTGTTTTTCCTGAGTATCGGCAGTACCAGTCTCATTCAAAGCAGGGTCCCGGCAAATCTCATCGATAGGCGTATTGTCAACCTTGTTGCGAAGCAGAGCGTAGATTATCGTGTTCGCCGAGAAATAAAAGCTCATAATAAAAGCTACTATTAGGCCTAAAATAATGAGAACGAAAATGTGTATGACAAGGGCCGCAAACCATTCGGTGCCGCTCGAAGTGGTGTCAAATACAACTCTGCTGAGGTTCTGGAAATAAGGCTGCGGCCAGATTACCTCGAACTTCTGCTCTCCTTTGCCGAACAGGCCTAGACTCAATAAGAACCTGGTGACAAGAAGCAGCAGAAATGCAAAAAAGCGCACAAACATATAACAGATTGCTCCGTAGACAGCTGCCAGAGTAGTATATATCGCCATTCTCCACGGCCTGGAATATACATAGTTAAACGAGCGGCTGATGGCGTCAAAGCAATCAAGCCCGTCATAGGCTAAAGCCGGAAACATCAGGTTAAATCCGGCACCGGTCAGTATCAGAACAATCGTAATAACAATACCCGTTATCAAAGCAAGGGCAAACAATATTGCCACGATAATCTCACCGGCATAGGGGATGTTGCCGAGAAGCCCAAGCAGGAAAATACATAAGCCAAGACAAATCGAAATGGCTATAGGGGCCAATGGCGCGGCCAGAAAGCTGACAAACTTCTTTGTGCTGTATCGAAGGGCCTCGGAAATGCCTGGTTTTTCACCGTGTGCAAACTGTAAGGCTGATATTCTGCAAATGGCTCCACCGGCAACGCAAATGAAAATAAGTTTTATAGCCGCAAATATTATAGAATACCAAAAGTGATATTTGAAAGACCAGCCGACGGCATTGAAATAATCAGCGACATCTTCGACTGCGGAACCAATTCTGCCGTTGAGAACAGAATCCACTGTTTTCTCAAATTGTTTTGCTCCGTGCTTCCACATCGTTGAGAATACACCCACGCCTTGGCTGTTGTCTTTATTCAACTCGATGAATTCAGCCACGGCGGAAGGCTCCTGCATGTAAACACTCAATTCCGTGACCTTGCCGTCGAAAGTTGTAACAACCGACCTAGTCAAGTCCATCAGCACCCCGCACGCACTTATTACAGCTACTGCAAGGAAGGCGATAATCATCTTGCTCGGGTGAATAGCTATACGGAAACTCTGAAAAATCTTGGTGAACAAAAGTTTGTCGAAAAGCTGGATTTCAGTTTGTGCCTCTGCCATTTCTGAATCCTTTCAAATGGGGTTCGACTTCATTTTCTACACGCCTTGTCTCGGTCTGTGCCGGGCCGTAGCTACAAGCGCACAGCGGCATAGAGTATACTTATATTATCGGTCGTTTCACAGAGTTTTTTTTAGTCTTTTAGGTGGCCGCTCAGGCTTTGCCGTGTGCATCTTGCGGGACACCTTCATCTTTCTTTTCGACGGGTGTGGATATCTTATACGCACTGTCGAGCCACGCACCGAGGTCAATCAGTCTACAGCGTTCCGAACAGAAGGGGAAAAAACGGGCCGAATCGGTATCTTGATACTCTGGTGTCTTTATGCGTATTTTGCAGGTAGGGCATCTATAAATCATAGGAATTCATAACAAATCACTGTGGTTCGCCGGGGGCCAAGCCGTTTTCAATCATCCTTGCGTACTCTACTGAATATCTTGCCCAGGGCTTGGCTTCAAGCCGTGTTCTGCCGATTCTCTTGCCCGTACCAAGGCAAATACCGTATGTATCCTTATTGATACGGTCAAGGGCTTCGTCAATTTGTTGCAGTAGTTTTCTTTCACCTTCCATCAAACCCAGAGTCAGTTCCTGTTGATAGTTGTCCGTCCCTATATCAGCCATGTGTATGGGCATAGCCGACAGGTCTCCGGCAGCGTCAATCCGCGAATTTTTCAGCGCCTCGTCGTGTATCTCATTAACGTCGCCGATTAACTCTCGGCGCTTGGCGAGTAGCAGTTCCTTGAAGTGCTCGAGGTTTTTGGCGGAAATCTTTTTGTTATTTCCACCGTTCGTTCCACCTTTTGTTTTGTTATTGTCGGTCACCTTCACCCTTGCCTCTGATGTTACCTTAAATCACTAAACTGCCGAAACCAACATTATACCAAATTCGACAAGTTAAGTTAATAGCTTCTTTATACCAATCTATGTTGGTGGGTTCAATTAGGCAAAAAGTAACACCATCACTTGATGATATAACATAAGAACTTACATATAAATGACTTACGTATTATATTATAGGTCGTTAGGGGCAGGGATTTTCGAGCGAGTCTAAAGATTTTTACGAGCTTGACCGTTCTGTGGATTGCTTTTTGCGAATTTGCCCAGAGGAAGAAAAAATTTTTCACTCTCGACCATACCTTCGAATGTTGTTACACCGAATACATCTTCGATTTTTTCTCGAGTGAAGACTTCATTAATGTCACCGAGATGACCGGTTTTGTCTGATATGAGTAGGGCTTTGTCACAATATTGTATTGCAAGATTGATATCGTGAGTTACCGCGATAATCGTTTTGTTTGTTTTACTCTGGACCTCTTTGAGCAGGTCGTAAATACCTACCTGGTGTTTGAAGTCAAGAAAGCTCGTGGGTTCATCCAGCAGCAGTATGGGGCTTTGCTGCGCCAGAGCCCGCGCAATAAATACTCGCTGCCTTTCGCCTCCGCTGAGCTGACGTATCGGCCGGGATTCAAAACGGCTGGTCTCTGTCATCTCCAGCGCCTGTGCTATTATTTCTCTGTCACTTTCCGACTCGAAGCCGAATGTTGACATATACGGTGTTCGTGCCATTGCCACCACTTCGGCCACGGTGAAGTCAAACGCAGGGACAAATTCCTGTCGAACCACAGCTACCTTACGCGCCAGGGCCTTGACTGAATATGAGTGTATGTCCGCACCGTCTATTCGGATTTGGCCTTTCTGAGGTCGAAGCAGGCCGCATATAAGATTTAGCAGGGTGCTTTTGCCTGCTCCGTTCGGACCGACAACGGCAAGAAACTGCCCCCTCTGGACCCCAAAACTCATATCCTGCAGGACAATCTGCGGTCCGTATGCGAAACTCACGTTTTCAATCTCTACAGGCAGACTCATTTTACCCAGCTAACCTTTCTGTTGTACCTGGCAAGTAATATCAGGAAAAACGGCCCTCCGGTAATCGCCGTTATTATCCCGACCGGAAGCTGTGCCGGCGCTATGACCGTCCTTGCTAAAGTATCTGCGACCGCCAGCAAGGCCGCACCGCTGATTGCGCTAAGCGGCAACAACTGGCGATGGTCCGGCCCGAAGATAAGCCTTACGCCGTGAGGGACAATCAGGCCGACGAATCCGATTAAGCCGCTAAGACTGACCGCGATGGATGTTACAAAAGCCGACAGGGCAAATGCAATCAAATTGGTCCTTGCTGTGGCTACACCAAGGCCCTGTGCTTCGGCTCGTCCTAATGTCAAAACGTTCAATCTCTGTGCTATGCTGAATAAACCGACAAGTCCGAGCAGAATTGCTGCAGCACTGGCGCCGATAACCACAAGGCTTTTCTCTGTAATACTTCCCATCAGCCACAACCAGATTTCACGAAGCTGGTAACTTTTGGCAATCTGAGTCAAAAACATAATCAGGGCTGAAAAGAAGGCATTTATAACGACACCTGCCAGCAGCAGTGATGTGGCCGAGGAACGGCCGGTTGCAAAATGACCGATGAACCAGACCAGCCAGACAGTTCCGAAAGCGCCGACAAAAGCGAAAACACTGACCGAAACGCCTGCCCAACTGCCAAGAAAAGAAGCAAGCATTATTGCCAGAGCTCCGCCTAATCCGGCACCGCTGGATATCCCGAGGATATATGGGTCGGCCAATGGATTTCGCAATATAGCCTGCAGTGTAACACCGGCACATGCCAGGGCTGCTCCGACAATAGCCGCCAGAAGTACGCGAGGCAGACGCGAGCCGAAAATGATTTCATAATCTATATTGTGGCCCTGCGTGTCACCGGCCCCTGTGAGCGCATTTTTCAAAGAGACCGGATGTGAACCTGTCATTGTGCAGAAGAGCAATATTAAAATCAGCAACACCAGGGCTGCAGCGGCCCTGGTCGCAACACTTCTGGCGGTGACGGTCTTTGAGTTCATTATGGGGCTACTATACCAGATTCAGCGATGAGTTCCACATCAGGGTTGGTGGATGATTTGGCCTATCTGCTCAAGACCCTGCCCGATTCGAGGCCCAAGACGTAAAATGGTGTCGGGGTCAACAACGTAAATCCTGTTGTTCCTGACCGCGGGCAGGTTCTTATATTTGCTCCAAAACACCATAGATTCCTGTTTTTGAGATTCGATTGTCTCTTTGTTCATAGCCGCCTGAATGATGACGTCTGCCTGACATGTCAGAAGTTCTTCAGTGCTGAGTCCCGGATACTGAATCGAAGTCGAAGATATCGCATTCTGTGCGCCTGCCAGCTCCAAAAGCTCTGTGATAAAAGTATTGCCGCCCGCTACTCGCAGCGGTTCCGGCTGAACAACCCATAATACACGAGGCTTGGTCGGCGTGTTAAATTTCTGTTCTGACTGTTTTAATTGCATGTTGATGATATTAATCAACTTTTTGGCTTGTTTACTTTGTCCTGTAGCTGAACCTATCTTTTCAATAGCAGGTTCAAGTTCCTCGATTTTCTCAAGTCTCAGTGTCAGTACCCTGTAACCAAGTCTTTTAAGACTATTTGCAACGTTGTTTTGCTGCTCGAACCACAATGTTATCACCAGTTCCGGCTTACAGGCGATAACCGCTTCCAGATTTGGTTGCCAGAAGCTGCCTATTTTTTTCTTATCAAGTGCTTCCAGCGGCCAGTCACAATCGTTCGATACCGCTATTATTTTATCGTCCAGTCCCAGTTTGAACAAAATTTCAGTGATGTTCGGAGCAAGTGATACGATTCTCTGAGGCTGCTGTTTATTGCCTGAAACAGGTGGTGCAGCACATTGAGCACAATAGCGAAGACGTATTACACCCGACACCGCCGCTGCGATAAAAATAATAACTACGAAAAATAATACGGTTCTTAGTTTACTATTATGCATTTTCAGGTTCTTTTGAATTGCTTTTCCAGATCGGAAAGTGAAAATTTAAGAACTGTAGGCCGGCCGTGGGCGCACCTGCTGGCAAGTTCGTTCCGATGTCGGTCGGCCAGTAATTGTTCAATTTCAGCGGCCGTTAATTTTTGTCCCGCTTTAATTGCGCCTTTACAGGCAGCCATATTAATGACCACATCGAGTAAGGCTTCCGCATCGAATTGTTTTCCTTTATCTGCGAGCAAATCGAGCAGGTCGCGAACAAATTCGACGGGATTAGCTTTGGCAAGCAGGTCCGGAAATGACTGAACAGCAATTGTTTTAGGCCCGAAAGGGACGACCTCTAAACCAAATTTTTCCAGTATTTCCTTGTTCTCTTCAAGGGCCTGTTGTTGTGTTGCACTTGCCTCGAAACTTTCCGGCAGCAGCAGCTTCTGTCTCTCAAGGTTCTGGGAGGTTACTCGCTGCTTGATTTGATTATAAAGAATCCGCTCATGCAGCGCATGCTGGTCAAGTATCTCGAATCCTTCCTGTGTCTGTACTACTATATAGCTGTCATGGATTTGCAGAAAGTTCGGCTGAGGCTGTTGTAATTGTCCCTGCCGCAGTGGTTCGTAAACTGCGCCGGACCGCTGTGATTGTTCTTTGAGTGATGAAGAAGTATCGATGTCCCTGAGAGCGAGACGGTTCTGGGTTTCGACAGGCCGGTGTTTTTTGAAGAACTCATCCATCGCCAGGCGGATATTTAACGTGTGCTCATATTCTTCCTTTGACTGAGACGACGGGGCGGCGCCGGTTTGCCTTATCGGTATCTTACCTTTCACATCGAGGTCCGAGGCCAGCAGCTTTTCTCGCAGTACCGCCAGGACCTGAGAATGAACCAGATTGGCGTTGTAGAAGCGAACCTCAATTTTCGTGGGATGCACGTTTACGTCATAGTCTTCGTATGGCATTTGAATAAAAAGAAAAACCACTCCGAAGCGGTCCGGTTCGAGAAACGTGCGATAAGCCTCACGTATAGCATGAGAGATAAATTTGTCCCGGATAAAGCGACCATTGAGAAATACATACTGAAGTTTATTATTTGTTCGCGATATCTCCGGTCGACCCAGAAAAGCATGGATATTCAATCCCTTTTCCTCGCTTTGGGTTTCCATCAGGCTCTGCGCAATCTCTTGCGAAAAAAGTCCGGCAATTCTCTCGTGCAATGATTGACCACCAGACAGATTGTGGAGCTCATGGCCGTTGTGGCTTAATGTCAAATAGGTATTGTTGTTTACAAGAGCGATCCGGGAGAACTGTTCGCTGATGTGCGTCATTTCAGTATTTACGGTCCGCAAAAACTTGCGCCGCGCCGGCAGTTTGTAAAACAAATCCCGCACTTCGATTCTTGTGCCGTAATCACAACTGCATGGTTTGACCTCACCCTTAGCCCCGCAGTCGATCTCGACCGAGCTGCCTTGTGGTGAATCCTGAGTTCTGCTGATTGCCTTTATCGCCGCAATCGAGGCGATACTCGCCAGCGCTTCACCCCTGAAACCCAGCGTAGTAATAGCTCGTAAGTCCTTGCTGGACCTTATCTTACTGGTGGAGTGCGGCTCGAAGGCCCTGCCGAGGTCCTCTGCGTCCATCCCGAAGCCGTCGTCCGCGACAGATATGAGTTTCCTGCCTCCGTCTTCGACGGCAATATCGATTCGTGTTGCCCCCGAATCAATACTGTTTTCGACTAATTCCTTGACGACGCTCGCCGGCCGCTCAATAACCTCACCGGCGGCTATCATGTTAATCATATTATCGTCAAGGACGGATATAACTCCCATTGCACCCACCGGTCCGAATAAAGATTTGTAATACTTAGTGTATAATCAAACTTTCACCCGTCATTTCATCGGCTTTCGGCAGTCCCATCATCTCCAGAAGTGTCGGCCCCACGTCTGCCAGCTTTCCACCTTCGCGTAATTTACATTTCTTGAATCGCTCATCAAAAACTATAAGCGGAACGTCCCCGACCGTATGCGCGGTATGTGGTTTGTCGTTGCCTTCCGACATCTTCTCGAAGTTGCCGTGGTCTGCTGTTACAATTGCCGCGCCGCCCATGGATTTGACCTTATCCAGCACCTTGCCGACACATTCGTCAACCGCCTCAGCCGCCTTTATCGCCGCCTCTAAGATTCCGGTATGGCCGACCATATCGGGATTAGCAAAATTTGTAACGATTACATCATACTTATCAGAACCAAGCCTTTCGAGAAGCACTTCTGTCACCTCGTCAGCGCTCATTTCAGGTTTGAGGTCGTATGTCCTCACGCGTGGCGAAGGCACTATCTGCCGGTCTTCACCGGCAAAGGGTTTTTCTGTATAGTCGTTAAAGAAAAACGTTACGTGAGCATATTTCTCCGTTTCGGCACAACGGAACTGTTTCAGGCCGAGTGAACTCCAGTACGCACCGAGGATATTTTTCATCTTCGGCGGCTTTGGAAAGGCAACCGGCGCCGGTATCGTTGCGTCATATTCGGTCATACAAACATAATAGATGTCCGGCTTGGTAGCCCTGGTGAATTCCTTGAAGTCATCCTGAACAAAAGCCCTGGTTATCTCACGAGGCCTGTCACCGCGAAAGTTAAAGAAGACCACGCCGTCGCCGTCCTCGATAATCCCGACAGGCTCATTTTGTTCATTGACAATGCATGTCGGCTCGATGAATTCATCCGTTATTTGGTTTTCGTAACTTTTATCGACGGCCTCGGCTGCGCTTTTGGTTTTGTGTCCTTTACCGAACCTCATGCATTCATACGCACGCTGAACCCGGTCCCAGCGGCTGTCACGGTCCATAGCATAGAAACGACCCATCACCGTAGCGATACGCCCAACGCCGATTTGGGCGGCCTTTTTTTCGATTTGCTCAATGTAACCTGCGCCGCTGTCGGGTGGTGAATCGCGCCCGTCGGTAAAGGCGTGTATAAATGTTTTTTCAATGCCGTTTCTTTTTGCAAGTTCTAATAGGCCGTACAGATGGTTCAGCAGGGAATGAACGCCGATGTCACTACAAAGGCCCAAAAGGTGCAGTCGGCCGTTGTGCTCTTTTATGTATTCAATCAAATCGAGAAAAACCTTATTTTCGAAGAAAGAACCATCCTCGATAGCCATACTTAGCCTGACTGATTCCTGCGGTACGATTCGACCGGCCCCGAGATTCTGATGGCCCACTTCACTGTTGCCCATCGTCCCTTCAGGTAATCCCACTGCCCGGCCGCTCGTATGTATCAAGCAGTTTGAATAATCGGCCATCAGCATATCGTCAACGGGAGTATCAGCCATCTTTATGGCGTTGTTCCGGTCTTGCGAAGAGTCGGGATTATAGCCCCAGCCATCCCGTATAATCAGGACCACAGGGCGAACGTCAGGTTTGACATCGTCTTTTGCCATTTGCCACATAGCCTTTCAACAAAAAAGACACAGACGAGGCATTGCCTCGTCCGCATAGACACTTATAGCCTGTAATCTTGCCTTTCGACCGGCGTTGACCTCAGCGAAATCGGGCTAATATGATATATGCACCACAGCGATAAGTCAAAGTATTTCGTCCGCCGTCGCTGGATACACGTCAGCCGGAATATAAAAATCTTTGACAGCCTAACCTTCTTTTTTATAATAATTTGTAAAATGGCTCGGCCATCTCATAAAGGAGCGCCGATACTATATATACCAGGAATGTTTTTGTTTCTGTCGTCATTTGCAGCAAGGACAAGATATGTATCAAAGCAGGAACATCAAGTTTACTTTGACTGCGGTAATTACCTGCGTTTTGTTCTGTCTTTTTGCCGGTTGCGGTAGACGTTTCGGTAAGGGCAATTCGCCGGTCGACCTTTACGTCGACGCGATTACACTGCGCCAGGCCGGCTATCCGAACGATGCGATAGAAAAACTGGATACCGCGATTAAGAAGGAAGAGGATTTTTCACAGGCCTATTCGCTAAAGGGAGACATTTATCAGCAGATGCAGCAATACGAAAAAAGCGCACAGGCCTATCAAAAGGCGACCGAGCTCAATGCCTGGTCTTTCTATGACTTCTTCAGTCTCGGCAAGGTTTACCAGGCTATGAAAAAATTTGCCGAAGCGGTCCGTGCCTACGTAAGGGCCTGTGAGTTACAGCCGGAGCATCTTCAGGCCCATATCAACACGGCAAAGTGCTACAACGAGCTGCAGCAGTACGACAATGCTCTGCTTTATGCACAGCGAGCCGAAAAGATAGACCCGGATGTTACCGAGCTGCAGCGCTTGCTCGGTGATGCTTATGAGGGTAAGGATGACTACGAGCGGGCAATAAGTTCGTATAAGAGGGCCCTGGAGTTGGACGCCAATGACGTGCAGGTGATGACATCTCTGGCAATTGCCTATCTGAGAACCAATAGTGATGAACTGGCAAAGCAGTTGCTGACTTCGGCGGTTGAACTGGACAGCCGAAACGGCCGGGCCTATAGATATTTGGGGTATTGTTATTTGAGGCTTTATGAAAAAACTGCCTCGGAATACCGCGAGCTTGCACAACAGGGCGGCGACAATAAGGCATTATTGGATAGTTTGAGTAGCAGCGGCGATGAAATGGTAGCAAAAGCAATCGACAATTACACACATGCTATTGAGATAGACCAGAACGATTGGGATGCCCACCGCGGGCTGGGTGTTGCTTATGTTATCGACGGTAAAGAAGCGGATGGCACTGTTGACGAATTTCTCAGGAATATGGCAATCGAGCACTGGCGAAGGTCGCTGCAGATTAATCCTGACCAGCCGCGCGCCGACAGGCTCAGAGACCTTATTGCCAAATATAGAAACCAGTAAACTCATCTTGCGCCTGTGTTTTTATGACAGATTTACAGAATCCACTGAAATCGACTCAGTCAACTCAGGCCAATCTTTTTGAGAAGAAATTACTGGGTAAATTACCATCTCCCTCGGCCCATTTGTTTTTCTGGTCCATATCTTTAGCGGCTTTTATTTTAGACCTGCTCACAAAATGGGCTGTATTCGAATGGCTCAGATTTCGCTCTGCTGTGTCGATTGTCGATGGCGTCGTAAGGTTCGTTATAGTTCACAACGACGGTGCGGCATTCGGTCTGTTCGCAGGTCACCCGAATTGGCTCATTGCTGTCTCTTTCTTTGCGCTTGTCGCGATTATTTGTCTTTTTTTGTTTGGCGGTTCAAAGCAAAAAATTATGCACGTTGCGTTCGCTTTTTTCACTGCCGGAATATGTGGGAATCTGTACGACCGCCTTTTCAATAATGGCCTGGTCAGGGATTTTATTGATGTGGGTATCAACGAAAATTTGCGTTGGCCCGCTTTTAATCTTGCCGACACGTTTCTGTGCATCGCCGTCGGCCTGATGATGGTAGCGGTTTATCTCACTGAGAAGCCTTGTCGAAAACGTGCTCGGCAACAAAAATAGGGGCCTTGGCGGCTACGGACAGGGCAATCGCATCCGATGGACGCGAATCAACCTCTACGACCTCACCGTTATAACTCAGGCATAACTTCGCATAGAACGTATGATGCAGAAGGTCGGTTATCACAATCTTTTCAATCTTGGCGCCCAGTGCGGTTAGGACCTGTTCGAGCAAATCATGTGTCATGGGTCTTGGCGGCATAATCCCTTTGAGCCTTCGGTCGATAGCAAAGATTTCTACAATCCCGATGACAATCGGAAAACCGCGGTTACCGTTGAGTTCCTTTAATACGATGACCTGCTGGTCGGAAGCCTCATTTATGATTATCCGTGAAAGTTCGACCTCTACTTCCATTTAGACACCGCCTTTTTTAGTTTCCACTCTGCAGTTGGGTAACGTGATTCTCGATTGTCGCCAACTGCTCGGCCAGCTCATTTAGTCTTTGCCTTGCTTGTTCTACGACTTCGGGCTTTGCTTTGTTTATGAAATTCTCGTTCGCAAGTTTCACTTCAACACCTTTTTTGGCTTTAAGGATTTCTTCTTTCTGCTTTGTCAGCCTTGCGTGTTCTGCTTTTGTATCAATCGCGTTATGTAGAAATGTTTGTATTCCTCTAGAAATAGCCACTGCGGCGTTTTCAGGTTTTGGGAGTTCTTGAGCTGCTGTGAATATATCAATGTTAGCAAGCTGACATACTAACTGATTGTTATCATTCAAAATATCCGCTATATCCGAGGGTCCACTTACAGATGCTGACATCTTTTGAGACGGGGCGATATTGTATTTACTTCGCAAGTCACGCAGGTTTCTTATAACCTCTTGAATAAATTCGATATCACCTTCGATATATTCATCTGCAAACCGATCGGTATCATTAGGCCATTTGCTTATTGCTAACGCAGGAGAAACAGGAGCCTTGGTAAGACCTTTCAGTTCTCTCACAGGAACTATTTCATTTAATTTTTGAAATATCCCTTCTGTAATGAACGGAACGAATGGATGCAGCAGGCGAAGTGTCTGGTCAAGAACAAAGGCCAGAACATTCTGGGCGATTGATTTTTGCTGCTCGTCCTGAATTCGGGGCTTGACCCATTCCAGATACCAGTCACAAAAGTCGTGCCAGAAGAATTTATAGAGATCGTTGATTGGCTCGGAGAATTTAAATAGTTCAAGATAGCCTTCTACACAGCTTCTTGTTCTCGCCAATCTTGACAATATCCATCTGTCCTCAAGCCTCATTTTGTTTTCATCAAATGCTTCAGGGTCTGTTCCTTCGAGATTCATTAGGGCGAATCGCGACGCGTTCCAGAGCTTATTACAGAAATTCCGCCCGATATCGAATTTAGGACTGGTATTTGCCTTTCGACCGTCCGGAAGCTCCATCTCCACGACCGGCATGCGAACGTCCTGGGTCTCAGTCGTCATACTGGCCAGCGTAAACCGCATTGCGTCCGCCCCGTGCGAGTCGATGGCGATTAGCGGGTCAATCCCGTTACCGAGACTTTTGGACATCTTTCGGCCTTCGCCGTCTTGAATCATCGCGTGGATATACACGTCGCCAAATGGAATATCCCCTGCGCAGTATTGACCCATCATCACCATTCTGCTGACCCACAGCGTGATAATTTCACGGGCCGTGCAAAGAACGTCACCGGGATAAAACGTTTTTAATTCCGCCGTATCATCAGGCCAGCCCATTGTACTAAAAGGCCACAATGCCGAACTAAACCACGTATCGAGTACATCGGGGTCTTGTTTTCCTCCGAGGAGTTCTAACTTTTTTTCAATTTCTGGATGACTAGGATGAGGACACTCAAACCAATACTGTTGTCCTTTTTCCCATCCGGTTTGGGATGATACTTCAATATTATCAATAGTAAAGGTTACACCGTTATCTGAGACCGTGTCTTCAGCAAGAGAACCAGAAGTCTCACATTCTGTACCTTCACGTCTCCAGACTGGTATTCTGTGTCCCCACCATAGCTGTCGGCTAATCGGCCAGTCACGCAAATTTTCCAGCCACGCCTGATAAGTCTTCGCATATCGCTCCGGTATAAATCTTAAACGACCGTCCAGTAATGGTTTCAATGCAAGGCCCGCCAAGGAATTAACCGGCACATCCATTCCTTCAATAAATTCGCCGCCAAACTCATCAGCTAAATGCTCAATCGGTTTTTTAACCGCGATATACCACTGGTCCGACAGATAAGGTTCAATCGGCACATGGCTGCGATAGCTGTGACCTACCTCGTGCGCATATTCGCGAACATCTTCCAGCAGACTCTCCGTGCGGAACCATTCGACAATCGCTTCTCGTGCTTCGTACCGGTCCATTCCCAGCAAAAATTCCGCATCGGTTCCAACATCAT
>Ga0315549_1001540_pt1 | contig 23653 bp, 17 predicted proteins | sample SalMarSW160200MG_FD_203101 | JGI IMG/M metagenome (GOLD analysis project Ga0315549, IMG submission 203101) | Salt marsh sediment microbial communities from the Plum Island Ecosystem LTER, Massachusetts, United States - Salt Marsh Sediment SW1601-200 ... | reverse complement strand
AGAGGATATTTATTTTCCTAATAGAAAAATAAGAAATTTTACAGAATATATTGATATACAATATAATGATTCTATATTATTGTTTAGAATAATAATAAAAGGTACCTTATTTCTTTTTCACTTCATGAAGATTTCATGAAATAAGATCATGAAACACCTACACGATAATTACTAAAAAAGATCATATTTATTATTCAGTTTCTTCCCATATACCTTTATATATGTAAAATAAGAGTATTTTATCTAATATCAAAAATAAAAAAAAAAGGAGAATATTACTTTTAAAATGATAAAAAATGAATTTAAAAAATCAATTAATAGAAAAAAAACCATTAAATATATCTTATTGAGTCTATCTTTAACTATCATAGTTTTCACAGGATTAAGCTCTAATGTCATGGCTGCTTCCTGGGGTTATCCTACAAGTGTTAAAATCTATAAGGGCTGGGATGGAGATGGATTTACAATAGATAGCTTTAGAGCCCCCTATGATGACGATTACCTTGAAATTTCCGGTCTGTGTGGTGGTATTACATATGAAATTAACTTCAAGATCTATTTCCCCCAATTAGATAATTCAATTTGGAATCCCAATAGAATACGAATATATTACCAGTTTCATGGATATGGTACTTTAGATATTATCTTAACTGGGAAGTTTGAAGGAGCAGATACAACAGTTGTATATACGGTTTGGTGGACTAGTTATGGATTATATTCATTCAAATTTCCTGATGAAATGATTTTAGAAAGCGTACAATTTAAAAATCTAGAATATTGGTATCCTGGAGAAGTGTTAATTGATTATTTAATAGTATCATATTAAATAATTAAAGAAAATTCAGTTAATTGATATATCTTTAAAAATCTTTTTTTTTTACTAATAAATTTTTGGAAAAAATGGAGAGATTAGTAATTACCAGATTAAATTCTCCATTTTCAAAATTTCGATTTTTCTTTATTATAACTCTTAAAATCAAAGTTTTTATTGAGTGTTTTTTTTCACTTCATGAACATTTCATGAATAAAGATCGTGAAATAACCCTTTTACGATTAGAAGGTTATATCACGATATGATTAGGATATTATATTAAAAAAAATTATACTTGTTTAAAATAACCAATAATCCGATTCTTATTCTGAAATTTGTTACTATCAAATATTAATCCTTTTAAACCAGTTTGATCGTGATACATCTTTTTCTCAAATCTAATTTTGATTTTTCCAATTTTTCCAGGAGAAATTTCATCTCCCTCAACAATTTTGAAAGGAGAAGTTTTTAAGTCAATCAACGCAGTATATTGAATTCCATCTTTAGAACTAATCTTATTTCCTTTTGGGTTATAAAATTGATTAATATATGTATCTGCCCAGATCTCTTTTTCATATTTAAAACTTCCCTGTGATACCAAAAGATTATCTCTACTTATTTCATTAGCATTTATATTTCCTTTTAATGATAGCCCAACTCTATCCCCTCTATAAGCATCTTTAAAATCTCTATCATGTTTTTGAATACTTCTAATAATTAATTTCTTTTCAGGTCCCTCTGAGCCAATTAATTCAAGCATTTGTCCAGCATTTAAATCCCCTTTTTTTATTAATCCTAATATAACTGTACCAATACCTTTAACGGGAAAAGAATGGTCTATTAAAATTTTAATATAGTGAGAGTTCTCATTGTGTATTTTATTAAACTCAATGCCAATTTCTATTACTTTTTTCTTAAGTGTTTCATAATCATCTTTAGTTTTTAATAAAAATATTTCTGTATTCTTAATATCTGTTGTTAAAAGTATTTTCATTAGTTTTTCTTTTATTTCTACTAATTTCCAGCTATTTTTATCAGTAATATTTGTTATAACAATCAATGGCTCTGAATTATAGAGTTGATGAAATATATCTAATCCAATTAGAGATTCTCCAATTACAGAATTTAAACCAATTTCTAGATCAATAACTAGAATATGGATATCAGATAATTCTAAAGTTTGTAAGAATGGTTTTATCTTTTCAGGATAATTAACAGGAGCTAATGCACAAAATACTTGATTTAATTTTGAATCTAATCGATTATAAAATTGAATATCTGATTTTGTACCTGGAGCACCAAAAGCTTGTCCGATTAGATTATTCTGCTCAAAATTTTCTCCAATTATTCCTATAACAAATGTATTTTCATATTGTTCACTCATTTAGAAATCAAATGCAGGATTTTTCATATATTTAATGGAAAATTAAAAACAAGAAAAAAATAAAAGATAAAATTATATTTTAAGTTATAGAATTAAGATTTTATTATAATGAGATTATTTTAAGAATGGAAAAAGATTATATTATAATTCCTGCTTCAGAGAAGCACGTCAAAGGTATCCATAATGTATTTTTTCATCTTTTATAAAATATCATGATTTTTATACTCCTAAAGCATTTAAAGATACAACATTATCTGAGGAATGGGTTAAAGAAAAACTAAAAATAATGAAAATATATATCGCAATTACAGAAAAAGGAACAATTATTGGTACTATTGGTTGACAAAAAATAAGTAGAGAAGAAGGCCATATAAGATATACTCAAAGTTAGTGATAAGACAACTTTTTTTATCACATATTTCTTAAGAAAATCATCCCATCTTTTTTTCTTATAATTCAAAAAATTAATCTGAAAACAATTTTATAATACTATTAATTTTTTTTTCTAATTTTTCCAAATTCGTTTATAAAATATTCAAAATAAATAATTAAATGAACTAGTCAAGAGGAAATTGTATTTTTTAAAAATATTTTTATATGAGATATTTTAAATTATTATTCACCAAAAGTCAGAAAAAAGGTGATTATATGTTTGAGAAATTAAAAACATATTTATATATGACAGGTACAGTTTTAAAACTTGGAGGTTCTTTAAAGAAAATAAGCCGTGATATATATAACTTTTATAAAGGTAATGTAATTAGTGTCTTAGGTGAAGAAGGTGAGGATTGGTTTAATTATCTTACCGCTCCAAGAACTATAGATGAGATTACTGAAAACTTTGGTTATACAGATAGTATATTTCTTCAAGACATCTTAGATATTTTAACCGAGGATAATATGGTTAATAAAAAAATGTCTAAATACCAAACTATAGGTGAAGTTAAGGGAAACGGGGCGATACCTCAAGTATTTAATGAATCTGCTGTCGATGTTTTAACTAGTTTTGCTAAAGCGATTCCAAGGCGATTAAAAGGGGATTATCCGAGTTTTTCTGAAGGTTTTGAATTATTTAATTGGGATGACACATTAAGCCTCAAGATGTACGAAATTCAAAGAAGATCATCTTTTATATTTTCCAAGGCTCTAAATTATAAAGGTAAATTACTTGATGTCGGTTGTGGAAATGGCTTCGGTACTACATTAATCTGGAGCTACTATGAAAAAAAGAAATGCTTTTATCCAGGAACCAAAATGGAAATCTTCGCTCTTGACCCTAATGAGGAATTCTTAGATATTGCTAAAAACGAATTTGAACTGCGCTTAAAAACGCATTTGAATTATAGTAAAGACCAAATCGAATCATTACGCCCTTATTTTCCAAAAAAATTTGAATTGGGCTCCGTTACGGATATGCCTTTCGAGGATAATACTTTTGATATCGTATATATCTCACAAGTTCTTCACTGGACAGATTCGCTGGCAGGATTAAAGGAGATAGTTAGAGTGACCAAACCAGGGGGTTTAATCTTCGGAAGTCAAGTACTTATACCTTTTGCAAATAAATATATAGACCTCCATATTAGAACAATAAAGGGTGCACAGGGGTTCTTTACTAAAAAAGAGTTCTTAGAATTCATTAATGAAGCGGGTGGAAAAGATATAAAAACCGCAACACCCGTAACATGCTTTAAGTTTACAAAATAACTCAAAGATTTAATTTGAGAAGGTTAATATTTCAGAATTTCAACACACCAGATATTAATTTACTTATTCTTTTTTTTTTTTATTATCTTGGGACTAATAACAACTATTATTTTTATACAAAATCCACACAATCAATTCATTTAGTTCAGTTCTTTAATTATTCAAATAGTTTTCTTCTGTTGATAAAATCATAAATTTCGATAAATTGTTCTAATTGACTTAAAATTCCTCTTTTGTTTAAAAAATCAATTAAACTCATCTCTTGGTTGAAAAATTCCTCTAAGATTTCTCTTTCTATCTTAAATGCTGAAGTTAATCGATCTATAATCCGAGGAAGTCTCTCTTTGTATTTTATTTGAATTTTTGAATATAATAAATCATCATCAATTAATCTCTGAATTACAGGTATTTTATCAAGAGTAATTTCTTTTTCATTAAAATATTCATTAATAGTTAAAATTCTTGGACATTTAGAAATTAAATAATCTAAACTATGACTTTTTTGGGTTAATTTTTCCATCAACGGATTTACCCAATAAAGATTGTTATCATTTGTTAATTTATAACAAATTATATTTGAATTTAAAACTCTCAATTGAAACTCTTGATCTGCTACTGAAATCTTTAGATATTTTTGTACTTCTGAATATACCTTTTTAGCCTCTTGGATTTTTTCATATAATAGAGAAGTTAATTGAATTGCATTTATTGAAGGAATACATACCATATCATAGATCCAATGGTCTGAAATATTAAAGATGATAAATAGATTAAAGATAGTATGTTCTTTTAAAGTTTCATGTGTTAATCCAGAATATCTATAAAATTGTTGAGTCGTACCCAGTTCTTTATTTGTATATTCCTCTAATTTTATTTTACTTGAACTTAATTGATCATAATATCTTCCAGTTTTATCTACAAAAACGTTATTAATATGTAACTCATTTTTAAAATAATGAGCAACTTTATAAAGTAAAAATTCTTTTCCAAAAAAAATATTACGCGAAATATTTTCAAGATATGAATTTTCATCATCAATTCGAAATCTAATTTTAGCATTACATAATTGACAATTAAAATTTGTTTCTTTTATTCCATCTATTAGTTCAAAATCAACTTTCTGATATCCACGTACCTTTAAATTATTATCTATATATAGTTGGAATTGATGATTACAGATTGAATCTTTTGGGATTGATATTGTTGTCAAACCTTTTGGTTTTAATATATCTCTTGGAATATGAATAAATTTACTTGCTTTACAAATTGGGCAAGCAATTATAACATTCCCTATGTCATAATCTTCTTTATTTAGTAATATATTGTTATCACTCATCTTCATTCAATTTTTATGTATATTTTTATATTTAATTTTAAAATGTAATTGTGGAGTTATTAATGAAAAGAATTCCATTACTCCTAAATTGATCTCTAAAATTATCTATTACTCATATTTAAAAATGATAATATCAAAGGTCTTTGTCTTTGTTAAATAAAATTTAACTATAAATCTAATAAAAATATACATTTTTATACTTTTCCTCAATTATCATATGAAAAAAAAGAAAATTATATATATTACGAAATTTTATTATAGAGTGTTTTCGATTGAATTAAACATCAATTTTAATTTTTCATAGATTTCCATTCTATAATTCTCACCTATCCTAAATGACAGAAGAGATATCTTTTTTTTTTCTATAAAGTCGTTAATATTAAAATCTCTCATGAAATTCGACCAATCAGTATTTTCATCAATTTGAAATCCTATTAATACAACTTTTTTCTCTTTAATCTGTTCTAAAACAGTTAATATTGCCTTTTTCCATTTTGAATCTAAATCTTTTCTATTTCGTGCATCAAATAAACAAAATACAGCATCAGAATCATCAATTTCTATATTTTCTAAAAAATAATTTTTTAGAATTAATCCATTTTTATATTCATAGATGAGGTAATTAGATTCTTCCTTAGTATAAGCTAAATTTTGATTACCAGCAATTTTTGCTAAAATTTGTAATCCTGGACTCCATATTTTATTCTCAGTTATGAATGAAATTGTTAGTTTCTTTTCCAAAGTAAGTATTAATTTCAAAATCTCATAAATTTCATTCTTTGATATTTTTTCCTCAAATTCTTTATTTTTGAGAATGTAATGATATGAAATTAATCTAAAAGCATCAATAATATTATCACCAGATAAAGCACTTGTTTCTATGTAAGAAATAGTTGAAATACCTTTAGTTGATAATTTTTTTGTAATTTCTACTCCTTCTTGATATTCAACTTTTCTTGATTCCTTTAAATCTAATTTATTACCTATAACAACAACTGAAAGATGATCTGTATCTATAAAGTCATTTAATTCATTATACCAATTAATGACATTATCATATGTTTCTCTATTAGTTAAATCAAATACGATAAAAACAGCTTGGCTATTTTGATAATAAGTTTTTCGAACTTTTTCATAATCTTTTTGTGCTCCCAGATCCCATATAGCTATATCTAGTTCATTACCAAAAAAAGTCATATTATGAGATACGATATTTAGACCAATTGTTGCTCGATAATCATGAGTAAATTTATTTTCCGTAAAACGTCGTACAATGGATGTTTTACCTACTCCAGCATCGCCAATAATTATGAATTTATATCTATAATTCTTACCTAAATCTGGTCTTGATTCGTATATTTGGTTTTTCAATATTTCCTTATTTTTTATATCAAAATCAAATTTAGGAATTGATAATTCAATAATATCTCCTTCATTCATATATAAAATTTGGGCTATTTTTTCAGCTAAAAAATAAGCATATGCATTAACTTTATCGATTGATGCATATGATTTAGTAATTATACATAAGGCAATATCTTTATTAATAGAAATAAATATTATTGTATTATTTTTATTTTCATATACAGCAGTACCAAATTTGTTAAATTCAAACTCTTCAATTATTACAGCTAAAATATGTTTCACAAGAGACGAATAATCAACAGTTGCATCATCTTTAATCTCTTCCCTTTTTTCTTCAGAGATTATTTGATTATTTCTACTGTATAATATTATTTGTTCAGTATCATCATTAATCTTAAAGAAATTTTCACATAATTCTTTAAAAAATAAACTGAGATTTTTTGACAATTTCTTTTCCTTTATTTTTGTCTATTGCTGATTTTCAATCAGAATAAAAGAATAATTTTGAATAATTATTTCTTTATAATTTAAAGAACAGGTTTTCAAATTTATTATTTATGATAATTATATTTATATTCCTAAAAGAAAGAAAATAATAAAATTAGATTTTAGATTTTATTACGTAAATCTGCGCCACAAAAAGCACAAAATTCCGCTCCTTTATCATGTATTTTTGAACCACACTCAGGACAAAACCGTGCAAATTTAATATTTGTTGGAATCTTATTCTTGATATTTTGAAACATATCCTTTAGCAAATCTTTTACAATCGTTGTCTTTTCATCTAATAGTTCATCTGGAAAGGATTTAATGAAAGATAAGGACAGTTCCCCAATAAAATTCTCCATAAATTGCAATTGTTCAATAAAATTTTCACTTACTTTAAATTTTACGATTTGTGTACCAGCATCTGTCAAAGAATAGACGTTTTTTAACGGTCCAATTGGACTTTTTATTTTTCTTGAAGTTAAATATCCATTAGTCACTAATTTATTTAGAATAGGATATATAGTTCCTGATTTTGCTTCCCATGTTTTAGCAAATTGATTATTTAGAATCTCTATTAAATCATATCCAGAAATTGTTTTTACATTGAAGATTGCTTCTAATACTGTGAACTCCAAGGGTGTTAACTTTTTTTTCTTGATTTTTTTGAATATATCTTTTTCTATCTTAGGAATTAATGCTTCAATACCTTCTTCCACATCAAGAAATTTATTTAGCCACATTTGTAAATCACCCTTAGAATCATTGAACTCCAATCTTTCTTTTCATTTTATCAATCTCTTTATCAATGGTTCTTTCTTTTCTGTTTTTTATATTACCATCTTTACTAAATTTTACAGAACTGTATATAAGAGTTAAAACTACATGTATAATCATTGGAAATCCCCAAATAATAGCAACAATATGAGCCCATTCAATATAAAAAGATATATAAAGCCATTCATCAGGCATAGGTTCAATAGAATATTTCAAACCCATAATATTAAAATCTATCATAAATAAAAATAACATAACTGTCAAATATGCTACAAGATGAACAAATGCAATCCTTTTCATTATAGGATAAACACCATAAGCATAGCAATAATAACAAGTTGCATGTACACTTAATCCTATAAACCAACTGAATAATGGAAATTGAAACCAATAAATCCGATCAAAATAATATCTTGGCATACTAGTAAAATTTTTAGTAAAATTTAGAATAAAAAAGAATGTATTTATCATTATAAATAATAAAATATGAATTCTCAAAAATAACCTATATTTAATCTTTTGAGCAGCAATCTTTCTTAAACTTTGTTCTGAAAAGCCAGGAATTTTTTCTTCAATATTCATTTATTTCACACCTCATTTATTTTTGCATTATTTTTTTAAAAAAATTCTCTATTTATTTTTAATAAAAATAAAATTCTATATAAAATTAATATAGACCATTATTTATAGATATTGTTGGTTCTACATACTATTATTATACTATAGAAATCTTTATGAATTTAATCACCATATTGTTGATCATACATAGTCTAGCATTATAAAAGGAATATTAGGAAAACATAAATAATAATGGTTTGAGAGAATAATTTCTTGTCAATTCTACATAATAAATAATAATATGAAAAATAGATTTGTTGATCCTACCTATTATATTTAAAGAAAAAAGTGCGACAAGTAAGTCTGATGTCCGAATACAGGACTTGAAAAAGAGTATGTAAAAAGGTAATTTTCAAAAACTGGTATCAAGATGACTGATAATGGCTATCCAAACATGCATCATTAGTAATGATGATGTGTGAAGCTCTGGAGACAATGTACTTTCTGCACTTAGCTATAAAGTGGTCTAGAAAGACTAGCCAAGGAACCTATGGGAAAATGCGGCGGAGAAAGCTTTCATATGGAATCCGAAAGGCCGTGGAGTTAGAACATGAGTGGCAGTTGTGCGGACTCATACCCAAAAGGTATGGGATCTAAAGCATGCACAGCAATGTACCGATTCTGCTAACCCTTCAAGCAGATAGGGCTAGCCAAATGAACCTAAGGTAAACGAAAGTGAACCTGTGCTTAAAGCCTCGTGAAGGCTAGGCTGTGAAAAAGGGTTGATACGCAGCCGAACCAAAAGAAGGTAATGACGCTGAGAACATGTAGTTTTCCCTTACATGTTTATCTAACTAATGGCGTCCGGGGTAGAGCAGGTACCTAAGGGTTCAGTAATTATCCATATGATAGAACTCTGTAAAGTCTCCACGCGCAAAGGTGTAGGGAGATAGAGATGAGGCGGAAGCGAAAGACTCCGGTAATATGGAGGATAGGGTATATACCCAACCAAAAGGTGGCTGACTGCCTCTGAACTCAACGGAAATGAAATTATAGGAATATTTCTAATGGAAGGAGGACGTGAGACAAAATGAAAGGTTTTGTACGGACCAACCAGCAGGTGCAAGTTGAATGGGACCGAGTGAATTGGACCCAGGTCAAGCATCAGGTCGAAATATTACAACAAAAGATTTTCCGAGATACTCAGAAAGGTGACTTTAGAGCTGTGAATCAGTTCCAAAAGTTACTGGTAAAGTCGCTTTCTGCGAGGTTATGGGTTGTATATCTCACTACTGAGGTTAACTCCGGGAGAAGTACACCCGGTATGGATGGTTGCCTTTACAAGACAACCAAAAAGAAATTGGAGCTCGTGGAAAGTTTAAAACTCAAGAAATATAAACCTAATCCAGTGAAAATTGTATGGATCCCGAAACCAAGTGGAGGTAAAAGGAAACTGGGAATTCCAACAATTCGAGACCGCGCCATGCAGGCATTAATCTTGCTGGCAATGGATCCGGAATGGGAAGCTAAGTTTGAACCCCATAGCTTTGGGTTTCGACCTGGTAGATCTGCAATTGATGCGGTTTATCATATCTGGACTACAATAAGGTCTTATAAGGGACGCAAACCTCATCCAGGATGGGTTTTTGATGCCGATATTTCAAACTGCTTTGATAATATTGATCATGAAGCTCTATTGACAAAGCTCAATGGAAGTTCATTTAAAAAGATAATTAGAGCATGGTTGAAATGTGGAGCGATTAGTGGGATTGGCTTTGAAAAGACAGAAAAGGGTACTCCTCAAGGCGGTGTAATTAGCCCTCTTTTGGCAAACATTGCCTTGGATGGTCTTGAGCGACAGTTCGGGATATATACTCGAACGGGTAATTACAAAAAGCCATCTGTACGAGGAGGCCAGGATAAGAATGTAGCATTTTTTCGATATGCTGATGACTTTATTATCCTTGCACCATCAAGGGAAGTTATTGTAAATTATATAATCCCTAAGGTGAAAGACTTTCTCTTTAAAGTAGGTCTAAGTCTTAATGAGGGAAAGACTCGTATAGTAAATGTATCTGACGGATTTAAATTTCTAGGATTTCATTTTAGAAGATTTTACCGTCGAGATGGTACTATTAAAGAGTCGATTTACTCCCCAAGTCGGGAAAGACTGGATCGCTTCATAAGAAATTTGAAGGTATATTTAAAACTCAATTGGAATGTGGACGTAAAGGACATAATTAAAGGTCTAAATAGGCGCATTAGAGGTTTTTGCAATTATTTTAGATGGAGTAATGCTCATAAAGCATTTTCCTATTTATCCTATAGACTTTGGGAATTGATGTGGTCATGGGCTAAGAAACGGCATCCTAGAAAAAGGGGTCGAAAATGGATTCGGGACCACTATTGGATGACGATTGGTAATATTAATTGGGTGTTCTCTTATCAAGGAGTTCATCTGATAGTACCATATAATTTAACAGTTCAATGGTGGAAGCGACCTAAGGTCAGGATATATGCGAGTCCATACGACCCAAAAGCAATAGAATACTGGCGAATTCGGCAACAAAGAGCATGGATGAATAGAGTTTAGTTTAGTGAATTTATTGACTTCTCTCCTATAGTTGGTGGATTGGTGACATGAAGCTCACGGGAGGTATCCGAGAGGATCCCTCAAAGGAGACATGGTGACATGTTACTGAGTACTTGGGGACTGAGCCCCGTGCGATGAAAGTCGCACGCGGGGTTCTGATGAACAGGGGAAGTGATACTTCCCCTGATTCTTGCGACAGTGAAGATGCGATAAACCTCGTTATTAAAAATCGGCGAAATATAGCTGATACGCCGAGACCAAAATGGTAAGTTGTCAGGTAGGAATGGTTTTTTTTCATTCCTTTGTCATCCATAATGCAATCGGGGGACAGTATCTCCCTAAGGGTTCTGTTGAATGTCGGACATTGGGAACTTGGTAAACCCAATAAACCCCATATACACAAGTAAAATGGTATCCCGACCGCGAGGAAAGGGGAAGGTTTAGTGGGTAGAGGATGCTGGAAAAAGCGAATGCCATACTGTAATGGTGTGGATAGGGCTGTAGTATCACATGAACTATAGAGATACCCAACCTGAAAGGGTGCTGACTTCCTAAGCAGGTCTCAACGAGAGAAACGTATTGAGAAATCTTAACTGGAGGAGAAGTTAGACGATGTGTAAAAATATTGAACAGAACAAAGGGCGTGTGCTAGATTGGGATAGTATCAATTGGGATACAACCAAGCGACACGTAAGACGGCTTCAAGAACGAATCTTTCGGGCAACCCGTGATAAGGACTTTGTGAAGGTCAAAAATCTTCAGAAGCTCCTTGTTAGATCACAATCTGCGAGGTTTCTGTCAGTTAGAAGAGTTACGCAAGAAAATAAAGGTAAATATACACCAGGAATTGACGGAGAGATTTACGTTACTTCAAATCAACGAGTTGCATTAGCATACGAAATCGGTCGGACCAATATTTTCAATCATAAATGTAAACCGCTCAAAAGAGTGTATATTCCAAAGAGTAACGGAGACAAACGACCATTAGGCATTCCAACAATCAAAGATCGAGTCATGCAGATGCTCGTGAAGTTGGCGTTGGAGCCCGAATGGGAGGCGCGGTTTGAGTCACATTCACATGGTTTCAGACCGGGACGCCGTTGTATGGACGCAATTTGGCAAATCTGGCACTCTATTCGTATTCTTGGAAATCAGAAAAGGAGTGAATGGATTTTGAACGCGGATATTTCTGGATGCTTCGATAATATTAAACATGATGCATTGCTTAAAAGAATTCCCGTGTTTCGGGAAACGGTGAGAAGATGGCTTGAATCGGGAATAATTGAGTTTGGAAAATACTTCCAAACCAAATCAGGCACGCCACAGGGCGGAATTATAAGTCCCTTGCTTGCTAACATTGCCTTAGATGGAATGGAAAGGCTCTTTGGGGCGGAGAACTCCAAGGGGAGCTATACAACACCATCAAATAGAAGGGGTGAGAACTATAAGCTTAATTTAATTCGATATGCTGACGATTTTGTGGTGACAGCACCATCAAGAGAGAGAATCGTTGATTACGTGCTTCCTAAGCTTCGAGCCTTTCTTAAGGAAAGAGGTATGAAGTTGAATGAAGCTAAAACCAAGATTATCCATCGAAATGAAGGTTTTTACTTTCTGGGATTCACGATCCGACAGTTTCACAACCGAGCGAGAAGTGTGTGCTTGGCAAAACCGTCTAAAAAGGCGATTAAAAGCCATCTACAAGGCATTAAAATGGTAATTTCAGGAAATAAGCAGGTAAAAGCAGATGAACTCATCTCCTATTTAAATCCGATTATTAGGGGTTGGGCAAACTATTACGTATACAGTAGCGCCAAGGAAACGTTTAATTACATTGACTATCGGATTTGGAAAATGTTGTGGCAGTGGTGCTTACGACGTCATCCGAGAAAAGGAAAATTATGGATTCGGAGGTGTTATTTCATGAATATTGGAGATAAGAAATGGATTTTCGGTGAAAGAAAAGAGAATGTATTGTTATTTACCCGCTCTTTTCGGGCAGGAAGACGGTATACACCTGTTAAAGGATATAATAGTCCTTTTGATGCGAATTTACATGAGTATTGGAGTAAAAGACATGGTAAAGCTTGGCGTGAGACAACGCCGATGTGATCATTTCCAATAGAGAAGTCCGAGGTGACTTGGGCGGTCTCGGAGGGATTGTGAGAAGCATGAACTAATGGAACACGGTGACGTGTACGGGTTCTTGGAGCGCGAGCCCTGTGCAGGGAAACTTGCACGCGGGGGTCCTAAAAGAGGAAGAGGACGGTAACATCATCTCCTTATTTAACGAAAAAAGAAAAAAGAAATTGAATATTTTGAATGGATTTTTAATTCTTAAAATTTAATTCCTAATAGAAGCAATTATTTACTTTAAGTACTTTATTTATTTATTTTTCTGGTTTATAAAGTATTTTCAATAGTATTAAACATAACTTTCAATTGGTCGAATATTTCTATTCTATACCTTTTTCCAATTTTTACAAATAGAAGTGATAAAGTTTTCTTCTTTAAATACTTATTAATATCAAACTCATACATAATATTGGACCAACTGGTATTTTCATCAACTCGAATTCCTATCAATATAACTTTATTTGCTTCAATAGATTCAATTAGTTGTTTTGTTATTAATTTCCATTTACTTTCTATGTTTTGTTTATTTCTAGCGTCAAAGATACAGAAAACCGCATCTGAATTAGTAACTTCTATGTGATCAAAGACATTATATTTTATTACTAAACCATTCTCATATTCATATAAACGTTGATTCTTTGTTTCTTCTATAGAAATTCTTTTAAATTCTGAAGCAATTTCTGCTAAAATTTGCAATCCAAGACTCCAATAATAGTATTCTGTGATAAATGAAATAGTCAATTGCTTTTTTAAAGAAATTATTGAATTTATTTTAGACCTAATATCATCTTTTAATAGTTCTTCCTCAAATTCTTTATCTTTAATGATATGATTATAGGAAATTAAGTGAAAAGCTTCTTTAATATTTTCTCCAGTTAATGCGCTCGTTTCTATATAAGATAAGTTTAATAATCCCTTTTCATATAAAAGATTTGTAATTTCAATTCCTTTTTCATAATCTATTACCCTCTGGTTTTTTAAATCAGATTTATTACCTACTATCACAACTGATAACTCTTCCTTCTTGACGAAATCAACTATTTCATTATACCATTCAATGATATTATTAAAAGATTTCATATTTGTTAGGTCAAACACAATAAAAACAGCTTGTGCACCACGATAATATGTTTTCCGAAATGGTTTAAAATATTTTTGTGCTCCAATATCCCAAATATATAACTCAATTTCGTTATTTGTAAAATTAATTGAGTGTGTTAATAAATTTAGACCTAGTGTTGCTCTATAATCGTGAGAAAATCTATTTTCTGTAAATCGCCGAACAATAGAAGTCTTACCTACTTCATTATCTCCAATAATAATGAACTTAAAACGATATTTTTTGCCATGTTCTAATTTAGTTTGATATATTTGATTGTTCAATCTATCTATCTCTCTTGTTTCATATTCGAATTTTGGAATTACCAATTGGACAATCTCATCTTCTTCAGCTGTTAAAAATTGAGCTGTTTTTTCCGCTAAAAAATAAGCATAAGAAGTTACTTTATCGATTGAGGCCATTGGATTAATTACTAAACTCATAGTAATATCTTTAATTACTGATATAAACAATAATCTGTGATCTTCAGTATTGAAACTCGCCGTTCCAAATTGTTGGAAGGCAAATTCATCTCTTAATCTTTCTAGAACGGGATTAACTATTGATGTAAGAACTGAAATGATTTCAATATCAATATTTTCTCTTTTTTCACCAAATATTATTAAACCATCTACATCAGAAACAATAATTGCTTCTACATCCCTATTAATTTTGAAAAAATTTTCACATAATTCTTTAAATATTAATTTAAGATTTTTAGGCAATAGTTGACCTCCGGTTTTTTAGAATTATATATAAAGTTAATTTACAGAAAACGAAATTTATCTACGAAAAAAATATCTTATTATAATTAAAAGATCGAGTAGTTATTTTTTAATATTCTTAAAAACAAAATAATTCCAAAAACTAGATAGCTTTTATTTATTTTAGAGAATAGATTATATATAGAAAAAATATTTTTCTAACATTATAACATAGTATCTAAAATTTTAACAGAATCTCGAACAAATTTGGGACAAACTAACTCAAAAAGCCCTTTTTCTTTTGCAAACTCTCTTCCTTCATTTGTACTTATGTCACAATTAAGTAAATCTTTACATTTTATGGAACCATTTATTTCAATAAATTTTCTTGTAAAATCTTCTATTTTAGAATAAGTATTTTCTTTTGCATCTATATCTTCCTCATTGGTTCTTCCATATTTAAGACCTAATACCATAAATGCTCCTGTAATTGCTCCACATGTTTTGGCCTTCCTCGCCATACCGTCCCCAAAACCAGTAGAAATTTTTAAAGCTAATATTCTATTCAAACCAAATTCTTCACAGTATGTCGATAATACTGCTTGGGAGCAAGAAAAACCTTTATTATAAAAATCACTAGCTTTATCCAGATTTTTCATAATCAATTAAAAAGTAGAATAATTCCATATAAATAAAATTGATTTAAATTTATTATGTTAGATTATTTGTGTTAATTTATCTATAAATAACATAAGTAATTCACTATTTGGTAGTTGAGATAAAAATAACTTATTGGAATTAATAAGATCATTTAAATTATTTTTATTATTAAAATCTCTTAAGACATCGAAGATTTAAAAAAGGGCTATTTTATTCTACTTGTTAATCAAATACCTATTAATTTAATAACAGATCAAAATTCATAGAAAAATCAACAGTTCCATAATAGTAATAGTATTAATTTAATTAATCGTTGGAAAAAATATAAATATATAAAAAAATCCTATAATCAAAACTGATAGAATATAAATTAAACATAATAAGATCATAAGATAGATTTGACAGTAGAGACCAATTTAAAGGTAATTATTAAGAAAATAGAGGATTGGGATAATCGAATATTTTTGGACCTCTATGAAAGTAAATTTTCAAGAAAAAAAGCAGTTATTCTATTTGCGAAAATTTACTCTTTCTTTGGAAATATCTTTATTTGGGGCTTCTTATGGATAATTATAGGAATATATGGATTTATTACCAAAGAATATGATTTATTTATTTTAATGACTGGAGGTTTTGAACAAAGTTTACTATTATACTTAGTAATCCGTTATATAATAGTAAGACGAACTCGACCTTATATCAAACTTAAAGAAAGAGGAGTTGAACAAGGAGATGAATTAATTAGAGAAAAGAGATCGTTTCCTTCTGGTCATGTTACCTTTTTCTTATTTTTTGGTTTTATTTTTGCATTCCATTTTGAAATCTGGTTAATTTTGTTGGTTTTTGTTATTTTAGATATAATAATGGCAGTTTCTAGAGTAATACTTGGTGTTCACTTTCCCATGGATGTAATGTTTGGATTCATATTTGCAGTTATGTTCGCATTTTTATATTTATCTTTAACCTATTCTTACTGGTTAGATTTTTACTATTGGTTAGGAAATTTATTATCTCCTTTTAAATAAAACGATCATTTCATTAAATACAATAAAAATGTTAATACCAATCAACAAAATTATCTAGACTTCTTCGATTGCGTTCTTCTAGATCTTTAGCTTCTTTTTGGTCATCTGAAACACCTATAGCAATAACACCCATTAATTCATAATCTTGGTCATTTAATTTGAACATTTCATTAATTTGCTCTTTGTTATTTAATATTTCTCCAATCCATACTGCCCCTAATCCCATAGCATGAGCCCCAAGTAATAAATTCTCCATAAAAGCTCCAATTGCTTGAATATCTTTTACTCTATTGTATCCTTTTTTTTGATCAAGAAAAATAACTATATTATAAGATGCACTATCAATAATCTCACCATATTTAGTATTTTCTGCTAACATTCTCTTTATAGTTGGATGGTTGACAACACATACTTTCCATGGTTGATTATTAAGACCTGATGGTGCCCATCTACCGCATTCAAGTATTTGTGTTATTGTTTCTTTATGAATTTCTTCAAAAATAAAATTCCTTATACTCCTTCTGGATTTAATAAATTTCAGATATTCAATTGATTTTGTTTCCATAGTATTAATTCATTATGGAAAATAATTTAAATATTCCCTTTTTTTATTTTGTATCTTAACTTAAAATAAAAGATAAATTTAAAAACAGTGTTTTTTATAATATTTCTGGAAGGTTAGATAATTTTAAAAAAGGGTAAGAAGAAAATTTCTGTTTAATATGCCTAATTTTCTCTTATTTATTTATTGACTTATGGGGTTTTAGGTTGGATAAGCAAATCGAAATGTCTGACATTAATAAGGAAAAAGATTTTTTTAATTTGAGTAGTTTGGATCTAGCTCCAAATTATATTGATGACTTTATTGAATATTATTCAGAAATAATGAAATATAACTCTAATGTAGGAGAACCGATTAAGGACGTTAATATAGATAGCGATGAAAAAAACCAAAAAGAAGAATTATATTTTTATTATGCTTTACCTGAAGAAGCTGAAATTATTACAGTAATAATAAATGATGCATTTAATAACTATCCTTTTTTAGAGATGGTAGATGTTGAAAATGTCAGGAATCTAATAATATCGAAAAATAGTTGTGTATTTGTTTTTAAAAGTAAAGCAAATGAAGTAGTTGGAACAATTTCATTCGATTTAGATTTTCAATCAAAAAAAGGATATGTTAGGAGTCTTGCTATTTATAAAAAATACAGGGGAAAATTAGATATAACAAATATTAATATATCTATATACGTACATATGTATAAAAAATATAAAGATCGGATATTAGTATGGTATGGTGAATCACTTCTTAGTGGAATAAAATCACAACATATTACATATTTATGTCATCTTAAACCAATAGGACTTCTTCCAAATAAAGATATTTTTTCTAATCAGATTATGTCTGAATTTTTAATAATTGCATACGACAGAAAAGCATTAAAAGATTATCGAAGCAAAAAAACCCCGAAAATTATAATTGAAGTTATGAAGAGTTTTATTTATGCTTCCTTAAAATATGACTTAACTATGATAGATTGTATAGAACCAAAACTACACTTAGAGAAAAAAAAAATAATAGATTTGAATAGAGAATATAAGTTGGAAAGAAGTAACAATAAATATGGATATATAAGTGTAAAAATGTTCTTTAAGAATTCAGATTCATATTTTAAATTTCTCTATACCCCTCAACATGAAAATATTATAAAAATCGAATATAAAATTTCTTTCCTAGAGGAGTTTTCAGTTTTTCTCGATAAATTGAATAAATTCATGAAGAATAATGATGTTAGATATTGTGAATTTTATATCAGTGCATATGAACCTTTACAACAAAAACTTATTTCATTATTGGGATTCAAACCTAGAGGTTATGTTCCTAGCTGGAAGATTGATAAAGTTTCTGGTTTATTTGAAGATTATATATTATTTAATAAATCAATTGAAGAAATTGATAATAATTTTAATGGTGAAAAGGATTATAATTTAGTCTTAAATCATTTCATTGATTACTAAATAAATTAAATCAATCCAATTTCATTTTCAAATATTTATAGTTAAATTGATATTTTTATGTGTCTATATTGTGAGAATATTGATTTCTGTTATACTTTATAGTCTAATTTAAAATAAAGTTATATTATTAAAAAACTGTTGAGAATTTTTGATTTATTTTAAATATAATTGAAATTTTTTGTTACAAATTATAAATATTATTTATTTATTATTTTATTACTAAATAAACTCATTCTAGTAATTTAAAACTCATATCAATATGGATAGTTATAATCTTTGATTACAATTTAAATTGGAGGTATAATAACAAATTTTATATTGAGGTTATTATCACATTAGTTTTAGAACTAATTTTTACGAAGATTTATCTCAATTATGGAAAAATATCTCCTTTCGAAAGAAAATTGCATGTACCCTTTTCTATAATAATTAGACTAAAACGACCTCATGAAAGAATAAGTAATTAGAAATAGTTTTATTAAAATCTATCTGATAGAAGTTGCTGGTTTCCGCCTGTGTGAATAAGGGATCGAATCCATACTTCACATAAAATAATTTATTTTAAAGAATTATAATAATATGTATAATTTTTAATATTTTTGATAACCTAATGTAAGACTTAATGATAACTTATTTAAAAAAAAGGATATTGAATTCTTTTATATTTTTAAAGAAATATAGAGGATTAAATTAAAAAAAAAAAAATTATAGTCATTATAATTTATCTTATAAGTCTATTTGCAATATAAGATGACTTCTATCTTTTTTTCCACCCATCTTTTTTGCTGCATTTGAATTCGGAATATTATCAGCTCCTACTGGCCATGAACCTTTTTTAATATAGTGAGGTGTTTTTTTATCTTTTGCTTGTAGAGAAGTCATACCATACATTAACATTGAAATATAATTTCGTCTATGGTCTGGATGAACAATCCATGCATGAAAACTTATAGAATCGAGTTCTCCCTTCCGGTTCCTACTAAAGATATCTGGAATAACATATCCATTAGCTACCATCTTTTTCGTATCTTTTTGTCTTACAAACCACATCATCCAATCTGCTCCATATGTAAAAATAAAATCTATTAGATTATTTAGATTTTGTTCTGATTTAGGAGTTATACGAGCAGATGGGGGCATATGATCAATATTTAATTGGAGATATTCATCAAAACATTCATACATTCCTTCTTTTCCAGGATTAATAAATTCATAAGGATAATCTCCTGTATTAAGTGGATTTTCTTTATAATTCTCATTATTTATTCCCAATTCAATTAATTTAGGATTCCTATGAGGATCCATTTTTAATGCTGGCATGTCGTATCTATCTTCTTGAAATAAAACTTTAAATCCTTTTTCTATGAATAAATTTTGATATATTGGGGGATTTATAGGAGATCCAATAAATATATCCTTGGAGCTTCCCTCAACCATAAATCCCCAACCAAAGATCATTGTTGGTACATTTATTGGTCCTCGAATTCTTTTATAATTATTTTTTATACCATAATCAATTAAATTTTTTAATAAGAATTTAATTTTTTCAGGATGATGATCATAGACTCCAAAAAATCCAAAAAATAATGTATCTGAACCATCACTATAAACTAAAGTTAAGCCCGTAATATTATCACTTTTCACTAAAGTATTATTTTCAAGAGGTTCCTCTAAGATTAATGCTTTAGCATTATATGCCTTCATATCATTTAGGATATATTTATGAAAATCATAAATGATTGGAATGCTTATACCTTTATGTAGATGTTTCAGAATTTGATTAGGTTCTTCTATAACATTTACTTTTAATTTATTTAGGTTCATATTATTCATATTATTATTAAGTAATTATTATTTCAAGAGGGATGTTTAACTTCTTAACCTTCTTTAGAGATTATCTAATTTGCTTCTAGGGATTTACCAACACCATAGTAAATAAAGAATCCACCAGTTATTATAACAATCAATAATATTGGGGCTGAGATGATTTGAAATGTTTCATCAAGCCAGGTAGTATATAATATTAAATTATAAAATGCAATGCAAAAAAAGATAACTCCAATAAGATAAAATCTCCATCTTTTTTTCATCTCATTAGACTCAAAAGTCTTATAAACTAGAATTGATGTGTATAAAAGAGGAATCATAAAAGCACCAGTATAGAAGACAATAATAACAATGCATTTAGTCCAAGAATATAAAGGTGCATAATTCTCTGCTATTGTAGTATCCATAGGAAAATATAATGCCAGAAAGATTATTATGGCATAGAAAATAAATATAATCCTTTGTTTTTTTAGAGTAAATATCTGTATTGTCTGCAATAAGTTAAGATTGAATAACAACACAAATATTAATGAGATTAATATCAAGTAAATCATTAAGAAGTCTAATATAATAATCAACAAATCTTGCGTTAGTAATACATATATTAAATTCAAAGAAAATCCAGTTGCTGCGAAAAAATAGATCATAGATATTATAATGCTATATCTATTTCTTTTTCGACCTAAAATCTTTATGAATAAAAAAAGAAAAATTAATATAATCACTCCTTGTGCTATCCAGACAACAAAAATTCTTTGTAAATCTAGTTCTTGAAATATCATAAGTATATTCTATTTTTTTATTTTTATTAAGATTAAAACATTATATGTTTAAACTTTTATATATAATTTTGTTTACTTATCTGATCAATTATCATAGATTAAAACTCTCTAGTCGAAATAGTAGAATTATAATTAAATATTAAAAATAAAAAAAATATCGATTTAATCTAAATTTCCCTGACCTCAAGTATAGATTTTAAAATGAAAATAATTATAGTATATGAAAATATGAATTTTTTGTTTCTAAATAATTTAAGATAAGTTCTTGAGTAGGATTTAGTTTATCTAAAAATTGAATAAAGTAATGGGGGGTGAAAAAATATAAAAATAAAATTTTTCAAATTATTAGATATTAATTTTATTATAAATTAATTTATAGTGGAATATATATCTAAGATCATAATATTTAAGGTATTTTATTTATTTCTCAAGCTATTGATATGATAAGTAATAATCTCTTTTTTTAACTTATTAGCTTCTAATACAATTTGTTCCGAATTTAACTTTTCAGTGTGATGATCTGCAAAATTATCCCATGCTGAATGTTTATATAATAAATCTCGGCTGTTTAATTTCAATCCCCATTTTTCTGCATTTTCCCAGTAGTCTGTTCCTGGAAAAACTTGGAGAATTCTTACATCTGCATAATCCAATCCTAGATCTAATAATTTAAAAATAAAATCACGTGTTTCTTTAATGGTTTCTAATGATTCTCCGGGTAACCCAATCATCCAAGATGTTCCCACTAAATAATCATTATTTTTTGCAATTTTGACAGCATTAGAAAGATCTTGAAGATGTTTTTGACCACTAGAACTTGATTTCCCTCGTAAGTTTTTTAAAATTGTTGGTGAACCTGATTCTGCACCATAAAATACCATAGCAGGATTAAATTTTTTGCAGATTTTAGCCATATTATCATCAAAACTATCAGCACGGGTTTCGAAATATAATTTAAGGTCTAAATCTACTTTTTCATATGCTTCAACAAATTCGATTAATTTTTTCTTATTAATAGTAAAAGTAGAATCTGAAATATAACCTCCTTGACATCCATAGCTTTCCAAAACTTTTAATTCTTGCATAACGTTTTTTACTGATCTATGGCGGACATTTCTGCCCCAAAACCTTGTATGAGCACAAAATGGGCAATTGAATGGACATCCTCTTGAATATTGAATATTACAATAAGGATTTTCACTCATATATTTTTCAATACACATACCTTCAAAATCAAAAGGAGGACATTCTTCTAGATTTGGTTCAATTGCATAATTATCACTTATTCGTGTTTCACCATTTTTCTTATAACATAATCCTTGAATATTAGAATAATTTGAAGGTGATGGATTCTTAACATATTGTCTAACTGCATATTCTCCAGAACCACGTAATAATAAATCTATCTGTCCATGTTTAAAAAAGATTTCAGGAACTAAGGAAGGAAACATTCCTCCAACGATAATCTTTGTTTCCGAATTAATTTTTTTGATAATTTTTGCATATCTTAAAGTTTCTAATGCAGTTTCTGGTGAACCAACAGATAACCAGACCTCATCATAATCAAATGATCTTATTATTTTTTCTATTTCATTGTTACTTAAATATCTTTTTTGAACATCAAGTAGGAATGGATAATGGTGAGTTGATACATTCTCCTCCTTAACTATTGAAGATATTTGAGCAAGTCCTAAAGGTATTGAAAAAATACTCTTAAATTTTAATTTATATTTTTTATAAATTAGAGTCCCTATATATGCCCATAATTTTTTATGTAATAATAATCCCTCGCTTTCAGTTTTATCTGGAGGAATATAACTAAATGGTTCTAAGAGTAAAATATCTTTAATTTTCATTATAATATATCAATTTTCATTTTTTATTTATTATAAATTTGAAATGTATAAAATTTATCTTGATTTAGGATAGACTTATGAAATTCAAGAAATATGGGGTGCTATTTTCTTAATGTAAACACATTATAATCATAGAAGGATCTGATTTCATATCACTCTGAAATATTTGATTATTCGTTAAAATTCTATACATATTAAAAATGTTATAATTTTATTATAAATAAAATAACAGTTTTTTTTTTTATATTTAACTAGAAGTAATGATGTGTTAGTAAAACATAATATAAAATTAGAATAAAACTAAAATACTTTTATAAGTATTATAAAATATAAATAATAAATTCGCTTATTTTAATTATTTAATATCTATAGTACTAAAAAAAATAAGGATGTTAAAAAAAAACTGATCCTTTTTATTTTTTTTTCCTTATTATTTTTTTTTAGCAATAAATTCTTTGGAAATGCTTCATTCTCAGCCTACATTATTACAAAACACTCAAGTCAAGAAAAACTTTTTGGTTCTCT
>Ga0315549_1001536_pt1 | contig 23697 bp, 20 predicted proteins | sample SalMarSW160200MG_FD_203101 | JGI IMG/M metagenome (GOLD analysis project Ga0315549, IMG submission 203101) | Salt marsh sediment microbial communities from the Plum Island Ecosystem LTER, Massachusetts, United States - Salt Marsh Sediment SW1601-200 ... | reverse complement strand
CAGCAGAAGGTGAAATAATATATTTTACACCTAATTCATTTAAAGCCCAGATATTTGCTCGAAAATTTAACATATGTGGTGGAATAGTGTGTCCAGAACCATGACGAGGTAAAAAAGCTATTTTTTTTTCTTTAAATAATCCTATTTTAATCGCATCTGAAGGATTACCAAAAGGAGTATATAGTTTAACCTCTTTAACATTCTCTAATTCTAAATCAGAACCAGTGCCCCCAATAATTCCAATACTTGCCTTATCTTCATTACTCCTAAGTCTCATTTTTATTCTTTTTAATTTTGTTTTTTTAAATTATGTCTTTTTTATTTTGAAGAATTAAAAAGTTTTTTCCTATTTTATGTTTTATTCAAAGATGGTTAAATTCATTTCAAAGATTATTTTTTTCATACTTCTAATTTATAATTTTGAATAAAATATAATTTAACAATTATTATCAAAAAGGTTATTTCATTTGAAATATTTTTTAACTTAGTATTATCTAATCAATATATTATTAGGATTATTTACATGGCCAAAATTACATTTTTAGGAGGTTGTAGAGAGGTTGGTCGTTCTGCGATTCTTGTAGAATCAAAAAATGGGGATAAATGTCTACTTGATTATGGAATCAGATTCAGTGATGAAGATAGATTACCCTATGAAGCAAGTTTAAGAAAACTTAAAGCTGTTGCATTGACCCACTGCCACATAGATCATTCGGGAGCATTACCTTTTTTGTATAATAAAAAAAAAAATTTACCTCTTTATACAAATGGCGTCACACTTGAAATTATTGAGAGATTAATAATCGATATGCTAAAAATTTCTAAATATCCATATCCATTTAGTTTAAAAGAAGTAGTCCAGGTAGTTAATAATTCTTATTTTCTAAAAAAATCAATTAGGCGCAAAATCGCTCATGATTTCTATATAACGTTTTATGATGCGGGACATATCCCAGGGAGTGTGTCAATTGTGGTTGAAGTAGATGGAAAAAAGATATTATATTCTGGTGATTTTAATAATAATAATACAAATCTTGTTAATTCAGCAAACCCTTCTATAATTCCTGAGATTGATGCCTTGATTATCGAATCTACTTATTCCTTAAAAGACCATCCTCCAAGAGAACAACTAGAGAGACAATTTGTTGAAGATGTTATAGAGATTACTCAGAATGGTGGTAATGTTTTAGTACCCGCGTTTGGAGTCGCTCGTTCTCAAGAAGCCATTATGATATTAGACAAATATGAGTATAGAGGAAAATTATTTCTTGATGGATTAGCTAAATTAATTACAAAAATTTATTATAATTATCCAAATTCTTTAAAAAATAAAAATTATTATAGGAAAGCATTAAAAAAAGCTAAATTTGTTGGTCAAGAGAAACAAACTCAAATCTCTCAAAAATCTAATAATGTGATAGTATCTCCTTCCGGTATGCTAAAGGGAGGAGCTGCTTTAAAATACATAAAAGATATTTTAATTAATCCTCAATCTGCAATTTTCATGGTAGGCTATCAGGTAGAGGGTACTCCTGGAAGAAATCTTTTGGATAATAGAGTATTTAAATTTCAAGAATCTGATGAGAAACGTAATACTGATTATGATCTAAACATAGAAGCTCAGTGCAAAATTAATCATTATGATTTTTCGAGTCATGCTGATGGAATCGGATTACACAGTTATATTGATAATTTACATTTTAATAATCATTCAAAACAGATATTTTGTGTACATGGTGATAATGAAGCCACAACCCATTTAGCTAGTAAATTAAATAGTAATGATTACCATTCAGTAGCTCCTGAAATAGGAGAAGTATATAAAATCTAATTTTTCTGATTCAATTGTTTTTTAATAGTTTGATCACAATTTTCAAGAAATTCCTCAATTTTACAAATTGGAACTTTTGTTCCTGCAGCTGGAGGATGTCCTCCTCCTAATGATTTAAGATTAGAGCGAACTAAAGCTTCTCTAATTACCTTAGATAAGTTCACTCCTTTTTTTACAATTGATTTATGAGCTCTAGCTGATATTTTATATTCATCACTATCATTTCTTTTAGCATATCCAAGAATTGGTTTATTTTTTTTAATAGTCCCACTTTCATCAAAAATTAGCATAGAACATACTGTACCTACTATATTCTCTGGTATCATATCCTCACCATAAAAATATTGGATATATTCTTTTTCTTTTATGATATTTCCATCTTTTATCCAAGATAAAGCATTAACTAACATTTTTTTGTAATCTTCAAGATTTTTTTGAGCTTGCGTATAAGAATTTTTTCTATCTCCCATAGCAATCGCAATTCCAATAGAAGCATTATTAGTTCTTCCACAAGCATTTAATAAATTAGAAAATTCATTTATTTCATAAAGATCTGAACCAATAACTTCATTTTTTAATAGATATCTATTAATAATTAATTTTTTAATCATATCATTTGGATTGATATTCGACTTGATTGAACCATATTCAATTAATGCAGAAGTCAATTTTTGTTTTTCTTCTTGGTTAAGATCCATCAATGATTTAGTTATACCATTAGAATTTTCAATTAATATTCCTAAATTTTTAAGGAATTTTAGACTTTTATTAGGATCTCCACTTAATCCAGGTAAATGTATCTCAGATGAATAAGCTAAAGCTTCATTTAATGGTTTAATAGGTGATAAATTTATATCATTCACAATTTCTATTAAATTGCTATTTTTTGCATCTTTTAATATTAATGAATTTAATCCAATAAATGATTTATTTTGCCCTTGATTTTGAATATCTCCTATAGCACCAATTAGAGCAATTATAGAAAGATCTATATTTCCTTCATTCAAACTTTTGGTAAAAAAATAACTTATTCCTGCTCCAGATATCTCTAGACTTCCATCAACTCCATAAAAATAAGGATTTATATGCCACTGATGTGTTTTTTCATAAATATCTTTAATTAAATTCTTTTCTTCCTTATTTCCAATTCCTTGGGGTAAATGGTGATCTAGAATTATGAAAGGATTATTTAATTTATTTTGAAGATCAAGATATTGACCACTTCCAAAATCAGAAAATAAAAAAAAACAATTAGATTGATCATTTTCTTTACTTAATTTATCTATTTCTTCTAATTCTAATTGCTTTAATACTGTAATTTGAAATGGTATATTGTCTCTAAATAATGCTTTACCAAGAATTGCTCCAGAAGCTATTCCATCCGAGTCAAGGTGGGTATATACTTTTACTGGAGTTTCTAATTTATTTATATTTTCATAAAAATATTGTTTGACAAGATTTAAATCTGATATTAATTCTTCAAAATTATTAGATTTTTTTTTCATTTTTTTTGAAGTTTTTATATTTGTAATCCCTATACTATTTATTATTCAAAAAACTATAATAACTCTTATAAAAATAAATCTAAATGATTATTATCTATAATACAGAGGTGAATAAATATTTTAAATATTAATATAAATGATTTAGCTAAAAACATTACTCAAGAGATTATTAAAAATAAAGAAATATACAGAGCAAAAGTGCAAGTATTGAATAATGGAGCAACAATCCTAAACATGAAATATGCTACTTGGGAGGGTGGAAAATTGGTAGCTGAAATTTGTATGGGTGGTTTAGGAAATATAAATTTTTCAAACTATAAAATTGATCAATATCTTTTCCCTGTTGTAAATGTGTATACTTCATATCCGATTATTGCTTGTATGGCATCTCAATTAGCTGGTTGGAATGTTAAATTGAAGAAGGAAATAGAAAATGAGGGTATCTTAAAGAAAAAGAAGATTTTTGACTCTTTAGGATCAGGTCCTGCGAGAGTAAAAAGTAAAGTTGAGAAAAAGTTATTTAAAGATATAATATATGATGATAATTCAAATTGTGCTGTCATTGTTTTTGAAACAGAAAAATTACCTAATGATGAAGTAATGCAAATTATTGCAGATAGTTGTAATGTTGAGGTAAATGAAACATATGCTCTATGTGCTCCAACAGCTTGCTTAACCGGTTCTATCCAAGTTGCTGCTAGAATTGTTGAAACAGGAATACATAAATTACATCAGATTGATTTTCCAATTGAAATTATAGAAAATGGATTTGGTACAACAACTATCGCCCCTATTGCAAAGAATGATATTGAAGCTATGGGTAGAACAAATGATTCCATAATTGCTGGAGGGATGACATATTATAATATAAATATTGAGGAAGAAAAAGAAGATGAAATTTTTGGACTTGTAAAAAAAGCTCCCGCAAACACATCTTCTAATTATGGAAAACCATTCTTAACTCTCTTTAAAGAGGTTGATTACAATTTTTATGATATTGATTCAGGATTATTTGCTCCAGCAATTTATACTGTAACAAACTTAAAGACAGGTAAAACTATATCTTCAGGAAAGCAAAATTTCGAAATCTTGAAAAAATCTTATGGATTAATATAAATCTTCTAATAGAAAAAAAAATCTAATTTTCTATTATGTTTCAATTTCTTAATTAATTGTTATATCAAAAATCAATTCTAAAAAAAGTTTAAACAAATAATAATCTATGTTATTTATATATTTGTCAATTCTTCTTGATATTTTAAGATTTCTGCATGGGATATATCTTCATCAAATTGTATTTCCCTTTGGATACCTAAATAAGCACAAGAAAGTCTAGCAGCAGCAACAATTTCAGCTTTTTTAAGTGTTATTGAATATTCATCACCAGAAAACTCATTTCCATTATTTTGCACTGATCGCTTTTGAAATCGATTTTCATGAAGTTTAAAAGAACGTTCTGTTTTCATTTTATGTAATAAAGAAGCCATTTTATCAGCAACTATAAACGTTAAATCGTTTTTAATAATCAAACGAGCGATGTTATTTACATCAAAATAATTTAGACTTTCAAATTTTGTTCTTAAATAACTTTTAAGGTTTTCTGAATTTTTTTCACATTCTATTTCTGTCCAATCATGAATTGCTAGTCTTCTTCTGAAAAAAATTAATTCCCAATCAATTTCTAATTCTTTCAGAAATTCTAACATTTTATCATCATTTGGTATTTTAGATTCAATTATGATGTAGAGTTGAAGTCCATAATATTTATGTTCTTGTTGAAGGAAAAAGCCTCTTTGTTGCATAGAAGCGAGAATCTTTAATTTAATTGAGAAAATATTCTCAGATACGTTTTTCTTACCACAACTTAGATATATAACATTACCTTCTTCACTTATATAATCACAATCGAGGAACCCCAAGATACTTTCATTATTTTCTTCGATAAAACACATTAAACCAGAAAGAGTAGGTTTAACATCAAATTTAATTAAATCATTTTCTTCAATAGATACATAATCCGTATTACTCCCTCCTATTGACAATTTAATTGAATTTAAAATAAGGTCTTTTTCCTCACCAAAAACTCTTTTAATTGCTTCATTAATAGGAAATACTTCTTCTTCTAATATTTTAATATCAGCCATTGAAGATTCATAGGGTTCTGGTTCAGTTAGAACTTTATTTAATATAGGTGCCTCTGAAGCATCTACTTCAATTTCATAATTTTTAGCTAAATCTTTACGAATAATACAATAAGAATGTTTTTTTTTATTATACATTGATAAAGAAGTATTTAAATCTATTACCGCTCGAAATTTTTCAGTAATTTTATTTTCTATTCTATCTGATTTTGTTCTTCGTCGGCGAATTTTACATCATCAATTTTTCTTTCTTCTTTATATTTAAATAGAAAATCAAAATTAAAAATCTTATCTGAACTAAAATAAAAATATTATACTTATTAATCAATTAGATTAATCCAAATGGATAAAAAAAGTTTTAGAAGATATAATCTATTTTAATTCTTCTTCAAGAAAATATTGGTCATCTTTTTTTATATATACAATTTCAGAGTTAAAATTATTTATAACTCTTATTTTATTACCCTGCATTTCTTTAATCTCCAGAGAGTATGGTAATCTTCTTTTTGTTATAATATTTTTTATTAATGCTCTTTCTTCTTTTGAGTCCATATTAATAAAAATCCTTCTTTAAAAAAAAAATTTATGATTTATTCAATTATTCAGATTTTTAAAAAACTAAATTTCCATAAAATATAAGAAAAATAGAACTTTATAGATAATATTGACATGTAGACTAATAAAATCCTAAAAAAAAAAAATTTCTATCAATTATTTGCAACAAACAATTAAAATTTCTAAACAAAAAAAGAGAGAAAATTAATAAAATAATTATTAAAATTGAACTAGTATTTTATTAAAAAGATAATATATTTAAACAAACAAATGTCTAGTTGAAATATAGATATAAATTCATCTAATGTTGGAAACATATAATGGTTAGGAATAAACTCGATATTGGAATGTTTACATGCATGTACAGTCAGATGAATGGATCAGCTCATGCAACAAGATTCTTAAGTGAAGCTCTTGCTGAATTAGGACATAATGTGCATGTTTTTGCTCCACGTATCATGAATGGATATGAAAAACCAAAGAATTTGCATTTCCATGATTTAGGGGGTGCAAGGGTTGCAAAAAAAACGGGTTTAGTCCTAAGTGTTCCAATACAAAAAATTTTCAAATGTGATGCTGATAGCTTAGATATTGCACATATACAAACTCATGCTTCAATCGGAGTTTTAGGAATAAACTGGGCAAAAAATTTAGGATGTCCCATGGTAGGATCACATCATAGTCCTATGAATTTTTATACTTCTCAATATGTTCCTATTATTGGAAAATTATTAGTAAGAAATGATTTAATTTGGAGGTATGAACGTTTTATCTTAGATAAGTATGATTTATGTCATACCCCAACTAAAACTAAAAAAGAATTGCTTCTAAATCATAAATTTAAAGAACCAATTATCGCTCTTACGAATGGTATAAGAGAATTTTATTTTAAGGATGTAAAAGAAAATGGAATTCGAGAAAAATATGATTTAGTTGATAAAAAAGTGCTATTATATGTTTCAAGATTATCTCCTGAAAAACATCCCGTAAGAATTATGAAAGCTTTTAGAAATATTCATAAAAAAGTCCCTGATGCTCACCTTTTACTTGTTGGAAGTGAAGGCCCCTCAACAAAAGCAGTTGAAAAAATAGTTCATAAAAAAGAATATAATGAGTTTGTTTCTTTTGCTGGTAGAGTTCCTTTTGAAGATTTATTAAAATTATATAATACAGCAGATTTAAGTTGTTTATGGTCTTGGGTTGAAGCAGAAGGATTGGTTCTTTTAGAAGCTATGGCTCAAGGAACTCCAAATGTTGGTGCTAATGCAAGTGGTATATCTAACGTTATTAAACATGGAGAAACAGGTTATCTTGCAAATAATTTAGGAGAATTTGAAGATTACGTCGTTAAATTACTAAAAGATGATGATTTAAGAGAACAATTTGGAAAAAATGCTAAAAAAGTAGCTAAAACATATAGAATTGGGGAAGTAGCAAAAAATTGGATAGAAATCTATAAATTTACACGGGAATCTCTCTTTCCATTAAGATATTACAGAAAAGAACGAAAAAGGAGAGTTGAATTAGTAAAGGAGTTCACCCAACAATTTCCTAATGTTCATTTCTAGAATCTTTAAGTGAACTACACACCACCTAAAGGTTGTGGCTTCCTACGAGTACACAATCGCTTCTACTACGGGTTGGTCTGTTTTTCGTAGAAAACCATTCCATCGTAATTGGAATGATTCCTCGTTCACGGAGGGTTCATGTGATAAGAAGTTGATTTTTTTATTATAGTCAACTTCCTTACTACTACATTAGCATAGAATTACTTAAAAAAGGAGAGAGTCTAATAGATTATTGACTTTTCTTCAAACTCAATTCATCAATTCCCTAAAGGGAAGTGTTTTCTTGAGTAATCATGATAAATTAAAAATTAAAATGTTCTCTAAAATTAATTAATTTTTTATAACAATTATCACAAAATCTAATAGATTTTTTATCAATTCCTTCAATTTCACTTGAAAATGTCATAACACAAGAGTCATTTTGACAATGCTCTGGACCTAAAATAAGATGTCCAAGCTCATGTGTCGTTTCTTTCATTAATCTAATTTCTAAGAGTTCAGTATTTTTAGTTTTATTATAATATTCTTCTTTTAATTTAAGTGAAGATACAACACAGCATTTATGACCAATATGAGCTTCTCCAAAAAGAAAGATGATATTCTTATCACTACTAGAATAAAGCGGAAGATCTGTTATTGCTATGATCATATCTAAATTATTTTGTTTTCTAAGATTTATTAATAATTGATAGATCTTATTTGTGGGATGTAATTCAAAGATTTCTGAAACGTATCTTTTTTCAATTGCTTCTTTTTTTATTCCTCTTGTATAAATCTCTTTTGGAAATTTAAATTTACCCAAATTATAAATATTAAAAAAAAAAGAATCAAATTTTAGTTCATATTGCATTTGTATCTTTTTAAATAAATTAGCACTAAATTTTCCAATAAAAAGAATACCTAACTGACAAGGAAAAGTGATTTTTACTTTTGTTGGTTCTGATAATTCAAATTCTTCTTTTGTTGAAATACCAATTCTAAAAACAAAATACTTGAGCTTATTTAATTTTTTTTTAAGTTTTATTCGACTTTTTGAGATTTTATTTTGATATCTTTGAATTTTCTTTTGGAATCTTTGAATTTTTTTTTGAAATCTTCTGTATCGTGTCATTTCAATAGTCTTTTTAAAAGAAATAATTAAATTATTATTAAAAAAATTATTCTTATAATAAAAATCTCATAATAAAGATTTTTCTGTATGAAATATAACTGGAAAAGTATTTTTAAGTATTGATATTAATACTTGAATTTATTGTTCTATTTATTAAAATTTGTAAAAATTATTGAAACTAATATAGTAAAAGATACGAATTAAATTATGTCTGATAATTTTGAAAATAAAAATGAAGATTACGATATTTATGAAAAAGAGAATGATTCTTTTTCAGAAAAAAAAAGTATTCAAAAAGAGGCTATTCCTCATTTTTTTCCCACATTTAGAGTAAAAAGAAGTCATTATCCCCTTCCTATCATAATCACTGTTTTTTTTGCTGCAATACTCTCATATTTAGCAGTCTTAGAAGGATCATATATTGATACAGGGGGTTATGTTTCTGAGCAAGATTATGGTGCAATTGCAGGACTAATAAATGGAATTATTTTCACAGGAATAGCTGTTGGATCTGCATTTCTTATAATCTATTTTGTAAAAAAAAAAGGAATTAGTGTTTTGAAATATGTATTTGGTATCAGTATGGGATTAATATGTTTTATGTTAACTTGGATGAATATAGCTATAATCATTAATCTCATTCCCATAAATATTAACTATATTTTGATTGGTTATATTATTTATTATATTTTGATTGGTTTAGCTGGTTTACTAAGTATAATTCTTATACATAAGTATTTTACTACCCAGTCTATTTTCATAAAGAATTTTACAATATTATATGTGAGTTTATTAACAGGATCTATGTTAGGTGTATCAATGCCGCTCTGGACAACCATGGCTATATTAATAGGTATTTCTCTATGGGATTTATTTGCTGTTCTTTATAAAAAAGGGCCTATAAAACAAATGATAGATATTGTATCTGAGAGTAAAAATCAAAATGTTGAGGAACAGATTAAAACAGGTGAAGCAGAATATGATACCTCAAAATTAGAAATTGGAATTGGTGATTTTGCCTTTTATAGTATGTTGACATCAAGTGCATTAGTATTAACAGAAAATCCACTTATTGTTCTTTTAACAGCTCTTGCTATAATACTTGGCACGGGTATAACTATACAAGGATTAAAAAGAAATAAAATATTACCGGGACTTCCTATATCTATCTTTCTTGGTATGGCAACAATGTTAATCTCATGGGCAATAATATCTGTTCTTTAATTTTAAAAATAGAATTTATAGATTTATTTCTCTAAAATCCTTATTTTTCAAGATCTTAATTTAAATATAACCTATTCTTTATTATTTTTAAGTTCAGATTTAGAGAAGTGATATTTCATAGCTAATAAAAATACTCAATCAACTCCAGGTTTTGAAAAAGTTATTAATTTTCTCAGTCAAAAATTAAAAAAAAATACTCCAATAGATATTGCTGAAGTAGTTAAAAAAACAGAATTATCATGGACTTATGTTAAAAAAATACTTGAGCAAATAAAACAAATGGAATATAACGGATATCATTTTGAAAAACTTGGAAATAGTTGGATAGTTTGGAAAACAAGAGATAAATTAATCCCTAAACTAAATGATACTTGTAGCAGATTTAAAAATGATTAAATATATTTTAAATAATAATAGAAAAATGAAAACATGAAATATGTAAATATTTCAATTTTAGTTTTATTTAGAAAAATTTTTATAAATTTAGATTTTTAAAAAAATTCTATAAATTTTTGCTTATATCTTTTACTCGACTCCTTAGTGTCACTTCCGTTATTCCAGCGATCTCGCTTATTTCTTGTTGAGTTTTTCGGCAGTTGGAATTTTTTGAGGCCATATATAATACAGATGCAGCAAATCCTTTTGGATCTTTTCCAATTCTGTTAAGTCCTCCCTTACTTGATATTTTTAATAGGTTTAAAGCTTCCTTCTGAGTTTCTAATGGTAAATTTAAATCATTCCCAAATCTGAAGATTAATTGTTCTGCAGTAATTGGACGATATTTTAAATTCAAATCAGGTAATATTTCCTTTACAATCATTCCTAAAGATCGAATAATTGTATGTCTTGATGTCATAGAACTGTCACTTACTTCTTCAAGTAATCGAGGAAATTCATGTACTCGAATTGCAGCATACAAACAAGCACCTATAAAACCATCAATTGATCTACCCATTGTTAATTTTCTTTTGGCAACTTCAGAATAGATTCTCCAAGCAGTTTCTTCGATATATTCTGGAATATTTAATTTCGAAACAAGCATTTTTAATTTTGGTTTAGCTTCCCAAAAATTTCTTTCAATGCTGGAGACTAATGATTGCTGAATTTTTGATAATCTTGAAAATAAAGTCTTCTCTTTAGCACCCATTCTATTCCCTTTTGAATCAACTTTATCATTTGGAAGAATTGTTCTTGGACCAAATCCACGCCATCTTGGTTCGGTTCTTCTTCTTTTTTCGACTTCTTCAGCAGTGTATGCTCTTCTTTCATTACCAACAATATCTCTGCCTAAAACCATCCCACAATTTATACATACTGAATCACCATTTCTATTTTCAATGTTTGGTTTGCTACAGCAATTATCTTCTTTAAATTCAGTTGTATCACCTTTTTTATCTCGGAGTCGGTTTCTATAATTTAACGACATATTTTTTTTACTCTTTTATATATTCTATTTTTCATCTATATATTTTTTTTAGATTTTAACTGATAGAAAAATAAGAAAAACTTACTTTTTCTACTATGATTTGGTATTCCTATAGGAATCCCGTTTATTTTTGTCTATCAAACCCAAGATCTCTCATGTATCTTCGAGCTAGAATTATTAAGAAAATAAAAATCTTCTTTTTTATTCTTTATTGTTATAAAATATACATTAAATTGATCCAAAATCTATGAATGGGGGAAAAATTTCCCACAAATCTGAAAATAAGATTTTAGATGTAGTTTTTTTAAACAATTTTGATATTAAGATATATTTAAACTTATCTATATTTAAAGTTAATTTATATAGAATATATATTTTATATATATTTTTTTAGAAAATCAAAATAATAGTGATAATTTATGGTTATTTCACAATTAAATAATATTTATTTTAAGTATGAATAACAACAAGAAATTTGTTTTTATAAATATCTATAGTTCAATTCATCTTTATATTACAATAATATATAACATATAGTTGTCCGCTTAATTATATTTTATTATTATATTTTAAAAAAGGAAATAAATATGTTTGAAAATATTTCGTTTAAACCTGTAGAAAAAAAGAATTTAGAATTTATTTCAGAGGTGTATAATATTTATATATCCAATTCTACATCAACATACCATATTAAACCTTTATCTAAAAAGGAAGTGGAAGAATATTTTATGTTGGATAATAATCTTGTTAGTGCTTATATTATTGACTTAAAAAATAAAAATATTGGTTTTTGTCTACTAAAACCTTATAACAAACATAAAGAAGGATATGATCATACATATGAAATTAGTATTTATTTAAAAAAAGAATTCCATAAGAAGGGAGTTGGGATAAAAGCAGTAGAGTTTTTAGAACATATAGCTAAAGGAAGAAAAATGCACGCTATAATAGTAGGAATATGTACTGAAAATATTGCTAGCAATAAATTATTTGAAAAATGTGGATATCAAAAATGCGGATTCTTTAAAGAAGTTGGATTTAAATTTAATAGATGGTTAGATACTATTTACTATCAAAAGTTATTAAAAAAATGAATTTGAAATAACCCTACTCTAAAATAAATAAATTTTTAAACGAACTTATTAATTAATATTATTATATAAAGAGGTGAATTATTTGGGTGGAATGGAAACGCAAATAATCTGGAAGAAAGCTTGGACAAAAAAAAATTCATCCTTACTTAAAAATATATTAATAAAATTAAGTTATAATATGAAAGAACTCTCTTCTCAAACATTAGATCCTCAAAACTCAACAATTGATGGCATTAGGGATATTAAACTTTCATATATAAGTTCAGCTGGATTTGATTGGAGTTCAATTCTATTACCACTAAATTCATTGATAGGAGATGATTTAAGTAGAGAAATTTCAAAACAATATGAAGCTATTACTTTTCAGTTTATGGATTTTGATCAAGATGCTTGGGGTTATAGATTATGGCAAAATGGAGAAGAGTTGGATTATTTTTGGAATATACCTGAGATTGTAGAAGAAGATGAATTGATATGTAAAGGTAATCCTGAATTGTTAGCGTCACTCCTAGAACTTAAAAAAGAGGTATTATCACCATACTTGCAGCATTTAACTGAGAAAGAACTAGATAGTGACATTAAAGGTTTTCCTGATGATGAATTTTTATTAAATAATACATGGGTTCGCACTGATTTTATGAAACATTTAGGGATTGATTACCCTGATGTAAATAAGTCTAATGAATTGAATCGTTGGGTATACATATATCAAAAAGAATAAATGGGAAAATTTTGCATGATAATATTATTTTAGAATATAAATTAATAAAAGAGATTATATTCTTATTTAGTTTATATTTTTTAATTTATATTTTTTAATTTTACATAGTGTGAAATCTCAAACTTAAATTATTAGCAATCATTTTTGTATTTGAATATTATAAAGGCTTATTAATTATGAAAGTAGAGAAAAGTTCACAAGATTTAGAATCAGAAGTTATATATAGTGGATTGTGCATTCATTGCGGAAGTTGCAATGCATTCTGTCCTCATATGGATTTCAATAAAGAAACAGGTGAAGCATATGTAGTAGATGAATGTGCTGAAACCATTGGATTATGTTATAATGCTTGTCCACGTAGTTTTCTACCAATAAATGAAATAGAAAAAATACTCTATGGTCAAACACGGATTGACTTAGCAGTTGGAATTTATAAAGATATTATTCAAGTTAAATCAAAAAATACTGATGATATTTTATATAATCTTGTAAAAGCAGCATTTGATGAAAAAATAGTTGAACATATGGTTTTAAGTGAACAAAAAAGCAAAAAACCACCTGTGGCTTTCCCTGTAATAGTTGACAATCCAAAAGACGCAAAAAAATATATTCCAAAGAGTACAATGGAAAATGCCGGTCCATTAATTACCGGGATTGGTCAAGCTTATCTGGATCAGAAAAAAAATGTTGGTATTATTGCAAATCCATGCCATTTACAAGGATTAGCTAAATTATTAACTAATGATTTTAATACAGGAACAAGAGAGACAGTTTCCTTAAAGATTGCATATGCTTGTTCTTCTGGGGGTATGACTGGATGCAAATACTGTATAGATTATTCTGGAGAATTTTCAGATATCTCATACTCTCCATGGGGTGCTCCCGGGGAGGAAGCAATGTTAATAATTAGAACGGAATTAGGACAAAAAGTTATAGATACTGCTATAAAAAATAAATTAATTGAAATTACAGAAAAAAATCCAGATTTAAGCGAAATGAAAAAGTTCCTAAATAAAAAACGTAAAAAGAATTTTAAAACTCTTATAGCAGATTCTTTAATTAAAGTTAAATATTTAAAATTAAAGTCTGAAGATTTAAAAGAATTATTTGATGAATAAATATTTCAAAAAAGCATTATAATATCTAAATTAATAATTATAACCATTATTTTTCTCTCTTTTTGCATAATAGTTTAAATTTGTATGTAGATTATTCATAATTAATATAATTTAATGAAAATTAACAATTATAGAAAAATTGAAAGGAATTATGATTCAAAAACAAGCTATTGACACAAGTAATTATGAGATTTGGACTCAAGAGTTAACTAAATATTATGCAAGAGGGGAAAATCAAGTTAAAGCAGTTGATAGTATTGATATATCTATGGCATCAGGTATTCATGGATTCTTAGGACCTAATGGCGCAGGTAAGACTTCAACAATCAATATGCTCATTGGAGCAATCTCAATTACAAAAGGAATAGCATTTGTAAAGGGATTAAAGGCGGGATCTAGAAAGTGTAGAAAAATAATAGGATTTTTACCTCAGGATCCAGGACTTTATAGTAAATTGACAGGAAAACAATATTTAAAATTTGTTGCCCAAATGAATGGTGTTAAAAAGCTAGAAGCAGAAAGAAGAACAGATGAATTCTTAGAAAAATTCGATTTAAAGGATGCTGAAAATAGAAAGATTGAGACTTATTCGGGAGGAATGAAACAGAAAGTGGCATTTGCTTCAGCTTTAATTGGAAATGCAGAAATTTTTGTTTTAGATGAGCCAACATCTGATTTAGATCCTATTATGCGAAATAACATTATAAAAGACATAAAAAATCTTGCAAGAAACAAGAGTATTTTTGTGTCAAGTCATGTATTGTCTGAAGTTGAACTAATGTGTGATAGAGTTACAATAATAAATCGAGGGAAAATAATTACCACAGATACTATAAAAAATATTAAAAAAATGCATACTACAGCAAAAAATATATATTTATTGGATACAAATTCAAATGAAAAAATCTTAGAAGATTTGAATGGAAAGGATTTTATTGATAAAGCATGGATTGATGAAGACCATAATATTATTAATATCATGCCAAAAGATACAGAAGCTCTCCAAAAATATATTCCAGAAGCTATAATTAAGAATAATCTTTTATTACGCAAATTTTATCAAAAAGAATCTACTTTACAAGAAATTTTTCTAGAAATGATGAATGAGGAGGGTGAGGAAAAAAATGTCAATTAGTAAGAGTGAAGAACAAATAGAAATGGAATCAGTTAAGAAAGTATTTCCAAGTTTTATTCTTTTTAAAAAAACATTATTTAATGAAGTTGGTACACTTCCAAAATTTATCTGGGCTATCATAATAATGTTTTTATTAGGTCCATTGTTTGTTATCATCTCTATTAATCCAAGCCTTATTGATTATTCAGATGAATCGATTTTTGATACTGGTTTAGGATTTGTGTATTTAATGTTAACAACCTCTATTGTATTCTCAATAATTATTTCAGTCTCAACAGCGCCAATGATATCATTTGAAATAAGAGAAGGAACAATGCTAATGCTAGTAAGTAAGCCAATAAGTAGGGCAAATATATTTTTAAGTAAATTTTTAGCGGTTTTTACATTTGGTTTTTTAATTAATTTAATATCATTATCTATTACCTGTTTATTGACGTATGCCCGCTATCCTTTCTATGATGTGTTACCCTTCTTTTTAGTTATTCTCGTATATTCATTGATTATATTAGTGTTTTTTGAATGTCTAACAATGGGGCTTTCTTGTATCTTAAGAAAGCCAAGAACTGTATTAATCATACCTGTAGGATTTATCATTTTCTTATTTTTAGTATTTTTAATGTTCAAACCTTTGCTTCTGTTAGGTGGAGAAACTAATCTATATGAGAAATATCATTTATATATTTTTGATTTAAGTTATCATTTTGCTAACGCCTATTTTTTACTTGTTGATAATCTCCTTAATATTGAACCTAGTTTAATTTTTGTAATGTATAATGTAGCAGAATATGATGATGGATTCGGCAACATAGTATATACAAATTATGTATCACCTATATTTTCTTTGATACTGTTAATCTCAATTGCTGTTTTGGCTGTAAGTATAGGATATTTTTATTTTAAGAAAAGAGATATAAGTTGATAATCTTTTTTTTCTTTTTTATTTAAAATCTATTTAGATTGTTTTATTCGTAATTATAATAATATTTTATCTTGTTGTAAAAGTTCAAATGATAATTGGTCGAATAGTTCTTTTACGTTATATCCTGTCTTTGAAGATGTTTCATAAAACATTTTGATATTATTTTCTTCCTGAAATTCTTCAGCCTCATTATCAGCAACTACTCGTTTGGTATCTCCTAAATCACTTTTACATCCTACTAAAACAAAAACAGGATTCTTTTTTTTATCAATTATATCATACCAGTTGGATAACTTTTCAAAAGAAGCCCTTCTTCCAACATCATAACATAATAAACATCCTTTTACACCTCTCGAATAATTTGGCAAAAAGAACTGAAACCTACGTTCTCCAGCAAAATCCCAAAGCTGCAGGGTAACCTTTTTATCATCAATATTAGTATAATAGGTTGATAAATCTGCGCCAATTGTAATTTTTTGTTCTATATATCTTCCTGTGATTAATCGTTTTACCATAGTACTCTTTCCTACTCCGCCATCACCTACGATACATACTTTAAAAAGAAGTTTTCGTTTTGTCATTTTGTCAGTTAAACGGGTTTTTTTTTTAACTATATAGCAATAATACAATAATACTATTATTTAAAATCTTATTCTCTATCCAAATTATTTATAAAGGTTTTATTTAAAGTTCGAAACTTTTCTAAAATCAATATCTTCAAATTTTCAGACATTGAATTTAAAAATTTTTTTAATGATTCTGGATTAATATTATGGCTTTCTCTATATACTAAAAATAATAATATAATCGTAAAAATTGGGGAAATTAGAAGAAGGGGGTAAAATATAAAGTGTAATAATAAAGGTTGAGATGATTCTATCCCTGTTCCAGGAAGAATAAAATTATATCCTGGAATATATGCGTTATAAGTAAGAAATGTAAATAGCCAGTTGAAAGCATTTAATATTAAAAATAAAGACATACTGAGATATAATATCAATTTAATCTTTCTTAAATTGATATTGTGTATAAATGTATTATGATTAATATTTTCTTTTTCAATATTGACGTTATATTTAGTTATATCTATTATAATATGACAATAATTCCATATATCAATAAAAATCCAAAAGTAAGTGAAGGTATAGATAAAAATAAATATAATAATAAACAAAAAACTATAATCGTTAATTAGCTGAGGGTGATAAAAAGACTCTGCTCCAATCCAAAATATAAAAATCAGCTGTAAAAGAGAAGAAAAAAATAATCTATTTGCATGTTTTTTCTCAGATCCTAATGGATTATAGATAATATAATACTCATTAAATTGTATTCTCCATTTATTTTCATTTATTAAATTAAATATAACTGAAAATGAAAAAGTGATTAGAGGAAAAAGTAAAAGGAATATACTATCCCAGACTTGGGAAATTGTAAAGATATATAATATAAAAAATAGAATTAAATTTCTTAAAATACTTTCAGAAAATAATTCTCTTAAAGATAAGTAATATTTATTATTCATTTTAGATCTTAAAATATTCTTAATAAATAAACTTTTATGGGGGTTATCAATATAAACTCTAAATTATAAACCTATATATAACTTCTTAAACTTTATAAGTAGGATTTTATAAGAAGTCAAAAATACAATAACTATAAAAAACTAAAAAAGAATATAGGCTATGAGATTCTGTCCTAATTGCGATAACATTCTGAGGACTAAAGAAAAAAGACTTTATTGTAGAACATGTGCTGAATTTTTTGATCATGATAAAAAACAAAATAATAATAATGTCAGCAAAATTAAAAAAAAGGGAGTTAAGCAACCTCTACCTATTATCACGAAAGATCATCTAAAATACCAACATTTTTTTCCATATGATGATTTTAGAATTTCTCAAGAAAATATAATTCAACAAATAGAAAAAAATTCAAAAGAAAGAAAAACAATTTTATTATCTGCACCAAATGGAACTGGTAAAACAATTATCGCATTAAGTTCACTGCTTCCAATTGTATTTAAACATGATTTAAAAATAATATATTTATGTCGTACACATTCCCAAACTACTAGAGTTATAAGAGAATTAAAAATGATTTCTGCATTCATATCTGAAAAATATGAAAACCTTAAATTAAATGGTATCTCAATTAGAGGTCGGAATGAGATGTGTCTTAATAAAACACTTTTATCCCTTAAACCAAATTCAAATGAGTCCATGTCTATTTGTAAAGATTTGAGAAATAATCGTAATTGTTCTCATTTCTTAAATTTACTTAAAAAAAAAGATGGATTAGATAATCCCATATTAATTTCACCTGAGCTTTTAGATAAACCAGTTGATGCCGATGATCTTATCCTTCTTTGTAAAGAAAAAAAAATATGTCCCTATTTTTTAAGTAAATATCTTTTATCAAAAATGAAAGTTATTATATGTAATTACCAGTGGATTCTTAATCCATTTATTAGAAACTCTTTTTTGAAATTCATTGACAAAGAACTTCATGAGTGCATTATAGTTATAGATGAATGTCATAATATCATTGATTTGGCCACTGAAATAAATTCATCTAGAATATCCCCTTATACATTAAGGTTATGTTTGAGGGATTTAGAATTGTATAGATCTCCAAATATTATGCAAATGTTTGTCAAAATCCTTCTAGAGCACCTAATTAAGAAGAAAAAGGACCTTAAAGTTTCTGAATTAGAAATTTCACCGAATAAAATACTGAATAATATTTTATTAAAATTAGGTTTCATCGATTTAAATGAATTTAATAATTTTATTAATGATTTATTTGATTTCAGCATTGCAATACATGAAGAAAAAACTGCTAATGGTGTAATTTCAAGAGATTTTGTTGGTTCTTTAGCAGAATTTTGGAAAATATGGATAAAAACTTCAACTTTAGAAAATTACTTCTTTTGTTATTCTATTAAAGAAAAAAATGAAAAGAAAACAATTAATATGGAAATAGTTGCGCTAGATCCAAGAGAAATAATGATCCCAGTTTTAAAATCATCTTATTCTAATTTACATCTCTCTGGTACTATAAATCCTTATGTTTATCACAATTTAATTGGATTGAATCAAAGTGGAAAATCATATAAAGGAATTGTTGCTGACACACCTTTTAAAAAAGAGAATATTAAAGCTTTAATAATAGAAGGTGTAGATACGAAAAGGAACAATAGAATACCTTATATGTTTAAAAAAATGATTCAAAAAATAGATGAGGTTTTATATTCTACTCCAGCAAATATAGGAATATTTTGTGCTTCGTATCGTATTTTAAGGGAGTTAATTTCCAATGGTATTGAACAGATAGTTGAAAAGAATAATAAAAAATTATTTATAGAAAAACCAGGATTAACTGCTTCAGAAAACGCCCTATTAATTCAAGATTTTAAGTCAATGGCTTATCCCCCTTATAATGGAGCGATTCTTTTAGGTGTTTGTGGAGGGAGAAATTCTGAAGGTGAAGATTATCCTGGGGATGCTATGAATTCTGTAATAATTGCTGGATTTCCATATCATTTACCAACTCCTAGAGTTGAGGCTAAAATTAAATATTATGATAAAGTATTTAAGCATCAGGGATGGAATTTTGGTTATTTGTATCCCGCAATACAAAGAGCAAATCAAGCATCAGGACGTCCAATTAGAAAGTTAGAAGATAAAGGGGCAATAATATTCTTGGATAGCAGATTTGAACAGAAATTTAAATGGATTTCTAACTGGATTAAAGAGCAAATAGAAATCGTCCCAGATAAAGGAAATGCAATAGTACAGCACTTATTTCCCTTTTGGAAAAAAAAAAAGATTTGATGATTATATATCATCAAATTAAATTATTTAATTTAAAATAATTAATACTTCCATTTTCGTCTTATTATTGATTTTCCTCCTTTTTTTTTCATTAAAAAATTAATTCTCTCCTGTTTAAAGAGATCTGGTAAGAATTTTAAGTACTAATGTTTAAAAACTTATTGTCAATATAGCTTAAATCTCTCAATTAATTTTTAATCATTATTTATTAAAATTTCATTAAATATTTATTAATCCTTATTAAGATTTTAGCAAGAATTTAATAACAATCTTAATATATACATATTTCTATTTTTAAAAGAGAAATTGATAAAGATAAAAATAATATTATTTTACGTTTATCAATTATAAAGTTAATATATAATAATATTAGGAAGAAATAGTATATTTTTAAGGTTTAATTTCAATTTCTAAACTTCTTATATAATCTAATTAATTTTTGAGTAACAATTTTCCAGCGAAAAATATGATTAACTCTCTTATAACAATTTTCTCTAATTTTATCATAAAAATGTGTATCTAAAATAACTCTTGACTTAATAAAATCATCTGGAATTTGATTTATCATTTGGAGGATTTCAGGTTGATATAAATCTTCAGTTTTAGATATCTCTACTAAATGAAAAAAAGAAACTAATGCTTCTGCAAATTTAGATGGTTTTTCTTTCTCAACTAAATACCCTGTACAGTTTTGATTATCAGATCTTATATCAATGATAGTTTCCTGTAGTCCTCCCACTCTTGTTGCTATGATAGGTAACTTTAAAGCCATTGCTTCAAGAGCAATTATTCCAAAAGGTTCCCATCTGGATAAAGCACAATATACATCCGCTGCGAGATGAGCTAAATAGAAGATTTCAGGAGCACTTCCAAAAATTATCCTTATATTATTAGGATATTTCTTCGCATATTGAGCATAGGTTTCTATTTCTTTCAAACTATATTCCGTGGGTAAGATAAGAAATAAGAACTTAGCATTAGGAATAATTTTTACAACTTCAGAAGCAGCTTCAAAAATAACTTCAAATCCTTTTTGAGGTGATATTCTCCCTGTAGTTATTACTAATGGACCAGATTCTTTAAAAGCTTTCATATTCCCATTTTTTATAAAGGGATTTCCATTAGAAATCTCTCTAATGGTATTAAGAATTTTTTTAGAATTAATTAACGGACTTTTGGCTAAATTACCTATTTTATATGTTAATAAGTATTTCTTCATATCTTCTCTGGTAATTTTAGAATGGTATGGAATTTGTAATATATCTCTGATTTCATTTCCGAGGTTATCAATGACACTCTTTAGAATTTCCTCATATTCCCAATCACATCCATTCCAAATAAAATCGGATTTAAACCCTATTAAATATTCTCCAAAATTGCGAATTATATCTGATTTTAAATATGATTTACTCACTGTAGTAACCAAATCACTTACAACACATCCAATCTTTTCTACTGAAGGCAAATAAATTCCTCTAAAATCTAGAGTTTTTTCACATAAAGCAAATATTTCTTTTAAAGTAAGATATTTATTTCCATCTCTTAATAATATCCTTATTGGAGTATCATCTATACCACATTTCTCATAAAATTGGATGTGGTATTTTGGATATGTTAATAAGTGAATTGTAATAACTGAAAAAACATCTAATTGATTTTTATTTAAAGCTTGTTTCATAGTAATGAATGCTGGAACAACATGATAATCATGAAGATGCACTAAATATGGTAATTTACCCTTATGATTAGATATTAAATGATAAATATAATTTCGTATACCTAAACTGAAAAAGCATACTTTACCATTAAAAGTTTCTGGATTATATACAACATTATCATCTAAATATGTTTTAGTAAATGAATTTTCTCCTGATATTAAAATTACTTTTATATCATTAATAAGAAACGTATAATAAGAAATAATAATTTCTTCTTTTGGCTTAAAAATACCTAAAAAATTAGGATTAATAGTCTCTTTATATACGAAAGATAATTTCTCCCAATCATATTTTTGCTTTAGTTTTTCTATTTGACCATGGGATGGAATAAAAATTGTGACATCAAATTCTTCCTTTAGATATTTCACTTGGTTAGCAGGAACTTCTCCTAATCCCCCTACTTTAACAACTTCTGCATATTCAAAAGTAAAAATCCAAACTTTATCTTTATTATTTATCAATATAAGTTTAATCTATGTTTTAATTAGATCGTTATGGTTATTTTAAATATATTCTATATTTTTTTAATCCAATTCTTTAGAAATATAATTTTAATAAAAGTTTAATTGAATTAGAATTTGTCTGTTATAATAACAAGCGCAATACTATTTAATTATAACAAAAACTATTAAAGATCTCATTAATAATTATAATAATTTAATTTGAAAGTGAATAATAGAGTCATATAAAATGGTTGAAATTGAGTTTATTAACACTGAGAATATGAAAGTAGGCCCATATAGTCATGCTACAAAAATGGGAAATTTAATATTCATATCAGGACAAATACCCGATGTTGGACTTACTGATATTGAGAGTCAAACAAATTCTGCATTCAAAAAAATTAAAGATATTTTAGAAGTAGCTGGATCCAAAGTTACAAATATCTTAAAGGTAACTGTCTTCCTTAAAAACATAAAAGAATTTGAAAAAATGAATCAAGTATATGTAAAGTTTTTTGAAGATAATGGTATTATTGATAAATTTCCTGCTAGAACAACGGTAGAAATTTCAAACCTGCCCAAATCTGATATAAAGATAGAAATTGATGTAATTGCTACTATTTAAATAAAAAGTTTAATTTAAATTCTAATTATGAGTGCTAGAATAAAAAGTATTGATTTCCTTCGAGGATTATGTATGGTTTGGATGATATGTGGTCATCTTTCTGAATGGTGGCTACTTCAATCAGTTTTTGATAATATTAATACGGATACATGGAATATATTTTATATTTTTGACTTCCTAGGAGCATCTGGATTTCTATTTATTTCTGGTGTGGGTATTACCTTATCTTATAGAATTAATTATACAAAAAGTATTCAATCTCAAGATTTTAATTTTAAAAAATATCGTTTTAAATATTTCACAAGAATTCTTTTACTTTTCTTAATTAGTTTGACCTACAATTCAATTGTAGCTATAGGAGAAGATGATCCTAGTAAAATGTGGATATGGTTTATTTTGCAAACTCTTTCTTTCTCTCTTTTAATTTCATGGTCAATTCTAAAAATAAATAAATATTATAAAATCATAGTTGCGATTATTTTTTTTATCATAAATGAAATTATATGGTTCTATGTAGTGGATTATAACCAATTATATAATACTCCTGGAGGTGTCATTTATTATATTCTTTATAATAATCCCACTCTTAGCCCTATATTACAATTTTTCCCAATCTATATGGTTGGTAGTTTTCTTGGTGACCTTATTTATGAAAATATAATAATAAAACCTCAGAATGAAGATATCTCAAATTCTATGTTTATTAAGAAATTTACTCTACCTTTAA
>Ga0315549_1001534_pt1 | contig 23703 bp, 22 predicted proteins | sample SalMarSW160200MG_FD_203101 | JGI IMG/M metagenome (GOLD analysis project Ga0315549, IMG submission 203101) | Salt marsh sediment microbial communities from the Plum Island Ecosystem LTER, Massachusetts, United States - Salt Marsh Sediment SW1601-200 ... | reverse complement strand
GAGTCGGAGATGGCCCACCGCCGCGTCCTGGCGGTCCTGACGTACCTGGGCTCGTAGCCCGCTGGGCTCGTAGCCCGCTGGGCTCGTGGCCCGGTGGATCGGCCTCAGAACGAAGTCGACAGGGCGTGCCGCCGGCCGTCGGCGATCGACTGCTCGGCGGCCAGGATCAGCTCCAGGACGTGGCGCCCATGCTCGGCCGTGAGGACCGGCGCCGCCTGGCCCTCGATGCAATCGACGAAGTGCGGGATGCCCAACCCCACTACGGGCAGCGGATCCGGCGGCCCGGGAATGGTCAGCCCGTGCCGCCACTCTCCGTCGCGGAAGACGCTGACCGGGCCGTCGTTGCTGTGCTCGCCGCGGGACAGGCTGATCGCCCCCTCCGTCAGCTGGATCTCCAGCCACGGGGCCAGCGAGGCGGGCGTGGCGAAGCTGGCCATCAGGCGCCCCAGCGCGCCGCCCGCGAACTCCATGTCGATGAGGACGTGGTCCGGTGCGGTCACCTCCACCTCACCACCGGCCCGGGGCCCCGCGACGATGGTGCGGCGAGGGATGGCGATCGAGCCCGCTGCCTGGACGCTGCGGGCCGGGCCGAGGATCGCGGTCAGCTCGTGCAGCCTGTAGATGCCCAGATCGGCGACAGGGCCGACGTCGCGGCTGTAGTGGACCGTGGGATCGCCCGTGTACTCGGCCCAGGCGGCGGGGCCCATGCTGGCCACCTGGGCGGAGGCGAGGGTCGGGCGGCCAAGCTCGCCCGAGGCGACGAGCTCCGCCAGCCAGCGAACCTGCCGCGTCAGGGCCGAAGCGGGTGCGCAGAGAAGAGTCAGCCGGTTCCGGCGCGCCTCCTCGATCAGGGCGTCCGCCTCGGCCATCGACCCGGCCAGCGGCTTCTCGGAGAAGACGTGGGCGCCGGCCCGGAGGCACTCGGACGTCACTGGGGCATGCGCTGGGGCTGGAGTCAGGTTGACGACCGCCTGCGGCCTCGCGGCGGAGAGCAAGCCTTCGGTCGAGTCGAAGGCTCGAACGTCCGGCGACCAGGAGCGCACCTCGGAGGCGGCCCGCTCCGCGGCCTCGAGGCGCCCGTCGGAGACGCCAACCAGCTCGACTCGAGCGGACTGGCCGGCCAGGGCGGGCAGGTAGAAGCGGAAGACCACGTCTCCGCTGCCGATGACACCCAGTCGCAGCCTGGCCATGGCCAGACTATAGCGGCCAGCCTGCCCCGCGGCCGGCCTGCCCGGAGGCCTGCACCAGGGCCAGGGCTTCGGCGGCGGTCGGCTCGTCGGTGATGAGGGCATGGAGGAGCCCCGTCCGCGCCCCAGCCACGATCGTCTCCACCTTGTTGGGGCCGGCGGCGATGCCCACCACCCGCGGCACTCGCCGCAGGGTCTCGAGGGGAATGGAGATCGTGCGGCGCTCCCATTCGTCCTGGACGAACGAGCCGTCGAGGCGGACGAGGTGCCCGGCTACGTCGCCCACCGCGCCTCGGGCCTCCAGGCGGGCCCGGCCGGCCTCGTCCAGGCGGTCCATCACCGTTCCGTAGCCGGGCGACTGGCGGGGGGCCCCGCTCATGCCGACCAGAGCGACCTGCAGCTCGTCCCAGTAGCGGGTGGTGGCGGTGACGGCCGAGTCGGCCAGCAGAGCCGCGGTCGTCGCTTCGTCGTCGAGCAGGCCGGGGGCGTGGAGCAGCCGCACCGGAGCCCCGATCCGCTCCGCCAGCCGGCGGGCGATCTCGTTGCTGTTGAGGTGAGGGTTGCTGGAGTCCCAACCGCCCACCAGGGGGACGACCACAACCTTTGGCCGGTTGCAGACCGGCATTGCCTCCACCAGCGATTCGACCGTGTAGCCGCCGGTGAGGCCGATGGCCCCGCTCTCCGGCAACTCGCGGGCAAGCCGCGGAGCCGCCGCCACGCCGCACAGGCGGGCCGCCACCGACGGCGTCCGGTCCTGGCCCGGCGTCACCCAGACCTCCACGCGCAGGGCCTCGGACAAGGCCTTCGACAACGGGCTCGGCTCCCCGGACCCGGTCTCCACGGAGATGCGGACTACGCCGCTGGCCCTGGCCGAGGCGAGCAGCCGGGACACCTTGGAGATGGAGAAACCGGTCAGGGCCGCGATCTCCGGCTGGCCCATCTCGCGCACGTAGTACAGCTCGGCGACCAGCCGCAGCATCTCTCGACCGTCGCCACTCTGCGCCGCCACACGGCCTCCTCGGTTGACAACTCGAACCCGCGGCCCGAGTATACCGCCAATCCATTCGCTGCAAGGCATCGCGCGAGAATCTTTGCAGGGAGTAATGGCGAGAGGGCCGGGCTGAGCCCGGCGAGATCATGGATAGCAGTTGCGGCAGCGGTCGGCGGTCGGCCCGGGTGGGACCGCCGACACTGCCGTCGGGGTTGCGGAGGCAGCAGGTGCGACAGTTCCGGATCGTGGTGGCGGGCCATGGGGCCCTGCCCGCGTCGCTGCTGGCGACGGCTGAGCTGGTCTGCGGCCAGATAGGCGACGCGGTCGCGGTCGGCCTGGCCCCCTCCGAGAGCCCGGACCGCTACGCCGACGATTTGCGGGCCGCCATCGGGCGCGACGGCGCGGAGGCCGGCGATGTCCTGGTGCTGTGCGACCTGCTGGGCGGAACTCCCTACAACGTTGCCGCCGCCATCTCGCGGCGCTCACCGCGCGTCGTCTGCCTGGCCGGCGCCAACCTGGCGGTGGTCGTGGAGGCCGCCCTGGCGGAGGAGCCGCTGGCCGATCCGCTGATCGAGCGGCTGCTGGAAGTGGGCCGGGCCGGGATTGCCGAGAGCAACCGCCACCGCGGTCACCGCGCCTCCTGACACGGCCGCCGGCACGACCTGAAGGGACCCGATCTCGTGAGCCTGCAGCTCGTCCGCATCGACGATCGCCTGATCCACGGCCAGGTCGTGGCCGTCTGGCTGCGCACCTTGAGCGCGAAGAGGATCGTGATCGCGGACGACGCCACCGCCCGCGACGAGTTCCTGCGTGAAGTCCTGACGCTGGCCGCTCCCCACGGCGTGCCGGTAGAGGTGCTGGAAGTGGTCGAAGCGGCCGTTCGCCTGATCGAGCTGGCCGGGGTGCCCGAGCCGGTCATGGTCCTCGTCCGCTCGCCCCGAACGGTGCTGAGGCTGCGCCGGGCTGGCGTCCCGATCGCCGTCGTGGACCTGGGCGGCCTCGGAGCCGGCCCGGGCCGCAAGCGCCTTCACAAGACGATCTCCCTTAGCCCCGCCGAACTGGAGGAGCTGAGGGAGCTGGAACGGCTTGGAACCAGGGTGGAGATTCAGATCGTCGCCGACGATCGGCCCATCCCCCTGCGGGACCTCGACCAGGGCAACTAGCCGCGGCCGCACCGCGGCGCGTAGAAACAGGGAGGAGAGACATGCTCAGGAGACTCGGGCTGGTTGGCGCGGCGCTGGTGCCGCTCGGCCTCATCGCGACGCTGGCGCCGGCCACCGCGCTGGCCGCCGACGTGGCGCCACAGACGGCCGTGGCCGTGGACACCGGCAAGATCACCGTGGGCCCGGGGCAGGCAGCCCTGATCGCCCTCGGCTACTACCTGTCCAACAGCCCCTGGCTGTTCGGCCTGGCCTACTTCACCCTGTTCCGGCCGCTCGTTGCCGGCTTCTTCGTGGGCCTGATCCTGGGCGATCCGGCCCAGGGCACGCTCATCGGGGCGGCCATCAACGTGCCCTATCTCGGCTTCATCAGCGCCGGCGGCAGCTACCCCAGCGACGTTCCGTTCGCCGGCTGGGTCGGGACCACGATCGCCCTGGCCGGCGGCCTGGACCCCGCCAGCGCAGTGGCCGTGGCCGTCCCGCTGGGGCTGCTGGGCATCCTGATCTTCTACGGCCGCATGGCCGTGGACTCGATCTTCGCCCACTGGGCCGACTACTTCGCCGAGAAGGGGGACATCACCGGCGTGGCCCTGATGAACGTCGTGCCCAGCCAGGTCTTCCTGTTCGTCATCAGCTTCGTTCCCGTCTTCGCGCTGGCCTGGCAGGGCCCCGACCTCGTGGCCGACTGGCTCAACCAGACGCCGCTCTGGTTCAGCAACGGGCTGGTCATCGCCGGTGGCATCCTGCCCGCTCTGGGCATCGCCCTGACCATGCGCTTCATCTTCCGTGGCTCGGCGATCCCCTACTTCTTCCTGGGCTTCATCCTCTTCACCTTCACGAACGGCTCGATGTCGCTGGTGGTCATCGCCGCGATCGGCCTGGCGCTGGCCTACCTGCACCTGGCCTTCACCGGGGCCGGCGACCCGGTGGCCGCCTCGGCTGTGCCGGCGAGCGGCCGTAAGCCGGAGAGCAAGCCCGCAGCCGAGCCGAAGGTCCGCCTCCGCCGCGGCGATCTCCTCCGCTCCTGGGCCACCTGGACCTTCTTCAGCCACGCCAACTACAACTACGAGCGGCTGCAGGGCACCGGCTTCGCCCACGCCATGACGCCCATCATCCGCCGCCTCTACACCACCCCCGAGGAGATCCAGGCCGCCCTCAAGCGCCACCTGGTCTTCTTCAACACCGAACCGAACTTCGGCAACGTCATCCACGGCACGGTCATCGCCATGGAGGAACAGCGGGCCAACGGGGCCGCGATCGACGACGACGCCATCAACTCGGTCAAGTCGGGCCTGATGGGCCCCCTGGCCGGCATCGGCGATTCGCTCAGTCAGAGCACCATCGCCCCCATCCTGCTGGCCCTGGGCATCGGCATCGCCGGCGGCACCGCCAGCGGCGGAACGATCCCCACCCTTGCCCCGGGCACAACCGGCAACCCGCTGGGGGCGATCGTCTACATCGCCCTGGTCAGCGTCCTGATCGTGAGCATCGGCTACGTCGCCTGGATGCAGGGTTACCTGCGCGGGCGGGCCTTCGTCACCGACCTGCTACGTTCGGGCGCCATCGACCGCGTCATCGTGGGGGCCGGCGTGCTGGGCAACCTGGTCCTGGGCGCGCTGGCTGCCAAGTTCGTGACCGTCTATCTCGCCCCCACGGTGGATGTGGCTGGCGCGAAGCTGAACATCCAGGCCTCGATCCTCGACCCGGTCTTCCCCGGCGCCCTGGCCCTGGGCGTGGTCATGCTGACCTGGTGGCTGCTGCGCCGCACCAGCCCGCTCATCGTCCTGGCGCTCCTGCTCGCCTTCTCGATCGCGAGCGCCCTGCCGCTGTTCGGGCCGGGTCAGCGGAACGCCGGCGACTACTCGTACGAGGCCTGCACCTCGACGCTGCTCCACCCCTGGTCCCCCTGCGGTGAGCCACCCGCGCCGGAGGCCCCCTGACGCAGCCCTGAACCGGGGCCTGCGGGAATAGATGCGGCCCCGACGCGAGGGGGGGCGTCGGGGCCGCGAACGCGGTCGAGGCGTGAGGGGGAAACGCCCCGGCCGCAGGATGTGAGCTTCAAGTACCCTCAGTCAGGATACCGCACGGGTGAAGCCGCAGGTCAACTCGGACCTTCAGGCTCGCTCTGTGAGCCGCGCACAGGTCTCGGATCCCGCGGAACGGCCGGGACGGCCGACCGTCAGCCGCCCTTGCCGAGTGTCGTGAGGGCCATCACGACTGCCTCGACGCAGCACAGGGCCACGACCATGCGCCGGTGCCGGCCCAGCTCACCCCTGACGGCCCACAGCGGGAAGTAGGTCAGCGGGGCGTAGACCGCGATCGCCAGCGGGATGCCGACCAGGCACAACGGGAAGGCGACGATCCAGGGGTTGCCGGTGAAGACCGCCTCGACCACGAGGATCGCCACCAGGGTCGCGACGAACAGGCCTCGCCCACCCAGGCGCCGCCGAAACACCAGGAAGGTGAAGACCAGCGGGTAGCCGATGTAGAAGATCAGGAGCGCCGGCATGTACCGGGCGAGGTAGCTCAGCCGAAAGCCCCCGGCCGTGCCGAGATCGACGACGACCCACAGCAGGAAACAGAGCAAGAAGTAGCCTCGGGCGCCTTCGAAACGCGGCACCCTGGACACGGCCTCTTCGGTCTTGATCATCGGCGAACCTCAGCAGCCCTCGTGACGCGCCTCCCGCTGCCGCCGCCCAGGCCCTAGGGCCAGGCGATCTCCTGGGTCGAAGCCAGCCAGACGCCCAGCCGCTCCGCCGGCTCGCCGAACGCCAGGACTCGCCTGTAGCTCACGCCGTAGCCGGGCCCGACTTCGACGAGCACGTCGCCGACGGGATTGAAGGCGTCGCCGACGACAGCCTCCCAGGTTCGGCCCATGTCCGCGGAGACGTAGAGGCGCGCCCGCTCATCGGCGTAGGTGGCGATCAGCCAGCGCTGGTTGTCCATCTCCATCGAGAGCGAGGCGACCTGCGTCACGAGCGCCGGGTTGGCGAAGCCCTGAGCCTGGATCTCGTGCCAGGTGCGCCCGCCGTCGGTCGACTCCACGAGCTGCGTGCTCATGCCGTCGCCCAGGCCGCTGAGCCCCGCCAGCGTGCCGCCTCCGACCGCGGTCAGGCTCTCCAGCGGCCCCAGCTTCTGAGCGGTGTTGTCCGTGGCCTTGGCCCGCTCCCAGGTGAGCCCATCGATGGAGTACCAGAACGGCGGCTGGTCCACGTCGCCCGTCTTGATGGGGCTGCCGGACAGCACGTAGCCGGCCGCGGTGGCCAGCAGGAAGGCAGAGGTGCCGCGGATCGGCACTCCGGAGACGCGCGTCCAGGTGGCGCCGTCGCTCGAGACCCACTCCAACACGGGCCGGACGGCGTCGGCCTCGCTGCCCTCGCTCCAGCCCAGGGCGACCCAGCCGCTGGGGCCGTGGATGACCTTGCGCATGACCGTACCGTTGAACACCGCCTGGTTGGCGGCTGGGCTCCAGGCGGATCCGTCGGCCGAGTAGTAGGCCCGACCGTCCTTGATGCCGTCGCCACTGCTCGTCCAGCCCACGACCACCGTCCGGCCTGTCGTATCCGAGGCGATCGACGTCAGGCCGCCCAGACCGGCGTCCACCTCCGACAGCGGGCTCCAGTCCCAGGTCAGGCCGTTGTCGGAGCGGACTATGCCGTTCATGCCGTAGGGCAGCTCCGAGATGCCGATGTAGGCGCCCCTGGCAAGCGCGGCTGTCTCGATCGGCAGGGCCGCGTCGTCATTGCCGATCTGGGTCAGGCCGTACCAGTAGGGGTTGCCCTCGGTCTCCAGAGACAGGACGCTCAGGTTGGGCGTGGTCCGCCGTGGCGTGACGACCTGCGTAGGCGTAGCCGTCTCCAGGGGCGGCGGCGACAGAGGCTGGCGCTGCATCTGGCGCAGCGAGACGAGCAGGCCGGCGCCGACCCCGCTCAGCAGGATCGCGAAGGCGACGGCCGCGACAACCTGAAGCTTGCGGGCGGCGGGTACGCCCGGCGCCAGGGATGGCACCGCGGACAGCAAGCTGCGCAGCGCGCCGAGCGGTCCGCGTCGCCGGGCTTCGGTTTCGGGCAGCTGGCGGACGAACGTGCGCAGCGATTGCGGCGCCTCCGGCTGCGGGCCGTCCTTGACGCGGCGCAGGCGCTTCTCGAGATCCTGCTCGTTCATCGCCCTGCCTCCGGAGAGGCCCCGCCGGCGCGGGCTGTCCGCTCCGCCTCCTCGCGCATGGCGCGCAGAGCGTAGTGGAGCCGCGACTGGACCGTGCCCAGCGGTATTCCCAGGGTGTCGGCTATCTGCTGCAGGGAGAGGTCCTTCCAGTAGCGCAGGCCGACGACGACCCGCTGATCGGGGTTCAGCACGGCCAGCAGCGAGTTCACTTCCGCCCTCGCCAGGGAGGCCTTGAACGGGTCGTCGATGTAGACGGCCAGCTCCTCGTTGAGCTCTTCGACTCTGACGCCCTTCCGCTTGCGGAGACGGTCACGGCAGATGTTGACCAGGATGCGATCGAACCATGGCTCGAAACGGCTCTGGTCGCGCAGCGTAGGCCAGGCCAGCCAGCTGCGAGTCAGCGCCTCCTGGACGGCGTCTTCGGCCTCGGTCGAGTCGCCCAGGATGTAGCCGGCCAGGCGGTAGCCGTCGTCGAGGACCTGCTCGGCCAGCTCGATGAACGTCACCTCGCAGGGTGCGGCGAGCGCGAGAGCCGCCTCCACCTGGGAACGCCTCCTTGTGCGGCGGGGACCGACCGCCGGGTGCGGTCGACCGTCCAGACGAGGAGACTTTCGGAATTGTTCACCTTGGGCAGCCCGATCGGGCGAGCGGCTGACACGCCTGCCACTCCTGCGTGGCGCTCGACCGATCCCGTACGGCCGCCTGCGCCCGCGGCTATTGTGGCGCGCCCGGCGAGGCTGCGACTCGTGTCTGCCGGAGCCGGCCGATCGACCGGCCCGCTTGTGCCCGGCCAGCCGGTAGCCAGCTTCTGCTGCATGTAGGGCAGGGCGGGCGGCGATTGACGGCTGTACGGCGATCCAGACGGGCGCGGCAGGGCGGTTTGTTCAAGCCAGGTCGCGTTGGTCGGGGCGCGCCTGCCGGTCGAGTGGACAACAGCTCGATCGGGACTAGGATGGGGCTCGATGAGCGATCACTACGACCTCGACCGGGCGAACGCGATGCTGCCCGAGCTGCGAGAGAGACTGGAGCGGCTGCGCCTCCTGCGCCGCGAAGTGGTGGCCCTCCGGGACGGCATCGCCGCCCTGCGACCCGAGCCCGTGATCGGGGCCGCGGCGACAGGCGGTTCCACCACGCCGGCCGGGCTGACCCCAGAGGTCGAAGCCGAGGCCCTCAGGTTGGGCATGCGCCTCCAGGGCACGGTCGACCAGCTGCAGGCAGCCGTCCTCGAAATCAACGAGCTGGACGTCGAGCTGCGCGACATCGAGAGAGGGTCGATCGATTTCCCGGCCCTGGCGGCAGGCCGGCCGATCTGGCTGTGCTGGCGTCTGGGCGAGGAATCGGTCGGCTGGTGGCACGATTTCGACAAGGGCTTCCGGGCGCGACGCCGGATCGAGGATCTCGACTGATCCCTGGTCGAAGCGGGTTCGTGGGCGCGATGGCTGTTTCCCAGCATTGCCGGCATGTCCCCGGCCGGGCGCAATGTTGATCCGGCATCTTCCCCAGAGTGCGGCCAAGTTGCACAATCCTCTCGCGCGCCGCATCACGCTGCGCTAGGCTCACTCCAGGCGATACCCGCCATGGCCCGCATGAACGGAGGGATCCAATGGCCCAAGCCAAGAAGCCCGCTGCCAGACCGGCCAAGAAGCCGGCGGCCAAGAAGCCGGCGGCCAGGGCAACCGCCCGTCCGGCAGCCGCACGATCCGCTGCGGCATCCGCGCCTCCGGCCCAGTCCACTCAGGTGGCGGCCCCGCTCTCGGTAGTACTCCAGCGCTACATCGACATCCTGCCGTTCCCGCTCTTCTGGATCCTGGCAGGCGCCGTCCTGGTCGCGCTCCTGACCCTGGTGGTCGTGCTGATCCAGCAGTAGCGGCGCGGTCGAGCTGCTGACCGCGCGACGTTCCTACGCGACGTTCCTAGAAGGGAAGGATGCACATGGCGACAGCCAAGCGTTTGTACTTGTACGGCGTCTCCGGCGTAGGCCTCGCGCTGGGGCTTTCGGGCGCGGCGGTGATGCTCCGCACCCTGCTCAACAACATCGGCGTCGGCCCCCAGGGGGCCACGGCGGCTGCCACGGCGGCCGAAGACAAGGCCTACTTCGTGGCGGCGCTGGGGCTCATGGCGGCCGGCCTGCTCGTGTGGCTCATCCACTGGAGCGTGGTCGAGCGCATGGTCGAGGGCGCCAGGGACGAGGCCGCGATCGCCGAGCGCCGGTCGATCGTCCGGGCCGTCTACTTCGCCTCGGTGATGGGCGCCACGCTCTACGCCGCGGTGTCCGAGTTCGTCCCGTGGCTGGCCAGGCTGGTCTGCGACTGGCTGGACGCCAAGCCGCTGCTGCTCGTGGGCGGGGCCCTTGAGAACCTGCTGCCCGTGGATGTGACGTCAGTGGTTGGTGGCGCTGCCAGCGTCACCCCGGCCACGGGCGGCATTGACGACTCATGGTCCCTGTCGATCGTCCTCGTGGCCGCGGCCGCCTGGGCGTACCACGCCTGGATCCGCGACCGCGACCTGAGCCAGACTCCGCTGATCTCCGGGGCAGCGGCCTGGGTCTCCCGCCTGTACCTGTACGGCGCAGCCCTCGTCTCGCTGATCATCGCCCTGGACTACATCGTCCATATCGCCCGGGTCATCATCGGCCAGTGGGCCGAGACCTCTCAGGCAGGTGCCCTGGACCAGATGACCGGCCTGGGCAGCGTCCCGATCAGCGAGGATTGGGTCCGCCCTGTCCTCATCTCCCTCGTGGCAATTGCCGCCTGGGGCGCCGTCTGGGTCGGCCACTGGCTGTACTCGGAGCGCCTGCGGACCGCCAGCGGCCAGCAGGCCTCGGCTGAGCGCGGCTCTCGCACTCGCCTGGCGTTCATGGCTCTGCTCATCTTCTGGGCGGCGGCCACGGTCGTCTCGGGCCTGGGCGATGGGCTGGGCGCGCTCCTGGCCAGCCTGCTGGATGCCGGCAATCCCAACATCCCGACCTGGTACCTGGTGGCATTCCCGGTCGTCGCGGCCGTCCCGGCCGCGGTGGCGGCCTGGTGGTATCGCCAGCAGGCCCTGGCCGAGGATGGGGCCGGCGGCGTGCCCAACGTCTCCGCCGACCGGGTCATCCTGTACACCGTCGCCGTCGTCGGTATGCTCTACCTGACGATCGGAGCCGCAAACGCCCTGATGGCCGTGCTCGCGCAGATCTTCACCGAGGCCGGCGAGAATGCCTGGAAGGCGCCCGTGACTGGCGGTCTCGGGATCGCGGTCGGCGGTGCGGTCGCCTGGGCCTGGCCCTGGATGCTTGCCCAGGCCCGGCGCCTGGCCGACTGGCAGCCAGAGTCGGTCTCTTCGTCCCGCAACTACTACCTGTACCTGGTCCTGGGTGTCGCCGTCACGGCCGGCGCCCTGGCCATGAACACCCTGATCCAGAAGTACGGCGGCGTCGTGCTGAGCCTGCCGAGCGACGATCTGGCAGACGAGGTCATACCGGCGATAGCGATCGGGGCCGTCGCCGTGGCGGTCATCGCCTACCACTACTGGATCCTGAGCATCAACGACAAGCCGCCGGCTCCCAGGCCTGTGGCAGCGCCCGCCGCCCCGGCCGCGGCGGCCAGGCCCACCTCCAGGGCTGGGGCGAAGCCCAAGGCCAAGGCTGCGGCGAAGCCGAGAGCCAAGGCTGCGGCGAAGCCCAGGTCCCGGTAACAACCCGGCACACCGAACCGGGGCGGTCCGTCAGGGCCGCCCCGGTTCTCTCTTTGGCGAGGGGCGCGGGCAGGCCGGACGCGGCTACTCCACCACCTCGACACCGGCCGCTCCCCCCAGGCGGCGGCGCATGACCGCCACGGCCTCAGGGTTGGAGTCCACCAGCAGGAAGCGCCGGCCCAGCTCCAGGGCCGCCGCCCCGGCCGTCCCGGAGCCGGCGAAGAAATCCGCCACGAGGCCGGCGGGCGGGCACGACGCACCGACGATGCGCCGCAACACCGCCACCGGCTTCTGGGTGGGATAGCCCGTCCTCTCGGCGCTCCCGGGCGGCACGATGGTCTGCCACCAGGTGTCGGTTGGCAGCTTGCCCCGGGCCGCCTTTTCGGGCCCCACCAGGCCGGGCGCCATGTAGGGGATCCGGTCCGCTCCCTCGGCGTCGAAGTAGTAGAGATGCGAGTCGCGACAGTACAGCAGGATGTCGTCGTGCTTGGCCGGCCAGCGGCGCCGCCCTCGACCGCCGTAGTCGTAGGCCCAGACGATCTCGTTCAGAAAGCACTCCCGTCCGAACACGGCGTCGCACAGGACCTTGGCGTAGTGGACCTCCCGCGGGTCCAGGTGGAGGTAGAGCGAGCCGCTCGGCCGCAGAACCCGGCGCATCTCGATCAGCCGTGGCTCCAGGAAGTCCAGGTAGTCGTCGTGGACGTCCAGGTAGCTCCGCGATCCCAGCTGGATGGTCCGGTAGCGCCGCCCGGCGAAACCCGTCCGATCGCCGCTCGCCTCGTCTCGGACCGTGCGCACGCGACGCAGCGTCTGCCGGCGCCCGGTGTTGAAGGGCGGATCGACGTAGATCAGGTCGATGCACGCGTCCGGCAGGGCCGTCAGCAGCGCCAGGTTGTCGCCCAGGACGATACGGCCGATCGAGCCACCCAGGATGTCGCACTCCTCGCCCATGAGCGCGAGCGTAGCAGCCCGCGACCAAACGAAGAGGCGCGCGTCTGACGACGCGCGCCTCGGCTCCGGCCAGGCCGGGGAGCTATCCCAGCTCGCCGATGGGCGGGTAGGGCACGGGCAGCAGCGAAGCGTAGCCGCTGACCCGGGCGTTGTACTTCAGGAACATGCCCACCAGCTTCATGGCCAGCTCGGGGTAGCGGCCGTTGATGAGGATCGGGATCCACAGCACCAGCACTACCAGGTAGAGCACGATCTCCAGCACGAAGAGCACGATCAGCTGCGGGATCACGACGATGAGGCGAGCCAGCAGCCCGAGGAGCGGAATGCCCCACCAGCGGTTGATGGAACGGTCACCCTCGTCGATCGCGACCGCGACCGGGCCCGCTTCGCCCCAGCCCAGGGCCGGGTAGGCGCCCGGGAACAGGAGGACGTACGCGGAGACACGGGTCTCGCGGGCGATGATCTCCTTCACGATCTTGCACCACAGGGCCGGCACCTTGCCGTTGATGAGGATCGGGATCCAGACGATGTACAGGCCGAGTCCCATCAGCAGCCCGAGCACCATCAGAACGATCATGTGCGGGATGGCCAGGATCGCCCGTACCATCATCCCGAACCAGAGCAGGCCCCACCAGCGGTTGACTTCGCGCTCCTCCGGGAGCGCTACCGTGATGGGATACGTGGACGCAGTCGCCATGGCATCTCCTCCAACCTTCAGGGACGCGCACCGCCAAATCCTACGCCCCCGCATCGACCTAGAACAGCGTCCAGGCCCGGTTTCTCGACGAATCGAAAGGCCCCGGCAGCGCCGGGGCCTCCGCTCCTCATGGCGCGCTACTTCGGGTAGCGGCCCAGGAGCTTCTTGAAGAAGCGGTGGGGGGCGTGCATGGCGCCGCTTCCGGGGAAGAACATGTAGGGGCACAGGCCATCGACGACGCTGACCCCGTTCTCCTGGCAGAGGGCCACAGCCGACTTCGTGGCCGCCCCGGGAGCCATGCCGCCGTACATCCAGACCTGCTTGACGCCGGCGTCCACGCAGTCGCGGGCGACCTGGTCGGTCAGGCGGGCCGGAGTCATGATCAGGGCTCCCTGCACCGCCGGCTTGATCTCCTTGACGCTCGCGTAGCACTTCTGCCCGTCGATCTCGGTGGCGTTCGGATTGACGGGAATGGCCTCGTAGCGGCGCTGGCGGAACTCCTGCCACAGAGCCGTGTTGAAGTCCTTGAGGTTGCGCGAGACGCCGACGACGGCGATGCGCTTGAGGGCCAGGAAGTCCTCGACCTGCTTCATAGTAGTGGCCATGCGTTCACCCTTGTACTCTGTTGGGCCGACAAGTCTGGCACGCCCGACCGCACCGGACGAAGGGCCTGTTGGCCCCCGTCGCGCGGACCTTGGTCAGGCCACGACGCTCCAGAGAGCCACACGGGAGGACGTATGAAGAAGGCGGTCGTCGTCTACCGCAGCCATTCGGGTGTGACACGCGGCTACGGCGAAGAGATCGCGGCCCATCTGTGCGGCAAGGGCCTGGACGTCCAGGTGGCCTCCGTGGGCGAAACCGACTTCGCCTCGGCGGCCGATGCGGACTACCTGCTGCTGGGCTGCTGGACGAGCGGCCTGTTCGTGATCCTCCAGCACCCCGACGAGCCGTGGCTGGCTTTCGTCCGGGACATGCCGCCCACAATGAGCCCCAGGGTGGCCCTCTTCACGACCTACAAGCTGGCCACCGGCAGCCAGTTCCCGAAGATGCGAGCGGCGCTGGCAGGCAGGACCCGAGAGCCGGAGCTGGAGCTCAAGGCCAGGAGCGGCCGGCTCTCGGACGCGGACAGGGCAGCCCTGGACCGCTTCGTTTCCTAGCTCGCAGAGACGACGAAAACGGCGGGCGAGGCCCGGGTAGCGGCCATCGCCCGCCGCCTTCGGGTGGCGGTATTCGAGCCTGTGGAGCGTCAGGCCGCGGGTACCGCGGAGACCTCAGAGGTGGGAACCGGAGTGGAGCTGGGATTCGGGCTCCTGGCATCGAGGCTCGGCTTGCCTTCGAGCAGCCAGATGATGATCCGGGCATCGCGCTCGGCCCGCCATATGTCCCAGTTGGCCAGGTGCAACGCCCTGACCGCGGCCAGCAGCGTGGGGTTGGCCAGGCCTGCCTGGAGCTGCTCGAGCGTCAGGCCGAGGAGCTTCTCCCGTATCGGGCCGACCAGCGCGCGAGCGTCGGCGATCCGGGCCTTCATGTCGTCCAGGTATCTCTGAGCGAGCCTGGTGTTCGGGCCCGGCGGTGCGGCCAGGATCCGAACCTGGAGCTCGGCCGCCTGGGCATCGAGCTTCCTCAGCTCAGCCAGCGCCTGCACCGAGCCCAGGATCAGCCGCACCTGGAGCCCGATCCCGCGGACCAGCTTGGTCATCTGCCTGACCCGGACCAGGTCGGCCTGGACGCCGGCGATGGTCGTCTCGGCCTCGATCCTGGCCCTGAGCTCCCTCAGCCGGGCGACAACCCGAGCGATCTCGGCCCTGAGCTGGGCCTTGTCGGAATCGGACAGACTCGACCTGGCGACAACCCCGTCGAGCGCCTTGAGATGCTTGATCAGGGCGTCCACCTGGGCCAGGGCGACCTTCTTCAGCCTTTCGAGCGAGCAGACGTCGGCCCAGGGCCCCCTGACGGCGGCGGTCTGCGCGCGGCTGCAGTCGATCGTCGGACTGACCAGGGGCGTCCTGGTCGGTTCCGCCGTCAGCTCCACCTTCGGTGTCGGCCGAGGCCGGACGGAGGCGGAAGCGTCGGCCCCGGTACGCGGGCCGTCGTGGGCGATGACCACGCTGCTCGCGGCTGTGACCGTCAGCAGTGCGGCTGCCATCAGAGCGGCGATGAAGCGCCGCTTGCCATGCATCATGTGGCGGGTCCTCCATGGGGCCTCCCGGCGTGGTGTCCGGGAGGTCGTGCTGGTGGCCTGGTGAGCTGGTCTCCCTGGTCGGAGCTACCGGCATCCGGTGGCCTGGTGAGCTGGTCTCCCTTCAGCGCGTCAGAGACGCCACGGCTGCGATCGACGAACCGTCCGTGGCCCGGCCGTCGAGGGCGATGGTTCGCCCGTCCGGAGCGATGAGCAGCCGCTCGATCGACCCGACACCGTCCAGCGTGAGCGCGTACAGCGTCCCGCTGCCGTTCAGGTAGAGCGCCGGCTTGCCGTCGCCGTAGAAGTAGATGAGCTCTCCGTGGCGCGAGGCCTCGACCGTTCCGGCGCCGGGGAACCGCGAATCGAGCGTCGCGTGCCCGGCGCCCCAGCGGAGCAGCCCGTCGTCCGAGGCGGTCACCAGCGTGCCGTCCCCCAGCCAGCCGCCCTTGCCGGCCACGAAGCTCGAGCCGTTGGTCACGTCGACCAGGGTCCCGGACGCGAGGAGGTACCGCCCGTCCGGGCTGAACGAGGCGTCCAGCCCGTAGGCCGAGCCCATCGCCCCCGGCCCCAGCCGAAGCGTCAGGCCGTTGAATGCGGCCACGGTCTTGAGAGAAGGGGTCGCAAGGATCTCCAGCCAGCCGGTCACATTCCCGCCCGCGACGCTGCCGGGATGGAGAACGGCCAGCTTGCGCCCGTCGCGGGTGAAGGCGACCGGCACGCCGTCGTGGCCGGCGCTCAGCTTGCCGTTCCACAGAACGAAGTGCCAGCCCGGAGTGCCCGGCTCGGTGGAGGTCGCGGAGGGCGAGGCGCTTGGATCGCTCGGGCTGAGAGGATCGACCTCGACCCGACTGGCGATGGCCAACTGGCCGCTGCCACTCCCCACAAGCGTGGCGAAGGGTGTGGCGCCCATGCCGTAGATGCCCGGCAACGTCCCGACCACGCGGCCTCCGGTATCCACCAGCCGGATGGTCTCCAGGCCCCTCGTGGGTGAGCGAGTGGCCACGGCGAAGGTCGAAGAGTTGAACCAGGCGGCGGCGTCGGCGTAGACGCTGCCGCCAGCGGCGCCCCTGGCGTCGCGGACCTGGGCCTTGCCCGAAACCAGGACCAGGAGATGGCTGCCATCCGGCGACCAGGCCACGGGGTCGCCGCCCAGCCTGGTCGTGTCCAGGACCAGCTGCTGCGGCGACTCGGCGGCCGAAACGGCAGGCGTGGGCTCCGGTTGTGACGAGGGAGCCTTGCCGGAGCCCGATGCCTGAGTCGTGGCCGAGGCGGCCGGCCCTGAGGTGGAGGAGGGCCAGGCCTGCGTACCTGGGGCCACGGATCGTGTCGTATCGAGTGACGATGGGACGGCGGCCGGCGCGGGAAGGAGCCGCGGCACCGCCACGGCCGTGCCGACCAGCAGCACGACGGCCGCGATGGCGGCGAACGGGGCCAGCCTGCGGGCCTCAAAGCCGGCTGCGAAACCGGCCCACAGCCCGGCCAGCGTGGCGCGGCGAGTCGGCCGCTCCAGCGCCGCGGCCGGCAGCTTGACCTCGCGCCACTGGGCGGCGAGGAGGCGGTCCGTCAGGCGATAGCCGCCGTACAGGCGCCGACAGCGCTCGCACGCCTCGACGTGGCGGCGCTCGACGTCCCGCAGGTAGTCCAGGCTGGCGTGGCGCGCCGCCTCGCCCAGCCGATCGGATGAGACGTGATCCGTCAGGCGCCTCACGGGAGGTCCCTCTCGGTCGCATAGGCAGCCAGGTGCTCGGCTAGATGGCGGCGGGCCCGGTGGAGCAGCGTGGCGACGGTGCCGCGAGTGACGCTCATGACCGCCGCGGCCTCCTCCTGCTCGTACCCGAGGGCGTAGACGAGGACCACGGCCACGCGCTCACGTTCGGGCAGGCGAGTGATTGCCGCCGCGATGTCGACGGATACAGAAGGGTCGGAAGGGAGAAAGGCGACGACTGGATCGTCAAGCCCACAAGCCTCATGACGTCGCTGACGCCGAAGGTACTCGAAGGTACGGCGAGCGGCGATGCGGCGTAGCCACGGCTCGAGCTTCGACTCGTCTCGGAGCTGGGTGTGGCGCTCGCGCGCGTGGAGGATCGACTCCTGGGCGATGTCTTCGGCCGCGGAGCCCGCGCCGAGGGCACGACACAGAGTCGTGAGATCCGCGAAGAACCTGTTGTAGTCGACATCGAATCTCTCGCGTACCCCCACGAGTACGTTGGCTCCCTTCACCTATACAAGAGGGCGCGAGGTCCCCCGGATGTTGACAACAGGTTGCACAAACCCTTGCCGGCGAGGATAGAGCCCGTGGTGTATGCACCGCTTTGGCATCCGATCAAGGTTTCTGAAGCATCGCCGCTCCCAGATTCTCCCGATCTGGGCGTTTCATCGGCCCGCGGAGGGGCGTCATGCCAGGTCGCACGGGTCCCTTCGGCCTGAGGCGCAGCGACGCAGGGGCTCGTGGTTCAGGGGGTGCGTCATGGTCGCCGGGATCGATTCCACACGACAAGCCTGCGGAGCGGCCTGTGCCCGAGCTCGGGCCGCGTTGGCCGCCCTTCCGGGTCACGCGCGACGCACCGGCCTGGCGATCAGCGGCGCAGTGCTCGCCCTCGTCGTTCTGGCTTCCGCCATCCTCGTGGCGGCCCCATCGGAGGCGCCCACGTCGACGCTTCCGACAGCGTCGCTCGCGGCGCAGGTCGCGACTCCGACGATCTCGCTCGGGCCCACCGCCACGCCGCACGCCTCGCCGAGACCGTCCGGCACTCCCGAGGCGACTCCGCAACCTACGCCTGCGCCGGCGGCGACACTGCAGCCCGGCGCGAAGCGGCCCAAGACCACTCTGCGAGTGAATTGCACGAACTACACGATTCACGGCGAGGCGGCGGTGTCGGCGGGCGTCTCCGCCGTCAATGGCGACAGGATCTACCTGATCTGCACCGCGCAGTGGGATTTCAGATTGGCGGCGGTCAATGCCTCCACGGGCCACATCGCCCGCTGGTACAAGCTGAGCGGAGAGGATTCCCTGGGCGAGCCGTTCATCTACGACCAGGGCTTCTGGTACTCGAATTCCTCCATGGACATCATGTGCATCGATCACTGCCCCATCGCCAACCCGTGGGTGGCACGCGCCGACCCCAACACAGGGAACCAGACCCTCAAGATCGAAGGCTGGCACCTGTTCGGAGATGGGCTCGGGTATGTCTGGGCCGCGCCTGCAGTCTCCGCACACGCCTCCACATTGCTCTTAGACTTCGGGGTCTGACTGCCCTCCAGCGCCAGGGGTGACTCCATGCCCTTCCTGCCCCGCCTCTCCCTTCCGCCGCAGGTCGCCAGGCAGCGCGACCTCCTCCTGTCCAGCCGCTTCTGGCCGGACCTGCGCGACGTGGTGGTGCCCGTGGTCGTCATGCGTCTGGCGCTGATGGGATTCGCCTGGCTGGCGCTGGCCGTCTTCGCGCCGGACAACCAGGCCAGCGGCTGGCTGGGCATATGGAACCGCTGGGACGCGCCCCACCTGCTGGAGATCGCCAGATTCGGATACGGGCCGCCGGCCGATCCGGCCCGGATCGTGCTGTTCCCCCTCTACCCGTTCCTGATCCGGGTCGTGGGCCTGGTCATGCCGCTGCTGGACGCGGCCATGCTCATCTCCCTCGTGGCTACCGTCGCCGCGGCCCTGGGACTGCAGAGGCTGGTCCGTTTCGACGGCCCCGAGCCGCTGGCTCGCTGGTCGGTCGCCGCCATGCTCGTCTTCCCCACCGCCTACGCCTTCGTGGCCCCGTACACCGAGGCTCTGTTCCTGGCCCTGGCGGTGTGGGCCTTCGTGGCGGTCCGACGCGACAACATGGCAGCGGCTGGAGTGCTCGGAGCGCTGGCCGCGGCGACGCGCATCCAGGGGCTCTTCCTGCTGCCTGCGCTGGCGCTCGAGTACCTGATGGTCCGCCGGCGCCTCGACCTGGGCATCCTGTGGATCGCGCTGGCCGGCTCAGGATTGGGCGTCTACCTGGCCCTCAACCAGGCGACCTTCGGCGACAGCCTCTACTTCGTCTCCATCCAGGAGAGCACCTTCGTGGTCCACAACCAGCTGCCCTGGCTGACGCTCGAGCAGCTGTGGAGCGGCCTGACGACGGGCGCGCCCGGCGAGTCGTGGGTGACGCTCTACCTCGCCCCTCTGGCCTCGATGGCGCTGCTGGCGATCGTGACGGCCTGGGCCCTGGTCAGCAAGCACTCCCGGCCCTCGTATGCCCTGTACACGGCCATCAGCCTGGTGGCGTTCGCGTCACTGTCCTGGCCGATCAGCGTGCCGCGCTACGTGCTGGGGGTCTTCCCGGTCTTCATCGCCCTCGGGTCGCTGTATCGCTCGGCGGTCGGACAGGCGGTCGCGATGGGCAGCATCATGCTCATGGGCATGTTCGCAACTCTGTTCGTGATGGGCCACTGGGCCTTCTAGCCGGCCGCCCCCATGCCCGGGGCCGGACCGCGCCGGTGGCCCGGGCTCGCGTGTTCAGGGCACGTAGTCGCGATAGTTGGTGTTGTTGTCCTCGTCGATCTCGTCTATCAAGTTGCCGTAGTCGATGTAAGCGGTCATGCGGTGTGTTTGGCCGCAGTGGATCCCGATAGTGAAGGTCCGGCTGACGGTCGTGCTGGCGCCGGCGGGGATCGAGGGGAAGCTGACGCTGTAGGCCTTCTGCTCGGTGCCCTCCCAGGTATCGACGAAGCGCACCAGGCCATCGTGGGCGCCGAGGGTTCCGGTGTTGCGGACCTCGACACTGGCCGTGAAGGCGGATCCGCATGAGGGATCGGCCGGGCTGAGGGTCAGCGTCGGAGCCCATAGCTCCGGTCCGTGCTCGAGTTCGTAGGTGAGCTCGAGGATGTTGTTCGACTCGTCCGACTCGGCTGCCGAACCGGTCACGTCGAGCGTGACCGTGAGGATGTGCTCGTGGCCGCAGCCCACGTCGAATGTGGGGTGCCATTCGGCGTCATAGCCATCGCCGGCGGCGAGGGCCGGCACCCCCGCATTCTGAGAGTAGGTCGTCGTGGCCCCGTATCGATCCGCCAGGCGCGCCACGGTGGCCGGCGCGGGGCCTTCGCCGACGTTGCGCACGCGAACCGACATGTGGAACGGCTGTCCGCAGCGCGGATAGGGATTGCTGTAGCCGGCGACGACAAGGTCCGGCCGCGGCGGGGCGAGCGTAGCACCGGGCACCGGCGTCGAGGTGGGCGTGGCAGAGGCATCCGACGAGCCGCCGGCCGTGGCCGTCTCAACCGGTGTCTCGGATGGCGACGCTGAAGGCGCCTCCGAGGACCCGGGGACAATGACGATGATGGTCTGAGGCTCCGGGACGGGACGTAGCGGCCCCCAGGTGACGGCCCAGTACCCGGCGCCGGGTACAAGGATCAGCCCGGCGGCAATAGCCCCCAGCAGGATGATTCTCCCGCGCCGCCGTCTCGGCGATGCCACAGACTCCGGCTCGCTCGTAATGCCCGACACCTCCCCGCCCGAAGGGCCCCACTATGGCACCGCGGTCAACCCACCGGCAGCAAGGCTGCCCTCAGCCCTGCGGCTTGCGCCTGGCTCTGTCTGCTTCCTCGGGCGAGAGGAAGCCGATCCGCCGCCGGGGCGGCTTGGGCGCGTCGTCCTGGGCCGGGCGCTGAAGTGCTACAGGGCGGCCCCCGCGACCCTCGACAGCCCGTCCCGGCCAGTGGCACTTTGGGGTGTAAGCCATCCCTCCGCGACCCGGGCGAGACTACGATCGAAGCGCCCTGAGCCCGTAACGCGTCACAATGGGTCCAGGAACTCGTCGGGTACTGGTGGCGTCCGTGCCATGTGGCTAGTGGCGATTCGACGATCAACAGCGAAGATGGAGTGGATATGCGGGAAGCCGAAACGGATTTCGTAGCCGAAGTGCTGCTCGGGGCCCCCAGCTCGGATGCGCCTTCGCAGGACGGCTCGCCCGCCGCCTCGCCTGTGGCGGACGGCACCCGATCCTCTGCCGCCGCGGCTGCCCGCTCCCTTGCGGATCCCGCCTCTGAAGCCGTTTCGCCCGAAGCATCCTCGCCCGCGATGTCCGCCCCAACGACCTCTTCGCCGGCGCGTCGAGCCCTTCGCACTCCGAACCCGCGGGTCGCGGTCCAACCCGGCAAGGCGGCCGCCGTCGCGCTCGCCTTCGTGATCGGAGTGGGTGGAGTGCTCGTCGTCTCCCTGACCGTCGCCTTCGCGATCGCCCTCGCCAACACCAACCGCGTCCTGCCGGGTGTCCACGTGGGCGCCGTCGACGTGTCCGGTCTGTCGCGCCAGGAGGCGATCGACAAGCTGAACAACGCCTACTCCTACCTGGGTCTGGGTGAGGTCGAGATCACGACTCCCAAGGGAACCTCAACCGTGGACTACAGCGTCATCGGCAGGGCCCCGGACGCGGAGGCCATGGCCGACGCGGCCCTGCGGGCCGGGCGGACGGGCAACCTCCTGGGCGACGCGGTCACGACCTGGCGCTCGGCCATCGCCGGCCAGGAGATTCCGCTGGCTGTCCGCATCGACCCCGGATCCGTCTCCGCCCAGGTCCGGCTCCTGACGCTGACGAGCTCGCTGCCGCCGCGAGACGCGGAGACCACCCTCTTCTACGACACCTTCGTCTACTGGCCGGCCGCGAGCGGGAGCATGGTCGACGAGGACGCCGTCGGTCAGGTGATCGTGGATCACCTGACCGATCCGAGCGCGCCGTCGCCCTTCCAGATCGGCAGCGCCCTGATCACGATCCAGCCCGATATCGACGACGCCGCCGCCCAGCAGGCGATCGAAGTCGCCGAGCGAATGGCAGTCGACGTCACCCTGACCCTGGGGTCGGACGCGTCTCCCAGCCCGAGCCAGAGCACGCCTGCGCCTGCCAAGACGTACGTCGTGCCGGCCGCCGTGATCCGCACCTGGATCGTCTTCGGGGTGGATGAGGCCGGCACCTATGGCCCGAGCCTGAATCTGACCCGCGTCGAGGAGTACCTGGCATCCCTGCCAGGCACCGTGATCATCCAGCCGACGGAGCCGCGGGTGGTCTTCGACTCCTCCGGGAATCCGATCAGCGTCACCGGAGGACAGGACGGCGTCGGAGTCGACAATACGGCGTCGGCGGAGGCGATCGAGGCTTATCTGCTCTCGCTGGCCCGAGGCGGCGCCCAGCAGGCCGCGCTCCCACTGGTGATCGGCGCCGTCCCGACTCGTGTCGATCTCGGCGACCTCTCACAGCTGACCGTCCTCGGCGGCGGAGACGCCTCCTGGACGACCGTCTTCTACCCCGGCGAGACGAACGGCAACGGCCTGAACATCCGTACCCCGGCGGCGATCCTGAACGGCCAGATCGTGGCTCCCGGCGAACAGTTCAGCTTCCTGGACGCCGTCAGCCCGATCGACGAGGCCCACGGCTACACCTGGGGCGGCGTGATCCTCCACGGTAAGAGCGACCACACGGGGGCCATGGGCGGCGGCATCTGCTCGGCCTCCACGACGATGTTCAACGCCGCGCTGCGGGCCGGTGTGCAGATCGACGAGCGGCACGCCCACGCCTACTACATCGACCGCTACCCGGCCGGCCTCGACGCCACGGTCTTCCAGAGCGGCAGCCGGCCCACGGACCTCAGGTGGACCAACGACACGCCCTACCCCATCGTCATCAGGGCCTGGGCGACCAACAAGTCCAAGAGCACGATCACCATCCAGCTCTGGAGCATGCCCTACGACCGAACGGTCATCCTGGATTACCCGCCCCAGAAGCTGAACATCGTCAAGGCCGGCGACACCACGGTCTACGTCGACACGCGTCCCCCCGGGGAGAAGTACAGAACCGAGTGGCCGACCGACGGCTACGACATCGTCCGCACCAGGACCGTCTTCGACGTGGACGGCACGCTGATCCATTCCGACACCTGGAACTCGCACTACATCAAGGTGGACGGGATCCTGGAGATAGGGGCGACTCCGTCGCCGTCGCCTCCCACGCCCACACCGTCGCCCACGGCGCTCTTCCCCATGGCGAGCCTGGGCCTGCTGCGAGCCGTCCGAGCCGCGGCACGCCGCGGCCGAGCTGCGTGAGGGTTCTTTTCGTCGGCGGCACCGGGATCATCAGCACGGCGTGCACGCGCCTGGCCCTGGAACGGGGAGTGGAGCTGTTCCTGCTGAACCGGGGCGGGCACCCCGAGCTGGCCGGCGGCGCCACGGCCATCACCGCGGACGCCCGTGACGAGGCCGCGACCGCGCGGGCCCTCGATGGCCTGCGCTTCGACGCCGTCGTCGACTGGATCGCCTTCACAGAGGACGACGTCGAACGCGACCTGCGCCTCTTCGGCAGCCGGACGGACCAGTTCGTCTTCATCAGCTCGGCCAGCGCCTACCAGAAGCCGCCGGTTCAGTGGCTGATCTCGGAGGAGACGCCTCTCGCCAACCCGTTCTGGGAGTACTCGCGCGGCAAGATCGCCTGCGAGGAGCGCCTCTTCCGGGCCCACCACGAGCAGGGCTTCCCCGTCACCGTCGTCCGCCCCTCGCTGACCTACGGCGACACGCAGGTGCCGCTGGCGGTCAACAGCTGGACGCGGCCCTACACCGCAGTCGCTCGGATGCGCGCCCGCAAGCCGCTCATCGTGCCCGGCGACGGGACCTCGGTGTGGACGATCACCCACAACAGCGACTTCGCGGTTGGCCTGCTGGGCCTGCTCGGCCGAAGCGAGGC
>Ga0315549_1001533_pt1 | contig 23769 bp, 12 predicted proteins | sample SalMarSW160200MG_FD_203101 | JGI IMG/M metagenome (GOLD analysis project Ga0315549, IMG submission 203101) | Salt marsh sediment microbial communities from the Plum Island Ecosystem LTER, Massachusetts, United States - Salt Marsh Sediment SW1601-200 ... | reverse complement strand
CAAAATCAATACTATTAATAATGAGGATAACTCTTCAAGTTATCTCCCATTATCAACAGTAAACAATAATTATTATATTAATAGAAAAAATAGTAATAAAAAGGTCAACGCTATTTAGGCATTGTCATTGTCAAACCAAGACCCAGAAACCAGAAACGAGAAACCAGAAACGAGAAACCAGAAACGAGTAACCAGTTACCCAGCACCCAGCATTTGATTAATCATCACGGTCATCTAAAAATCACATCATAATACCTCGAAAAATTCGAAAGAGAAACAGTAATTTTTACTAATTTGTTCTTTGTATAGAAAAAACTTGCTTTAGATTCTATCATTTGAAATGGTTAAATATTTATCCTAAAACCTATTATTATGAAAAATCCGAAAAATTTGATTACGGAATTTTTTACTGCAGGAACTGCATGTATAGTAATCCTGTCAGCTTTATTCTTGAGTTCTTGTACCCAGCAAGGAACGAGGAGTTCTGAAGATGAAGGTCAAATCTTGTTTATCGGAGATGATATTGCCATTGCCGAAACAGAATATGGAAAGGTAAAAGGCTTTATCCTCCGTGATATTTACCAGTTCAGGGGTATCCCGTACGGTGCCGATACAGGTGGTGAGAACCGCTTTATGCCACCAAAGGAACCTGAACCATGGGATGATATTTATCCTGCTGTGTGGTGGGGTAATTCAGCTCCGCAAATTATGGATAACAGGTATGCCAACCAATATGCATCTTTTGTTGACCACTGGAATTATGATGATGTCAGCGAGGATTGCCTCAAGCTGAATGTATGGACTCCATCCATTGATGACGGCAAGAAGAGGCCTGTAATGGTGTGGTTCCATGGAGGAGGATACACCAATGGTAATGGAATTGAACAGGATGGCTATATGGGAGAAAACCTCAGTCGTAAGGGTGATATTGTATTTGTATCGATTAACCATCGACTGGGTCCCATAGGTTTCAGTGACCTGTCAGGTGTTGGCGGACCTGAATATGCTCATTCGGGAAATGTTGGAGCACTTGATATGGTTGCTGCTCTCAAGTGGGTTAATAAGAATATTGAAAATTTCGGAGGGGACCCGGGTAATGTTACCATTATGGGGCAGTCGGGTGGAGGAGCGAAGGTATGTGTACTTGGCGCAATGCCTGCTGCTGAAGGTTTGATACACAGGATTGTACCCCTCAGCGGTTCAGCAACTTCGGCTATGGACCAGGAATACTCCCGTAGGGTAGGCGAATACATTCTTATAGAAGCCGGCCTTAAGCCATCAGAAATTGATAAATTAAAAGAAATGCCCTGGAACGATTATATAATGCTGGCTAATACAGCCGCAAGGAAATGTTCTGAAGAAAATGAGGGTGGTACAATGAGGGGCAGCTTCGGACCTGTCGCCGATGGTATTAATATACCCAAAGAAACATTCTTCTCCGATCCCGAGGGTCCATCATCAGATATACCTATGTTGCTCTGCACAACATTCCATGAATGGTCGATGGCCAGAGATAACCCGGAAATGGAAGAGATAACCGCGGATGAAGCCATTGAGATGCTTGCAGAAAGAGCAGGTTTCCGAGGTGGATTCGGAGACAAGGCAGGCGAGATTTATGAAGCCTATGCAAAGGCCTTCCCTGAGGCCAAGCCTGTTGAACTGATGATAATGATGAGCAGTAATCGTAAAGGTGTGATCAATACAGCAAACGCCAAAATTAAGCAGGAAGCACCGGTGTACCTGGCATGGTTCGGATGGGAGCCCCCATTGTTTAATAACAGGATGCGAGCTTCCCACTGCTCGGATATATGTTTCTGGTTCTATAATACAGACCTGATGATTACACATACAGGTGGGGGAAAACGCCCGAGGGCGCTTTCTGAGAAAATGTCTGATGCACTTCTGCAGTTCATGGCAATAGGTGACCCAAATATCGAAAGTTTACCGGATTGGCCTGCCTACACCGTGGAGAATGGTGAAACAATGATACTCGATGATCAGTGTATTGTTAAAAATGATCCTGACAGGGAAGCAAGAGAACTTATTCCAGATTAAAAGTAATATGGAGCTGATTTCATCTGAAGTCAGCTCCATATATATATAATCATCGTGGATACTATCCTGTTAAACTTTAAGAAGAATGCTTATTGTAGGATTTAATACCATTTGCTTTGTATGTAATATATGCTTTTGATTTACACCTAAAGTAAGTTAATTCTTTGACAACTTATTGATATCCTGTTCCGGTGCAAGTGCTTTTGATACAATTTCGGCAATAATATCTTGTTTAACTGTAAAAACTGCTTCTGCCCTGATATCTTCTGATGATGCACCGACCAGAAGCTTATAGTCTCCTGCTTCGAGCAGCCAGGTTGAACTTTCTGAATCGAACGATGCCAGGTCTGAAGCAACAAGCGAGAAGGTTAATACTTCACTTGTTCCGGGTTCCAGTAAGCCAGTCTTTCCGAAAGCTCTAAGCTCAATCTCAGGTTTTTCAAGCTTTCCGTCAGGAGATGATACATAAAGCTGTACCACTTCTCTTCCGGCTGTTTCACCTGTATTAGTTATTTTCACAGAGACATTAATTTCATTCTTAAAATCTTCAGAACTGGTTTCCAGCTCACTGTATTCGAAGGTTGTGTAGGATAAACCATACCCGAATTCATAGGATACAGGCTTGTCAAATGTTGAATAGTAACGATATCCTACGTAAATGTCTTCCTCATAAACAACCTCCCATGGAACACGTCTCATGAACGAGAAGCCAGACTGATCGGGAGCATCATCTACTTCATAACTCTCAATGGCATGACCGGGAAAGTTATCTGAAGATGGACAGTCATTGTAACTTACCGGAAATGAGACTGCCAGCTTCCCGCAAGGATTAATCCAACCGGTAAGGACGTCCAGCACCGAATTACCACCTTCCTGTCCGGGTTGCCACGCGCAGAGAATTGCATCCGGAATATCTTTCCAGCTTGCCGTTTCAATTACCCCTGCAATATTGAGGATTACAATCGTCTTTTTCCCCTGTTTGCCAAAGGCTTCAGTCACGTTCTTAATCATATCTTTTTCAACCTCTGACAGATAGAAGTCACCTTCTTCAGCTCTCCTGTCTCCTCCTTCACCGGCATTACGGCCAATGGTTATTAGAGCTATCTCGGTATTTGCAGCCATCTCTTCCACCAGTTCAGAACTTAATTCCATTTCTTCGACAGGGCGCCTTCCTCTCATAAAAAAGCGCCGGGGATCATCAGAATTGGCTCTCTTCTCTCTTTCTTCCTTTATATATGTTTCATATGTTTCTTTGAGTTTGCCGTCTGCTTCCAATTCTGCATTGGTCAATCCCTGGATCAGAGATATTGTATAGGCCTCATTAACATCACCGCTGCCGGTTCCGCCGGAGATAAATTCATATGATGTATTTCCGAATGCAGCAACTGTTTTAATATCCTTGTCCAATGGTAGTGCCTCATTTTCATTCTTTAATAGTACCATTCCGTTGGCAGCAGCCTCCCTCGCAATCTCTGCGTGTTTCTCAAGATCAGGGGAATTAGTTCTTCCAAGATTATTATATTTTGGAGATTTAAACATAATCTTAAGTATCCTGGCAATATTATCATCAACTATAGCTTCTTCAAGTCTTCCCTCGTTCACTGCTGATATAATTTCTTCAATCTGTTGGGGCGATCCCGGCATTATCAAATCATTACCTGCTTCCATCTGCTTTACAACGTCACTTCCTCCGCCCCAGTCGGTCATTACATATCCCTCAAATCCCCAGTCGTCACGAAGAATTTTTGTCAGGAGGTCATGATTTTCACTTGTATAAGGACCATTTACTTTATTATAGGACGACATGACCGTCCATGGGTTACCTTCTTTCACTGCTATTTCAAACCCTTTCAGGTAAATTTCCCTCAGAGCTCTTTCACTTACAATAGCATTTACTGAATGCCTGTTAGTTTCCTGGTTATTTACTGCAAAATGCTTTGTTGATGTTCCAACACCGTTAGATTGAACACCTCTGACCATAGCGGCTGCCATTTTACCAGTAATAAGAGGGTCTTCAGAATAATATTCGAAGTTTCTACCACAAAGAGGATCACGCTGAAGGTTCATTCCTGGTCCCAGTAAAACATCAACACCGTATTCAAGGACTTCATTGCCCATTACTTCTCCAATATCTTCAATCATATTTACATCCCATGATGATGCCAGGAGAGTTGCAATCGGGAAAGCTGTACAATAAAATGTTCTGGTGGTGTCATCTGAACGCTGAGGTGAGATACGCAAACCGGCTGGTCCGTCGGCAAGCACCTGGCTTGAGATACCTATTTCCGGAAACATAGCTGTCGCACCCGCTGCACCGGGGACGTATTTGCGCACGCTGTCAACCATCCTGGTGTAATCAGTTTCTTGCATTTCCACCGTATCAGACCTGCCGGGCCTGCCTCTGCTTGTTCCGATTACCAGCTGGGCTTTTTGCTCAAGGCTCATTTTTTCAATAATATCCCTGGCTTTTTTTTCTGATGAGTCCCCGCATGACATCACGGAGAATATCATTGTAATCACCAGAATTAATCTTAGAGAATTTTGGAATAATATATTCATGATTTTAGGTTTTGTTTTTAATTATACGTTCCAATGATAAAACATTGATTAATAACTGGAGCTAATACTATTTGAACAGCTTGGGAGCAAGTTCATTCAGATATATCCTCCAGTTGGCCCATGTATGACCACCGGGTGTTTCCATGTATTCATATTTAAAACCAAGGTCATCATAAAACTTCCGCAGATTCGTTACGCTCTCAAACAGGAAATCATCTTTTCCGCAACCAATAAAGTAAAGCTTAACGCCGCTGTCCTCTAATACCTTTATTTGCTTTTTATGTTCCTCTTCGTTGTAATCGCCCCATCGAGGATTATTCATCAGGCCCATGCTCATAACTCCTATATAAGAGAATTTACCGGGATTCGTATTGGTAATGGTCTGAGTATGCATACCTCCCATTGAGAGGCCAGCAATAGCCCTGTTGTCTTTATCTGTTAAAGTACGGTAATGTTTTTCAATAAACGGAATAACATCTTCCACCACACTCTTTTCGAAACCGCCCCCTGCCATCCTGGAGAAATCAGGTGGATTCTCATCTTCCCTCACCGGTTCTTCTCCGGGTGCTGCTGCGGACCAGGCGTTCCCGTTTGTCATGACCACGATCATTGGTTTTGCTTTGCCGGCAGCTATGAGGTTATCCAATATATAGGGAGTCCGGCCAAGTGTTGTCCAGGCATCTTCATCGCCACCTGCACCATGCAGAAGGTAAAAAACAGGGTATTTCCCGGTGCCATCCTCATAGCCGGGAGGTGTATATACATACATCCTGCGATTCTTTTCGAGGGAGGGAGAGGGATACCATACTTTGGATAAGGTGCCATGAGGAACGTCGTGGACCTCATATGTATCCGACTTATCACCCGGTACGATAAGCATACTTTCGTACCTGGAACCATCCCGTACCATTCTTACGTTTGACGGATCAAGAACTTTTGCGCCGTCAACGTAAAAGGCATAATTGTATAATTCAGGTGCCAGGACTTCAGTCGTATAGGTCCATACCGTATCAGGCTTGATCATATCGACCTGGGTACCAAATCCCTGCATCCAGCTGCCGTATAATCTGACGGAGCTTACATCGGGAGCATATAAGCGGAAGGTAACAGTATTATTTTCATTTATTTCAGGAGAAACGATCCTGTTTCGCCTCTGTGCATTAACATTCAGGCTTACAGATAGTAATGCCATAATAGCCAGTGCACAGGTGATTTTTCTTGTATTCATAATAATAGTATTTAGTTATTGAATTGTGTTTAAGTAATTTATTCCCCGGGCCAGTCGAACTGGCTTTTTTCCATTTGGATCCTGTTAATTTATTTAAGTTTTATTTTATTCTTACCTTCATTTAGGACATAACTTTCCCCTTTCCATATAAAAGTTCCTTCAACATTATCGGGCAATTCAATTTCAGCAGTCGGAGTTTTACTTTTTAAATCATACTTAACTGAAATCTTACCTTCAGGATGAGGCATTTCTCCACTAATTTGTTCGAGAGATCCCAAATGTGGTTCGATTTTGACTTTGCTGAAATATGGTGCGTCACTTTCAATACCAAGGATGATACGGAAAAATTCAATATTAGGGCTGGCTCCCCATGCATGGCAGTCTGACCGGGTGTTTTCCACCGATGAAGTTTCTCCCCATGTTGTCATTCCAAGAGCAATGTTTTTACGCCATATATCCAGCCAGTCCAGATATCCATCACCAAGCCCGGCCTCAACAAGAGCCAGATGCAGGTAGTACTTAAAATAAATAGAAGCCTGGGTAAGGGTGGTATCGGACAGCATCAATTTACCTATTTCATTTGCTTGCTGTCCATCAACCAGACCGGCCAGTATAGCCATCGAGTTTGTATGCTGGGAAAATTTATCCTTGTCGGGAGTGTCAGCAAACAGCCTGTGTGAAGGATCCCAGTATTTATTGCTAATAGTCCCTGATATCTTCTTTGCCAGATTATCATACAGGGTGACAAATTCAGCACTTCCTTCATGTTTTTCCAGTTCAATGGCAGCCTGCAAGGCAAGCAATAACTGTAAATCCATCACTGCAGAGCTACCATCTTCAGATGCAGGGCCTGTTCCCATTCGCCAACCATCAGCCCAGTCTGTGAAGTTCCATCCAGGAACATTCTTCAATGAACCATCAGTATCAACATAACTGAGGAAATAATTCAGGATTTGTCTTGATCCCAATAATTTATCTTTCAGGAATTCGGGATCACTTCCATATAATAAGTAGTCGTACAACATACAGACATACCACATCGAATATGTTGCAATAACCTGGTTCTGTGTATCCGGATAGCGACTTAATGTATAACCATCATGTTGCCTCGAGTTATCCATCAGGTTTAATGCATTCTCGGCCAGCCGGTCATCACCACTGTTGAAATATGAAACAAACAGCTGTATTCTTGCATCTCCTATGTACTGTAATCTTTCGTAGTAAGGACAGTCCATGTATGTTTCAACGGCACATGATCTGGCAGTTCTCCAGCCAATCTCCATTATCCTGTCCATTTCCTCATTATCAGTATCTATACTTGCATTCATTTTAAAAGGATAGCCTGTGAATGTGCCGTAGAAATCTTCAACTGTAAGCGGATCATCTTTTGTTTCAAACTTAAGTTCAACATAACGATAAGTTCTCCAGTTAAGAGTAGTAAAATTCTGATTTTCAGATCCGTCCGAAAGAAGAGTATCCTGCCTTCCGGAAATAGTTTTTCCTTCAATTTCATTACGGTTATCCTTTGCCCCTGTTTCACCATACAAACCCTCAGCATAGGTTATTGTAATTGTACTGTTTTTTCCTCCGCTGAATATTAAAGTAGGATAAGCATTGGTATAAAATGTCTGATCAAGCAATACTGTTGCTGTTGTATTTGCCGGAATCTGGAATGCAGCCTTTTCTGCAGGAAATTCTTCAGAAACACTAACCCCTTCAGATTTTCGTGTTGACAATAATCTCTGGTAAGTTAATTCCCTCTGAGGCAAAATAGATTCGATCATAGTCCATCCGCCTGAAGCGTCAAATCCCATTCCTCCTCTTCCTCTTCTTTCAAATGCAGGTTTAGCCTGCGGCCATGAGTCATCATAAAAGGACAGTTTCTCCCAGCCTTTAATCTTCTTATTCATATCAATCTGGTCGCCGGCACCTGCAGCGTAATATCCACGAACGCTTTGTCTTATCGGTGTATAGCTTTCATCTTTAACACACTTCCATGTGTCATTTGTGTTTAAAGCTTTTGTTGCGTCATCTGTGCCCTGCACAATAAACCCGGTTCTTAATGAAAACTGGGATACTGCTTTAAGGCTTCCTTCATTCCAGACCTCGGCAGCAACAATATTATCTCCTTCCTTAAGGTAAGGAGCCAGATCAAGTGATTCGTAATTCCAGTGTGAAATATCGCCCAATGCCGGTCCTATTGAAACCAGTTGCTCATTAACGTATAGTTTAAAGCGATTATCTCCGGAAACATATACTTTAAAGGTTTCAGGTTTGGCATCCAGTGTCAATGTTTTACGAAATAAATATAATCCGGCGTCTGTTTCTCCGGCACCTGGAACATTTATCCAACTTGCATCCCATCTATTCTGCCGGTTAAAATTGCCAAACTGTGCGTTTACAGTTAATGTCATTAAAAATGCAAAGATTATTGCTATACCTCTCATTGGTTAAAATTTATTGATTTACACTTGGTGAAATATCGGATTTTTATTTTTTATTTAAGGGCCTTTTCTCCATAGTTAATGCGTACACCATAATCATTAACGACAAAATTAAGCCCTAGCATGCCTCTTGGATTTTCCTGGCCTTTAACCTTGCCAGATAATACATCCTTACTCAGAGTGTTTATATCATCAACCCTCTGCCTGGTTTCAGTATTACTCCCGAAATAATGGCCAGGATAAAGGATTTTTATCCCATATTTCTCCATTTTCTTGCTCATTTTCTCACAGGTAGCTATCAGTGTTGAAAAGTCTGTTGTCAGAAGCAGATTACCTGACCCAAAGGCATCACCACTGAATCCGTAGCCAGCCTCCTTATCGAGAAAGGTAGTTGATCCCGGAGTATGCCCAGGTGTAAAAACTACCTCCAGTTGCCTGCCTCCGAGTTCAATGATTTCACCATCTTTCAAATACTTCACCTCACCTTTATAGTCAGGCATCATTCGAGGAATACCGACTGTATCAGCCGGATTAATATACAGTTCCGGGAAGTAGTTGATAGCTGAACCGGTATGATCAGGATGAACATGAGTGGCGACCAGGGTCACTGGTTTAACAGTAATAGACGCAACAATCTTATCCAGATCTTCAATTTTAGTACCTGCATCAATTAATACTGCTTTGTTCATTCCCTCTACCAGATAAAGGCTTTCATTAGCCATCATATGACCGGTCCCCACCCATGTATGTTCATCGATCTTATGAAAAACTACATCTTCATTTTTAAATACTTCTTCTCCTTTAAATTGTCCGCCTCCAGGCTGTGCCAACGAGGCAATTTGAAAAACTGAACAAATAAGAACGGACAATGCTGTTTTCTTCATAGTAAATAATTCTTAGTTTCTTTAATTTCTATGCTATTCAGATCTGCTTATAACCCGGACCGGTCCAAGTAAACCTGATGGCAGCAGGGGAGAATCTGCCTGGTAAAATGGCATTGTTGTATAAGTCAGTTTATCCTTAACATCGGGTTGCTGATCGCCAATCAGCCTGTTCACCCATAGGTTGGTGACTTTTATTTCCAGGTTATTTTCTCCGGGTTTTAATGCCCCGGTTACATTTATTCTGAAAGGTGGTTTCCATACAATGCCCAGTGACTCCCCGTTAACAATCACTTCGGCAAGATTCTGTACTTCTCCCAGATCGAGCCATTGTTGGTCACCATCGACAAACAAATCAGCCGGAGCATTAAAGGTTTTTATATAAGTACCTAACCCGGAAAAATATTTTACACCATTATCATTATTCTCATTCCAGGGCATCAGTGTCTCCATTTCCAGTACTGCCGGAGCACCTCTGTTTTCCTGGAAGTTGACTGTCCAGGGACCTTCCAGTGTTGCAACTACCTGTTCAACAGGCTTTTCAATAGTCCTCGTCATCTGGTCCGTTTCAGTGCGGAACACAATAAATACGGCATCATTTGGTTCCATGTGTAATGGTACTCTGGTAACACCGTTGTCAATAATGTATGATGCCTGTTCAATGCTGCCGGTTTCAGGATGCCATATCTCCGGAGCCTTTCCATCAACTCTGAAAATGGTCTCAATATCCTCAATCCTGTCTTTACGATTATTAACCCAGTAGATATCAATATTATTCAATTTACGGTGTACATATAAAACTTCGGTGTCATTTTTAGGTTTTGAATAGCTAAAATCAGGAATAATATTCTGCCTGTCAAGGACTTCTTTTATTGAATATCCCGAATATACTTTCCCTTTCCCAGTAATTTTTTCACCTTTACCCTCAGGCCAGAGGGCATTAAGAAGATTATTGAATTCAGTCTCATCGTCTCTCAGGCTTGGAGTGGATTCCGGTTTTGGGCCTGTTAATATTGCCCCTGCTTCCACCATATCATTTATTTTCTGCAATACAGGAAGAGACATTTGTTTTGTACTCTCATCAAGAGCTAGGATCTTGTATTCCGTTCCGCCTGGTGTGGTAATATTACCTTTCTTAACCTTAAGTATGTTAACCAGTGCATCGGCGTTTAAGAAATCATATTCATAACCCTGTGGCACGTCAGGTAATTGATTACCGAAGAGTGCGGTTATGTTGTTCTCTTCTCCATAAAGATATGCCACATCGGCAATAAATTGTCCCTGCTGCAGCATATAGCTGCTTCGTGCAAGATAAGTAGTCCATGCTATTGCCTGTTCTGCCCATGTTTCATGGCGTGTAAACCACTGTCCGAAAGGACCGAGGCCAAGACCGGGTATTTTATCATCAACAGGCTGATGTACTGATGTATGAATAACGAACCGGTTAAGGCCGCTGGCCAGCTCCATGTCTGCCACTGGTTTGAGAAGTCTGGGTGACCAAGCCCATGCCGTTCCCATTGCAGTCAGTGATTCTGCTGCAACATATTTTTGTCCATAGATATGTGATACAGAGGCTGATTCACGTACATCAGCCTTGTGGCGTGTTGCGACACCTGGCTGGTTTCCTCCGAATCCACCGGGGGTCCATGTGGCACTCATCGGCACCGCTGCCTTTCGTTTCACTTCCATACCATCGCCAATAAATGCGCGTCCACCTTCGTGTGATTCTGTATACCGTCCTTTCATTCCACGTTCATCCAGAATATCAGTCAGATTATCATAATGATACTCTGCCACCATTTCTTCAAGAATTCTCCTGAAATCCCACAGGAACCTGTCACTTTCTCCGGCACTTTCCACTATATGCCCTGTGAGAACAGGTATCCAGTTTATCATATCATAACCGCAACGATCCCTGAATTCTGTTATCATATTATCTGTCCAGTTCTGAGTGCCGGCTTCCCAGCTGTCGGTAATAATGTATTGCAGCCCACGCTGTCCCATTAATCCTCCGGTTGCATCCTTATACTGGTCAAGATAATTATCAAAATATCTTTTTACATAGTCAGGATTAAGTTTGTCAACCTCAAGTCCTGTTGCTTCTGGCGAAGCCGGACTGTTCTGGTGCCCCGTGAGTGAATATCCAAGGCGAATAATTGCCCATCTGCCTTCAGGAGCTGTCCATTCAAGATTACCATCAGCATCCATCATTGAAGTGATGTCGACAACATCACTTTTTGCAACGGCACTGCTCACTTCAACTGTTGGTGAATTGGCAAGATCAACACCAGCGACAGCAGCAAATCCTGCTTTGTCCTCAAACCTGTTAACATATGCACCTGTATGAAGTACTAATTCCGCTACGGGTGTTCCTGTTGGGCCCTGAGGCTGATTGAAGTTACCGAATCCGAACATACCCCCCATATCAGGTCTGTTTGGGGCAGGCTCCGGTGTTAATACAGTGAAACGGAAGAATTTTCCGCTTACAGGTTCGAATGTCATTGTGTTCTGTGATACTCTTCCACCTGTAATATCTACTACTTTGCTGAATATTTCTCCGTCATCACTTACCTCCAGTGCTCTGTTTGAGGAACCACCTGCCCCTCTGGACCCAAACATTCTACCACCGCCTCCACTTGCAGATATAGTCAGGGCCTGTATTGTTTGTTCTTCGGAGAATTCATATTGTATCCATGCTTTTTCACCGACAGGTGCTGAAGGTAGCAAAGTGGATTTAACAATATCACCATCAGTAAGTTCATCCAGACTGAATTCACCTCCACTGGATGTAACATCAGGCATAAGTTCATTTAAAGAATAATCATTTTCTGGAATTCTGAATGCCACAACTGCTGCATCAGCATAATATTCGGGCCTTTCCTGCTCAACCTCATTCGTGCCACCGAATCCTCTGCCTCTCATTTCTGCATTCTGGAAAGAACCTGATACTGTAGGTGGATGCGGAAGTTTTCCGGAGAACGTTTCTCCCCCTTTAACTCTTATCTCACTCCATACATACTTTTTCATTGCCTCTTCAGGCTTAACCCAGGGACCACCGCTTTCACTCCACCCGGGAGATCCTGCAATTGCCATTTCCAGGTTAAGTGAATCTGCCAGTTCAGCAGTAAACCTGAATGCATCTTTCCATTCAGGTGTCATAAATACAAGGCGGTTCTCCACTATCTGCGGAGTTGCCAGACCTGCATCAAAATTCTGGAATCCACCTATTCCGTTTCTGTGCATCCATTCAAGGTCCTTACGTATTCCATCCTGCGTAATATTACCATTCATCCAGTGCCACCATACCCTGGGTTTTGCTTCATCGGGAGGGCTGAGAAATTCCTGTTCGAGTTTGGTTCCCAGCTCCTTATCAGAGGCGGCATTATCTCCACAACCTACATATAAAAATCCTGGTACTACCAGTAGAATGATTGATAATATTCTCATTCCTTTCTTAGTAAAACTTTTCATGATTGGTTTATTCAATTTAGTTATTCTATTATTATGTCCATATGCTCAAATCCATTCAAAAAACTCCCCGTTATTTCCTGCTTTTAAACCTACAAGAAATAAATTATCTTTCAAGTGATGGATTATCATTTTTACCAGGTATGTTATCTGTGATATACTTTTTTTGCCCCCTTTTAATTCATTTTATTTATATAAGCTCAGTATACTCTTGAAAATAAGGAATTGCATGCAGTTCATCTGCATGCAATTCCTGAATTATTGATTCTATTTTCTACCATCCATCATTTTGAGGTATATCAGCTCCTGTGTTTATTTCAATAATATCGTTAGGTATTGGCCACAGGTCAAATGATATCTGAATAGTATAGTTTGGATAAGTATCTATATACATTGCATGGTCATATAAACGTTGCTTCCAGACTGCCGGATCCATACGCAGCAATGTAAACCATCTTCCTTCTTCGTACAAGAGTTCGCGGACACGTTCATCCAGAATAAGATCAATATCCATATCGCCTGACGCGTATAAGTTTGTACATTGTGCGCGGGTGCGAAGTTCATTGATATCATCTGCAGCAAGATCTAGCTGGCTGCTTCTTAAATATGCTTCAGCTCTCAGAAGGTAGGCTTCTGCTGAACGGATGCCATAAACATCATGGTTTGCAGATTGATGCATATTATCAGTATCCCTGTAAGGCCATTCATCCAGAGGGATCAGCTTGGCGAAAAGAGGACAGTACTTCGAGAACACATTGGGATTCTGGTCAAGCATTGATATAGGCACTTTTTGTCCGAACATGCTATGGTTTGCATCAGAACATTCATACAAAACCCTGACAGTAACATCCTCTTCATAACGGATATCAGTAGGATCATCCCAGACATCATAACTAGTAAAGTCTGTTGTCATAACCTGGCCGATACCGAAACCACCAAACATAGCCGGGAATGAAGCAGTATTATATGGCGGATCAATTGATTTCCATGGTCCTGCAGCAGATCCTGGTTCAGCAAAACCTGTTGCCCAGTTGAGGTCTCTCAAAGCCGGAGTGAACATCCATCCGGCCCTGTTTCTGGCTCCTCCATACATATCAAACTGCTCATATGTTGGAGTCTGCAATACCCATATTGCCTCAGTATTCTCTGCTGCACTGTAGTTGCCTTTATAAAACAGGTCACCAAATACATTACCGTCTGGCTTGTATGTTGGCTCACCCCTGTTTGATGACAAATCAGTCGGATCATTTCGTACCCCGAATCTTGAATACATCAGTGGGTGAAGGTCAATGGCTGCTGTAGCATAGGTGATAGCACTTGTATAGTTGCCATTGTTTCCTGTTTCAACACCCTGTGCGAGGTAAGCCTCAGCCAGCATAGTGGCTGCTGCTCCTTTGCCTATACGTCCTATTTCTGCCGGATAATCAGGTAAATTATTATATGCATCCAGCAGATCATCGATCGCCTGCTGGAATGTTTCCTGACGCGTTGCCCTGGTATAATCCAGTTTCACTTCCTCAATTATTTCCAGATTTATTGGCACTCCACCATATAGTTCACCTAAACGCAGATAAGCCAGGCCTCTGAAGAATCTGGCCTGTGCTTTAAGCTCATTCTTTTCGCTTTCGTCAACCCAGGTGATTGTTTCCACTTCTGTTCCTTTAATTGTAGAATTTGCATAAGATATAGTCTGATACAAACTGTTCCATACATCCCTTACGAAACCTGCGGTTGCACTCCATGTACTACCGAAATTAGAATATCCGCCGGAACCTCCTGTTTGCCAGAACGGCTGGTCAAGAACATCAGTTCCGGTATTTTTGTACATGAACGGTGACCACCACCCATTATTATCATAGAAACCATACATATTGATGAAACACATGGTTAGCTGAGCTTTTACCTGGCTACTCTTTTCAAAAGCGTTAGCCAGTGCATACAACGATTTAGGGTTTTCTTCCAAAAACTTGTCGTCTTTCTCGCAGCTAGTGATAAATAGAAACAGCCCTAAAGTTAAAGTCGAAATATATCTAATTGTCTTCATATCTTAATAGATTTTAGAATTGTACGTTTAAACCGAATTTGAAGCTTCTCGGAAGCTGTGCCCTGTTGAAGCTTCTTATCTCGGGATCACTTCCTTCCCATTCTGGCGCATAGCAAGCGAGATTAGAACATGAAACATAAACCCTTAACCCATTCACACCAATTCTGGATATTACATCTCTGTTAAATCTGTATGAAATGCTTATATCCTGAAGACGGATAAAGGTAATTGATTGAAGTGCAACAAATTTATCCCAATCGACATAATCCCATCTCGGGTATATATCGCTTGGGTTTGTTGGTGTCCAGTAAGGATGATCCAGAGTATTGTGATAGAAAAATTTGTCATTTGTGATGTAAGCACTTTCATTTCTATATAAGCCATATCCTCCTCCACCAAAAACACCATTAATAAGTACATAGGCCTCAAAATTCTTGTAGGTGAATGTGTTTACCATACTCAAACGGAAATTATCCTTATTGTAACCCAGTATCTCCCGATCATCTGCAGTTAATTCATTATCATGGTCTAAGTCTGCATACTTGGCATCACCAGGAAGTGCTGACATATTTGACAGGTAATTTTCCTCACCTTCCTGGACAACTCCGTCCCACCTATAACCATATATTGCATCTAACGACTTGCCAAGAAACAAGGATCTTGTAATGTCATCCTGTCCGTCACCATAAAGTTCAACCAGTTTATTACGGTTCAAAGTGAAGAACAATGATGTTGTCCAGCTAAATAGACTGTTCTGGATGTTTTTACTTGTAAGTTCGGTTTCAATGCCCCAGTTGTCAACCTGTCCCATTGTAGCATTCTGGCTGGTTATACCAGCTCCCATTACAGGAATAGTACGGGAGAATATCTGATCTGTTGTTTTTGATTGATACATATCAAAAATAATATGGAAACGATTTAACAGATCTGCTTCAAAACCGTAGTTAAATGAAGCTGTTGATACCCAGCCAAGATCACTGTTTCCTAATGCAGTAATCCTTTGACCGTAAACAACCTGATCATCAAAATAATAAACCTGTCCGCCACTAAGCCCCATAGCTATTGTTGATAATGTACCATATGGAGATAATGACTGGTCTCCATTTTTACCCCATGAAGCTTTTAGTTTTAAATTATTAATAAAACTGACATTTGCCATAAAGTTCTCCTCAGATATTGTCCATGCACCACCAATTGCAGGGAATACACCCCATTTCTTGTTAACACCAAATACCGATGAACCATCACGACGAACAGTACCACTCAGGTTATATTTGTCCATGAATGAATATATAATCCTTCCCATATAAGCAACATCGTTGTGAAGTTGGTATGAAAATTGGTCTACAAGTTGGACTTCAGCACTCGGCAGACCATATATACCCAGAGTGGTATTACCAACTCCTGTAAAATTACTGCCAGTCATACTGTAACTGTCGCGTCTAGTGGAATTTCTTGTATATACCAATGTGGCGTTAATATTGTGAGAACCAATTTGCTTAATATATGTTAAAATATTATCCAATACCCACGAAGTAGTGTTAGTACTGGTAAGAGTACCTTCGGCATTTACAAGTTGAAGGTCAAAAACCTCTGTAGTATAGCCATCTTCTCCAAGAGCCATATCCGGGAAATTTGTTTCGTGTGTAAACCTCCTTGATTCTGTAGCTCTGGTTGTATATGATCCGGTAATTTTATAGCTTAAACCGCTAATAAACGGCACCTTAACATCAAGATAACCTCCTAATACACTGGTTTTACCATTTTCCTCATTGTCAATTCCATGGTATGTATCCCACAGGGGATTTATTGCCTGAGGCTCATGACCATCAACGAACTTTCTCATATCGCCATTTAACAGTTCAGGTTCAGTCCAGGGAGATAATGTTATTGCCTGTCCATATGAAGGAGACACACCTTCATAACGATTAAAAGAGAATAATGTATTGACCCCGATCTCAAGCCAGTCAGTTACAGAGGTACTAATATTTCCAGTAAATGAATTCCTTGCATAATCATCACCATAATACTGGCCCTGCTGATCAAGGTGTGATGCTGCCAGATAATAATTGTATCTTTGAGATGCACCTGAGAAGCTCAGTGAATAGTTTTGAAGCACACCGGTACGATCAATATAATCAATCCAGTCAGTTTGTTCTCCTGCATTATAGTTTGCTTCTTCCAGAGGATACCACCAGTTAGGTGGATCGTCAGGACCCAGGCCAGAACGATAGTTCATGAGTTGAATATATCCCTGGCCATCTCTCATTTTTGGCTCGTATCCTGGCACCGCGAGGGTAACATCGGATTGAAAGTTAATAACCGGTTTACCTATTTTTCCTCTTTTGGTTGTGACCATAATAACACCATTTGCAGCCCTTGAACCGTAAATTGCCAGTGTTGATGCATCCTTTAATACCGACAAACTTTTGATATTATTTGGATCGAGGTCGTTAAGCCCACCGTTAAAAATTACACCATCCAAAACAATCAGAGGGGCAGAACTTGCTCCGAAAATTGATCTGTCACCGCGTATCTCGATGCTAGGTGTGGTACCGGCTTCACCATCTTGAGATAAGGTGACACCAGTTGTAATACCACGCAAAAGACTCACAGCATTTGTTGTATTACTTAATACTGTGGGAGAATCTTCCACATTAACAGTAGTTACGGAACCGGTAAAGGTCTGTCGTGTTGTTGTACCATATCCGACTACCACAATTTCCTCTAATGCTTCAGTACTTACAACCAGTGCTACATCTATTACAGACTGGTCTCCAATCTGGATTTCTTGAGTAATATATCCAACAAAAGAGAAATGTAATATATTTTCTCCTGATGCTGCTGTAATAGAATAAGTTCCATCAATTCCTGTGTAAGTACCTGTAGTGGTACCCAGGACTACCACAGTCACACCGGTTATTGGTTCACCGGTTGAAGAATCAGTAACTTTACCTGTGACCACTTGATGTTGAGGTGCGGCTATTATATACAGCTGAAACACAACTAACAGTAGAAAGGTAAAGCTCATTTTCATGAAAAGAAGAATCTTCCATCGGTTGACATCCTTCTCTTTTCTGAAAAATACTTCTTGTTTTTTCATAGTTAAGTTAGATTTTAGGGTTATTATTTTACCTGTATTTTTACGTCATATCATATCAGGCAATGCTTGATTAGAAATACTTTTTTAGCATCATTCTTATATTTCCCAAAGAATGATTTTTTCAAGGTTTTTTCTCATAGGCAAATATTTTAGATTTATAATCATAATTGATTCGTTATATTATATTTCAGAAAATCCGGTATTTGCTGGAATATTGCTACTTCCAAAAATGATAGTGTAAATTACCATTGCAGCTCCCAGTGCTGTAGTATCTTCAATTTCAGCAAGATATACTTCCTTGTCAGGCAACTTCCTGGCAAGCAGTTTCATGAATATCTCATTTCGGGTAAAACCACCGGTGATATATACTTTATCGGTCTCATCGTGTTCAGGAATAATAAGTTTCAGTGATTCCATCAGTACTTCAACCAGATCAAACATAAATTTATGGTAGGCTGTGTCAAAGGAGCTGAATAAACTTAAGTCAGCTTCACGGTCAACAAAATCTTCAGGCATCTTATTTTTGAAGAAAATCCTGCCACCTTTATCATCAAAGAGAGAGATAATTTTATTATTATCTGTTTTTACTGTTTTATAATAATCAGCATCCACATTGAAATAGTTGCTTATTCTTTTCACGTTTATATCATGAATATACCCGAGGAAAAGTCTCGACGATTTAACCTGTTGTTGCTTTGTGCTCATATAACAGAGCGTATCTTTGCGAAGCTGTTCAGTGGTAAGAGGTTCCTTATTGAAGGGATTCATTAGAATACACCAGGTGCCGGTGGATATAAGGATAAATTGGCTTTTTGTAGCTTTTAAATAAGGAACAAGTGAAGCTGAACTGTCATGAATGCCTATACCGACCTTGATAATCCGGCCATCGATTTTAACATTGAAGACTTTATAGTTTGATACTGGATCAGGAAATGGGAGGGCTTCGTCATAAACCCATTGGTGGTAAGTGTGATTGTTAAAATCCCACAGTCCGGTATGGCATCCGATAGAAGTGTATTCAGATGTTTCTTGCCGGGTTAAAAGATAGCTAAAGTACTGTGGAAGATGAAGGATAGATTTTACTTTGACAAAAATTTTCGGTCTGGTTCGTTTAAGCCATAAAGTCTGCAAACCTGAATTTAGCATACCCATAGCAGGAGAAGCAGTTCTTCTGGTGAATTCTTCAATGCCACCATATTTATCGTAAAACCCATCGATAACACCTTCGGGGAAGGGTTTCAGGTAGTTATAAACAGGTGTTATTCTCTCCCCCTGTTTGTCTATATACATCAGCGTGGCACCATATGTGGTGAAATTCATTCCCATGATACGATAATGGCCTGATTCATGAGTATTCGTAATACATTTGTGTATCCAGATTTCAATATTCTGTATATCCTCACAGGGAAATCCATCCTCATCCTCTATCTCCTCAAATCTCTTCTCTTCTTTGTAAACCACATTGAGTTCTGCATCGAAAAGGAGGAATTTCTTATTAGTTTTACCTATATCAAAAATTGCGATAACCTCTTTTCGCATTATCTCCAATTATTTACGTAAGTCAAGTACATCTTTTTCATACTCCTGTATTACAGAAATGTAATCTTCTGCCACCGGCACCTCATTTATCAGGCAGTAGTAGTCATAGGCGGCACCCAGTGGTTTGATTTTCATTACTTCCATCAGAGCAAGCCTTTCGAACATATTACCTTTCTCCTCATATTTCTTTAAGGTATCAACAGGTTCGAGCAGTGCATTCAGAAAAGCCAGTTGTGCAGCACGAGTCCCAACGACATATGCCCCAATACGGTTCAGGCTGGCATCGAAATAATCAAGTCCTATATTAACCCTGTTGAGTGCATTGCAACGGACTATCTCCTGGGCGATGTGCTGTATTTCATCATTGTATATCACTACATGATCGCTATCCCACCTTACACCACGGGTCATATGCAACATCAACTCATCAACATAAAGTAATAATGAAGAAATCTTATCGGCTACCTGTTCTGTAGGATGAAAATGTCCGTTATCAAGAGTTATCAGCTTATTGTTTTTTATTCCATACCCATAGTAGAACTCAGCTGAACCAACAACCATTGCCTCAGAGCCGATACCGAAGAGTTTGCATTCGATTGAGTCTTTAAGGTATTCTTCGGGATAATGATCAATGAATATTTCATCGAGTGATTCCATCAATAGTCTGCGGTGAGTGATCCGGTCAACCGGGACATCCTTGGATCCGTCAGGTATCCATATATTGTTAATACAAGGTGTTCCGAGCTGCTTACCCATTTCTGCTCCTATCATCCTGCACCTTTTGTTATGTTCGATCCAGAATTTGCGGATCTTTTCATCCTTACTTGAAAGTGTATACCCTTCATCAGCCAGAGGGTGTGAAAAACATGTCGGATTGAAATCGAGTCCTATACCCAGTTCTTTTGCCCAGTCTATCCAGCTTTGAAAATGTTCGATCTCGATCTGGTCACGGTCTATTTTTTCACCATTAAAATCACCGTATATGGCATGAAGAGAAAGGCGCTGCTTACCGGGCAGCAGGCTCATAACCTTCTCAATATCAGTACGCATCTGATCAATGGTACGAGCTTTACCGGGGTAGTTACCGGTAGCCTGTATGCCACCGCCGCCCAGCACAGCGTCCGGGATTTCAAATCCCCCCACATCATCGGTTTGCCAGCAATGCAGGCTTATGTTTATATTATCAAGCTTCAATAATACTTCATCAGTATTAACTCCGAGTGCAGCATACTGTTCTTTTGCATGAGCATAAGCTTGCAGGATCTTTTCTTTAGTCATTATTATATTCTTCTCAGATTAGCATTAAAGCCTTATTGCAGAGGTTGATAGCACCACTACAATTGAACTACTAACCAACATTATAATTATCTTCTTGCCTACTTCTTTCCGTTCTTACAGCATAAAACCCCATAAGTTGCTGAAAATAATATTCGCCGACGTAAATATGCTCGTGAAGAAGCCTATGAGAAAGAGTTACTGTACTGTACCATGCCCTGAAGCCATCAATTGTCCATGTGTTACTACAGGATATCGAAATGTAAGTCCGAATAAAATTTCCCCAGTAAGCTGGAGTGTGCCAAAAAAAACAGGCATCTGCATTATATTTGCAGATGCCTGTCAAGTTATTTACCCTATTGTCCCTGATGGTATAGTTATCAGGGCCATGGCTTATGAAACAACTATCCATGTTGGAGCCCTGTACATGATAATGGGATTTCCAAGATCCAACAAAGAAACTAATAACACATATGCTCCCGATACTCATCAATATTATACTGAGAATCGGATCCATTTCATTCAAATTATTTGTTACGAAGTTGCTACAAAATCAAAATTAGGCCGTTCACATATGAAAGTCAATTAACAAACTGGAGAAATGTTTGTACAAAATGGCAAGATTTCTACTGTTACACAGTATTTACCAAATTGTACAAAATAGACAAAGAATAAATAATGTTGTCTTACAGGCTCTATTGACACTTGTATGAAACCAAAACGAAACGATACTACCGGAACTGTAAATATAATGTTTTCGTCAGGCTTTCTGTGAATTAAGAGAATCTTGTCCGGTTTAGGTAAAAGTAATCCCTGAAAATAAACTTTTTCGTAGTATTAGCTTATAATGCTGAATTACATTTAGTTATTTAACTAACTATATACAATACAAAATAATTTCTGATAAGTTATCAGGTCATACAAATTTTATTATTTTAGCATTATCTAAGGTAAAATAACAAATTAGTTAAAATATTTATATATTTTGGGATATGTTTATATAAAATGGAAAATAATTTCAAATACCTCACACATAATCCTATTGACAAGAGATGGGGATTTTATTTGATGGTTGCCGGATCGGCAAAGATTGAACCTCACACTTCTTATCCCCCTAGCGGTCATCCTACAGGATACAATTTCCACTGGAACAATGGTAGAATATTACAGGAGTATCAGGTCAATTATATTACTGAAGGGGAAGGCATTATGGAAACACTAAATGCCAGATACCATATCAAGGCCGGTTCAATAATACTTTTACATCCCAATATATGGCATCGTTACCGCCCTGTTAAGGAAATAGGATGGGTAGAACACTATATCGGATTCAGAGGTAAAATAGCAGAAGAATTAATTAGTTCATCCGATATACTGCGTAATATGAATTTTGTCAAAATAGGTTTTCATGAAGAAATTCTGCGTATTTACAATGAGATTTTCAATGAGGCAGTAAATGAAAGACCAGGATATCATCAGATATGTTCTGGTCTTGTCATTCAAATACTTGGTCAGATCATCTCCATAAGGAAAAAAAGGAGTTTCAGTCATACACCTCTTGAAAATACCATACAAAAGGCTTGTGTGATTATCAGGGAAAACCTGAATAATAACATTAGAGTAAAAGATATATCTAAGGAATTGAATATTGAGTATTCCAAATTCAGAAAGGCTTTTAAAAAATATACAGGATTGTCACCAATGCAATACCATATGTCATTAAGAATAAAACAGGCAGCCTACCTGCTCAATAACACCGATATGACAAGTAAGGAAATATCTTTTAAACTGGGTTTCAGTTCTCAGTATTACTTTAGCAAATTATTTAAAGAAAAAATGAAAAAAACTCCCCAAAAATTCCGAGAAAGCAACAGTGAAGTTTCAATTTGAAAATAGTCATTATAATCCTTCTGAAGGAGCAAAGTAAGTATTAATTATGAGTGATGAGTTATAAATTAAGTGCCTGAGGACTCAGAACCCAGCATCGCCCGCTGTAGCTTTAGCGAAAGCGGGTACCCAGAAATGAGCCCCGATGTATCGGGGCGAGCTCACGAGCTGCCAGTGATTGTAGCCAGTGGGAGCGAGTAAACGAGTAACCCTTTTCAACTCACTCTGAACTCATTCTGAACTCACTTTGAACTCATTCTCACTTCGTCCTCCGTAGCTAGGCACGGTTCAGAGAACCGCGCCAGCGGAGGAGGAACTCTCTCTCAACCATAAATCATCTCATAATACCTCGAAATCCTGGAAGCAGTAACAGTAATTTTTACTAATTTGTTCTTTGTATGGAAGAAAGAACTACAAAGGTTAGATATACTGACCTGTATAAAACGGGTATCCTACAACTTAGGGCGATCGGAATGACTGAGAAACTATCAAATTGCACCCTTTGTCCGAGAAACTGTGGAGTTAACAGGCTGGAGAATGAGAAAGGCATATGCAATACAGGACGTAAAGCAATGGTCTCATCTTATTCTGCTCATTTCGGGGAGGAGAAACCTCTTTCGGGATGTTATGGTTCGGGTACCATATTTTTCACAAACTGTAACCTGCTATGTAACTTCTGTCAGAATTATGATATTTCACATCTTGGCCGGGGAGTGGAGGTAGATGACAAACAACTGGCAGGTATGATGATGGAGCTTCAGGAACGCGGATGCCATAATATAAATTTCGTTACACCGTCCCATGTTGTACCACAAATAATATCGGCCCTGGTAGTAGCGGCGGATGAGGGTCTGACAGTACCACTTGTTTTTAATACAGGTGCATATGATAAAGTAAGTACCCTGAAATCGCTTCAAGGGATCATCGATATATATATGCCGGATTTTAAATTCTGGACTAAAGATCTGTCAATTGAGACATGTAATGCCAGTGATTACAGGAAGATAGCTGTTAAGGCAATAAATGAGATGCACAGGCAGGTCGGCGATCTTGAACTGACTGATGCAGGCATTGCCAGGCGGGGCCTCCTGGTCAGGCATCTTGTTATGCCCGGTTACCCGGATGAAACAAGAAAAATCCTTCGTCATATTTCAGACAGTGTATCAAAGAATACTTATGTAAATATAATGTCACAGTATTATCCCTGTGGAGAGATCTTAAGATCAGATAAGCTGGGCAGGGCACTCAGGCCGGCTGAACACAGGGAAGCTATTGATTATGCAAAA
>Ga0315549_1001527_pt1 | contig 23861 bp, 26 predicted proteins | sample SalMarSW160200MG_FD_203101 | JGI IMG/M metagenome (GOLD analysis project Ga0315549, IMG submission 203101) | Salt marsh sediment microbial communities from the Plum Island Ecosystem LTER, Massachusetts, United States - Salt Marsh Sediment SW1601-200 ... | reverse complement strand
ACCAACTGGACGTGGGAGACCCGGTCGGGGTGCGGGGGCCACTGGGCAACTGGTTCCCGATGAACGAGATCAAGGGGCGCAACGTCGTCGTCCTGGGCGGCGGCATCGGCGGCGCGCCGCTGCGCCCGGTCATCCACACCCTCTTGGATCATCGGGCCGACTACGGCCACCTGACCATCCTGTGGGCCGCCCGCAGCCCTGACCTGCTCGTCTTCACCGACGAGTATGACAACTGGCGCTCCGCCTCCGAGACCGAATTGCACCTGACGGTGGACCGGGGGGACGAGACGTGGAGCGGCAACGTCGGCCTGATTACCCAGTTGCTGGAGAAGGTAGGCCCCTTGCCCCAGAGCGCGGTCACCATCACCTGCGGCCCGCCCATCATGATCCACTTCGTCACCCTCACCCTCAAGAAACTGGGCTTCACCCTGGACCAGATGCTGACCACGCTGGAGGCGCGCATGCACTGCGGCATCGGCAAGTGCGGGCGGTGCAACCTGGGGGAGAAGTTTGTCTGCACCGATGGACCTGTGTTCTGGCAGAGCGAGGTCGCGGGGTTTCTGGAGAGTTTCCTGTAGGGGGCAGCGATGAAGATCGGCGTCTATATCTGTCACTGTGGTAGTAACATTGCCGGTACGGTGGACTGCGAGGGGGTGGCCCGGTGGGCAGGCACCCTGCCTGACGTCACCGTGGCGCGGGATTACCAGTTCATGTGTTCCACTCCGGGCCAGGCATTGATCGAGGACGACATCCGGGAACTGGGGCTCGACCGGGTGGTGGTGGCTTCCTGCTCCCCTCAGATGCACGAGGCCACCTTCCGCAACGCCTGTGCCCGCGCCGGTCTGAACCCCTACCTCTTCGAGATGGCCAACATCCGGGAGCACTGCTCCTGGGTCCACGACGATCGGGACGAGGCCACAGCGAAGGCGAAGGCGCTGGTCGAGGCGGCCGTCCTGCGGGTGCGGCACCACCAGCCGCTGAGCATCAGGAAGGTGCCCATCAATCCGGCCACACTGATCGTGGGCGGGGGCATAGCCGGCATCCAGGCCACGCTGGAGATCGCCAACTCCGGCTTCCCGGTCTATCTCGTGGAACGGGAGCCTTCCATTGGGGGCCACATGGCCCAGTTGGACAAGACCTTCCCCACACTCGACTGCTCTGCCTGCATCCTCACCCCGCGCATGTTTGAGGTCGGCAGCCATCCCAACGTCACGCTGCTCACCTACAGCGAGGTGGAGGAAGTCTCTGGCTATGTGGGCAACTTCACCGTGCGCATCCGCAAGCGGGCCCGGTCGGTGGATGAGGAGAAGTGCACCGGTTGTGGAACGTGTGAGGAAAAGTGCCCCAGGAGGGTCGTGGACGAGGTTTTCGAGGTCGGGCTGGGGAAGCGCAAGGCGATCTACCGGCCCTTTCCCCAGGCGGTCCCCCAGTACCCCGTGATTGACCGCGAACACTGCCTCTTCTTCACCAAAGGCCGCTGCAAACTGTGTGAGGAGGTTTGTCCCACCGGGGCGATAGACTTTAGCCAGGAGGATCAGATACTTGAGATCCGGGTGGGGAACGTCATTGTCGCCACGGGCTACGATCTCTTCGATTGTCGCCGCATCTCCCAGTATGGGTATGGGCGCTACCCCAACATCTTCACCAGCCTGGAGTTCGAGCGCATGTCGAACGCGGCCGGGCCGACCGGGGGACGGATCGTGCTGCAGGATGGGGAAACAGAGCCGGAGAGTATTGCCGTCATCCATTGTGTGGGGAGCCGGGACGAGAACTATCATCCCTACTGTTCTAAAATCTGCTGCATGTACTCCCTCAAACTGTCCCACCTGGCCCACGAGAAGACGCACGCCCGCATCTACGAGTTCTACATTGATATGCGCACCGGTGGAAAGGATTACGAGGAGTTCTACAAGCGGGTGCAGCGGGAAGGCGTGGTCTTCATCAATGGGCGGCCCGCCGAGATCGTTCCTGAAGAGGGCAGGCTGGCCATCTACGCGGAGGATAGGGCGTTGGGGAGGCGGGTACGGGTGCTGGCGGACCTGGTGGTGCTGAGTGCGGCGATCGAGCCCAGGCACGACGCGCGGGAGGTGGCCCGCCTCTTCAACATAAGTTGTAACAAAGACGGTTGGTTCAAAGAAAAGCATCCCAAACTGGACCCGGTGGCGACGATGACCGACGGCGTCTTCATCGCCGGCTGTGCCCAGGGCCCACGGGACATCCCCGACACGGTGGCCCAGGGGGCGGCAGCGGCAGCACGGGTGCTCTCGATCATCGAGCGGGGCGAACTGGAAGTCGAGGCGGCGACGGCGATAGTGAACGCAGCAACCTGCGTGGGGTGCCAGCAGTGCATCCAGACCTGCCCGTATTCGGCCATCGAGTTCCTGGAGGATAGGGGCGTCGCTCACGTCATCGAGGCGCTGTGCAAGGGGTGCGGTACCTGCGCCGCCGCCTGTCCCTCCAAGTCTATCACCTTGTGCCACTTCACTGACCGGCAATTGATCGCCGAGATGGTGGGGGCGATGAGTGCGATGTGGGAAGAAGTCGTAGCGGCGTAGATTCGGAAAGTGAGGAGCAATGGCCTACGAACCCAAGATCATCGGTTTCCTGTGCAACTGGTGCAGTTACGCTGGGGCGGACCTGGCGGGAATGAGCCGGCTGAAGTACCCGCCCAATCTCAAGATTATCCGCGTCCCTTGCTCCGGGCGCATTTCGCCTGAACTGGTGATCCGCACATTCCGGGAAGGGGCGGACGGCGTGATGGTGCTGGGCTGTCACATCGGCGATTGTCACTACAGCACTGGCAATCACCGCACCGCCCGCCGCATGCCGGTCCTCAAAGCCCTTCTTGAGTTCACTGGCATCGAGCCGGAGCGCTTCCTGGTGAAGTGGATCTCCGCATCGGAGGGGGAACTCTTTGCCGAGACGGTACGGGAGTTCACAGAGGGGCTGCGCGCACTGCCGCCCTTGCAGAAAACGATGCAGTCAGCGTGCGAAGCCTGGCCCGGCGCTTTCTCAGCCCTGTAGGAGCGCGATTGTCGCGCCCTTGTGCCCTCTCAGCGGGGGGGCTTCGCGTTCCCTCAGCGCCAGCGTGCCGCCCCGTCCCAGCACCGCAGCGCCTCCGGCGCTAGACTGCTCACTGGGGATGGCTCTGGCCCGCACCGCCATCGGCGGTTGGCGGGTGGTGGACATGCCCTTGGGGAAGTTGCTCCCCTGCATCTGCTGACCCCATCGCCCGTCTGAGCGGGCAGCAGCGGGCCGCCTCACGCCTTGCAGTCCACCATCAACACCCCCGTCCCGTCAATCTCGCTCCGCTTGAGGGCCAGGAGCGCCTCGTTAGCCGCTTCCAGCGGGAAGGTCTGCACCGTGGTGTGGATGGGGATTTCGGCTGCCGCTTGCAGCAGTTCCTCTGCGTCCTGCCGGGTGAAGTTGGCCACGCTGCGCACCGTCCGCTCCCAGTAGAGCAGCCGGTCGTAATCCAACTTGGGGATGGGGGTCATCGTGACGCCAGCCAGCGCCAGTGTGTCGCCTCGCTCCAGCACGCGCAGCGCCTCCGGCACCAGACTGCCTGAGGTAGTGGATTCTAGCGAATGCTTCACATTCCTTTAACGCTATGTGAACAGAAGTGTGCTACGATAGTCAGGCGACTCGGCTGAACGCAGTCGTTTGGGAAGCACTCCTTGGCCGGACGGCAGATCTGTGCCGGCGTGCTTTGGCGCAGGAGTAGCTTCGGTACTCCAGGCTAGGCAGGAAGTCATTTTGCTGAGCGCATAATGACCATCGTTGCCCTGTCGAAGCAGCGGCATAGACTACCTTAACTATTGTACCAATGAAGGCATCAACAGACCCACCTGCGCCATCTCCTTGACACCCCCCGCCAGCGTGGTACAATCTCCCTGGCCTCTATTATGAAAACTGCACAGAGCAAAGGAGCAAACAGTTGAGCGAGCCCTACTACGACGTCATTCGCCCCCACGGCGGCACGCTGGTGGACCGCGTCCTGCGCGGTGAGGTGCGGGAGGCGGTGCGGGAGCGGGCTGAACAACTGGTCAAGGTCCCGCTGGGCCAGATGGGCCTCTCCGACCTGGAACTTCTGGCCACTGGCGCCCTCAGCCCCCTCACTGGCTTCATGCGCAAGGCCGACTACGACCGCTGCGTCGAGGAGATGCGCCTGACCAACGGCCTGCTCTGGTCCATCCCTGTCACCCTGGCCGTGGAGAAGAACCTGAGCGACCGTATCCGGGAAGGGCAGGAGGTGGCCCTCTGCGAGCCTTCGACAGCGCTCAGGCCAGGGGGAGAGCGGGTTCTGGCCGTGATGGAGGTGGCGGAGAAGTACCCCTACGACCAGCAGGCCAAGGAACGGGAGGCCCGCGAGGTCTACCGCACCACCGACGAGGCCCACCCCGGCGTGGCCCGGCTCTACCGGCAGGGAGGTGTTCTCCTGGGCGGCGACGTCTGGCTGGTGGACTGGCCCAGCGCCGTCAAGACCGAGTTCCCCGAACTGCGCCACACCCCGGCCGAGACCCGGCGCATGTTCGCCCGGCGGGGCTGGCGGAGCGTCGTGGGCTTCCAAACCCGCAATCCCATTCACCGCGCTCACGAGTACATCCAGAAGACGGCGTTGGAGATCGTGGATGGCCTTTTCCTCCATCCCTTAGTCGGCGAGACCAAGAAGGACGACATCCCCGCCGACGTGCGCATCGCCTCCTACCGGACCATCCTGCGGGACTACTACCCCGCCGAGCGGGTCATCCTGGGCGTGTTCCCCGCCGCCATGCGCTACGCCGGCCCCCGCGAGGCCATCTTCCACGCCATCGCCCGCAAGAACTACGGCTGCACCCACTTCATCGTGGGGCGCGACCACGCCGGTGTGGGCAAGTACTACGGTACCTACGACGCTCAGAACATCTTCGACCAGTTCCCGCCTGAGGACATCGGCATCATCCCGCTCAGGTTCGAGCACGCTTTCTACTGCCGCAAGTGTGGCGGGATCGTCTCCGCCAAGACCTGCCCCCACGGCCCGGAGGATCGCATTTTCCTCAGCGGCACCCAGGTGCGCGAAATGCTAGAGCGGGGCGAGATGCTTCCGGAGGAGTTCACCCGCCCCGAGGTCGCCCGCGTGCTGCTGGAGGGGGTGAAGCGTCGGAAGTGAGTGGTTCAGGTTCCAGGTTTCAAGTTACAAGTTGATCAGCCTGAAACCTGGAACTTGTAACCTGTAACCTAGACTTGGAAAGGACAACACATGCTTAGGTTCTTCTCTCGTCGCAAGCACCGCAAGGTTCTCGTAGTGGGGCTCGATTGCGCCCCGCCGGCGGTGCTATTTCACAAGAGCAATGAGGGCAGCCTCGGCCTGAAGGACCAACTGCCTAACCTGAGCCGCCTCATTGACGCGGGGCTGTACGGGCCGCTTTCCAGTTCCATCCCCTGCATCACTGTCCCGGCCTGGTGCTCGATGCTCTCCAGCAAGGATCCTGGCACGCTGGGCTTCTACGGCTTCCGCAACCGGGCTGACCATTCTTACGACCGCATGACCATCGCCACCGCCAACGCCATCCATGAAAAGCGGGTCTGGGACATCCTGAGCGAGACCGGCAAAACCTCCGTCGTCGTCGGCGTGCCGCAGACCTACCCTATCAAGCCGCTCAATGGCCACCTGATCAGCAGTTTCCTAACGCCCAGCACCGAGCGGCAATACACGCACCCCCACGAACTGCGCTACGAGATTGACCGGGTGCTCGATGGTCGCCCTTACGACGTGGATGTACCCCAGTTCCGCACCGATGACAAAGACTTTCTCCTGCGGCAGATCCAAGAGATGACCCAGAAGCGGTTCGCCGTCATCAAGTACCTCCTGCGGGAGAAACCGTGGGACTTCTTCATGTTCGTGGAGATCGGCCTGGACCGCATCCACCACGGGATGTGGAAGTTTTGGGACCCCGACCATCCCAAGCACGAGCCGGGCAATCCTTACCAGAACGCCATCCCGGATTACTACCGTTACCTGGATCGGGAGATCGGTGAGATTCTGGGAATGCTGGACGACGATACTGTCGTGCTGGTCGTCTCTGACCACGGGGCCAAAGCGATGGAGGGGGGCTTCGCCATTAACGAGTGGCTCCGGCGGGAGGGGCTGCTGGTGCTGAAGGAGGAACCCCGCTACGAGGGGCTGGTCCCCTTCGAGAAGGTGGAGGTGGACTGGGAGAAGACCACCGCCTGGGGGGCTGGCGGCTACTACGCCCGTGTGTTTCTGAACGTCGAGGGGCGCGAACCCCAGGGCAAGATTCCCGCTCGCGACTACGAGAAGGTGCGAGACGAGATCAAGGAGATGATCGAGGCCCTGCCCGATCACGAAGGCAAGCCCATGGGCTCTGTGGCCTTCAAGCCGGAGGAACTGTACCGGGAGGTGCGCAACGTCGCCCCCGACCTGATGGTCTACTTCGGCAACCTGCGCTGGCGGTCGCTGGGTTCCTTCGGCCTGCCCGATCTTTACACCTTCGAGAACGACCTCGGGCCAGACGATGCCAACCACGATCAAGACGGCGTCCTTATTCTCTGGGATCCGCGCCGGGACCACGGCGGCCAGTACGTGGAGAGGATGCAACTGATGGACGTGGCTCCCACGGTGCTGGATCTGCTGGGGGTACCGGTGCCGCCGGATATGCAAGGCCGGGTGGTGCAGCGGTAAGGAATGGAGACGAAGCCAACTGGGGGCGGTAGAGGCCCCCTTTCGCTATTGATGTGGATGGCGCTGGCGGCCGTGCTTGCGGCGGCGGCCTACCTGACCGGAGCAGGACTGTCGCGCCGCTGGATGGAGCCGTCCCTGGCGCGTGGCTGGACAGAATCGCCCCTGGCGCTTCCCAGCGAAACGCAGGTCCCGGCGCAGGCCGCTGCCTGGCTCATGCCCGGTGAGCCCGTGGACGGGACGCTGGGCGCGGAGGCCGGGGATGAATGGCAGTTTCGGGGCCGCGCCGGACAGTCCGCCACCATCGAAATGTGGCTCCATCCCGGCTCCGGCTCCAGCGTGGAGGCCGAACTGGCCGTCCACCTGATCGGGCCCGACGGGAGCGTGCTGGCAAGCGAAGCGGGCTCGGCGTTCCTGCTTCCCTACTTGGTCGAGCCACACCTGCCAATCACCGGCCTCTACCGCATCCAGGTGGTGCCGGTCTCTGGCGCGCCGGGCCGTTACTCCCTTCTGCTCACCCTCTCGGGTGCACCCGCGCCGGTCACGCCTGGGGTGCCCCCGCCTCCACAGCCGACTGTGGCAGCCCCCAGCAGCCACGTCGCCACTGCCGCTCAAGGGCTGTTCCAGTGGCCCACCACGCGGCGCGAGATCTCCGGCTGGACGTTCCGCGATCCACGCAAGCCCAGCCACATCGGTCTCGACATCGCTGCCCGGATGTGGGATCCCATCGTCACGGTGGCGGACGGCGTGGTGGTTTTCGCCGAGTGGGGAGGCGGCTACGGCAACCTGGTCATCGTGGATCACGGCAACGACTGGCGCTCCTACTATGCCCACCTTTCGGAGATCGTAGTCGAGGTCGGGCAGGAGGTGCGGCCGGGGGAACTCCTGGGGGGCGCAGGCAGCACCGGCTACTCCACCGGCCCGCACCTGCACTTCGAGTTGCGCTACCAGGGCCGCCCGGTGGACCCCCACGTCTACCTGCCGTAGGCGCGGGGTACGCCCTACACGCTGTAACGTATCGCCAGTTTTCCGCCCACGACATTCATCATGTTCAGCCACAACTCCTCCCGTTGGAGCCCGTCCACGACGGGCTTGACCAGGAGGCACGGGCTTCAGGTGTTGGAGTGGCCTCGATCACTCGCACGATTCCCAGTACATGCTGCTCCACGCGCTGTACTTCGAACCCTACTTCTGCCACAGCCCGCGTCGTCTCCCGGTTCAGGTGACACTCCCGGCTCCAGGCGTGCCACAGCGGGTGAAAAGCGTCCATCAGCCAGGCCCCCAGGCCATTGCCCCGAGTGTGCTCCAGCAACACCAGTCGCCCGCCAGGCCGAAGCACGCGCCGCGATTCGGCCAGTCCTTGTGCCGGGTCAGCGACGGAGCAGAACACCAGCGAGGCCGTCACCACGTCGAAACTGCCGTCGGTGAAGGGTAAGCGCTGAGCGTCAGCCTGAACCAGCGTCACGGGAGCCTGCGGATGGCGGCGGGCCGCCCACGCCAACATCTCCCCGCTGGCATCGCAACCGGTCACGCGGGCCTCCGGCTCATAGAGTGGCAGGTTGACACCCGTGCCGATTCCCAACTCAAGCACATCACCGCGGAGTAGGGGGAACGTCCGCCGCCGCAGCCGCCGGAGGATCAGCCATTCCAGCGGCTGCATGCCCCAGTCGTATGTGGAAGAGACGTCGTCGAAGATGCTCATACGACTAACGACCGCAACACAACCAGGTTCTCCCTATCCTCGTGCAGGTCGTCGCTCTTGGATGTCTCCAGCAGGCCCGGCAGCCCCGCCAGGCGAGCGTCGTTCAGCACGTGGCGGAATCCCTCCAGGCCAATATGTCCCTTCCCGATGTGCTCGTGCCGGTCTTTCCGGCTACCCAGGTCATGCTTGCTGTCATTGAGGTGCAGTGCCTTGAGTCGCTCCAGGCCGATGATGTGATCGAACTCCTCCATCGTCGCTTCGTACCCCTCCGGCGTGCGCAGTTCGTAGCCAGCAGCGAAGACGTGGCAGGTATCGAGACAGATCCCCAGCCGCTCCCCCTGCGGCGTGCGCTCCAGCAGCCAGGCCAGGTGCTCAAAGCGGTAGCCCAGGTTGGTGCCCTGTCCGGCGGTGGTCTCCAGGATAATCTGTGCGCAGAAGCCAGGGGTGGCGGCGTGAACTTCCCCCAGCGCCTGCGCCACCCGCGCCAACCCCGCTTCCTCCCCCATGCCTACGTGCGAGCCCGGATGGAGCACCAGCCAGGGCACTCCCAGCGCCTCGCACCGCTCCAGTTCGACGGTGAGCGTGTCGCGGGACTTCGCCCACAGCGCGTCGTCGGGCGTGCCCAGGTTGAGCAGGTAAGAGGTGTGGGCCACCACCGGCTGGATGCCGGTCTCCTCGGCCTTCGCCTTGAAGACGGTAATCTCCTTTTCGGTCAGCGGCTTCACCGCCCAGGAGCGGTTGGACTTGACGAAGATCTGCACCGCCTCGCAGCCCACCGACCGGGCGCGGTCGAACGCTTTGTGCAGCCCGCCGGCGATGGATTCGTGAGCGCCCAGTTGCATCGTCACTTCTCCGGCACCCAGCCGGTCGGATACCGCCGCGCCAGGTCCACGTAGGTCTGCTTGAAGCGGGTCCACTGGGCCTTGTATTCCTCGCTCACCGTCTTCTCCAACACCTTGGCCGGCACCCCCACGGCGATGTGCTCCGGCGGGATCTCCTGCCGGGCCCGCACTACCGCTCCCTCGCCCACCACCGCCCACTCGCCGATGACTGCCCAGTCGGAGACCACTGCCCCCATGCCGATGATGGCGTAGTCGTGGATCATCTGCACGTTGTGGATGACCGAGCCGTGGCCGATGGTGACCCAGTTACCGATGGTCGTCCGCTCACCTGGACGGGCGTGGATGACGCAATTGTCCTCAACACTGCAATGGTCGCCGAGGACGATGGTGCCGTAGTCGCCCCGGATGCGCGCCCCCGGCCCGATCCAGCAGCCCTTGCCGAGGGTCACGTCGCCGAAGACGTCAGCGGAGGGATGGACATAGGTGCCAGTGCCGATGCGCGGGGTCTTGCCCTCGAAAGATGCGATGGTCATTGTGAGTCCTCCTGCGCCGCCCGTATCCGCTCCAACTCCTCCTCCAGTTCCTCCAGTTCGATGGGCATCGCCGGAGGGACTGAGTGCTTGGACAGGCGGGCCTTCCTCTCCCCACGTCCTCACGCAACGCGCTACGTATTGTGTGCCGCATCACTCCTGCGGGTGTGGGATGACACAGACGAAGCGCAGTGCCCCTGCCCCCGTGTTCCGGTAGCCGTGGGGCTCGTCGGGGGGGACGTAGAGAGCAGTGCCGGGGCGCATAGGCATCTCTCCCTCCGGCCCTTCCGCCATCCCTTCCCCCTCCAGCACGAAGATCTCGTGCTCGTAGGGATGCTGGTGGCGGGCGAAGACCGCCCCCGGCTGGAACTCGATCACCCGCATGGCGAAGTTGGGTGCGCCCTCCGGCTGCCCGATGACCCAGCGGATGGTGATCCCTTCCCCAGCGATCTCCGCCTGCACCTCACGATAGTCTCTGTTCAGCATACCTACCTCCTATTTCTCGACCCGGCATCCCAGTGGTCCTCAAAACCCCTGCTGGGCTTCCTGTATCGTCTCTGCCAGCCGCACGATCCACGCACCCAGCACCGGCACCACCTCCAGCTGCCCCAACAGCCACACCAGCAATGCCAGCACCACCGTCGCCCCCACCGCCCGGCCCAGCCCGCTTGCTATCCCCTGGAGAAAACTGCGCCAGAGAAGGTGGCGCAGGCCGCCCGCCAAAGGATGCCACTGCTGCAATTGCTCGACCTCTTGAGTCAATGCTTTGGTGACAGCGGCTAGATGCTCCAGTTGTTCGATTAACTGTTCCTCTTGCCACTCTGTGTTGTCTGCCATCTGCCCCCCCCCGACATCGGGCCTGATCCTTAGATTATACACGCTGCTGCGAAAGTGGCCAAACGCGGGTTATGCCACGATGGCTTCAAACGGGCAGGCCGGCACGCAGGCAAGGCGGCCATAGGTTCATCTATGTCTTCTCACGCGGTGTGGGCCTGCTCAGCCAGGAACCGATCTGCCTCCACCGCCGCTACTGCTCCAGAGCCGGCCGCGACCACCACCTGGCGAAAATCGGGGTTCTGCACGTCCCCCGCGGCGAAAACCCCCGGCACGCTGGTGTGTTGACGTTGGCCCGCGAGTACGTAGCCGGCCTCGTCTAATTCGACCTGACCGGCAAATAGTTCCGTGCCCGGCTTCATCCCTACGTAGATGAACACGCCATCGGCCTCAATAACTGCGGTCTCCCCGGTCTTCACGTTACGCACCCGCACGCCGGTCACAGTCTGCTCGCCCAGTATCTCCTCTACCACACTATCCCACACGAAGTGCATCTTCGGGTTGGCGAAGGCCCGCTCCTGGTAGATCTTCGTCGCCCGCAGTTGGTCACGGCGATGAACGACGATGACCTCACTGGCGAATTTGGTGAGAAACAGCCCCTCGTCAATAGCGCTGTCGCCTCCGCCGACCACCACGACCTTTTTGCCCTGGTAGAAGAAGCCATCGCAGGTGGCGCAGGTGGAGACGCCGCGACCGAGGAACTCCGCCTCGCCGGGCACACCCAGGAGACGGGGGACGGCCCCGGTGGCGGTGATCACCGTTCGGGCTCGATACGTCGCGGAGTACGTCCGAACGACAAGAGGCGAGGTAGAGAAATCAACCTCGGTTGCGGTGTCAGACACGATCTGGGCCCCGAAGCGCGCGGCCTGGCTCTGCATACGCTGCGCCAGTTCCACGCCACTGATGCCTTCAGGAAAGCCAGGGAAGTTCTCCACTATATTGGTGATGGAGATCTGCCCACCGGGGTCAGGGCCGGTCAGCGCCAGTGTCTTGAGAGCGGCGCGACCGGCATAAATGGCGGCGGTGAGGCCGGCCGGCCCCCCGCCGATGATGATCAGGTCGTAAATCGGTCTCTCATCCCCGCCTGCACCCTCAGGCTTCAGGGTTGCAATGAGGGGTTTGATCTTCATCATGCCTCCCTCCCCGCGCCGTCCAGCGCCTCCTGGAGATTCTCCAACACCATCGGCTCTGGCGCTGCTCCCTCAATGTGCACCACCTCGTTGATCACCGTGCGCGGCACGCCCATCACCCGGTATTTTATTGCCAGGTGGGGAAACTCCGTCGCCTCGACCATGTCCGCCCGCACCATCGGGCTGGCTACGGCCATCTGGTGAGCCAGTACCACGGACCTGGGACAGTAGGGGCAGGTGGGAGTGACGAAGACCTGCATGTGCACCGGTTCGGTCACCTCCGCCAGCGCCTGCATCCCTTCTTCGCTCAGTTCCGGCTTCTCTGCCGCCACCATGCGGGTGGCATGCAGAAGGGAGGTGAACTCGTATCCGGAGGGGATGCCGTAGAAACGCACCCCGTAATTCTCTGCGCCGACGACGGCGATAGCCGGGATCTTATCCACGCCCAACCCCTCAGCCTTCTCCTTGTCGGTGACGAAGTTGTAGACCTCGGCCGTCAGTTGGTCGGAGAGTCCGGCGACCTCCTCGACCAGTTGCCGTGTCTCGGCGCAGTAGTCGCACTCGAACTCCTGGGTGAACATCACCAGTCGCACCGGGCCAGCCAGGTCGGCTAGTTCCTGCTTGACATGCTCTGCGGTTTCCTTATCCAGTAAAGGCATTTTTTATCTCTTTTGATTTCTCCTTTGATTTAGAATTCGCAATTCGCAATTCGCAATCTGCAATTCGCAACCTGCAATTCGCAACCTGCAATTTGCAATCTGCTTCCTACGCTAACCTCGACAGCGCCGTTGCCAACGCGTCGGCGATCTCTTCAGGTGAACCATCCGATGCCATACATTCGGTGGCATAAACCCGCACCAGCGCGACAGTAGCCTGATGCGCGGCAGAGCGGATGGCGGCCAGTTGTTGCAGAATCTCGTGGCAGTCGCGGTCTTCTTCGATCATGCACGCCACGCCCCGCGCCTGGCCCTCAATGCGCCGCACACGCCTCAGCAGGTCGGCTTTGCCGGATGAATCGGTCAACTGCATCTCTTCCCCCTTGCCAGAGGCCCACGGCCTCCTAGTGACCCACCCCTCAGACGGGGCCGGGGCCACAAGAGGCGGCGCTCGTCCTGCTGCTCCCGCCTGTCCCACCGACTCCAAACAGCGAGATAGCCTTCTGCACCCTGGGGCTGCCGCACCTGGGGCAGGTGGGAGTGGTCTGTTGCGTGGCCGAACGCACGAACAGTTCAAATTTCTCGCCACATTCGGCACAACGGTACTCATAAATGGGCATCTCTCTTTCACACCTCCATACGCAAAAATACTGTACCTGGGTATAGTATGCCACGGAATGTGGGAATGTCAAGTTGTCAGATGTGGGCAATTACCGGTTTGAATACCCTTGACATCTCCAAAATTTGTGGTATGATTGTGGCCGTGTTAGCACTCTCACAGATCGAGTGCTAGCACGGTGAACAATCAATTCTAATCAGGAGGTAGCGAGATGACACTGAACATCAAACCATTGGCCGACCGGGTGGTCATTGAGCCGCTGGAGAAGGAAGTGGAGACCTTCGCTGGCGGCCAGTTGGTGCTGCCCGACACCGCCAAAGAGAAGCCCCAGCAGGGCAAGGTGCTGGCCGTGGGGCCGGGTCGCCTTGACGAGGACGGCAAGCGTATCCCGATGGAGGTCAAGGTCGGGGACACAGTCGTGTACGCCAAGTATGCTGGCACGGCGTTTAAGGCAGAGGGCGGCGAGGAGATCCTCTTCCTGAAAGAGAGCGATATCCTGGCTATCCTGGAGTAGTATAAATACAACCTAATCTTCAATAGGGAGGAATAAAAGAAAATGGCAAAGCAATTAGTATTCAGCGATGAAGCCCGCCGTTCTCTCAAGATCGGGATTGACACCCTGGCGACCGCCGTCGTCACCACGCTGGGCCCCAAGGGGCGCAACGTCGCGCTCGACAAGAAATGGGGCGCTCCTACCATCACTCACGACGGCGTGACAGTGGCCAAGGAGATCGAATTGGCAGATCCTTTCGAGAACATGGGGGCGCAACTGTTGAAAGAAGCGGCCACCAAGACGAACGACATCGCCGGCGACGGCACTACTACTGCTACCTTGCTGGCCCACACCATCATCACTGAGGGTATGAAGAACGTAGCCGCCGGTGCTAACTCGATGCTGCTCAAGCGCGGCATCCTGGCCGGTGCTGAGGCCGTGGTTGAGCACATCGCCGATCAGGCGATTGAACTGACGACCAAGGAGGAGATCGCCAACGTGGCGGCCATCTCCGCGCAGGACAGGGAGATCGGCGAACTGATCGCTGAGGTGATGGACAAGGTGGGCAAGGACGGCGTCATCACCGTCGAGGAGAGCAAAGGACTGGAGTTCGAGACCGAGTACGTCGAGGGCATGCAGTTTGATCGGGGCTACATCTCCCCCTACTTCATCACCAACCCCGAGGTAATGGAATCGGTCATTGAGGAGCCCTACATCCTGATCCACGACAAGAAGGTCTCGGCCGCGCATGACCTGGTGCCTGTCCTGGAGAAACTGGTGCAGAGGGGTGCGCGCAACCTGGTCATCATCGCCGAGGACATTGACGGCGAGGCACTGGCGACGCTGGTGCTCAACAAACTGCGAGGATTGCTCAACTGCCTGGCGGTGAAGGCACCTGGGTTCGGCGATCGTCGCAAGGCTATGCTGCGTGACATCGCGGCACTCATCGGCGGCCACGTGATCACCGAGGAGGAGGGCCGCAAACTGGATAGCACCACCATTGAGGACCTGGGCCGGGCCGACAAGGTCATCTCCACCAAAGATGACACCACCATCGTCGGTGGTAGCGGCGACGCGTCGGAGATCAAGGGCCGCATGGAGCAGATCAAGGTCGAGATCGAAAAGTCCACCTCCGACTACGATCGGGAGAAACTGCAGGAGCGGCTGGCGAAGTTGGCCGGCGGTGTTGCCATCATCCGCGTCGGTGCTGCCACCGAGACGGAACTGAAGGAGAAGAAACACCGCGTCGAGGATGCGCTTTCAGCCACCCGCGCGGCGGTCGAGGAGGGCATCGTGCCTGGAGGCGGCGTGACGCTGATCAACGCCATTTTCGTGCTCGACAAGGTCAAGATGGACTACCCCGACGAGCAGACTGGCGTCAATATCCTGCGCGCCGCACTGGAGATGCCCATGCGCAAAATCTCCGAGAACGCGGGAGAGGATGGTGCGGTGATTCTCGACACCGTGCGGCGGATCCAGAAGGAGAAGGGCAACAACTCCATCGGCTATGACGTGCTTCAGGGCGATTTCGTGGACATGGTGGAGCGGGGTATCACTGACCCGGCCAAGGTGACCAAGGGTGCGCTCTCCAACGCCGCGTCTATCGCGGCCATGATTCTCTCTACAGAGGCACTGATCGCCGACATCCCAGAGGAAGAGAAGGCCGCGGCGCCGCCGATGCCGCAGTACTAGGCCGGCGCGGTTAGTTCGCAGGCAATCTGCAGGCAAAAGGCCCCTCACCCTGGTGAGGGGCCTTCTTTATTCGCAATGCTGGATACCGGTCCGCCGCTTGTGCGATGCGCCGCATGGCGTTATACTTTGTGGGGGAAATCAACGAAAGGGGAGCGATGACTTGTCTCGAGAATCGCCACCGCGCTGCGGAGCGCATTCTGGAGGACGAAGCCCTCACCGTCGACCTGACCGACGGCGCTGCCGCGCTTCTGCTCGACTGGGGACTGGCGCGGGCGGAGGCGACGGCACAGCAGGCGGAGGGAGCCTCGCAGAGGGAACTTGACGCGCGCCTTGCAGCCCTGCGCCGCACGATGAAGCGCGTTGGGCGACGGGCCGGTGAGGCCATGCCCGAGGCCCAGGTGGAACGGGTGCGGGCATTGCTGGCGGAGGTCGAGATGGAGCAAAACATGGAGGCAGAGCATGGCGCGTAGGTCACGAACACCGGCCGTCTCGTTCAATTGGCCATTGTTCATTGGTCATTGGTCATTTTCCAGTGTGCTCGTCCTGGCGGTGATCGCCGTGGCACTCGTCCAGGCGGTGTGTGGCGGGCTGAACCTGGATTTCCTGGACGGGGCGCGCACGGTCACGGAGACGGTGAGCGGTGACTGGGTCCGCGTCTACTTCACCCGTCCCCGCTATCCAGACGACGATGCCTACCATCATGGTGGGCTGGACGAGGAACTGGTCTCTGTGATCGAACAGGCTGAGACCCGCGTGGACGTGGTCGCTTACGACTTCGACCTGGAGAGCGTGGCCGGCGCGCTGATCGCGGCCCACCGCGACGGTGTACAGGTGCGCATCGTCGTCGAAAGCGACAACGCCGACGAGGAGGCTGTGGCCGACCTGCAGCGGGCCGGTATCCCCATCGTCGAGGATGGGCGCAGCAGCGGACTGATGCACGATAAGTTTGCTGTCATTGACGGGCAGTGGGTGTGGACGGGGTCGTGGAACCTGACCGAAAACGGCACCTACCGCAACAACAACGACGCCGTCTTGATCGGTTCGACCACGCTGGCGGAGAACTACAGCGCCGAGTTCGAGGAGATGTTCGCGGGCCAGTTCGGCCCCACCTCGCCAGCCGATACGCCCAACCCCCGCGTAATCATCACCGTCGAGACCGGCGAGGGACAGGAGCGGCAGGTCGAGGTGGAGAACTACTTCGCGCCCGAGGACGAAGTGGCGGCACAGATCATCGCGGAGATCGAAGGGGCACAAAGCCACATCCGCTTCCTGGCCTTCACCTTCACCAGCGACGAAATCGCCGACGCGCTGTTGGAGCGGGCGCGAGCGGGTGTGGTGGTGCAGGGGGTGATGGAGAGTCGCAACGCCGGGCGGGAGTACAGCCAGTACGAACGGCTGCGGGCGGCGGTCCACGACGTTCTTCCTGACGGCAACCCGTACATCATGCACCACAAAGTGATCATCGTTGACGACGCGACGGTGATCCTGGGCTCCTACAACTTCACCAGCAGCGCGGAGAATAACAACGACGAGAACCTGCTCATCATCCACGACCCCGAGGTCGCGGCGCTGTTCGTGGCGGAGTTCGGGCGGGTGTATGAGGTGGCCAGAACGGCGGACTGAGAGTAGGATGGACTGCAACCCTGGCGCGGTGTCTGCGTAGCAGAGATATGAACAAGCGTGGACAAGGAGGTGCAGGATGAACCAACGCAGTGGATTGAGCGGATGTCAGGTGATTGGGGTCGTTCTGGTGGTGCTGCTCGTCGCAGCGACATGCGGCGTGGTAGGCCTGGTGCTCGGCGGAGCGACCGGCTACGTCATTGGGCGCGGTCGGGCTGCCCACACCACACCCCCCATTGAGGTGCCGCTGCCGCAGCCCCCCGGCGAGGAGTGGCCCAGGTTGCCTGAAGAGACTCCGGAGATGGAGATACATCCCTACCTGGGGGTGCGCTACGAGACGGTCGAAGAGGGGGCGCGAATCGTGGAGGTGGAGCCGGACAGTCCTGCCGATCAGGCCGGTCTGCGCGAGGGGGACGTGATCCTGGCCGTGGACAGGAAATCGGTCGGCGAAGGACACCCCGACCTGTCCGCTCGCATCCTGGAGCACGAGCCCTGGGATGAGGTCAAGTTACGCGTGCAGCGGGACGGCGAGGAATTGGAGCTGGAGGTCACGCTAGGCGCGCGGATCCCCTTCGAGCAACGTCATCCACCGGAAGGATGATGGCCGCCGCTCCCGGAGTGGGAGTGGCCCCACCAGCAGTCTTACCTGGGCGTGCGCGCCCTATGTCACCGGGGCCTCTCTCCCAGCACGATGCGCACGTCCACCGCCCAGGCCCCCTCTCCGGCTGGCCCCACGACCAGCGGATTCAGGTCCGCCTCCGCCACCTCCGGCAGGTCGGCCATCAACTGGGCCACCCGGCGCAGTGCTTCCACCACTGCCTCCACGTCCCCCGCGGGCTGACCGCGCATGCCCACCAGCAGCCGTCCCGCTGCCGTCTCCGCCACCATCCCCCGCGCATCCGCCTCCCCCAACGGCGCCAGCCGGAAGGCCACGTCCCGCAGTACCTCCACGTAGGCCCCGCCCAGGCCGAACATCACCAACGGGCCAAACTGCACGTCCCGCTGCGCCCCCACGATGACCTCCAGCCCTTTCGGGGCCATTCGCTGGACGAAGACCCGCTTTCCTGACCCAACCGTCCGCACAAACGCCGCCCGCACCACGTCGGCATCCCCCAGGCCCAGCGCCACTCCACCCACGTCCGCCTTGTGCACCACCCCCGGCGCGACCAATTTGAGCGCCACCGGGTAGCCGATACGCTCCGCCAGCGCCACCGCATCCTCGGCCGTCGTCACCAGGCTGGAGGGAGGCACCGGCAGGCCGTAGGCTGCCGCCACCTCCGCCCCCGCCTGCGGGTCCAGAACGTGCTCCCCGGCGGCCCGGGCCGCCCGCACCAGCGCCAGCGCCCGTTCTTGATCCACACCTGCCACCGGTTCCGGGTCCGGCACAGGCTGCGTCCGGATCTGTCCGTACCGCCACAGTGCCCCCAGGCCGAGGGCGGCGCGGGCGGGGGTCAGGTAGTGGGGGACACTGTGCGCGTGGAGGGCACGGGCGGCGGCGCGGATGCCACCCCCACCGGAGATACAGCAGACCACTGGCTTTTCAGCCTCTTTGGCGGACCTCCCTGCTGCCACCGCCACGTCGTAAGGGGGCATAATCGCCTGGGGCACGAAAACCACCATCACGCCGTCCACCTCTGGCGCGTCGAGCAGGATGCCCATGGCCGCCATGTACTGATCCGGCTGCGGGCCGCCGAGCATGTCCACCGGGTTTCCGGTCATCGTCCCCGGCGGGCAGACCTCCCGCAGCCGGGCCTGTGTCTTCTCCGAGAGATCGGCCAACCGCAGTCCCTGCCGGTCCAGCGCGTCGGCGCCCACCGCCGCCGGGCCACCCGCGTTGGTCAGGATCGCCACCCGTGGCCCCATCGGGGGCTGCCGGTAGGCCAGACCGATGGCCGCGTCCACCAGTTCCTCCAGTGTATCCACCGGGATCGCCCCGGCCCTGCGGCAGGCAGCCTGGAAGGCCCGCTCCGCCCCCGCCAGCGCCCCCGTGTGGGAGGCTACCGCCCGCACGCCGCTGGCCGTTCGTCCCGCTTTGAGCACCACCAGCGGCTTGTGCGGGGTCAAACGGGCTGCCTCCTCCACGAACCGGCGGCCGTCGGGCAATCCCTCGACGTAGGCAGCCACGACCCGTGTGTGCGGGTCGGCCGCCAGCGACTCCAGCGCGTCGGCCATGCCCACATCGGCCTGGTTGCCCAGGCTGATGATGCGTGAGAAGCCGACGCCCACCGCACTGGCCCAGTCCATGGTGCCGCCGCAGACCGCGCCGGAGTGGGAGACGAAGCCGATGGCCCCCCGTTTTGGCATCGTGCGCACAAAGGTCGTATCAACCGGCGCGTAGGTATCAATCACGCCGACGCAGTTGGGGCCGATAAAGCGTATCCCATAACGGCGGGCGACCGCCCGCAGTTGGGCCTCCCGCTCCCGTCCCCCTGCGCCCAGTTCGCCGAAGCCGGAGGCGATGATGACGGCGGCGCGGATGCCGCGCTGACCACATTCCTCCAGCGCCCGCACCGCCCGGTCGGCGGAGAGCACGATCACTGCCAGTTCGACCGGATCAGGTACCGCCGTTACGGTGGAATATACCTTCAGCCCCATCATCTCCCCACCCTTGGGGTTGACCGGGTAGATAGGGCCGGGGTAGCCGTGGCTCGTCAGGTTGTGCAGGACGCCGTAACTCAGTTTGGCAGGGTTGCCACTCGCGCCGATGACTGCTATGCCGCGAGGATGGAAAAAAATATACAGCGGATCCATCAATGTTTGGCTCCTTGGATCTGTGATATACTATACCAGGCGCACTTGAAGCCTGCGAGGACATGAAACGTAAAACGTGAAACGTGAGCCTGGGGAACATGATACCCCGAAGGCCACTTTTGTCCAATCGAGGGACGACGATGACGAAACCCCGGATGCTCGTGACTGGCGGCAGTGGCTACCTGGGCGGATGGGTCGTGCGACTGGCCCGTACCGGCTGGGATGTGACCGCGACCTACCTGACTCACCCCGTTGACGAGCCTGGAGCGGCCTGGCGAAGGCTGGATCTGCGGGACGGGGCAGCGGTTGGGGCATTGGTGGCCCAGGTGTGCCCCGCGGTCATCGTGCACACGGCGGCGATCAACTCCGGCGACGACGCCGACTTCGAGGCGACTAACGTGGCCGGCACCCGCCACGTCGCCCGTGCCGCTGCGGCCTGCGACGTGCGCCTGATCCACATCTCCACCGACGTTCTGTTCGACGGCGAGAAAGGGAACTATGTCGAGAAGGATATGCCCAGGCCCATCATCCCCTACGGGCGCAGCAAGGCGTTGGCCGAGGAGGAAGTGCGCGTCTCCGGAGCCGAGGCGGTGATCGTGCGCACCTCGCTCATCTACGGGTGGCGGCCAGAGATGGACCGGCACACGCGCCGGATCGTGGACGGCCTGCAAGATGGGCGACCGGTGCGCCTCTTCACCGACGAATTGCGCTGCCCCGTATGGGTGGAGAGCCTGGCGGCAGCGGTGGTCGAACTGGCCGGGACGGACTACGCAGGCGTGCTGCACGTAGCCGGCGCCCAGGCGCTTTCACGCTACGAGTTCGGCGTGCGACTGCTGCGCTTCCACGGCCTGGACGCCGGCCCGATCATCCCTGCCCGCAGTCGGGAGGTAGGGGCGGGGTTCCCCCGCCTCTGCCGCCCGCTCGACTGTACGCTCGATTGCTCCCGCGCTCGAGCGCTCCTGAACACGCCCTTGCCCGGCGTGGACGAGGTGCTGGGCCAGCGGAAAAGCCGAAGCTGCACAGGACACGACACTGGATAAGGAACGTTTTCTTAACTACTTGACAGAGTGACTATCCTGTTGTATAATATGTATATATCGTCCAAATTAAATAGTATGCCCAATATGGAGAGTTAGATGGCCACGAGAATGATTGCGTCAACAAAAGTCCAGAACCATTTCGGCCAGATTCTCGACGATGTTATCCAGAACAACACACGATATGTCATTAAGCGTCGGAATATCCCTCAGGTTATCATCTTGAGTCTGCCCGACTTTGAACAACTGCTCGCTAACGCGCTAGAACGGGATAAGGTGGGAAAGGTGATTCGCGAGTTGCGACCAGAGTACAGCCTGGGCGAGACGATTGTGCAGGAGTGACAGTATGGACATCTATGACGTGATTGCTACATATGTTCTGGATTCTCGTTTAGGACACCTGTCCTCATCCCATGCTTATCTAAACTCGAATGTTAAACAACTCTGGGTGATACTGGCGGGCAATCTCGATATATTCTAGCACAACTGTGCTCCCACGTCCAATCGCGCTGCTGATTCCATCCGCTTCCATTCCCCGTTTCAACAACATTTTGACGCGCTCATAGTCTTTCAGGTAGCGATCAACGCTTTTCAAGTTATGCCGGGTCTCTCGGGCAATATCGGGTGGTTCCATTCCTTGCTCGTAGAGGCGCACAATCTCTTTCTTGTGCGTCGGACGGCTGCCCTGGTCCATCTTGTAACCCTTGAGGGGCAAATTCTCGCCGGTTTCTTGCTCCCGTTCGCGCACATACCGGCTGATGACCTGGTAGGACTTGTTGAGAATGACGCTCAACTCGGCGATGGTCAGCAATCCGCCCTGTTCAGCAGCGGCCTTGGCCAGCCGTGCCAACCGTTTCTTGTCTCTTTCTCTGGCCGAAGCCACCCGCTTTTCACGCGGGGTTTTCTTTTCCGTGCGGTCTCGCAGGTCTGCGGTGGTCACAAAGGGCAACTGGGTTGTGGCTGTCTTGTACTCCTCAGTGCGCTTGCCCGGCTCGGCCTTTTTGCCCTCGTCGGCCGTGCAAGTCCAAACCAACGTGCCGCTGGCCGCTCGCGCCGTGGAGGGGTAGAATTCCTCCATCAGAGCCTCTACATCCTCGACAATCAACTGCAAAATGCGCCGCCCGCCCAGCAAACCATATTCGGTTTCTAGCAAGTGCATCAAAGCACTACCAAAAGTTCGTTTTTCAATGCTCCCGTAGGGATTGACCCGACTCATCGGCTCACCTCCCCCTTTTTACCCCCCTCGCGGGGGTCTCTGGGACGCCGATCTTGGCTTGAGCCTCGTTTTTGGCTCACCCGGGCCAATTCTTCTTCCAGTTTTTCGCGCCGGTGAGGCGCTTCCCGGGCCGCTTGGTACACCTCCAGGTAATCTTGGACCAGGCGCTGCGATGATTGGGTCAAAAACGCGATCTCTTCTACTGGCACGCCCTTCTGATGCAGCACCACAATCCGCAAAAAGGTGCTGATGTAACGTTTGACCGACTGCTGCGAGTGATACGTCTGGCGCACGATTTGCGCATAGCCTATACGGTCCAGCCACAGCTTGATGATCCGCACCTTGTGGGTTTGTCCGCGACCGATGCCTTTCACCTGGCCGCGCGTGTGTATCAGGTAGCCTTTCGTTTTCAGGGCCTGCACACCCCGTCGAATCGTGCGGGCGCTCACTTTCAACGCTCGCGCCAGGTCTTCTTGGGTCAGCACGCCCCCCTGTTCTAATGACTCCTCTACCAGCCGCAGAATTTGACCCTGTCTCAGCCCTTCGGCCCCTTTCCTCGCTTTCACCTCCGCATCCTCGGCCCCTGCGTCTACCGTCAGTGTGACCTCGACCTTGTCCGCCTCGACCAGCGGTGGCCCGAATGGCGCTTTCAAACTGGCTACCACTTGTCTCACCTGGCCCGGCCTCACCGCCGCTGCCGGGGCGCTTCCCAGCAACATCTCTTGGGCTGTGGCCAACAATTCGCGGGATACGCGTAGGGAAAAATTGAATTCCTGCTCTAATACGGTAAGAAATGCTGCCTCTGGTGTCTTTGCTACCAACCGTGCTTGCGTACTTGCTTGTGACATTTGTCCGTCCTCCCTTGGGGCTTTGCCCCTATTCTATCCTGGGGGGGCTTACCGGACAAGTGTCCTAATTATCAATACCATCAGTTTGATAAAGCCTTGGTCGTTCACGCTGATTGCTTTGAGTGGATGGGACGCATCCCCGCGTCAAGCATCCATGCTATTGTAACTGACCCGCCATACGGGGTCAAAGAGTACGATTTTGATCAACTGGAAAAGCGCGAAAATGGAAATGGCGGCATTTGGCGCATTCCTCCCTCATTCGATGGTCATATTCGTTCCCCTTTGCCCCGATTTACAGCACTGAATGGAAAGGACAGAAGACGAATACAGCAATTCTTCTACGAGTGGGCTGCATTGGCTTTGCGTGTCTTGCGCCCAGGGGGACACATCTTTCTGGCTTCCAATGCATATCTCTCACAACTGGTCTTTACGGCTGTTGCAGATGCTGGCCTTGAATTTCGAGGTCAAATCATCCGACTAGTACGAACGCTTCGTGGCGGCAATCGCCCGAAGAATGCCGAAAACGAATTCTGCGATGTTTCTTCAATGGCGCGTGGCTGCTATGAGCCCTGGGGAGTTTTTCGCAAGCCATTTCATGGGACGGTTGCAGATTGCTTGCGACAATATCAGACAGGCGGGCTGCGTCGATTCCCTGACGGCATACCCTTTGGCGACGTAATCCCGAGCGAGCGGACTCCCAAGGCTGAACGTGAGATTTCCGATCACCCTAGTCTAAAGCCACAGTCTTTAATGAGACAGCTAGTGTATGCCGCCTTGCCATTAGGTGAGGGAATTATACTGGATCCGTTTATGGGCTCTGGTTCAACACTAGCCGCAGCCGAGGCAGTGGGGCTGTTCGCCATTGGCGTTGAGCGTTACGCCGATTACTTTGAGGCTGGTCAGCAAGTGATCCCAGCCTTAGCAGCGCTTGAGATTTCGCTTGAGCATTGGAACGCAGAGCCTATAGAAGCATTATCGCCCTCAATCCCCGCGCAGATTTCTATGGAGTTGGCGGTCGAATGATATCGACCAATTGCAAAGGTACATCCATTCTCAAAAGCTGCTGGCGATCGTACAAGGGCCAAAGTGGATCTACCTTGTTTAATTGATTTTGGTTCTTTGGGAATTCCCGTGGTGTAGGCCATATCTGGGGGTACTCAGGCAAATAGCCGATATCCCTCCAAATCCAAGTACAGGCGTTGGAAGAAGTGA
>Ga0315549_1001526_pt1 | contig 23863 bp, 30 predicted proteins | sample SalMarSW160200MG_FD_203101 | JGI IMG/M metagenome (GOLD analysis project Ga0315549, IMG submission 203101) | Salt marsh sediment microbial communities from the Plum Island Ecosystem LTER, Massachusetts, United States - Salt Marsh Sediment SW1601-200 ... | reverse complement strand
AGGACAATGAGAAGAAATGTCAGAGGCCCTGTAAGAATAGGAGATTACTTAATGTTAAGAGAAACAGAAATTGAAGCCAGAAGAATTAAATCAAAAGTAACTAAAGGAACTTACACTTAAAATGAATGGAAAAGTTATTAGAAGTCTGGATGAGGGATTAGATGATCTTAAGACGGGAGAAATATTAGAAATCACAATGCCTAAAGAAAATGCAAAATTCCTTAGGGGCCATATTATGAACAGAGGTTATGAAATAACAGGAGAATATGATGATAATAATTCAAAAATATATCATGTTATCTTAAATCCATCTAAAAGGAGAAAAAATGCCTAAATGTGTTTATTGTGGTAAAGATTATGAATTCCCCAGGGGAGTTACTCTTGTAATGAATGATGGAAAAATAAATCATTTATGTTCTTCAAAATGCAGGAAAAATATGGGAATGAAAAGACGAAGAGTTCGGTGGATTTCTAAAAAGAAAAAAGTTGGGAAATAAAAAATCTAAAAATAAAACCCAAATTTGTTTCTTCATAATTTTTTTATAATTTTCCAATTTTATCGACGATAAAATCATTTTTTTGGGAGAAAGCTTTATAAAGGAAAAATGGCTTTTTTATGTAGAAAATCAAAAAAGATTGAATAGATTTTCTGAATTAAAACTTAAAAAAACAACTAAAAATTAGCCAAGGCTATCTAACGCCAGAAAGCCTAAAAACAGGAAATAAAATAAGGAATTAAAAATAAAATGACTAAAAAATCAGAGTATACCGGAAAACAAATTCAGGTTCTTGAAGGTCTTGAGGGAGTCAGAAGAAGGCCTGCAATGTATATCGGAGGAACAGGAAAAGACGGCTTGCATCACTTAGTTTATGAAGCTGTTGATAATTCTGTTGATGAGGCCCTTATGGGATATTGCAAGAAAATAGAGGTTACCCTTGGCAAGGACGGTTCTGCAACAATTAATGATGACGGGAGAGGAGTTCCTGTTGATGCGCATCCTACTCTGAAAGTACCTGCTGTTGAAGTTGCCCTGACAAAACTGCACGCCGGCGGAAAATTTGACAAAAAATCTTACAAAATTTCCGGAGGACTTCATGGAGTTGGAATAAGCGTTGTTAATGCTTTATCAAGGAAAATGATAGTTGAGATTAAGAGAGACGGAAGAATTTACAGACAGGAATATTCGAGAGGAAAGCCTTTGACAAAGCTTAAGGTTTCCGGGAAAGTCAGTGCCAGCGAGAGCGGAACAAAAATAACATTCTGGCCAGACCCTGAAATTTTTTCAACAGTTGAATTTGACTATAAGGTTTTAGAAACAAGATTCAGGGAAATAACTTTTCTTAATCCTGGTTTGAAGATAATTCTTATTGATGAGAAAAAAGGAAAGAAAGAGGTATTTTTTTCTTCTGGAGGATTAATTGAATTTGTTAAGCAGATTAACAAGTCAAAAGAAGTCCTTCACAGAGAGCCGATTTATTTCAAGAAAGAAGCAGAGGATATAATTCTTGATGTTGCAATTCAGTACAACCAGGGCTATCGGGAAAATATATTTGGATTTGTGAATACCATCAATACAGTTGAAGGAGGCACTCATGTCTCTGGATTAAAGACAGCTTTAACGCGGGTAATTAACGATTATGCAAGAAAGAAAGGGCTTTTGAAAAATAATGGTAAGAAAAGTGAGTCTCTTTCAGGGGAAGATGTCCGTGAAGGACTCACAGCAATATTAAGTTTGAAAATGCCAGAGCCTCAGTTTGAAGGACAGACAAAAACAAAGCTGGGCAACTCTGAAATAAAAGGCTTTGTTGACTCAATTGTGAGCAGGGCATTAAGCGAGTTTTTCGAGGAAAATCCTGCTGTTGCAAAAAAAGTAGCACAAAAAGCTCTTGAGTCTGCTAAGGCAAGGCTTGCGGCAAAAAAAGCCAAAGATCTTGTCAGAAGAAAAAATGCTTTTTCACTTTCTGGTCTGCCTGGAAAACTTGCAGATTGTTCTAAAAAAAGAGCGGAAGATACAGAGCTTTACATTGTTGAAGGAGAGTCTGCAGGAGGTTCTGCAAAAATGGCAAGAAGTAAAGAAATTCAGGCAATACTTCCTCTGAAAGGAAAGATTCTGAATGTTGAGAAATCCAATCCTGTTAAATCTCTCTCAAGCGAGGAGATAGTAAATATAATCACGGTAATTGGCACAGGCGTCGGCGAACACTTTGATATAAAGAAATTAAGATATAAAAAGGTAATAATAATGACAGATGCAGATGTCGACGGAGAGCATATCAAAACCTTGCTTTTAACTTTCTTTTTCAGGTATATGCCAGAACTTATAGAGAACGGAAATGTTTATGTTGCTTTGCCTCCTCTATACAGGATAAGAAAAGGGCAAAAGGATTATTACACTTATTCCAACGAAGAACTTAAGAAACTTTCTGAGAAGATTGGTTCAGGCTCAGCGAGTGTTACAAGATTCAAGGGTCTTGGGGAGATGTCTCCGCAGCAACTTTGGGAAACAACGATGAATCCAAAGACAAGAAAAATCAAAAAAATATTTATTGAGGATGCTGTTGAAGCAGACAGCACCTTTTCAATGCTTATGGGTAGTGATGTCCAGGGAAGAAAAGAATTTATCGCTGAGAATGCAAAGGAGGCCATATTGGATATTTAAGATGGAGATAAAAGATTTACAAAAAAAGGCAGATGAAATTATTGATAAGATAGATGAAAAACTTGGATGTAAGCACGATATTAATAATACAGTTCTTCATCTTATTGAGGAATTAGGAGAAGTCTCAAGGGAATTAAACAAACCTAATATTAGAAATCAGGAAATTAATAAAAAAGAATTAGGATATGAATTGTCAGATGTTTTATTTTTTATTTCAAGAATAGCTAATTTGAAGAATATTAATCTTGAAGAATCAATAAAAGGAAAAATAGAAGAATTAAATAAAAGACATAATTTTGATTTATAAAATGGCTAAAAAATCAGGACTTTCAACGCCAGAATGGATTAAAGAAGGATTTGACAGCAAGAAAGATTGGGAAAAAGCAAGAGGAGTAAAAGGAAAAGAGCAGGGAAAAACTTTTAGAATTAAGGTTTGCCCGAAATGCGGAAGCAGAGAAGTTGGTATTATTTTGGGAGGAAAAGAAGGAAAAGGCTCTAGGGGATGGGAATGTAAAAAGTGCGGATGGAAAGGGAAAGAAATTGGTAAATTAGAATTAAGCGAGGACGAATTTATGAAGTATTTGGATGAAAGGGGAGAGGAGGTTGCGTGAAGATGGTAAATGAAGAAATCAGAAAAATTATATTAGAAATTCAAAAAAATTACAGAGAAGGATATGGTCTAAAAACAGACGAAGAAATTTTTAATCATTTATTAAAACAAATTGAAAGGCATATTGAGAAGCTATCCAAATTAAAAGGAAATAGTGATAAGTTAGAAGTCTTTAAGAGAGAGGTTGCAGATATGTACCTCTTGTCTTTAGGCCTAATAGAATTAGAGGATGTGAATGAAAAGATAATCAAGGACTCTGCAGATTATTATTTAAATAAAACAAAAGAGAATTCTAAAAAATGACACCAAAAAAGCCAGAAAACTTCACTGATGATAATGTTTTTAATACAGAAATTTCAGGAGAGATGAAAAAATCTTATCTTGACTATTCCATGTCGGTTATTGTTTCCAGGGCTTTGCCTGCTGTTGAGGATGGTTTGAAGCCTGTTCACAGGAGAATTTTGTATGCAATGCATCTTTTAGGATTGCAGCCAAACAAGCCGACAAGAAAAAGCGCGAGAATTGTTGGTGATGTTCTTGGTAAGTTTCATCCTCACGGAGATACTGCTGTTTATGATTCTCTTGTAAGACTTGCCCAGGATTTTTCTATGAGATACCCTCTGGTTTTTGGACAGGGAAATTTTGGGAGCATTGACGGAGACCCTCCTGCAGCACAGCGTTACACTGAAGCAAAACTTGCACCAATTTCTGTCGAACTGCTTAAAGACATTGAAAGAGATACTGTAAAATTTGTTCCCAATTTTGACAACTCCCTTAAAGAGCCAGAGCTTTTGCCGGGAAAGCTGCCTGCTTTGATTTTAAACGGTGCTTCTGGAATTGCAGTGGGGATGGCAACAAATATTCCACCGCATAATCTTACAGAGGTTTGTGATGCAATAACTGCTTACATAAAAAATTCAAACATCTCAACTGAAGAGCTGGTGCAGATAATCACAGGTCCTGACTTTCCAACAGGGGGCTATGTTTCAGGGGATATGAAAGAGATTTATGAAACCGGACACGGTAGGCTTGTTATGAGAGGCAGGACAACCACTGAGAAAATCAGAGGAAAAGAAGTGATTGTTATAACAGAAATTCCTTACATGGTTAATAAATCAGTCCTTGTTTCCCAGATAGCACAAATGGTTCAGAATAAAAAAATCAGAGGTGTTTCTGACATGAGGGATGAATCTTCAAAAGGCAAGACAAGAGTTGTTTTAGAGCTAAGAAAAGGTGTAAGCTCAAATTTTGTTATTAATTCTTTATATAAATACACAAGACTTCAGGACACTTTTAATGCCAACTTCCTTGCTCTTGTTAAAGGACAGCCAAAGGTCCTGAAATTAAAAGACATTCTTAAAGAGTATGTTGAATACAGAAAGAAAGTAATAACAAACAGAACAAAGTTTGAGTTGAAGGTTGCAGAGGACAGGCTTGAGATTGTTATTGGTTTGCTGGCTGCTCTGAAAGATATTGATTCTATTATCAAATTTATCAAGAAATCAAAGAATGCAAAAGAAGCTCTTGAGGGGCTTATTAACAAATTTAAACTTACTAAGAGGCAGGCGCAGGCAGTTCTGGATACAAAGCTTCAGCAGCTTACTTCTTTGGAGCAAGACAAACTGAAAAAAGAAGAAAAAGAACTTAAGGAAAAAATTTCAGGACTTCAGAAAATTCTTGGCTCTATGTCTGAGGTTCTAAAAGTTATTGTTAAAGAAATTTCAGAGCTGAAGAAAAATTACGGGGATTCCAGGAAGACACATGTGTTAAAAAGAATTTCTGAGATTTCTGAAAAAGATCTTGTGCAAAAGAAGGAAGTGGTTATTACAATCACAAAGAGGGGTTATTGCAAAAGAATGGATACAAAATCTTACAAAGAGCAGCGTCGCGGCGGTAAGGGTGTGATTGGCAGCAATCTTGCAACAGGAGATTTTGTTCGACAGCTTATCACATGCTCAACTTATGATTATCTGATGTTCTTTACTTCACGTGGCAGAGTGCTTTGGCTTAAGGCTTATGATATTCCTGAAGCAGAAAGATACAGCAAAGGAAAATCCCTCGCAAATCTTTTGAGCCTGAAAGAAGAAAATGTAACAAGTGTTATTTCTGTAAAATCTTTTGAAGATAATTTGTTTATGGCTACTAAGAAAGGGCAAGTTAAGAGGATTTCATTGAAGCATTTTTCAAAACCGCGCGCTTCTGGGATAAAAGCAATAAATCTTCCTGCTGATAATTCTGATTTCCTTATTGGAGTTGAAGTTGTCAAAGCAGGGCAGGAAGTTCTTTTAGCCACGAGAAAAGGAAAAGCAATCAGATTCAATGCAGATGCTATTCGTGAAATGGGACGGGCTAGTTATGGAGTTACTGGAATTAAATTAGATAAGAATGATGAGGTTGTCAGTCTGGAGATTTTAAATACAGAAGAAATTTTAACAATAACAAAAAATGGTTATGGAAAAAGGACATCTGTCAGGGATTACAGGAAAACAGCAAGAGCAGGGAAAGGGGTTATTAATTTGAAAGTTTCTGAAAAGACAGGGGATGTTGTTACAACTGTTTCTGTTAATAAAGAGGATAGCATAATAATAACAACTGCAAAGGGAATGGTCATCAGGACTTCTTTAAAGAATATAAGAGTAATGGGAAGAGCTGCTCAGGGAGTTAGAATTGTTAAACTTCACGAGGGAGATGGTGTGACTGATTTGATTAAGGTTGAGGAAGAGAATGGTGAGGGGTGATTAGAATAAGATAAATTTATAGGTAATCTTAATTGGAAGATTGGGAATTTTAGATAAGTTTAAATATTTTTTAATCTAATATATTTCATGAATTTTGCAGAGTTATATAATGAAATAAGCCCTAAAATTGTAGTTGTGATTGCTGAAACATCAATTGGAACTGGATTTTTTATAGATAAGAGAGGTTATATCGCAACAGCAGAACATGTTATTTCTAGTAAATCTGATATTAAAATTATGAGTCTGCAAAGTTATCCAAATACAATCCAAGCAAAAGTTGTAAAAAGGAATCAACAATTAGATATAGCTATTTTAAAAATTGAAATTGATAAAGATTCTCCTTCAGTTGAGTTAGGGGAGTCCTCTGTAGTTAATGTTGGGGATGAAATAGTTGTTTTGGGATTTCCTTTTGGGAATGCAATTTGGGGAGCCTTTTTACCTGCAATTCACAGAGGAATTATTAGTAGTATTATTCAAATAATAAACCAAGCAGATGGAAAAGTAATAAAAAGATTTCAATTAGATGCTATGATAAACAAAGGAAATAGTGGTGGCCCTCTAGCTTTAAACAAAAATGGAAAAGTTATTGGAGTTGTTACTCAAGTTATTTTAGAAAAACCGATTGGGGATTCTATAATCTTTGGAGGACAAGCTTTAACCACTCCAACAGGGATTGGAATATCTACACCAATAGATTACATTAAAGAAATGTTAAAAGAAGAAGAATTATCTAAATTATAATCTTTTAAAATTTATTTATTCTCTACAACCCCCACAATTACACTCACATCTCTTATACAAATTTATATCAATCATTTTTTCATAACTTAGATAAGGTTCAAAATAAGCTGCGTCGGTGTATGGGAAACCTTCATCACTGCATTTTATAGAACAAGCACTTGCACAACCATCTGAATAAGTATGTGTATTGAATGTTAACTCACAATTTTCTTCTTTCCATTTATCATTATAATTAATTGCAACAAGCACAATTATAATTAGAATAATCCACCACCAAAAATTTTTTCTCTTTTGTTTAGTTTTCTCCATAACCCACTAAACAACCAAGAATATTTATCTTTTTCTATATTATTAATTAAAAAGAAATATTACTCTTCTTCCGCTTCCCTAACATCCCTCGCTAAAAAGCCCCACCAGGGAGCTCTTTCCCTGAGAATTTCTCCTGTTTCAGGATCAATATTCCATTTAACTCTTTCCCTGACTTTGAATAATCCCAAAAATCTGGCTTCTTTTTCAGCTTCATATTCATACTCTCCGTTTTCATTAAGAGTGATGTTTGTGTTGTTAAGTCGTGCCTGCGTTCTTTCCCTTATTCTTTCTCTTAATTGTTCTGGCAGGTATTCAATGGGTTTTGTCTCATTTCCAAAAACCCCGTAAATCTCTCCGTTATGATGGTATAATTGTGCTCTGGTTGAGATGTTTTCTCCGTCTATTTTGATAATTGTATTTCCAGAGTTTCCTGCCATGACAACCATGGCTTTTCCGTTTTTTAGTTCACATCTTATAACAGAATCTGTTCTTGTGCAGTCTTCAGGAACCTCTGACTCATTCAGCCTTAATCTGTTTCTTGCCTGAACTGCTGTCTGAACTTTTTCTGCATAGCCTTCTTCGCATCTCATTTTAGCAACTATTTCTCTTCCTCCTCCGACCCAGTCTTCAGGAACAGCACATTCATTTCTTTCCATTAATTCATACTGGCTGCTGACTTTTTCCATATTTGCTCCATAACCAAAAATATGGCAGCAAATCTGTTCCCCACCTTCTGTTTTATCCCCGCTGACAAGAGCTGAATTATTTGCTCCCTGCTCTTCATTCCCGTTATCTGCCAATATCATTGGAACACTGATTAGCATCCCAAATGTCAGGAGAATAATTGTCAGGGCTAAAAACTCTTTTTTCATAATTTTATTTAGAAAAGAGTATTTATAAAACTTTTCCGAATCCGATTAATCGCCAGTGTCCTTCAATGTTTCTTGCAATGCCGACATTATCTTCTTTTAGTGCAATGACAGGTATGTTAAGAGCAAGTTCAATTTCGCTTTTATCTTTGCCAAGTTTTTCAACACTCCCTACGCTTGTATTTGTATTGATGCTTAACATCAGGAGCTCTTTTGTTTTTATTGGTTCAACAGCTTTGTGTCCTTTTAATCCAAAGATTTCGTGTAAAAGATTTATTTTGATTTTGATTTTGTATGTTATCTCAGGAAGTTTTCTTTTGTGTGAAACGATGCATCCTCTTAATGAATCTGCTTTTGTAAGTGATGGGTCCAGGGAGGTTTCAATTGAAATGCTCGCTCCGGGCCTGACTTCGGACACAGATTTTTTTCCCTTGTAAAGTGAAAGAATTTTTGCATTGAGAGTCTTATATTCAATTTTTCCGTGAGGTTTTTTTATGTTCATTCCTGGCTTTATCTCAATTTCGTCGCCGACTTTTAAAATCCCTTTTTTTAAGACGCCTCCAAGAACACCTCCTTTAAGATTTTCAGGAGTTGCCCCCGGCCTATTTACATCAAAGCTTCTTGCAACAAGGAAGATAGGATCAGAGCTTATATCTTTTTCAGGGATTTCTATTTTTGAAATCTCCTCCAGAATTTTTTCTATGCCGATTCCCTGCTGTGCAGAAACAGGTATTATCTGAGCTTTTTCAGCAATTGTGTTTTTCAGAAACTTCTTTATTTCCTTGTAGTTCTCCAAAGCCTGCTCTTTTGTTACAAGGTCAATTTTATTCTGAACCACTATTATATTCTTAATTCCTTTTGCCTGCAATGCCATGAAGTGCTCTCTTGTCTGCGGTTTTATGCCTTCGTTCGCAGCAATAATTATGATAGCGGCATCAATAATCGCAGCCCCTGAAAGCATTGTAGCCATAAGCATTTCATGTCCCGGCGTGTCAATAAAACTTACATATCTTAGTGGCTTGCCTTTCCCCTGAGTGTTATAACTGTTTCCATCTTTGTAAATAATCGCGTCTGCGTAACCCAACTTAATTGTTATTCCTCTTTTTAGCTCTTCTGAGTGAGTGTCTGTGAATTTTCCGGTGATGTTCCCAAGCAGAGTTGTTTTTCCATGGTCAATATGCCCGACAACACCAACATTTAGTTCTGGTAGTTCTTTAATCATAAAATTAGATTGAAAAATTAGTTTTTAAGATTATTGATTTAAGTAATTTTAGAAATATTATGATGCAGGAGTTTGCTGTGTCTTAGTTTCTATTTTTTCTTCTTTCTTTTCCCTGGGCTTGTTCTGGTCAGAGAAAATTTCAGAGAGTTTTTTATTTCCTTCTTTTAAAACTTTCAGATTAATCTGGGTTATATCTGAAGAAATTGTATTTCCTCTGACTGTTTTTCTTAAGCGAAGTCCTTTTGGCGTGGGGTTTGAGGTTTTCTTTTTTCCCTCGCGTCTTGGTCTTTTTTTCATGGCTTTTCCGTAAGTAAGAAATATTTTTTTTAAGCCGATACCTGGAACCTCTTTGTGGGCTGTGAATCCTGCTTTGTCGCTGGCACCTGCTATTTCAAATTCGTAGCCTTCAAGGTCAGAAAGAAGATCTTTTCCAGGAATTTTATCATGGAGTTTTTTTCCAGGAAGATCCTCGCTTTCAATCTCAAGCTTATATGTCTTCCCTGTTTTTTCCGCTATGTTAATCTTAAAAGGCATTCTATTTTATTGGATAATACATTTTTAAAGATTGTGATGTGTTTCAAAGTATTTAAATAATATATTTTTTTATTTATTATATGAAAAAGAAAGGTGAAAAAATTATTATTTTGAAGAACGTCTCTAAGTATTATTATCTGGGAGAGAATGTTGTGAAAGCTGTTGATGGAATTAATATTAATGTTGAGAAAGGAAGTTTTGTTGCTGTGATGGGTCCTTCTGGCTCTGGGAAATCAACTGCAATGAATCTAGTAGGAAGCTTGGATGTCCCGACACATGGGCATATTTTTCTTGATGGAGAGAATATTTCTGAAATGAATGAGTCTGATTTGGCCCAATTAAGGGGGAAACATGTTGGATTTATTTTTCAGCAATTTAATTTAATTCCGACGCTGACTGTTAAGGAAAATATCATGCTGCCAATGAGTTTGCAGGATATTGATGAATATGAAAAAGAAGAAAGGGTTATGGAATTGCTGAAGAAAGTTGACCTGCTTGACAGGGCAGAGCATTACCCAAATCAGGTTTCAGGAGGTGAACAACAAAGGGTTGCAATTGCACGGGCTCTTGCAAATGACCCGCCGGTTATTTTAGCAGACGAGCCAACAGGAAATCTGGACACTCATACCGGTGAAAGAGTTATGGATGTCTTGAAAAGGCTGAATCAGGAAGGAAAAACAATTGTGATGGTAACTCATTCTCCAGAGCTTGCAAAAGAATATGCTGATATTATTTACTGGTTGAAAGACGGAAAAATTGAGAAAATTACAACAAGAAAAAGCAAAAGCATGAAAAAGGTTGGAAAATGGAAGGGGGATTAAATGAATTATTTTCGATTTGCATTCCGAAATCTCAGAAAAAAAGGTGTTCGTAGTTGGTTGACTTTATTGGGAATTTTTATTGGAATTCTGGCTGTTGTGTCCCTGATAACATTGGGGAACGCAATGAAAGTTGCCGTCACTTCCCAATTTGGTGCAGGAAATACAGAGGTTATTACAATTCAGGCAGGAGGGTTGCAATACGGTCCGCCAGGTTCATTTGTTACAAAACCCTTAACAACCGAAGATGCTGAGGCAATTAAAAGAATTAGTTCTGTGGAATTTGCTGTTGGCAGAAATATAAAAACAGGAAAATTTGAATATAATGGTATACTTGAAATTGGCTCTGCAATTTCTGTTCCTGAGGGTTATGAAAGAGAGGTTTATGAAATTCTTGACGATGTTGAAATTGAGTATGGCAGATTGCTGGAAAGCGGGGATTCTGGGAAAGTTGTTTTAGGATATAATTTTTATGACGGAAAAACAAATAGCTTTGGAAAGGATATTGTTCCCGGGAGAACGGTTTTGATTAATGATGAGAAATTTGAAGTTGCTGGAATCTTGAAAAAAAAAGGAAGCCTTCTTTATGACTGGACTGTTTTTATTTATGAAGATGAACTGAATGAATTAATGGGGAATGACGGGGATAGTGTTGATATGATTGAAGCAAAGATAAAAAGCAAGGATTTGATGGACAGGGCTGAAGAAGAAATTGAAAAATTAATGCGGCAGCGCAGAAATGTTGATGCTGGCGAGGAAGATTTTAGCGTGACAACTCCTGAAGCGACTTTGGAAACTGTTAATTCTGTCTTAGGGGCAATTCAGGCATTTATCATAATTATTGCTTCAATTTCTATTCTTGTTGGTTCAATTGGAATTGTTAATACAATGACAACCTCTGTTCTGGAACGAACAAAGGAAATTGGAATTATGAAATCAGTTGGAGCAAGGAATTCCCAGATTTTTTCCCAGTTTTTCATTGAATCAGGGTTTTTAGGGCTGGTAGGGGGGATTTTTGGGGCTTTTTTTGGTATTTTAATTGGTTATATTGGAACTTTGGCAATTAACAACTGGCTTGGTTCTGGTATTGGTTTTCAGATTGATTATATCCTGATATTTTTCACTTTGATTGGAAGTTTTTTAATCGGGGCAATTGCAGGGATTACTCCGGCAATGCAGGCTGCTAAACAAAATCCGGTGGAGGCATTAAGAGGATGATTTCAAAAGAGTCAGTGAAATATTCTCTGAATAATCTGAAAAACAGGAAAAGACGGAGTGCGTTTACAATAATTTCTATTTTTGTCGGAATTACCACTATCTTTATCTTTGTTAGTTTTGGATTGGGATTGTATAGTTATATTGATGAATACATTTCAGGAGGCTCGGTAGATAAAGTAATTATCCAGTCAAAAGGAACAAGCTTATCTGGGATGGATGACACTTTTGCATTTACAGAAGATGAATTAGAGGCTATTGAAGCCACTTCTGGTGTTTATGAAGCATCTGGTGTTTATTTTAAATCTGCAGAAGTTGTTCAGGGGAAAAAGAGAATCTATACTTTAATCTTTGGTTATGACCCTAAAAAACCCCTGATTATGGACACTTTTAACATTGGCATTGAAAAAGGGAGGGACCTGAATGATGGTGATTCAAGTGCTGTTTTAGGTTATAATTATTTGTCTGACAATAAGATTTTTCCAAAAGGATATTCAGTTGGGGAAAGAATTGAAATCCAAGAAGAAAAAGTGAAGATTATTGGATTTTATGAGGAGATTGGAAGCCCTCAGGATGATGCACAAATTTATGTGACTAATGATTTTATGAGGGATTTGTATGGAGAGAATATTTCTTATAACTGGATTGTTGCGAGAGTTGATATTGAAGATATAGACAGGGTTGTTGAAAACATTGAAAAAAATTTGAGAAAAGAAAGAGGCTTGGAAGAAGGCAAAGAGGATTTTTTTGTGCAGTCGTTTGCAGATATGATGGAAACATATACAGTTGTCCTGGACATGGTCATTGGTTTTATTATTTTAATTGCATTGATTTCTGTTTTGGTTTCTGCGGTTAATACAGCGAATACAATGATTACTTCTGTTCTGGAAAGAATAAAGGAGATAGGGATTATGAAATCAGTCGGTGCGAGAAATTCATATATCCTGGGAATCTTTTTGTTTGAGTCAAGTTTTTTAGGATTTATCGCAGGAATTATTGGTTGTGCTGTTGGCTGGTTAATCAGCTATTCTGGTGCATTAATTTTGGATAACATTGGATACGGGTTTCTGCAGCCTGGTTTCCCTGTTTCATTATTTGCTGGCTGCATTATTTTTGCAGTTTTAACAGGTGCTATCTCAGGAATTGCTCCTGCAATCAATGCAATGAGAATAAATCCTGTTGAAGCATTGAGGTATGAGTAGGGTAAATGGATTACAATTATGGCTCCCGGACTTTAGTTACCTAAATATCTTTAAGCAGTTTCTTTTCTATCTTACTTATTCTATCAAATGTCTCTATAGAGGGGTTTAATCTTGCTTTCTTGTATGCTTCTCTTACTCTAGCTATTACTTCTTCACAATAACGAGGGTATCTTCTTATCGTAGCCTCGGTTATCCTTCTTAAAAAGTATTCTGCCGACTCTATTTGTTCTGTCATGAGATTAATAAATTATTTAAATACAAAGATTATTTTATTATCAGAAATCCCTCAAAGGGTTTCTTTTCATCAACAATTAATCCTATGGTTTTGTTGCAGTGGCTTAAGATTAATTTTGCTAGGTCTTTTCCTGCTGGGGAAGTTTCGAATTGAAGTGGTTTATGTAGTCTAATCCCATATTTTATTACTGATGACTTAAGTTTTCCTATAGATTTCTTAATTAGTGTTTTTATCTCTTGCGGATCAGCGAATTTTATTTGACGAGTACCCTCTATGTAATCCCAGACTTCTTTAGCAGTATATGGTCGGTTTTTACAGTAAACTTCAGCAACAAAGTCGCTTCGTTTTGTGGTCATTTTATTTTCCTCATAAATTCCAAGATGAACTATTATTTAAGCTTTTCTACTTAGTCTTTTAGAAGTAGTAACAGGTTTAGGATGATTTTTTAATTGACCTTAATGCTTCCCTTGATGAGGTTTACGCCCTTCTTGATGAACTATATGATGATCCAGCCGTTTCTTTCCTTCCTTGTGCTTCTTGTGTCTTTTCCAGAAGAACCAGCCAGCAACCCCAAGAACTAAAATTATCCAGAACCACGGAACACTTCTTTTGTTTCCGTTTCTTCCTGTAAAATAAGAGGAGTCAAATATAACTTTTTTTGTCAGCTCTCTCCTGACATTTATTGAATCAGTGTAAATTATTTTTAATTCAATTTCTCCGTCATTTGGAACAGCCTCAAAGTCTGCTGTTGTGTACTCGTTTGAATCAAGATCTCCGATAACTTTTTTATTTGCACCTTTAATGATTATGTTTTCCTGCTTAGGTATTTCAATTGTCAAAGCTTCAATATCAACCTCTGCTGTGTTCAAAATTTCAAAAGTCAGGATTTTTGTGCTGTAATCGTAATCTTCTATATGGACCTCAAAATCTGCCCTGGTGTCTTCAATGTAAATATCAAATTCATTTAGTAATTCTCCGCTGTTTGTGCTTGAATATACAACTTCAATAGGATTATTTCCTTCAAGTGCGTCTCCATTTACTCTTAGATTATATGTTGCCAAATAAAATGAACTGTAACTTCTTGAATAAGTTCCGGCATTTATTGTTATTCTGTTTGTTACACCAGGGTCAAGAGAAAAAGGGTAATTTTCTTTTAATTCAAAAGTCACTATTCCACATTCAGGATTTTCAACTCCGTCAATCTGAAAAACAACTTTAACGTAATCTCCTGGGATTGCAGGATAAGGGTCCTGATTTATTATGGAAACATCCAGGTCACAACTACTTGCCACTACAAGGGGCATTAAAATAAGGCTCAATATTATTATCAGTCCCTCTTTTTTCATGATTTGTTTAAGTAAATTTAGTTTTTAAAACTTATCCACCCCAATCTGCTTTATCCTTTCTTTTTATTTCTGCAATTTCCTGCAACAGAGAAATTTCTCTTGAAGAAAGCAGGTCTTTGTTTTTCTTAAAGTTACGGAACTGTGCTTCTGTGATGTTTGAGTAAAGAAAGTTGGTGTTTTTCATCCTTCTTTCAAAATTTATCCTGGGAACAGAGATTGCAAGTTCCATCCCTTCTGCCGCTTCATTTACAGACTTGTTTTCTGACTGCATATTTTTTATGCTTCCGACTTTTTCATTATTTTCATCTATAAGGTTCATTCCTGGTATAATTTTTCCTGTCTCAATTTTTACCCCGAAGATAGCAGGATTTGTATTCCTGAAAACATGCTGGTGAAGAATTTTGGCTTTTGCAAGAGGTGTTAATTCCATGAGCCTTCTTTTTTCAATCTCTTTCTTTCTTTCCTGCCTGAACTCTTTTAAATCTTCTATAATTTTGTAAATAACTTTTTCTGTCAGGATTTTTATTCCTTTGGTCTGTTTGGAAAGCTTTTCTGCTTCTTCGTCAACCCCAATATTAAAGCCGATAATCACTGCATCAAGTTCGTTGATTTTTAGGTTTGCCTTTGCACTTGCTATGTCTGTTTTGTTTATTGAGCCAATCCCTGCCTTTACAACCGGAATTCTCTCGTCACGAAGCATTGCGAGAAGTGCTTCAAGGCTTCCAAGCGAGTCAGCTTTTGTAATTACTCCCTGCCTGTCTGTTTTAATGCTTTCTGTAATCTGCTTTCTAAAAATTTTTTCAATCTCTTCTTTATTTTTTCTGAAAATAACAAAAGGCATTCCAGGGAGTATATCTGCTTTTTCAATAATCTGCATCCTCAGGCCTGTAGAAGCTGTAATTTTCTCCTTTGGTGCGAATTTGTCTGATAATGGCTTTATTTCTTCAAGGACTCTTATTCTTGTTACCAAAGCCTTTCCTTCAAGTTTCGCTACAGCTATCTGGTCATGCTTTGAAAGTTCTCCGTCATAAAGAATTGATTCAAGATAAGAGCTGTCTTTTTCTTTTTTTATTTCCAGGACAACTCCTTTGGCTTCTTTTGCAAGTGTCAGCCTGCCAGCCAAATATTTTTGACTTAAGCCGCACAAAACCATAATTAATTCAGGAAGCCCTTCGCCTGTTTTCGCTGAACATGGAACTAAAGCTATTTTTTTTGTGAAGTCAGATATTTTTTGGTAGAGGTCTGCGTCAAACCCGTGGTTTTGCAGCGAGCCAATTAAAGTGAGATATTTTTCATTAAAATAATTTTTTACGTTTTCAGACTGAAATTCTATGCTGTTTCTTATTTCTTTGTCAGGGTTTGTCTTCCACCCGGAAATGTTGTCTATTTTATTTAATGCTATTATGAATGGTGTTTTATTGTGTTTCAGGATTTGGATAACTTCTGCTGTTTGCGGTTTTATGCCTTCGTTAATATCAATTACAAGTATTGCCAAGTCTGCAAGGCTTCCTCCGCGCTTTCTTAGATTTGTGAATGCTGCGTGACCTGGAGTGTCAATGAATAAAAATCCGGGAATATCAAGTTTTATTTTATTCTTTTCAATCAAAGGGCATGCAGCTCTCAGCTTTTCTGCAGGATATAATGTAAAAGAAATTTTTTGCGTAATCCCGCCTGCTTCACCTTCCTGAACAAAGCTCTGCCTAAGTTTATCAAGTATACTTGTTTTTCCGTGGTCAACATGCCCGCAAACCGTTACTATCGGCTGCCTAATCTTTCTGATGTTTGTTTTTTGGTTCATAACAGAAAAAGAAAGAGATAGGTTAAAAAGGTTTTTGATTGCCTTGTTAGAAAAGTTAATTAATAGAATCTGAATTTAACAAAAAAAGTGAGAGCCACGAACCGAAGCCCACGACTCTCGGTGTCTAACCGAAGTTAGACAATTTCTACAAAATTTCAGCGTATTTAAACTTTTCTGATTAAAGATAAATTGATAAATACTCTGTTAAGAATTAAAACAATTAAAGATTTAGAAAATTCCGAGACTAAAATAACCAGATTAATTATCTCCAGAATAAAAGAGTCGGGAAGAGGCGTCCGAAGCCAGCAAGCAAAATCCGAAGACCTTACTTAACTGATTGTTCCGCCTCCCTCAACTTGTATCTTAAGTTTCTGTTGTTTTTAAGTCTTTAGTTTTCTTGTTTTCATTGGCGGGTTAAAAAAATTTTGACAATCAAGATGTTTGTGAATACACTAGTCTTAAGGTAACATTTATATAAGATTAATTTTTTATTGGTGTGAATCATTATTTTTTCTGGTATCTTAAAAATGGCAAAAAAACAAGATAAAAAAGTGGGGAAAAAAAGAGACAAAGAAAAATCAGGATTTTTTTTGGAAGTTAAAAAAATTTCAAAAGACGCTTTCCTTCCTGGATATATGTTTGATACAGATGTTGGTCTTGATTTGAAAGCTGATGAGGATGCTGAAATTTTCCCAATGGAGCAAAAGACTGTGAAAACAGGAATTGCTGTCAGAATTCCAGAGGGGCATGTTGGTCTCATAAGGGACAGGGCTGGAATTGTGAGCAAGATGAATGTTCACACAGCTGCAGGAACTTTTGATTCTGCTTACACAGGAGAAGTTTCTGTTGTTTTGGTCAATCTTGGAGAGGACACTGCAGAAATAGAGAAAGGGATGAGAATAGCTCAGTTAGTTATAATTCCTGTAACAAGAGTATCGGTTAAAGAAGTTAAATCCCTTGCACAAACCCAGAGAGGAGAAAAAGGCTTTGGCTCAACAGGTTTTAAAGAAAAAATAAGCGAATTAAATAAATTAGCAGAAGAAGTTAAAGAAGAAAGATAAAAAACTGAATACGCTTTTAGTAATCAGGCATCTCTTCTTTGTTTTTCTTTTTGTTTTTTTTGTCTTTCTCAGTCAGGGTTTTTTGGTCTTTTTTCTTTTCCTGCTCGCTGCCTGACTCCTGAGATTCCTGCTTTAAATCATCTTCATTTATAGAATCAATAAATTCCTTAAATTTTTTGAATTCTGCTGCAGGAATTTTCACGCCTGATTTTGTAAAACCTGTATATCTTTCGCCTGTTACAAATTCCCTTATGGTTAAGCCAGGTCTTCCTCCGAAATCATCAATTCTGATTACAATGTCAGACATTTCGTTTTTTGGGATTTTTCCGATGTCTTTTTCCATGTTGAGACTTTGTAAAGAGGTTATTTAAATTTTATGGATTTTTTCTATTCTGATTGCTTGTGTGGAAAGAGTGCTCTGCCGCCTGTTCTATTTTGCTGAAAACTTTATGAAGCGCTCTTCTGAAATCCCAGTCAAATGCGTCTGCCTCAATTATTTTTCCTGAATAAATGACCAAAACATGAATGCTGAATTTTTTGTTTTTGTCGCTTTTTTCCCCTTTGTAATTATGTTCCTTCAGATGTATTCTGATTGATTCAATGTTCTTCAGCCTGCGCTGGATTTTTTTGGAATATTCAGAAAAAAGCTTTTGAAAATCTCTTTTATCTTTTTCATTAAGAATATCAAAGCCAATTGTCTCAAGAGGAATCATAATAAAAATTGATTGCGTATTTATTTAAATCTTGTGGGGAAATGTTCGACGCCCGGACCAGGAGTTGAACCTGGATATCCTTTCGGAAACGTGGGTTCGAGCCACGCGGACCACCGTTGTCCAACCCGGGCATGCAATTCTAAGTAAAACTTATTTTATATTTTTAACTAAACAGACAAATTTAATAATACTCAATTATAATCTTTTTTATGCCTAAAAAAAGAGGATTTGGGAAAAGTTCGCAGGAAGAAGATTTACAAACTCCCTTGTCAAGAAAACTAAAAAAAAATAAAGCTGTGAACGTGCTTGGGTTTATATTTTCCTTGTACATGTTTGTTTTTTCCCTGACTTTAATCAAGGTTTCTTCTGTGTCTCTAGGGGAAGGAATTTTTCATTTAACCAAAAACGGAATAAGTGAGATAAATGCTTTTGGGTTTGGCTGGCTCGCAACCCTGATAACTCAGTCATCCGGAGCAGCTGCTGCAACTCTTATTGCTTTCCATCTGGCTGGAATCATCGGTCCGATTTTTTTAATATACATGATAATTGGAACAAGAATCGGGACTTCAATAACTGCTTTATTTGCTTCTTTCTTAATTCACGCAAAGAAAAGGGATTTCAGACACGGATTTGAAATAGGGCTGGCTAATATGGTTTATGCTATTCCAATAGCTATTATAATGTTCTTGCTTGAATTTTTTACCGGATTTTTTAGTAAAATAGGAGGGTATTTTGCTGTTTTTGACTTTCATTTTAAATATGATCTCATAGATATGGTTGTTTTGCCTGTAATTAACCTAATTTCTTCTATGCCTGACAATCTAAAAATTGTTTTAGGTGTGATTTTTCTGATTGGAAGCCTGAAATATCTTCCGAGATTCATGATAAATATTTGGGGGGAGGTGTATCTAAGGACAAAAATAAACAAATTTTTAGATAAAAAATGGAAATCTTTTTTGTTAGGACTTGGGATTACTGCTCTTTTGATGTCTACAAGCATTACAATTACTTTTCTGATTCCTTTGGTTGTTACAAGAATTACCAAACTGAAAAAAGTAATCCCATACCTGATTGGTGCAAATTTAGGAGGAGTTTCAGAGATTGTTTTAGGCGGGCTTGTTTTAGGCGGAAGTGCTCTTCCATCAGTTTTCACATATGTATCTTTTTCAGTAATAGGGCTGTTTTGGATGTTTAACACTGACCTGATGTTCAGAGCAACAAAATTCCTGTCTAAGAGAACACTGCATGTCTCAAGAAAAAGAGCTTTAATGTTTATTATTGCCTTTGTTCTGGCTGCTGTGGTTCTGTCTTTTATCTAAGATCCATCACAATAATCTTTAATAATTAAAATTAGTAGTAAAATAGATATTTCAAAATTTGAAACAAACTTATATAAACTATTTCATCTGGTGTGATACTATGAATATAAACTTTATTGAAAAAGATACGCCTATAAAAGACATTTTAGAAACTTCGCCAAAAGCTGCTGAGATATTAATGGAATATGGGTTAATGTGTATTGGCTGTCCGCATGCAGGAAGGCATAGTCTTAAAGAAATAAAAAATGATTACGGCTTTAGTGACAAAGATGTAGAGGAAATTCTGGTCAAGCTTAATAAAATTGAAAAAAGGAAAATAAAAAATGATAATAAACAATAAAACTGCAAAAAAAATAAGGCAGGATTTTCCTATTTTTAAGAATAATAAAGGTTTAATTTATCTAGATAATGCTGCGACATCCCAGAAGCCCAGACAAGTAATAAAAGCTGTGACAGATTTTTATGAAAAAGATAATGCAAATACCGGAAGAGGGCTTTATACTCTTTCTGAAAAAGCCATAGAAGACTATGACAATGCAAGAAAGACTGTTGCTGAATTTGTTAATGCTTTTCCAAATGAAATTATATTCACAAAAAATACCACTGAATCTCTTAATCTTTTGTCTTATTCACTTTCTTCAATTATCCCTAATGAAAAAGATGAAATCGTCCTGACAGAAATGGAACACCACTCAAATCTGATTCCCTGGCAGCAGCTTGCAAAAAGGAACAAAATGAAGCTGAAGATAATCAGGATTAAAGAAGATTTTACTCTTGATATGGAAGACGCTGAGCAAAAGATTACAAACAAGACAGCAATCCTGTCTTTTACTCATGTTTCAAATGTTACAGGGACAATAAATAATGTTAAGGAGTTGATTAATTTGGGAAAAGAAAAAGGTGCGATTACAATTATTGATGCTGCGCAAGCTACTTCAAGTATAAAAATCGATGTTAAGCATTTGGAGTGTGATTTCTTGGCGTTTTCGTCGCACAAAATATTCGGGCCGACAGGAATAGGTGTTCTTTACGGAAAAGAAGAGTTTCTTGAAAAAATGCCTCCTTTTACTTTTGGGGGAGGGATGATAAAAAAAGTTGAATTGGGAAGTGCAGAATGGGCAGATATTCCTGAAAAATTTGAAGCTGGAACGCAAAACATAGCTGGGGCTGTCGGGCTTGGAGAAGCAATCAGGTATCTAGGAAAAATTGGATTGGAAAACATTGCTGAATGGGAAATGCAGCTGACAAATTACGCTCTTGAAAAATTAAAAGAAGTTCCTCAGATTAAAATTTACAGCCCTGTTGCAAACAAAAATGCAGGAATAATATCTTTTGGTCTTGGAAAAATCCATCCGCATGATGTTTCTGCTTTGCTGAATGAAAAAGGAATTGCAATACGTGCAGGACACTGTTGCGCAATGCCTCTGATGAAAAAGCTTGGACTTCCTCAGGGAGTATCAAGAATAAGTTTTTCAGTATTTAATACATTCGAGGAAATAGATAAGCTGGTTAATGTTTTAAAGGAAATTGAGGCTAAATTAGGATAAAATGGAAACTATAAGACATGATAGTACATACAAAAAGCACATTATTGAATTATGGAAAAATCCAAAAAACTTTGGGACAATTAAAAGTCCGACTCATGAACTCACAGAACATAATTCTATCTGCGGAGATGAAATAACTGTTCAGATTATTGTTAAGGACGGGGAAATAACAGATGCCAAATTCAGCGGAAGCGGGTGCGTTTTAAGTGTAGTTTCTGCGTCTCTTCTAACTGATAAATTAAAAGGGATGGAAATTGAAGACGTGAAAAAATTAGGGCAAGACGACATAAAAAAATTACTTAAGACAAAGATACATCTGTCAAGGATGAAATGCGCTCTTCTTCCTCTTGAAGCAACAAAAAAAGCATTAAAATGAAAAATAAAGGACTATACAACGACAAAATCCTGAAGCTGTGGAAAAATCCAAAAAACTTCGGGAAGCTGAAAAATCCTACACATAAACATTCTGAAGCAAATACTATCTGCGGCGACAATATGTTTATTTATCTGCGGGTTGAAAAAGGAATTGTCAAAGACGCGAGTTTTTTTAGCACAGGATGCCTGATTTGTATTGTTTTCGCCTCAAAACTTACAGAAATGATTAAAGGGATGAAAGTCCAGGATGTCTGCAATTTAAAAAAGGAAGATTTCCTGAAACTTTTAGATGTTGAGATAACTCCTTTAAAAATTCGGTGTGCTTGTCTTCCTCTTGATGCTGTTCAGAATTGCCTGAAGAAAGGGAAAATCTGACATTATTTTTCACCTATTTTTTCAAGAAATTTCTTCCTTTTCTCTTCTGTTTTTTCATAACTTTTCTGTATCTTTTCTTTTTCGTTTTCAAGGCTTTTAATTTCCATGCTGTTTTTTTCAATTCCTGAAAATTTTTCTTTTAAAGGGTCCCGTTTGATTGAGTTTTCCATTTCAGTAATCTTTTCTTTTTCTTTTCTTATCTGGTCTATTTTTTCTGAGATTTCCTGCTTATTTTTGTGGCTTGTTTCGTTAATCAAAGCCAGAATCCTGCTGTATTGGTCTTTTTCAAAATGCTCTGGGAAGTTTTCTTTGTGTAATTTAACGATATGCATCTTTTTTTCGTCAACGTGAAAGGTATTCCCAAGATGTCTGAAATCAATCATATTTTTTAAAGAAAAAATTTCCCTTTCCACTTCTCTCCTTAGAGGTTCAATCTGCCCTTTTTCTTTTAACCATTCAGAATATTCTTTGCTTTTTTTGATTTCCTCAATTTCTTCATTTATTTTCTTATTTTGTTCTTTAATGCTTTTTATTTTTTCATCCAAAAAATATTTTTTCTTTTCCAAATCTGAAATAAACCTGCTAAGATTGCTCACTTTTCCCTGAATTTCCCTGATATCTGAAATGGAATTAAGAATATCAATAATGCCTTTATTTTCCTCAAACACTTTTTTAAGCTGGTCATAGAGCCTTTTGATTGTCCTCCGCACTTCGCCTGCCTCTTTTCCTATAAGGATGGTTGCCTTTTCATAATTTTTATAAGACCTTTTTTCAAACTCAAGGAAAAGCCTTTCAAGGTTGGTGAAAAACCTGCTCAGATTTTTTCCTCCAGTTTCAGGCAAGTCAGAAAATCCTGACAGGTTATGTGCAAACTTACTGACATCTTCCAGATATTTTTTTAGGTTTTCTTTTACAATCAGCTTTATTTTTTCCTCGGATTTTATAGAGTTTACGTTTACTGCTTCAAGATCTTTTATTTTTTCATCCAGTTCCTTAATTGCCCCTGAAATTTTAATCTGAACAGCTTTGATTATTTTTTCTTCTTCACTTTTAATTTTATCTCCTTTGTCTTTAACCCATTTATTAACTTCATTTAAGGGAATTCCATCAGGATTCTCTGGTTTTTCCCTTTCAACTTTTTTTCTAAAAACTTTTTTAAGAAAATCAGTAAATCCCATGCAACAGAAAACATTGTGAGATATTAAAGTCTTTCTTATTTTATGATTCAATTAAGATTTAACCTATACTTTACACAATAAAAATTAATTTAAACACACACTTGTTTATTAAATCATAAGAAAATGTGTATTGAAATTAAGCTAATTGCAAATTCATATAACAGGAAAGTTCTTGATGATTTTCTGAACTCTGGTGTCAGAAAAGGAGACCTAATCCTTTTTATCAATAATGATAGGGAATATCCTTTAAGTCCTTTATTAGCTGAATTTATCGAACCTTCATTAGCGGAATTTAGTGAAATAACTAGTGGAGGACCGGACTATCTAACTTTTAAGGCAGGGAAAGCTGTTTTTATTAACAACCTCTTTGAAATAGGTGGCTTGGTTTTCCCTCAGGGAACAAACGTGGTTAAGAAAAATATGAGATATATCCCTGATAAAGTCTATGTTGGGGATGAAGAAAAAATACACAAGGCCCTGGAATCTGAAAAACTAATAGGGTATAAACATTAAAAATGAAAAACATAAATAACCATAAAAAGCCTATTGAAATAGTCATTTATTCAAAAACCTCGAAAAAGACAGAACATCAGGAGAAGATAAGAAATCTGGAGAAGGTGTTAAAAGAAAGAGGGGCCAGGCAGGATAAATCTAAAAAATCCCCAGGAGTTAGGGTCTATGACACCTCTCTTTGTGGCATAGTTATAGATTATGACAGTATTAAAGAAGATTCGCTTTCACCTCAATATAAGTATAATATAAAAGTTTCTTTAAGAGGAAAATATCTCTTAGGAAATTACTCTGGAAAAAGAGGAAGCTGCTTAAAAGTAAGTAAAAAGATCTTAAAAATCCTTGAAAAATGAAAACAATAATTAAACCTGGCCTAATTGAATACTTTCCAGAGTTTTCTTCTGCAAAAGAAGCTGAAGAAAAGATAGAAGCTCTGGAAGAAGAGCTTAAAAAAATGCTGGTTTCATCTGATGGCAACATTTTACGGG
>Ga0315549_1001525_pt1 | contig 23877 bp, 23 predicted proteins | sample SalMarSW160200MG_FD_203101 | JGI IMG/M metagenome (GOLD analysis project Ga0315549, IMG submission 203101) | Salt marsh sediment microbial communities from the Plum Island Ecosystem LTER, Massachusetts, United States - Salt Marsh Sediment SW1601-200 ... | reverse complement strand
CCATAGACAAAGCGGTACATGGCGTAGTTCTCCAGCACCAGCTTCACATAGGTGCGGGTCTCGGTAATGTCCATGAGCTCGACGAACAGATCCATGTCCGCGGCGGGAAGGCTTTCCCACCAGCGGCTGGCGTTGCCCGGGCCGCCGTTGTAGGCGGCCAGGGCGAGGAAGAGATTGCCGTCGAAGAGATCGAGCTGGCTGCCCAGGTAGTGGGCACCGAACTGGATGCTCACCAGCGGCCGCAGCAGGTCTGAGGCCGAGAAGTCTTCAATGCGTAGCTTCTGGGCGATCTCCGAGCCGGTGAGGGGCATAACCTGGGTGAGGCCGAGAGCGCCAGCGGGCGATCCGGCTGTGGGGTCGAAGAAGCTCTCCTGGCGGATCATGGCCAGCAGGAGGAGGGGTGACAGGCTGTTTTCGGCGGCGGCGGCATCGATGAGTCGCGGGTAGTCCAGCGGGTAGGCCAGCTCCAGAAGGGCCCGCGGGGCCTGCTCCAGGGGGCTGTCAGCGCTTTCCAGCAAGGCGGTAGCGGCGCGGGCTGCAACGTGGGTGAGGCCCAGGTCCTGCAAGGCGCGCGCCAGGCGATAGAGGCTCCAGGGCTGCGAACGGCTCTGGTCGATAAGCCAGAGAAACTCGCTGGTTGCCTTTTGGGCCAGGCCTAGCCGGTGGAGCTCCTGGCCCCGCTGCCAGGCCGGCAGGTCGAGGGACGACGGGCCGGCCGCCAGAGCCTCCGGTCCCCAAAGGGAGGCTAGCCATCTCTCGGCTGCATCCCAATCAGGGGTCGCCGTCGCCTCTATGGTCTCGTTCGGCCCGAGGGGAAGGGCGACGGTGGCCTGGTCCTTAAGCCAGGCTTCAGCTCGTAGGGCATAGAAGCTGTCAGAGGCGGCCTCCAGCGCCTGCTGGAAGTGGGTGGACGCTCCCTCGTTGTCATCGAAGAACACCAGGTCTGTCTGTCCCAGCCAGAGATGGGCCTGAGCGCGGCGCTCGGGGCTGGCGAGAGCGTCGGGCATCTCCTGCCAGGCGGCACTGGCCGCCGTCGGGTCGCCGGCCTGGTAGGGGATCAGGCCGCTGAGGAAGGCTGCCCTGGCCGCCCAGGGGGAGTCAGGGCAGGCCTGCCAGAACTGTCGGTAGGCTGCGGCGGCTTCGAGCCGTCTGTCCAGCTCCTCAAGGAGGAGGGCGCGGGCCCAGGCCGCATCCTCGGCTAGACCCCCGCCAGGGTCGAGCTGGAGGGAGGCCTCGTAATCGGCCAGGGCCTCTTCCGGCTCGTCCTGGCGCTTGCGGATGGCCCCTCGATAGTAGTGGGCCACCGCCGCTTGGGGCGCAGGCGGGTTGCTTGCCAGGAAGGAATCGAAAGCGGCCAGGGCTTCATCGTAGGCCCGCTGGCAGTAGTGGACGATTCCCTGCGTCAGAAGGTCTACTGCCACATCTGCCGCCAGGAGCGAGTCAAGGGCATTCGCCGCCTGGGGCGACCTGGGGTGTTGCTCTACGATGTCCAGCAGGGCTTGCCGCCAGCGCTCGCCGTCACCCAGACGACGGCTGGCGCCGGCGATACGAGACAGGGCCAGGGCCTTGTAGGTGTCGGAGGGGCTCTCCTGGAGGAGCCTGTCGTACCACTGGATGGCCTGTTCGTCGTCGCCCGTCTCTTGATAGGCATCGGCCAGCCTCAGAAATAGGGTGGGCGCCAGCGAGGGCGGGACGTCGAGGGCCAGGGCCTTCTCCAGCTCCTGGGCGGCCTTGTCGTGGCGTCCCTCCTGAACGAGAAGCTGGGCCAGCTCCAGGCGAGCGTAGACGGCTGCCGGCCCCTCGTCATCGGCGTAGGCCTCCAGAGACTGGCGTGCCTCGTCCGCCTCGCCGATGGCGGCGTAGGTCTGTCCTAGCAGGAAGCGGGCGCGCAGGCCCTCTTCCTGCGAGGGTTTGGCGTCAATATAGGCCTCCAGTTCAGTGATGGCATCGTTGTAGCGCTCGATGGTGATGTAGGTTAGGGCCAGATCGTAGCGTGCCTGCTGCTGGGCCTGGCCGTCGGCCTGTTGGACCACTCTCTGATAGGCGGCCACGGCCTCCTCGTACTGGCCGTTCCGCTCGTACTGGCGGGCTGTCGCCAGGTCGGCCGTCGTCTCGCTGGACGCGACAGGGCTAGCGGTGGCCTCCGGTGGGGGCGCGGTTTCGCCGCTGCAGGCCGCAAGGAGAGCCAGCCCCACCATAACCAGCATGGCCACCCCAGCCCGAGAGGGTATTCTTGCCATCCTATGTAGTATAGGGTTCATCCGCTGGCCCGTCTTCGTCGTTGACAGTGCTCGAAGCGAAATGTTACGCTACCTGAGACTGCTCAGGCAAGGCGGCGAAGGCGGTTATGAATGTGATTCGGTGTACGGTGGTGGATGGCCAGGGCGCCATCAGCTTCATAGTCCATGCTGATGCCTTATCGGCCCTGACTGCTGCTTGCTCGGCTAACCCTTGTAGCCTGGAGACACTGCTGGAGGAAGCTGAGCCTTACTATCGTAACCTTAGAGAGCAGGTGCTGAACGGCCTGGCCATCTTTGGAGAGCATAATGCCAAAGGTAACTATCAGGCCATCCACCGGGCACTGGAGTTGTGTGCTCCCCATGAGCAGCCTGTGTTCCGAGTCGTCGACGACTTCACCCGCGAAGCCAGCTTGCGGCCGGTGAAGGCGGGCGCTGTCATCTTCAACCTGCGGGCCAAGCGCATCATCCAAATTGTCAACACTTATCAGGAGATACGGCGCATGGGTCGCGCTCGCGTGTTCGATGGCAGCGGCCCCACGGATTCCGTCTACAGCTACCGTCTGCCGAAGGATTGGGCCCTGGTGCCCTGATCGGCGCCGTCTGGCCTTACGGAAACCTTTTCTGCTTGGGCGCGTTTTAGATTAGCGAAGTGGTTATGCAACTGCAGAGCGCATCTTCACATCCCTGGCAGGGACGTCCGCTGTGGGCGGAGATCGACCTGGACGCTCTGGCTGATAACGTTCGTCTTCTCAAGAGCCAGGCCAACGGAGCTGCCCTTATGGCCGTGGTCAAGGCCGACGCCTACGGCCACGGTGCCGTGGCGGTGGCACGAGCAGCCTTGGCCGCTGGTGCCGATCGCCTGGGCGTCATCTGCGTTGACGAAGGGGAGCAGCTTCGCCGCGCTGGCATCACTGCGCCCATCCTGGTGATGGGCCACACGGCGGCGGGGGAGGCTCAGCGTCTGGCTGACCTTTCCCTCACCCCCTCGGTTGTCTCTGACCAGGCAGCTCTTGCCCTCGCCCGCGTGGCCAGCGAGCGAGGGATCGAGATGCCCGTCCACCTGAAGGTGGACACCGGCCTCAACCGCTACGGCGTTCCCCGCAGCGAGGCCGCTGACCTGGGCCGCTGGCTGCACGACTTGGCTGGTATTCAGGTGGAGGGCTTGTTCACCCACTTCGCCTCGGCCGACGAGGGGGACAAGAGCTACACGATGGAGCAGCACAGGCTCTTTCTATCGGTGGCCGAGCAACTGAACTGGGTGCCTATTCGTCACGTGTCCAACACGGCCACCCTTCTGGACATGCCGGACATGAGTCTGGAGATGGTGCGGCCGGGCCTGGGTATCTACGGCTGCTATCCCTCGACCCACGTGAAACGAAGCCTGCCCCTCAGGCCTGTGCTGTCCCTTAAGGGCCGTGTGGCCCGTCTGACCTCCCTTGCGCCGGGCGAGACCGTGAGCTACGGTCGTACGTGGAAGGCATCTCGTCCCAGCCTCATCGGTCTGGTGATGTGCGGCTACGCTGACGGCCTGCCCCGCGCCCTCTCCAATCGCGGTAGTGTGCTCGTCCGCGGGCGGCGGGCGCCGATCGTGGGGCGGGTATGCATGGACATGTGCATGGTGGACCTCAGCGACATCCCCGATGTGGCCTTGGACGACGAAGTGGTGATCATCGGCCGCCAGGGGGAGCAGGAGATATCGGCTGGCGAGGTGGCCGAGCTGTGCGGCACTGTTAGCTACGAGATACTGTGCGGCATCTCCGCCCGCGTGCCCCGCCTCTATCTGCGACAGGGTCGCATCGTCTCCAAGCAGACGCTGGTGATGGAGCTTCAGGAGGAAGTGGAGGCGGATGTCCCCGAGGTGGTGCTGGCTGAGGAGCCTTCGCGCGGCGGTGCTTGAGCACATTGACAGAGGGTTTGAGCTAATCTAACTTCTTCTTGTGAGTTGGCGTTCCGGTTCTGAGGAAGAAAACCATCCCGCTGAGGGAATGGAGGCGGCGAAGGGCAGGGCACAGCGGAACCCCCTGCTCATCTTTGGTGTCGCCATCTTTGCTGCTGCCGCCTTCTACCTGGTGCTCATCGTGGCCACCCAGGCCGACGATATCTTGCTGCCCGGCAATGAACTTAACCTGCCCGGTCTCAATAGGCTGCCTGGCATAGATAGCGGCAACCCCGACGCCGCCAGCATCGAGGAGCGGATCAACATCCTGGTGATGGGCCTCGACCGCCGCACAGACGAGCCGAAGGACGCTCCCACTCGCACCGACACCATGTTCGTGGTCAGTATCGATCCCTATAGCAAGACAGCCGGCGTCTTCAGCATCCCTCGCGACCTGTGGGTGGAGATCCCCGACCGGCAGGATGGCTACTTCAAGGACCGCATCAACGTGGCCTACGAATATGGGCCCATCAGGAATTATCCTGGCGGCGGCCCGGGCTTGGCCGTGGCGACGGTAGAGCACAACTTCGACATCGAGATCGATCACTACGTGGTGTTGGACTTTGTGGGCTTTATGGACCTGGTCGATGCCGTTGGCGGCATCGATGTGGAGGTGGAGGATTACATCTTAGACCCTTCCTACTGCCTTACGGCCAGCTGCGAGGACCGCGAGATCATCGTGTTCGAGCCGGGGCTGGAGCACATGGACGGCGAGCGGGCTCTAGCCTACGCGCGCGTTCGCTACGGCTCCGGCGATCTCCAGCGCATCGAACGGCAGCAGGCGGTGATAAGGGCGGCGGTGGACGTGGCCCTGGACGCTAAACTGCTCATGCCCAACAGGGCCGTCTCTATCTACAACAAGTTCCGCGATGCTGTGAACACGGATGTCAGCGTTTTCAAGGTACCGGGGCTGGCCCTCCTGGCCAAAGACATCCCGCCGGAGAACATTACCACCATCTCTCTCGCCTCGGCGGTGCAGGACGCAGTAATCGGCGGTGCCCAGGTGCTGGTCGCCGATTGGGATGAGGTGGAAGCGCTGAAGCACCAGATCTTCTTCGATGGCCGGTTGCGCTCTGAGGGGGCCTTTGTGGAAATACAAAACGGCACCAGCGCACCCGGCTTGGCCACCAGTGTTGTGAATTACCTAGCCGGCCGCGGGCTGCCGCAAACAGATGTCACTATCAGCGATGCCAGCGACGGTCTATATCACCAGGAGACGCTAATCTACGACCTGGCGGGAAAGGAATACACCGCCAGAAAGCTGGCCGAATGGCTGGGCCTGCCCAACAACCGCATACAGGAAGTGGAGACAGGAGTGGATTCGCCTGTCTCCACTTCCTCGGCTGATATCGTTGTTGTCCTGGGCGCCGACACCCAAGTTCCCGAGAGCTAATCCCTCGGCCTGTCGACTGACGCTGGTAGGTGGTTCGTGATCTACTGCTCGAACCAACTCCCCATCTGCATCAGGGTGCCCATGTCGCCGGTGAAAGTGAACTGGCCGCTCATGAAGGCGGTGGTTGCGTCCAGCTCGCGGCGCATGATCTTCAGCCAGACATCGGAGGGGGTGTTGATGGTGACTGTGGGGCTGGCGTGCTCCCCTTCGCTGGCAGTGCAATTGCCTTCCTTGACTTCGAGGTAGTAGTCGCCGGGCTCGGCCCCCGTCACCTTAAACTGGATGACAGCGCTAACGCCCGCCGCCTTGTCGGCCTTAAAGGTCGTAGGCATTCCCAGGAGCCCTTCCTTGCAGGTCTCGGGAAGCTGCTGAGTCATACTGCACCTCCTTCTTGGTGACTGCTAATTTCGCGACGCAGCGTCGTTTAGAATACCACCAAAGACTTTATTCCGTCCATACCCAGGCGCAAAGAATATGCCTTGAGATCATCATGAATTTTTGGGGCGATGGGTGGTTCTTTCTTCCGTCTTGAAGTCGTTCTAAACAGGCTGCGGACGCCCAGGCCCAGCCTATTTCGCTTTCTTCCTGCCGGGGCGCCCCTTCTTGGCCACTTTTTCAGCCGTGGCTTCCTTCTTCTTGCTGCGACGCTTTCGAACCGGTGCCGCCTCCTCCTCCTCAGCGACGGCGGCCGCCGCCAGCACGGTGCTGTATTTCTTCGTAAGGCGGGACTTGCGACGAGCGGCGCTCCTATGGTGGAGTGCTCCCTTTTGGGCCGCTCGATCTAGGGCGCTGACGGCTGTCTGCACCGCCTCCGCCGGGGCCTGCGGGTCAGCGCTGGCCATGGCTAGCTCGGCATGGCGAACGAGGGTCTTGGCGCTGCTACGGCGTGCTCGGTTGCGCAAGCGCTGCTGCTCCGACCTTCGCCAGGCCTTGGCCGCCGAACTACTACCCAAAGGAATGATTCCTCCTTCGAAGCAAACTGGAGCTATCATAAGCGAGCCGGGTTGTTTTGTCTAGTGGAGCTTGCCAGAGGAACTGTTGCTATAATGAATGGCCTGTGAGGCAAGGATCCAATGACGGGTAGGAGCAGCGGCGAAGCGATCTTCTCGCGACCCTGGGGTGGGGTAGCGGGGGCGGCCATTATCGTGGCGCTGGGCTTCTTGGGCAGCCGGCTCCTCGGTGTAGTCCGCACTATGGCCATCGCTGACGCCTTTGGCACCACCCCCGACCTTGACGCCTACTGGGTGGCCTTCCGCCTGCCCGATCTTATCTTTCAGGTGCTGGCGGGCGCCGCCATGGGCAGCGCCTTCATCCCCACCTTCGCCCGCTATATCGCCCAGAAGGATGAGGAGGAGGCCTGGCGCCTGGCCAGCTCGGTCCTGAACCTGGTGGCTGCTATGACCGGCGTCTTGGCCGTAGCGGCGGTGCTCCTGGCCCCCTGGCTCGTGCCCCTAATGGCGCCGGGCCTGGAGGAAGGGCTGCAGGACCAGGCGGTGGAACTGACCCGCATCATGCTGGTTTCGCCCGTCCTGTTCGCCATCAGCGGTATGCTCACGGGCATCCTCAACGCTCGCCAGCACTTCCTCCTGGTGGCCCTGGCACCCATGTTCTACAACCTGTCCATCATCTTCGGCGCCGTCTTCCTGTCCGAGCCTTGGGGGGTGCAGGGACTGGCTGCTGGCGTGGTGCTTGGCTCCGGTCTCCACCTGCTGGTGCAGGTGCCGGGGCTTTTCGGCGTGGGCATGAGGTATCACCTGGAGGCTCGCTGGCGCCATCCAGGGGTGCGGGAGGTAGGCCGCCTGATGCTGCCGCGGATGGCAGGCCTGGCGGCCGCCCAGGCCAACTTTGTGGTGGCAATCTTCTTCGCCTCGCGCTTGGAGGAGGGGAGCATCTCCGCCCTCAGCTATGCCTGGATGCTGGCCATAATGCCTCTCGCCTTGTTCGGCGTGGCTATCGCCACCGCCGTCTTTCCCACCATGGCCCAGCAGGTAGCCACCGATAGCCTGGATAGAATGCAGAGCACGCTCTACGCCAGCCTCCGCTACATTCTCTTCCTTATCATACCGGCCAGCGTCGGTCTTATTCTCCTGCGGGAGCCCCTGGTATCTCTCCTGCTGGAGCGAGGCGAGTTCACGGCCAGGTCGGCGAGCATCACTTCCTCCGCCCTCCTCTTCTATTCGTTTGGGTTATTCGCTCACAGCGGCGTCGAAATCCTCAGCCGCGGCTTCTATGCCCTGCGCGATACCCGTACGCCGGTGGCCCTGGCCATACTTTCGATGGTACTGAACCTGCTGTTCAGCATAGCCTTGGTGGGCCCAATGGAGCACGACGGCCTGGCCCTGGCGATGTCCCTGGCCACTATAATCGAGGCCTCCCTTCTCTTCATCGTCCTCCAGCGGCGGCTTGCTGGCCTCGATGCCAGCAAGCTGGCGAGCTTCCTCCTGCGCACCGTTGCCGCTACCGCCCTCATGGCGGCCGTGGTGGCGGTGTTCATAGCGGTGGAGGAGGCCGCTGACCCTCTGGGCGCCCGCACCGTCTGGGAAGCCCTGGTGAAGGTGGCAGGGGGTGGCGCCCTGGGCGGCGGCACGTTCTTCTTGGCCGCTCTCCTTCTGCGTTGCGAGGAGGCCCGCGCTTTCTGGCGCCGCCTGGGCCTCGTTCGTTAACGAGAAGCTTGCGGTTGCTTTTCCGTCCCGTCTGACCTATAATCTGTCTAGGAATGGCTTACAGCGATAAGGTTCTCATATGCCGCGATTGCGGCATCAGTTTCACCTTTACAGCGGGTGAGCAGGCCTTCTATGCCAGCAGGGGCCTGTTGAATCAGCCTACCCGCTGCCCCTCATGCCGTTCGGCGCGCAAGTCGGGCCGAGCGCTGGAGGAGGGTGGCTACGTGCACTACGGGGCTGCTGCCAGCTTCGGCGGTCGTACGCCGCGCCAGATGCACCCGGCTGTCTGTGCTGAGTGTGGCCAGATGACGGAGGTGCCCTTCCTGCCCAGGGGAGACAAGCCTGTCTATTGCAGCGAGTGCTATAGCAAGATCCGCGACCGTTCATAGGGGATAGCGGCAGCCTAATCCCAGGGGCTGGTATCTGGCCAGTCCCTGTCTCTCTCGGTGGAACACTGATGAGCAACAGAATAGCTATCCTTCAGCTTTCCCGCCTCCTGGGCAAGGAGGAATTCTACCGTTCGCTCTCTCTGGAGGAGGGTTCAGAGCCGGATGAGCTGAGCGGCGAGCAGATCGCGCGACTGCGGCTGCTGGTGGACGAGCGGTTGGAGGAACTGGTGCGGGGGTTGGCTGCCGAGGTGGTGGCCTCCGACGATGTCACTGACGTTGTGTCGGGCGTGGCCTATCTGGAGGACCGTCTGTCCTTCTTCAGCGAGCTGCTGACAGAGGGCCAGAAGGAGAAGGTCCGCGACGGCTTCGCCAGCTTTGCCTCTCGCTGGCGATGAAATGAGACGCGTGCGCGGTTGACACAGGCGGGGGCCGCAGCTAGACTGAGGGCGAATCGGACAAAGGCGACGACGGAGACGAGTAGGGCGACCCATCTGCCTGCCCCGATAGCATCGGGGTGCAGCGAGTCCCGTAGGGTGCAAGGGGACGCAGCCCTGGCCGCTCGAAAATCCCTCCCGAGCCGCCGACCGAACGCCCCGGCTGGTCGGGGCCAGTAGGCTCGGCCGGAGCGCCCACCGTTACCAGGGGCAGGGGCATAACCAGCCGCCACGAACGGGAGCTGGCGTGTCTCGAAAGAGTGCCTCGACTTCGTCGGGGAACGAGGGTGGTACCGCGGGTATGATGACAACGGCCCGTCCCTTAGGGGGCGGGCCTTCGACATATTGGGCAGGTGGTGCAGATGTTCCGGCCCGTCAGTAGCAAGGTGAACTTCCCTCAGTTGGAGGAGGGCATCCTCCGTCTGTGGAAGGAGCGGGACATCTTCCACAAGAGCATCGACCAGCGCCCGGAAGACCGCCCGTTCATCTTCTACGAGGGCCCTCCCTATGCCAATGCCAGCCCCGGCATCCACCACGTGCTGGCTCGCGTGTTCAAGGACGTGATGGTGCGCTACAAGACCATGCGGGGCTATCGCGTGCCCCGCAAGGCGGGCTGGGACACCCACGGCCTGCCGGCTGAGCTGGAGGTGGAGCGAGAGCTGGGCTTCAAGACCAAGGCTGACATCGAGAGCTTTGGCATCGAGGAGTTCAACCGCCGCTGCCGCGAGAACGTCTTCACCTATCTGAAGGAGTGGGAGGCCCTCACCGAGCGTATCGCTTTCTGGCTGGACCTCAGCGATGCCTACATCACCTGCACCAACGACTACATGGAGTCCTGCTGGTGGGCCGTCAAGCAGCTATGGGATCGTGGCCTGGTCTACCAGGACTATCGGGTGACGCCCCACTGCCCTCGCTGCGGCACGTCGCTGTCTGACCACGAGGTCGCTCAGGGCTACCAGGAGAACACGCCCGACCCCTCGGTGTGGATCAAGTTCCGCTTGACCCCGGAGAGTGAACAGAAGCTGGGCCAGAAGGTGCCCGGCGAGGCGCCTGCTTACTTCCTGGCCTGGACCACCACCCCCTGGACGCTTCCCGGCAACACTGCCCTGGCGGTGGACCCCGATGCCGACTACGCGGTAGTGGAGGTGGCTGGCCGGGAGGGCCCCGAGCGGCTGATCCTGGCAGAGGGCCTGGTCGCGCTGTCACTGGGGGATGGCTACAAGGTGGTGGAGCGCCTGGAGGGGCGGGAGCTGGCCGGTCTGCACTACCAGCCGCTGTACGACCCGCGAGAGTGGGGCGTGGAGGCCCTTGGCTTCAATCAGGAGGGCCGCCTGGTGCCTCTGGGCCGAGAGGAGACGGTGGAGAAGGCCTATGCCGTCATCACCGCCGATTTCGTATCGCTTACCGAAGGTACCGGCATCGTCCACATGGCTCCCGCCTTCGGTGGGGAGGACTTCGAGGCCGGCAAGGTAGAGGGATTGCTCTTCGTTCAGCCGGTCGACCTGCGCGGCCAGATGACAGCGCCGGGCACTTCCTTCGCTGGCCTCTTCGTCAAGGACGCCGATGAGCCCGTCCTGAACGACCTGGACGAGCGGGGCCTCCTCCTGCGCCGCGAGACCATCTATCACACCTATCCCTTCTGCTGGCGCTGCGACATGCCCCTCCTTTACTACGCCAAGCCTAGCTGGTACATCCGCACCACCGCTGTTAAGGAGCGCCTGGTGGCCCTCAACCGTCAGATCAACTGGTATCCAGGCCACATCAAAGAGGGGCGGTTCGGCAACTGGCTGGAGAACAACATCGACTGGGCGGCCTCGCGGGAGCGCTTCTGGGGCATCCCCCTGCCCATCTGGCGCTGCCAGGCCTGCGGTCAGCACGACTGCGTCGGGTCCCTGGCCGAGCTGCGGGAGCGGGCCGAGGACAAGGCGAAGGCTGAGGCCCTGGACGACCTCCATCGGCCCTACGTAGACGAGATCACCCTGGCCTGCCGCCAGTGCGGCGGCAGTATGCGGCGGGTGGTGGAGGTTCTGGACGTCTGGTTCGACTCCGGCGCGATGCCCTACGCCCAGTGGCACTACCCCTTCGAGAACGACGGCACCTTCGCTCAGAGCTTCCCGGCGGACTTCATCTGCGAGGCGGTGGACCAGACCCGCGGCTGGTTCTATACCCTCCACGCCCTGTCCACTCTGCTGTTCGATAGCGTCTGCTTCCGCAATGTCATCTGCCTGGAGCTCATCTTGGACGCCAAGGGCGAGAAGATGAGCAAGTCCAAGGGGAACGTGGTGGAGCCCTGGGCGGTGCTCAATGCCCACGGCGCCGATGCCCTTCGCTGGTATCTGTTCACTGCCACGCCGCCGGGGACAGCCCGGCGCTTCTCCACAGAGCTGGTGGGCGAGGGCCTGCGCAAGTTCCTCCTCACTCTCTGGAACATCTACTCCTTCTTCCTGACCTACGCCCTCATCGACCGCTTCGACCCTCGCGGCCAGGCCCAGGGCGAGAGGACCGTAGGGGTCGTTCGCGAACGACCCCTACTGGATCGTTGGGTGCTGTCGGAGCTGAACGTGCTGGTGGACAAGGCCACGCGCCACATGGACGACTACAACCCCACCGACGCCGGGCGGGCCATCCAGGCCTTCGTGGACGACCTGTCCAACTGGTACGTGCGGCGCAGTCGTCGGCGCTTCTGGAAGAGCGAGAACGACGCCGACAAGCTGGCCGCCCACCAGACGCTGTACACCTGCCTGGTGACGCTGGCCAAGCTGCTGGCTCCCTTCGCGCCCTTCCTGGCCGAGGAGATGTACCAGAACCTGGTGTGCGGTTCGTTTCCCGAGGAGCCGGAGAGCGTCCACCTGGCCCTCTGGCCCCAGGCCGACACCTCGCTGGTGGACGAGCAGCTCATGGCCGACACCCGCCTGGTAATGCGCATCGCCAGCCTGGGCCGCAATGCCCGCAGCAAGGCGGGGATCAAAGTCCGTCAGCCCCTCCAGAGGGTGCTGGTCAAGCCGCGCTACCCTGCGGAAAGGGAAGGGCTGGAGCGCCTGTCGCCGCAGATTCTCGACGAGCTGAACGTCAAGGAGCTGACCGTGGTGGGTGACGAAGCGGAGCTACAGGGCGAAGGCCTTGCTCTCGCCGCGGAGGGCGGCTACGCGGTCGCTCTGGACACCACCATCACCCCTGCTCTGGTCGACGAGGGGCTGGCCCGCGATCTGGTGCACCGCCTCCAGATGATGCGCAAGAACGCCGGCTTCGACATCGCCGACTACATAGTCACCTACTATCAGGGAAGCGAGGAGCTCTGCCGCATCATGGAGAAGCACAGTGGCTACATCCGCCAGGAGACGCTGTCGCGGGAGCTGATCGAGGGGTCGCCGCCGGCCGGCGCCTACGTGGAGGAGCAGAAGGTGGGCGGGTACACAGTAACCCTGGCGGTGCAACGCTCCGGCTAGGACACGGCGCGGGGCACCCGATGGGAGGTGGGAGAATGGCCTGGAGGATCGCGTCGACTATCAGGTGTGGGGTGATTCTCGATATGGGCCGGGTGCAAGTCCCGGCTGCCCCGTCGGAGCGGCACAGGTACATCCAGGCCGTCCGGTTGGAGCGGCCACGCCTGGTCAAGGGATGGCGAACCAGCCCAGCCGCGGAATATGACGTGGACCTGCCTTTAGGCGTCGCGGATGGCCAAGAGGCGCGCAAGGTGGGGCTTTCATGCCTGGGCGAGGTCGTTGCGGCTCTCTCGTTCCTCGGCAGCGCCCCGGTCGAAGTAGTAAAGGTGGAAATAACCGACTCGCCAGCGGGTGAGCCTGAAGCATGCCACGAATACACCACCATCTTCTTGCCCGAATTCTTCAAGGCTGACATCCCGCCCACCAGGGTTCCCGCGGCGCACGCTGGCTTTCTGCTGAAGCGCAAGCCAGAGAGGGTTGTCCGTGCGCTGAGATGGGTCCAGAAGAGCCACTTCGCCAACAACCCGGTGGATGAGTTCACTTTCCTCATGATCGCGTTCGAGGCCGTGTCTGACCTCCTTAAGGAGCCTGGCGTGCAGCATTGGCACTGCCGAAACTGTGACCGCGAGGTGGTCACGTGCCCGCTGTGCGGGGCCAGCACCGAATCGAAGAAAAGCGGCGAGACCGCGATGAGAGAGTTCGTCGCCAGCCTTGGGTGGCCTCCGAGGGAATGGAAGACTGCGTGGGAGCGGCGCTGCAAGATTCTGCATGGAGAGGCGGATATGTCCATTGAGGAGGAGCACGCCATCGGGGAGCGGCTTCCGAAGTTGGAGGCAGCGGTCATCGCCGCGGTGAAGGGACTTACGGGACTGGCAGATCGTCACTCACCGACACGTGTCCGCCATCGTTTTCCCTTCTCCGATCCGCAGCTCGAAGTCAAGTGGCACGTCTAGCGCGAACCTGCCCAAAATTCGTTTCGCAGCCAACGTGGGCGAGGCTTGACGTTACCTATTAGTCGCTTTATAGTCGCTCGTGTGTCCTGAGCCTCTGATAACCCCTCTGGGCGAGATGCTGCAGCGAGCGCGTCAGGCCCGGGGGCTGACATTAGAAGAAGTGGAGCGAGATACTCGTATCTCGCGCCGCTATCTGCAAGCCCTGGAGAACGAGGACTTCGGCCTTCTGCCGGCGCCTGTTTACGCGCGCGGTTTTCTGCGCACTTACGCCCGCTACCTGGGCCTTGAACCTGCTACTCTCCTCCCCCTCTTCCCCGTGGGCTACGTGGAGGAGCCGGTCCTCCAGCCCTGGCCCAAGGTGGCGACGCCTCGGACCTGGCCCAGCAGCGGCCTGCTAGCGGGTGGCGTCGTCGGTGTGCTCATCCTCATCGTGGTTCTGCTCTACAGCCTGGGGGGACAGGGCGAGAACAGTCATTCCTTCTTCGGCCTCCAAACCGCTACTCCCGAAACGGCGGCGGTGCTGCCAGCGACGGAGCCGCCTGTGATAGAACCAACCGTGACTGCGACGGTCGCTATCCCTGTGGAGGTGCCGCCCGGGACTATGCCCGACCTGCGAGCGCAGCCCCTGGCTGACGCCGCAGCTACCTTGCGCGAATTGGGCCTGGGCTATCTGGTCATCCAGGTGAGCAGCAGTGAGATGCCCGAGGGCCACATCGTCCGCCAGAGCCTCGAGCCCGGCAGCGACATCGACCCCAATCAGGTGGTGACCCTGGAGGTAAGCCGGGGCCCCTAAGCCCATGGCCCAAGCCGATAGCGCTCCTGGTGCCAGCAGCCATTCGCTCCGCACGATCGTCAAAGTCCTTTCGATAGTGCTGGCTGCCCTGAGTGCCCTCGTGGCCGCAGCTGGCTACCTGTGGGTGAAGCCGTTTCGTCTCCTGCTGAAGGAGCCCATCCCCCCGGACGTCTCCGCCGAGAACGTCTACTTCCCCAGCCGCGACGGCACCCGTCTGCACGGCCTGTACATGGCCGGCCGGTCGGGATGTCCTGTCCTTCTACTCTGCCATGGCTATTTCAAGAGCGTGGCCGAGCCCTTTGAGCTCGCCTGCGAACTCAGCCGCCTCGGCTATCAGGTGCTCCTCATCGACTTCCGGGCCTGCGGTCTCAGCGGCGGTCGCTTCACCACCCTGGGCTATCGGGAGGTCCTCGACCTGCTGGGGGCGGTAGACTACCTGCGCGCTCGCCTGGGCGACCTGCCCATCGGCGTGCTGGGCATCTCTATGGGGGCGGTGGCGGCCATCATGGCAGCACCCGAGTGCCCCCATATCAAGGCCATGGTGGTCGATTCGGCCTATGCCGACCTGGATAGCGCCATCCGAAAGAAGCTGGCCGATTTTCTGCGCCTGCCCTTCCTGGTGCTCCTGGGATGGGTGAGCATCAGGTTGGGGGAATGCATCTCGCGGGGGAACGTAGCGGCGGTGAGGGCGGTGGACTACGTTGGCCGCCTTGCGCCCCGGCCGCTGCTGATCATCTACGGCGAGCTGGACGACTACCTGCCATCCGACCATCCCCAGCGGCTTTTCGACGCAGCCAACGAGCCCAAGGAGTTGTGGCTGGCGCCTGGCAGCGGCCACGCCATGGCCCGTCTTGACCACCCTCAGGAATACGTCCAGCGGGTGCAGGCCTTCTTCGGGCGCTACCTGTCGTCGGCCTAGGCAGGGGCCTCAGTCGCCCAGGGCCTGGATGATCTCGATCTCGTAGTCGACGAGCTCGGCGTCCAGGCGCTCTCTCTGGATGAAGCCCACCACCTTGGTGAGAACCTGGTGGGCGTGCTGGCCGCTGGTGCTGACGCAGCCGATGCCCAGGGAGGCCATCTGCCAGCGGTCGTGTTCGTCGATCTCGGCCACCGAGACGTTGAAGCGGTTGTGGATGCGTGTGATGAGGGACTTTATGACCTGCCGTTTGTCTTTTAGGGAATGGTTCTCTGGCAGGTGCAACTGGACGCGGCAGAGCCCTATATTCATGCTAGTCTTCTGATTCGGCTTCTGCTTCTTTCAGGGGAGGCAGGTCGTCCGGCTTTTCCAGGCCGAAGTACTCCAGGAAGCGGAAGGTGGTGCCGAAAAGGTAGGGACGCCCCTGCGCGTGGGCCCGGCCCACCTCGGTGATGAGCCCTCGTGCCTTGAGGGAGGCGATGACTTGATCGCAGTTGACGCCGCGGATGGTCTCAATGGTCATTCGGGTTATGGGCTGCTTGTAGGCGATGATGGCCAGGGTCTCCAGGGCGGCCTGGGACAGGCTACGGTCCTCATCCAGGCCCAGGAATCGCTCCACGTAGGGGGCTACCTCGGGGGCCGTGACCATCTGCACGGCGCTGCCCGTTTGCTGGAGGCGGACGCCCCGCTGACGGCATTCTTCGTGGAGAGCGTCTACCGCTTCGGCCACCATCTTGAGGTCGACCCCCAGGGAGCGGGCCAGCATGCTCATGTCCAGGGGCTCCTCCGCCACAAAGAGGATGCTCTCGACGATGGCCTTCAACTCTGCGGCCGATGGCGACGGCAGGTCGTTCATGATAGGGGTGGTCTGGGCGCTTCTTGCTCGCCCTTCGAGGCAGGCGCAGGCTTCTCCTCGGGCGCGCTAAACCTTATCTGAACGGTGGGCAGGCCCACCAGCGCCACGCCTATCTTCTGCTCGATGGTCTCCTGGGTCACGCGACAGGCCTCTTCAGTGGCCTCGGGCACGTTGGCATCAGGGCCGAGGATCAGGTTCAAGGCCACTGCCAGCCCTCTATCGCGGGCGGTCACTGAGGCCTTGGACTCCTTGATCTGAGGCAGGGCCGTCACTTCCTGCTCGATGCGCTGGTTGATGTCCTCGGTCGAGAGGACGGCGGTGGCGCCCGTTACCCCCTCCAGGCGGATGTCGGCGCTCGGCCCCGTCGGCGCCAGTTCGGCCACGATGACGATGAGGCAGAGGACGATCAGGGATGAGGCGCCCAGGGTGAGGATCAGCTTGGAGGCGTTGTCGGTGTGGTCGTTCAGGTAGCGGACGAGGTCGCCCAGGCGGTCGATGGTCTCGGTGTCGGCAGCCCAGGTCACCAGGATGACCAAGGCCATGAGGGTGATCCAGATGGCCGCCAGAACCACGATGATGCCCCGGTTAAAGGCATCCACGCTGCTTACCCCTCGATCCGCCCTGCCTGGCGGCAGCCAGGCTCGCCAGGGCCTGCCTCGACTGGCAGCGGGTCAGCCGCTGGCTGAAGCTCTCCCCACAGCCCATCACCCAGCGGCTCGCCCAGGCGAGCGGGCAGAAGCCGATTGGTCAGATCAAAGCCAGGGCGACAACCGGATGCCGAGCCGTTTTCGGCGCAAGTGTAGACGCGCAGGTAGTTGTCGGTCAACCCCCGCCAGAGCGTGGCCTGGCCATCCTGCCGCGTCTTGGCGTCCTCCCACAGGACTTCCATCGTTCGCCCCCGGAAGCGGGCGCGGAAGGCATCAGCGGAGGTGCGGGCCAAGTGCAGCATCCGCTCCAGGCGCTGGCGCTTGACGGCGTGGGGTACCTGCTCCTTGGCGAGGGCAGCCACTGTGCCCGGCCGTCGCGAGTAGGGGAACACGTGGATGGCGGCGAAGGCCAGCTCCTGGCAGAGGTCGTGGGTGCGCTGGAAGTCTTCGTCCATCTCGCCGGGGAAGCCGACGATGACGTCGGTGGTGATGGCCACATCGGGCAGCCACCGCCGGATGAGGCCGACGGCCCGGCGGAACTGGTCGACGGTGTAGCGACGGCGCATAGCGGCCAGGATGCGGTCGCTGCCGCTCTGCAGGGGGAGGTGGAAGTGGCGACAGAGGCGGCGGTTCTGCCATAGGTGCAGAAGGTCCTCGCTGATGTCCTGGGCCTGGAGGGAGGAGAGGCGCAGGCGGGGGACGGTGGTTTCGGCCAGAAGGGCAGCCAACAGGTCCCTTGGGTCCTGCGCCAGGCCGAGGTCGCGGCCGTAGTTGCCCACCTGGGTGCCCGTCAGGACTACCTCTTTCACTCCCTCTGCCTGGCGGGCCAGCACCTGGGCAACCACCTCCCTTATCGGCACGCTCGTCTCGCGCCCGCGGGTGCGGGGGACGATGCAGAAGGCGCAGACCTCGTTGCATCCCTCCTGGATCTTGATGGAAGCGCGGGTGCGGAGGCCGTCGCCGGGCTGGATGGCCGTAAGGCCGGCACCGAGGCGGCCTTGCTCCTGCCAGCGGCGGAGAAGGCGCTGAGCGATGGTTGGCTTTTCAGCGTTGGCGACCAGCCAGTCGGCCCCCAGACGCTGGCCCAGGTCATGGCCGCCGTCTTGTTCATAGCAGCCGGTGAGAACGATGGTGGCCTCGGGGGCCAGGCGGCGGGCCAGGCGTACCAGGTGGCGCGACTTGCGGTCCGCCACGTGGGTGACGGAGCAGGCATTGATGATGACGGCGTCAGCGGGGGCCGCCCGATCGATCACCTGGCAGCCGTGGGCCAGAAGCTCGCGGGCCAGGGCCTGGGAGTCGGCCTGGTTCAGCTTGCAGCCCAGCGTGAGGATGGCGACGACCGGGGAAGGGCGTTCGGACATGACAGATGCTCGTGGCTTCCATCATATCCCCTCGGCGGCCGCCTTTCAAACGGGCCGGTGTTTCAGTCTAGCTGAGAGATGGAGGGTCAGACGGCCTCTGGCCACTCATCCTGAGCCTGTCGAAGGGTGAGCGGGGGCTCATGGTTCGACAAGCTCACCATGAGCGGCCCAAAAGGGAGGCCGCAATGTACCGACCGCAGCCATCAGGACTGACGTCTGGAGAGTCGCGACGCATGATTTCACACACGTCCTGAAACACCACATCGCCATTTAAGTTGGGCGCTGGCGAGAGGGAATGAGGGATGCCCCTACGAATGTGGTCGCCAGTCGCGCCAGGGGCCCCAGAACGCCCAGAGGCCGGTCACGCTGACGACCAGCAGGGTCTGGATGACGACGGTCAGTGGGTCCATCCCTTCCTCTCTTCACTAGCAGCGGGTGAACCCGCAGAGGGGGCAGCAGATACAGCCTTCGCCGTGCACCAGAGGGCCGCCGCAGTCGGGGCAGCGGGGGCTCTTGAGGGGACTGATTCTACGCATCGCTCTTTCTCCCCAGAACATCCGTTCTCTGATGGGGAAAGAATAGCAGAACGTCTGTTCTTTGTCAAGGGGGTGGGCGAGGAAATTTTCGGTCGGCAGGATGGAGGCTACGGTTGTTGACCTGCCGTATGCGGGCTGATAGAACTAGTAGCATGGCGGTGCTGGGCATACGGGTGCATCCCAGAGACAACGTGGCGGTAGTGGCCGGGGACGTCCAGGCGGGCGATGTAGTGCGGCTCGCTGACGGTGCTGAGGTGCGGGCGGCCGAGGCCATTCCCCGCGGCAGTAAGGTGGCCCTCGGCCCGATCGCTTGCGGCGAGGCGGTAATCCGCTACGGGGAGGAGATCGGCAAGGCCACAGAGGACATCGCAGCGGGCGAGTACGTGCACCGCCACAATCTGGCGCGCGAGATATGAGCGAGGACTTCGTTTTCGAGGGCTGGCGGCGGCCGGACGGCCGCATCGGCATCCGCAACCACTGCCTGGTGCTGGCCACGGTCGCCTGCGCGACGGGGGTCGTGCGGGAGGTCTGGCGGCGGCTGCCGGAGGTGGTAGCAGTGGAGCACGCCTACGGCTGTGGCCGCGGCGGGCCCGACCTGGGCCTCCAGGTCAAGACCCTGGCCGGGCTGGTGCAGAACCCGAACGTGGGGGCGGCAGTGCTGGTGGGCCTTGGCTGCGAGGTGGTCTCGGCCGCTCTGCTGAAAGGCGCCCTGGCCAGCAGCGGGAAGCGGGTTGAGACCGTGGTCATCCAGGAGGCGGGCGGGTCGAGGAAGGCGGCCGATCAAGCCGAGGCCCTGGCGCGCCGGTTGCTTGGCGAACTGGAAGAGCTGCCGCGCCAGAGGGCCACGGCCGCCGACCTGACGGTCGGCCTGGAGTGCGGCGGTTCGGATACTTTCTCCGGCCTCACTGCCAATCCGGCGGTGGGAAAGGCGACCGACCGGCTGGTGGAGCTGGGCGGCACGGCCATTCTTGCCGAGACCACGGAGATGATCGGCGCTCTGGGGCCGCTGCTCAAGTCGGCGGAAAGCGAGGAGGTGGCCGCCAAGCTCAAGGCGAAGGTGGAGCGGCAGGAGGCGCGGGCGCGCGAGACTCTGGGGCCTCTAGCCGATGCCGTCATGGCCCCCGGCAACGTCGAATCCGGGCTCACCACCATTGCCGAGAAGAGCCTGGGTTGCATCACCAAGGGCGGCAGTTCGCCCATCCGGGAGGTTGTCGACTACGCGGATCGGCCAGGCAGGAAGGGCCTGGTGGTCATGGACACGCCCGGCTACGACGTCGAGAGCATGGCTGGCATGGCGGCCGCTGGCGCCCAGGCCGTCCTGTTCACCACCGGCCGAGGCACTCCGGTGGGATTCCCGGCCGTGCCGGTGATCAAGATCTCCTCCAACTCCGAGCTCTTTGAGGCCATGCCTGACGACATCGACCTCGATGCTGGAACGATCCTGGCTGGAAAGAGCATCGACCAGGTCGGCGAGCAGATCCTGGACCTACTGCTGCGGGTCGCCCGCAGTGAGAAGACGAGAGCCGAGATCAATGGCCAGGCCGTGTTCGCCATCGCCCAAGAGGGTCCGGCCTTTTGACCGACTAACATCCTCGCTGTTCGCCGCTACAATAGGGATGCAGCAGTGTCATGAAGATCGTTGTCGCCCCGCAGGAGTTCAAGGGTAGCCTCACCGCCGTCGAGGCCGCTGAAGCCATGGCCGAGGGCCTGCGGCGCGCCTTGCCCGACGTTACCCTGGAGCTGGTGCCCATGGCCGACGGAGGGCCGGGCACGGTCGAGGCGGTGGTAGCTGCGGCCGAGAACGGTCGGCGGATGACGGCGGCGGCCCACGACGCCCTGGGCCGGCCCCGGGAGGCCGCCTGGGGCATCATCGACGACGGTACCGCCGTCATCGAGATGGCCGCCGCCTCCGGCCTGATCCTGCTGGCTGAGGACGAGCGCGACCCTCGCATCGCCTCAACCTACGGCACGGGCGAGATAATCCGGGCCGCCCTGGACGCCGGCTGCTCTCGCATCATCGTCGGCATAGGCGGCAGCTCCACCAACGACGGCGGCGCTGGCATGGCTCAGGCCCTGGGCGCCCGCCTCCTGGATGACGCGGGGCAGGACCTGTCGCCCGGCGGCGCCGCCCTGGCTCGCCTGGACCGCATCGACGTGGCGGGTCTGGACCCTCGCCTCGGGCAGTGCCGGGTTCTCGCCGCCACCGATGTCTTCAACCGTCTGTGCGGCCCTGAAGGGGCTTCGCTGCTCTACGGCCCGCAGAAAGGCGCGACGCCAGAGGTAGCGCAAGAGCTGGACGCCGCCCTGAGGCGCTACGCTCAGGTCATCGAGCGCGACCTGGGGTTGCGCGTGCTCGACCTACCCGGCGCAGGCGCGGCCGGCGGCCTGGGAGCGGGGCTGGCTGCCTTTCTGGGAGCAGAACTCGTTCTCGGGGCCCAGCTTGTGGCCGAAGCCGTGGGGCTCAAGCAGAAGCTGGAGGGAGCCGACCTGGCGCTCACCGGCGAGGGGCGACTGGATGCCCAGACGAGCTTCGGCAAGGCGCCCTGGGAGGTGGCCAGACTGGCCAAGGGCTGCGGCTTGCCGGTCATAGCCATCGCCGGCTCCCTGGAGGCTGACTGCCGGGCGGCGCTGGGCGAGGCCTTCGATGCGGTGGTGGCCATCACGCCGCGGGCGATGTCGGTTCGGGAGGCGATGGCCGAGGGGGCGAAGCTGGTGGCCGATGCCGCCGAGGGAGTCGCTCGCCTGCTGCTAGTCGGCCAGCACTTGGGCAGACGATAGGAGTTCAGTGATGTCGTCTCTTCTGGACGAGTTCCAGCAGGTGGGGCGAGACCTCTACGCCGCTCGCCTTGTCTCCTCTCACGGGGGCAATATGAGCGTTCGCCAGGGCGAGGGCCTGATAGTCACCAGCCACGGCAGCCGCCTGGGCCACCTGGCGCAGGAGGACCTGGTAGAGGTGAGGCCGGGCCGGGAGCCCAGGGCTGAGCCGTCCATGGATCTGGCCATCCACCAGGCCATCTACGCTGCCGCCAGCGAGGCCGAGGCGGTCGTCCACGCCCATCCTCGCCATGCCATCGCCCTGTCGCTGGTGGGGAAGGAGATCCGGCCCCAGGACCTGGAGGGCCAGCACTATCTGGGCGTCGTGCCGGTGGTGTCCAGGGACGAGGACGTGGCCCAGGCTCTGGCCGATGCTCTGCGGCAGCACAAGATAGTCGTGATGGCGGGGCACGGAAGCTACGCCCGCGGCGAGAGCCTGTGGCAGGCTCTCCAGTGGACGTCGGTGCTGGAGGAGAGCGCCGAGGTTCTGTGGCTGCTGCGCGCCCTTAAGCAGAATACGTAGGCGGCGCTTCGGCTGGCGGTGCTTCCTGACGGGGCTGGAACAGGTTGAAGAAGACGAGGAAGACGAGCCCCCCGGATATGGCGGCTGGAATGATGGTCCCTGCCCAGGTGATGTCGCCAGCGCCCCGGTGATAGAAACAGCTAAGCACGATGACCACCTGCTCGATGAGCGCCAGCCAGAAGACTTGACGGTGGCGCTTGGGGTCGCGGGCCGCCCACAGGTAGATGATGGCAGGGATCACCATCGAGGCGCTGAATGCCCGGCCAGCCAGGATGCCGGAAGCCTCATGCCCTTTCATATCGAAGAGGAAGCTGCCGGAAAACACCTGGGCGATGACGCCCAGGATGGCCCAGGTGGCCAGCAGGATGAGAACGATCCTCGGCTGGCGTAGCGCTTGTAGGACGCTGGGTTGAGGCGCGGTTGGTTGAACTTCCCCGGTCGACGTCATGGGCAACCTCCTTCTAGCCTAGGTCTAGCTCCTCCAGGCGATCCTCATCGATCCCCAGGTAGTGGCCGAGCTCGTGGAGCACAGTCTTGCGCACCTCCTCGACCAGCTCCTTCCGGCTGGAAAAGAGCCGCTCGTGGGCCTCTTGGTATATCACGATCTTGTCGGGCAGGGCCATGTTGTAGTAGGCGCCTCGCTCGCTGAGGGGGACGCCCAGATAGAGGCCGAAGAGGGTATCGCCAGAGCCACTGCCTGCCTCGCGCCGCTCCGCCGGGCTGGGCCGCCACTTGACCACGACGTCCAGGTTCTGGACGTGCTCTTGGAGCTCGGCGGGTAGCTTGGCAAGGGCTTCGAGAACCAGCTTCTCGAACTCGTGCCGTCGCATCAGCCTACCGCGGTCTCTCCCAGATGCACTGGTAGCCCTTGCCAGCGATGGCGTTGAGGGTCTCCTGCTGCTCCTGCCGGATGAGTTCCTCCAGGATCTCCTGGCAGCGCTCGGCAGCTTGAGGGAAGCCAGCGCTGGTCAGCCGCTGTATGATGCGATCCCAAACGCCGCAGGTGACCAGTTCCTGGACGTGCTTGGGCCACCAGATGGCGGTGATCTTCTCGGGAAGACGGAAGCGCGGGCGTAGCTGCTTGATGCTCTTGAAACGCTCCTCCAGCGATGCAGCCCGCGGCACGGCCTTTATCAAGGGACCTTCGCTCTCCGAGCAGCGGGTGTCGATGAGGAGGCGCTCGGGCAGAATCAGGAAGCGGATAGTGATAACATCGGCCTTGTCGATGACCTGGAAGATAGCGTCAATATCGATGGCAAAATCGTTATCCATAACGGGCCGGGCAGCACAACACCTCTTGTTCATTGTAGCATCGGGCCCAAGAGGCCAGCAACCAGGCCTAGCCGCCCGCCAGGTAGGCCTCCAGGACGTGCCGCACCATCGGGCCCGCCTCCAGGGAGCCTGAGTGGCCCTCGTCCAGGGCCACCAGGGTCACGATGGCCGGGTCGTCGCGAGGGGCATAGGCCACGAAAAAGACGTGGTCCTGGAAGACAATGTCCTCGGCCGTGCCCGATTTCCCCGCCGCCGCCACGCTCGAGCCCAGGAAGGTGCTGTAGGCGGTGCCGCCTGGGTCGGCGACAACCAGGGTCAGGCCCGCGCGGATGGCCTCCAGGGTGGCCTGAGAGGCTGGCAGAGGGTTGATCTCGGCGGCGGTGAACCCCTGGGACACCACCCCCTCGGGGGAGGCGATGCGCTGCACCAGAAGGGGCGTGCGCAGGATGCCGCTGCGGGCGATGGCGCTGTACATGTTGGCTAGCTCCAAAGGGGTGGTCAGGAGAAAGCCCTGGCCTATGCTCATGTTCACGCTGTCGCCGCTGTACCAGGGCTCCCCCACCTGCTCCTGCTTCCAGTCTGGGCCTGGTGCCACCCCCTGGGCCTCATCCAGGCCGACCACTCCCGATGGTTTGCCGAAGCCGAAGGCGGCAGCGAACGAGGGTAGGATCTCCGGGTCGGTATGATCCAGGGTGAGACCCACCTCAT
>Ga0315549_1001524_pt1 | contig 23877 bp, 18 predicted proteins | sample SalMarSW160200MG_FD_203101 | JGI IMG/M metagenome (GOLD analysis project Ga0315549, IMG submission 203101) | Salt marsh sediment microbial communities from the Plum Island Ecosystem LTER, Massachusetts, United States - Salt Marsh Sediment SW1601-200 ... | reverse complement strand
AGTGACATCAGGGGCCAGCGGCATTTAAACGACCAGGTCCGCATTGTTTACCAGGGCAATAAAAGCAGGGAAGCATTTGAAAGACAGCTCGAAGAAACTATACGAAAAGCAAGACCGCAGGATTACCCTGATGAGGAAGAATGATTTTAAATCTGAAATCTCAAATTTGAAATCTTAAATTTTACGCTGTCCTCCGTCCTCTGTCTTCTGCCGTCCGTCTTATGCCCTCCGTCCTCTGCCCTCCGTTCTCCCTGCCCCGAGCAATGTCGAGGGGAGCTTGCCGAAGGGACCGCAAGGGATTTGTTTTCCTTAAGCCCCCAGCTTTATGCTGGGGGTCATACTTAGCCCCTCGATTTATTGAGTGGGTTTCCATATCGGTTAGCCCTTTGCTCTTTAGGTGATTTGCTTAGCCCCAAAGCCGGCTTCGGGGGTCATTCTAAAAGGGGATTTTCTCGTTATTTTCCTTCTCTAAAGCCTCAGTTTCCTTATCTTCTGTTTCATTTTCAAAAACAGAAATTACTCGTTTTGCAATTCTCAATAACTGATCAAATGTGATGATCTCTATTCTGTGTAAGTGGGCATTAAGGTTACGAAGTGCAATCTGATGGTTTTTATTACCATCACGCCCTATTATTGCTCTTGCTCGAATTTTCAGTGGATCGTATTGATCTTTGCTTATAATTGCATTCCTATCTCTATCAAGTTCTTCAATATACCTCATTACCTGACCTAGAACGAGCGACAATTTCGCTGATGGATAGTAACTATTATGAGAATTGTCATACAAAAGGAGTGGTTCTTTAAATGGTGTCTTGATTTCTATAATTTCTAAAAAGTTATCAACTGTCCTTCTTAACATAAAATCCACTTTGTTATCACGCGTCCAAGCCTTCCGATCAATCAATTGACTATATTCACTACCGAACATCCATGGATTATTATTTAGGTGATTCTGAAGCTGTTTCTCAGAGACCTCATCTAACTCTATAAGGTTACTCATGTAATCGTATGCTTTTTTGTACTCGACAATTCTTGAAGCAGTAGCGATATGTCGTAAGGTTTCTGGATTGCTATTTTGGAACGCTTGTACGAATTCCTTATCGTAAGATGCTTTACCCTCAATTTGCGATAGTATAGTCTTAACAAGTTCTAATTTATCAGCATTTGCCAAATTTGGAAGGACGCCAATCATGGATTCTAGTTTTATATAATCATCAGTTCCGATTATATGGAGATCACCTGATTTCTGAGCCAATCGTCCCTCAGTTACAGCAGTCAGAAAACGATACAAATGCTCAATTTCATTGGGTTTATTGCCTTCTAATCTTACTGATTTTTCAGGCTTATGGAACCAACCTGTCTTTTTTTTACGATCTATTGAATCAATTTTTAGTGAGTAGTGATGTAATTCTTTTTTTGAAGGGTCTAGAATCTCAATAAGTGTGGCTATTCTGAATGTTCTAGGTCCATCTTTTAGAACAACCTGATGAATCTGACCTACGTTTGGATTCGAATAACTCTGACGAATTTTAACTTTTACATCTTCTAGCGATGTTTCAGGAGGCAAAGAACCTTTTCCCATATTTTTTTTCTTTCTATTCGTTATTCTTTATCTATCTTTTTCTTCATATGTTCTACTTATCAGGAATGAAGCTATCAACTTGTTTAGCCTGTGCCCACTGCTTCATGTATTGCTTTTTTTGCTCCTTTTCCTCTTCTGTTAATCCATAGTCTGAAGCCCTAAAGGATAATTTTCCTTCTTTGTCTTGTGGATTTAATGTGACGAGTGCACCGACTAAAGCTTCCTGAAATCCGCTAAGATAACCAATCATACTCTGGATAAAATGTAAATACTCCCACTTTAAAGTATCAAGTTCTTTGTGAGGATTCTGTGGAGAGACTAAAAGTTGCTGTGTAGTAAAGACAGTAATTGCCTTAGATTTTATGTCATTAAACAAACCAATGAGTGTATTAGTTAGCGGAGCATGCAAGGCTTTCTTTTCTTTTCTCCACACAGAGAATTGAAGTAGATTAAAAAATAGTGATAGGAGTGTAGTAGCAATAAAAAATATTTCTAATGCGGTCAGTTCGAGCGCAATTTTTTTTACTGAATCTTCCATATTCTCACCTCTTATCTTTGTAATTACCTATATTCTTTATTCCTATTATGTGGAGTGTTTCCTGCCTCTCTTAAGTCCAATATTATTATCGGCTTTTAGAAATTAGGAATAAATGAAATCATGGTTAATCTTTGCCTTTTTTAGCCAAAAACCCGTAGAATTACGGATATGGGAAAAGCTGATTTCTTTTTTGCCTCCCTCCTGCTTTTTTTTGAGTGAGGGATTTTTTTCTTAGCCGCTAACATTTATTAGATAACGAGTTGCGGCAAAATCGGCTTTTTTTCTCAAAAAACCCGACTGAAACCGTGTAAATCCGTGACATGAATTGGCGGTAGCTAAATCTGTGTCTGAATTCTCTGCGCACTCTTTGTGCTCTGTGAGCTCCGTGGCTAAAAATAAATCAGTGCTAATCTGCGTTAATCCGCGGTTAAAAATAATTCGTGCCTTAGTGTCTTCGTGGCTAAATTTTTTATAAAAAAACCGCATTTCTGCTTGAAAAACCGCCCCTTTCTGTTATAATTCCGTATGTGCTCAGGCAGCACACGTTTGCGGAGCCCCGCAAGTCATAGGACAAGTCGTCCAAGTCAAAAAAATTGAACTCTAAGTCCATTTATACAAAGGATTAGCCAATAATGTATTCCGCGTTTAATATCAAGCGGTTAGAATCTTACGGCTTTGCCAAGGTTTACTTGCTTATAAATCTGCGTAATCCACGGTTAGAATCTGTGTCAATCTGTGTCAATCTGTGTTTATCCGTGTCTGAAAAAAGTCCGTGTAAATCTGCGCAATCCGCGGTTGACAAAAAAACCGTGTCCTCTGTGGCTGAAATATGCAAAACAAACCCAATTTCTAAAACGCCAAAGTGAACGTAAGTCTTTGTATAACAATGACTTACCAATAACCAGCAACCAATTACCGATGACCAAAACAAAGCCAAAACAAACCCAAACAAACCCAATTTTATCCACGAACCACGAACCACGAACAATGAACCATGAACAATACACAAAAAGCTGGCCTTGGACCTAAATCACCGGTATAATTATATTTAGTGATTGGTAATTGGTTAAATGGTAAATGGACCAGTAACCAGTAACCAATTTCCAGTTACCTGTTACCACTTAACCAGAAACAGGAGAACTTTTATGTGCGATAAATGCGGTTGCGGCTCTGACGCAGGCAGCGAAACCAATGTTGAAAAAACCTTTGATGAGAAGGTCAAAGATGTAATCGAGTCAATCCGACCGGCCCTGCAGGGACACGGAGGCGATGTGGAGCTGGTGGGGACCGATGACGATAATACGGTTAAAGTCCGCCTTCAGGGCGCCTGCCGGGGCTGCCCCGGCGCTGCGATGACGATGAAAATGGGTATCGAAAGAATCCTCAAGGAGCAGGTGCCCGAGGTCAAAGAAGTCGTCGCCGTGACTTGAGTTTCACCGTAAACTAATCGGTTAGCTCTCCGGATGGTCTTGCTTCAGATGTTTTAGGATTTTATCAGTGTTGGGTTTTTCAATCACGCCTTTATCGGTAATGATGGCGGTGATATTTTTTGCTTCGGTAACATCAAAAGCCGGGTTTTCCACACAAATTCCATCGAGCGCAATCTGTGTTTTTGCGAATCTCGTTACCTCTTCGGCTGCTCTTTGCTCGATAGGTATTTCATTTCCGTTTTTTATACTCAAGTCGAACGTGCTCGACGGTGCGGCAATATAAAACGGTATTTTGTGCTCTCTGGCGAGAATGCTTAAGCTGTAAGTGCCGATTTTATTTGCCGTGTCGCCATTTGCAGCGATTCGGTCGGCGCCGGTAATAACAGCGTCGATTTTCCCCTGCTTCATCAGCCAACCGGCCATATTGTCGCAGATTAAAATCGTTTCGATGCCCGCCTGCTTCAGCTCCCAGGTGGTGAGCCGGGCTCCCTGCAGCAGCGGCCTGGTCTCATCGACATAGACCTTAAATTTTTTTGCCTTTTTCTTTGCTTCATACACCACCGAAAGAGCCGTTCCCTGCCCGGCTGTGGCAAGCGAACCGGCATTGCAGTGCGTCAAGATACCGGCCCCGTCTTTTATGAACTTTTCGCCGTTTCGGCCGATTCGAAGACACATATCCATATCCTCTTTGTAAATGGCGTTTGCCTTGGCCAGAACAGCTTCGCGCAAGCTCTGCAATGTTGCATCCGGTTTGGCGGCAGCAAAGTTTTCGGCGCTTCGCTTAACTCTATCGGCTGCCCAGAATAGATTTACCGCAGTGGGACGCGATGATGCTAAATACTCGCACGAATCGGCTATAACTTTGAGCGCCTGCTTTAAACTAGCGGCAGGTTCTAACTTTTGCAGAGACAAAACCTGCCCGTAAGCCGCAGCTACTCCTATGGCGGGAGCGCCGCGAACGGCAAGTGTCTTTATTGCCTCGAATAGCTGGTGAGTATCTCCGCATTTCAGTTTAACCAATTCGGCGGGTAATCGCCGCTGGTCTATAAGCTCAAGACAGCCGTCAATGTCACCAATCCATTTAACCGCCTGAACAATCATAAATATCTTTTCTCGAACATTGTGTTCGGACTATCTGTCAACTCTGGCGCCACCACCGCCGATGACTTTCTCGACTTCGCGCAGGCCGGCTGTAGTTGTATCGCCGGGCGTGGTCATTGCCAGAGCGCCGTGGGCGGCGCCGTAGTTCACGGCCTCAGCGGGCGTTTTGCCTTCCATAAAGGCAAAAATCAGTCCCGATGCGAAGCTGTCTCCGCCGCCTACACGGTCGTATATTTCAAGGTCGGGTCTGAGTGTCGCATCGTGAAACTCGCCTTCGGCATAAATGACAGCGCCCCAGTCATTGACCGAGGCGGTCTTTGCGTTTCGAAGCGTTGTGGCTACGACTTTGAAATTCGGAAATTCACTTTTTACCTGCTTAATCATTTCCTTGAAATTCGTCGGGTCGAGCTTTGAGAAGCTCCTGCTTGTGCCCTTTACTTCAAAACCGAGGGCGGCTGTGAAATCTTCTTCGTTTCCGAGCATCACATCAACATAAGGTGCGATGGCTCGATTGACCTGGATTGCCTTTTTCTGGCCGCCGATATCCTTCCAGAGCGAATTGCGAAAGTTCAGGTCATAAGAAACTATGGTGCCGTATTTTTTTGCTGTCGTGACGGCCTCGATAATAACATCGGGCGTCGTGCCGGACAGTCCCGCAAAAATGCCTCCGGTGTGGAACCATCTGATGCCGTCTTTGCCGAATATACTTTCGAAATCGATGTCGCCTTTCTTTAGCTGTGAGGCGGCGCTGTTTGCCCTGTCGGAGCAGCCGACCGCAGCCCTGATGCCGAATCCTCGCTCCGTGAAGTTCAGCCCAATTCTTACCTTCCGCCCAATCCCGTCATACGGGACCCATTTGACATACTCTATACTTACGCCGCCCTGAAAAATCAAATCCTCAAGCAGTCTCCCGACGGGATTATCCACAAGGGCGGTAACCACCGCGGCCCTCTGGCCGAAACAGCGCTTAAGCCCTCTGGCGATATTGTATTCTCCGCCGCCTTCCCAGACCCGGAAATGCCGCGTTGTGTGAATCCTCTCTTCGCCCGGGTCAAGTCGAATCATTATCTCGCCCAGTGAGAGTATGTCATACTTACATTCCGACTTCGGCTTTAAGTCTATTACTGCCATTGATATCCTCCTTTTAACAGGACATTAACTGCTGTAGATTTTTCCCTCCCTGTAATCTTTCCAGGCCGGCTCAAATGCCTTTCTCTCTTTCGGTGCGGGTCTTAATGGGATTGTTTCACACCTGAATAAATCGGGCGAGCTTTCATCGTATTGAACCTGCAATATGGAATTTCTTAAGGATGGATTTTCGGGTTTGAACTTCAGGGGTTTATCCGTTGCTTTGTCAATCACATCGGGATGTATTCCGATACCGTCTTTGGCAAGGATAAGATGTGAGCCGCGTGAGCCGCTGCCTTGCTTCAGCAGTTCCACAACGGCCTTAAGATATGCAACGCTTGTCAGTGCCAGGTGCTCCGCCTGTATCGCCGTGATTAAAGCCGAGTCGTCTTTCGCATTGAATCCTTTTTGTCGAATGTTTTTATAAAGCTCGACTGCCTGCCCGAGGGCTTTTTGAGCATCGTTTAGCTCTCTGATGTGTCCGCCGGACGCAGTCATTCGGTTTCGGACCTCCTCCAGAACCTCCTCGGCAGCCAGGCCGGAGGTGCTTTTGCAGGAATCGAGTCTATCGATAAGCTGGCCTAATTGCTTTTCGATGTCGGATTTCTTACTTGAATAATCCGGCAGCTCGCAGCCATAGGCATTTACTATATATTCGGTCGCTCTAAGTCCGCCTGTCTGGCCTGCGTTAAGGGCAGAGCCGCCGGGCCGCTTGACGCCGTGCGTCCCTGCCATCTCGCCGATTATAAAAGTGTGCGGTATGTTGGACTGCCACCATTTGTCAACGGCGAAGCCGCCGTTATTATGCTGGGCACAGACCGCAATCTCCAGCGGCTCAGAATATAAATCAATTCCGTTTTCCGTATATATCTCGATAGCGGGAGTGTTCATATATGCCAATCGTTCGATGGGCGTCTTCTGGAGCGCACCGGCTTTTTGCAGATACCCTTTTGCTTCCGGTTCGAGGTCATCAATATTAAACTCATCCATAGATTCACTGCCGACGGGATTGTGCAGAAAGTCCATATAGACCCGCCTGCCTTTTTGCGTTTCGTTGAAGACAAGGACATCAATCAGTGATGATTGCAGGTTCTCGATTTTTTGCGGGTCGAAGGGCCACTGGTAACCTTTGAGAAAAATATTCGTTGCCATTTTGCTCATCGTCGGGAAGAAGTCCGTCAGAAATTCCTTTTCATCTTTTCCATCGGCGTCGGTGCTGAATATTCGCGGGAGCGCCTGCATATAGGTGCCGGAGACGTTCCAGCGGAACTTAATGCTCGCCAGGCCGAACTGCGACTCGGTCAGATTTACCCCAATCAGCCCTGCCTTAAATGCAAGCCCGTGAATGCCCAACTGGCCCTTTGGATAGACGGTCGTCTTGTAAAGCTCGCCGGGCCCGCCGGCTGCGAGGACTATGTTTTCGCCGAGATAAACATTGATGGCGAAGTTTTTTTTGTCTATTGTAACGACTCCGGCGATTCGCTTGTCGCCGCCCGAACCCGTTGTTAAAAGATGTGCGGCTTCCTGGTTGTCGATTGTTCTGACGCCGTATCTTTCGAGCTGCTTCTGCAGAGATTCGCTCATAAATTTGCTGGTCTTTGGCCCTGCTGAGGTTGCCCTTTCGTAAGGGTCGTGGTCGGTCTTATAGCCGATGAATGTGCCGGAGGTATCCGTTGGGAAAGCAACTCCCACCTGCACTAAATGATAGAACTCACGAAGGGATCCGATTGCCTCGACAAGAGCCGTATCACCGTGGCAGCAGCCGGCGGCGGTCAAGCTCTTTGCAAATTCTTCGGCGCTATCGGCCACATCCGGGCTTGTGCCCATTTTATAATATGTCTGCTTGTCCGAGCCGCTCATCCTCGATGCGCCCAGGCCCAGCCCTGCGGTTATTACGACGATTCTGTCCTGCGGATGAGCAATTCCTTTTCGCTGCATAAATTCGGACAGGTGCACGGCGCAGTTCATCCCTGCGGCGCCCGAGCCGACAATCACCGTGTTGTAATGATGGAAAGTAACTTCTTTGTTCGCTATTTGTTTCGTTTCCACAATCCCGTTTCTCCTGTTTTAATTTTTTATTGAAGATTAAAATTTCTTCCGGTAATCTGACCTATCTGTTCGATGGAGCTTGTAGCGAAATCAATATCGGGGTATTTTTCTTTTCGCAGCTTATCTATCAGCCGTTTAATCTTAGTTAATTCCTCAGCCAAAAGGTCGTAATCCTGTTCATCGATAATTTTCTTCATAGTCGGTCTTTCAATCATACTAAACGAACCGCCCAGAACCAGAACGCCTGCATCAATATAATCGGGGATGTTGGCTGGATTTGTTCCGCCGGTTGGGACCAAGCTGATTGTCTTGTGTATGGCAGGGTCTATCGCCTTGACAAAGTCTGGGCCGCCAAGCTGTTTTGCCGGGAAGAGCTTGCAGAGATTTGCACCCTTGGAGAACTGGGTCAAAATTTCGTTCACACTGCCACAACCGGGTATCATTGGTATCCTGCCTGCATATTTCGCAAAGCTCTCATCACAGAAATTGGCGGCAGAAACCAGATAGCATGCGCCTGCCTGTGCAACCTCTTCGACCAAGGGCAGCGGGTCCTGCGGATGGCTCTTGTTATAGACGTCAAGCATCGCCGATGAATCGACCAGGCTCGCCATTCCTGCTGCGAAGTCGGGTAGCTTTCTGCGCAGCCGGGACAGCTTCTCCAAGGGTTTGCTTATCCGGCAGGTTACCTCCATATTGTTGACGCCGGCTTTGATAAGCGCCTGGGCCGTCTTGACAATGTCGAGCTTATCCTGATTGAAGACAAGTATAAAGCCGTCTTGCAACAGCGTCGTGATTGTCTTTTTAATATCCATATTTAATGACTCCCAAAATTCGAAATTTGAATATCTAAATCCGAAACAAGTCCAAATGACAAAAATCCCCAATTCCAAACCTTTTGGACATTTTAAAATTCGAATTTTGATATTGTTTCGAATTTAGAATTTGGTGCTTCTTATTTAAAATTCACAGTCTCCTTAAATGGAATCCGCCATCGACGTTAATAATCTGGCCGGTTGAAAAGTCCAGCCGGCCCTCGGCAATTGCCCCGACTGCCTTTGCGATGTCTTCCGGCTGGCCCCATCTTTTAATAGGAGTAAGTCCCTCGGCTATCAGCTTGTCGTATTTATCTTTGACAACGCTGGTCATATCGGTTGCTATGATGCCGGGCCTGATTTCAAATACTCCAATACCATATTCAGCTAACCTGTCCGCATAAAGTTTCGTCATCATAGTGACGCCCGCCTTGCTCACGCAGTATTCTCCGCGTCCGGTCGAGCTGGTATATGCCGACATTGAGCCGGTATTTACGATTCTAAAGCTGCGGTCGCCGTGCTGCTTTTGCTGCTCAATCATCCAGTTGGCCACCATTTGAGTCAGAAAATAGGGGCCTTTGAGATTTATGCTCATCACCCTGTCGAAGCTTTCCTCTGTCGCTTCGAGGAGGTCCAGCCGTTTCAAAGGAGCAACGCCCGCATTATTTACGAGCATATCGCATCTGCCGAATTTGCTTTTGGCTAAAGACACGAGTGCATTTCGGTCCTCAACACTGCTGACATCGCCGCTCAGGGCTTCACACTGTGCCCCTGACTGCTTGATTTCCTTTTGCGTTTGCGATGCTCTTGATTCATCGGGTTTGCCATCTGCGGTAAAATCAAAATGGTTGATAACGAGGTCGTAGCCGAGCGAAGCCAGCTCTTTTGCAATTGCTTTTCCGATACCGCGGCTTGCGCCGGTAACGATTGCTAATGGTCTTTCCGACATTTCAGAATCCTTTCTTTGTTTATTGTTTCAGGAATTTATCTATTTCCTTTGCGGCCTTCATTCCATCTGCAACCGCTGCAACTACGGTCGATGGCCCTCGGACGAGGTCGCCGCCGGCAAAGACGCCCTGCCGCGATGTTGCCAGTGAGTTTTTCTTTGTCTTGATAAGGCCTTTTTTCAGTTCCACACCGGGCAGAATTTCGCTGATTTGGTCCGGCGACTTCTGGCCTATTGCTTCCACAACAATATCCATATCGAGGTTATAAGCGCTTGATTCTATAAGCTGCGGCCTGCGTCTGCCCGACTCATCCGGCTCGCCCAATCTGGTCGGACACACCCGAATACCTGTCAGTTTTCCATTCTTGCAGTTGACGTCCAGCAATTGCGTCAGTATAAGAAAATGAATACCTTCGTTCAAGGCCTGGTCGCGTTCGTTTTTCGAGGCAGGCATCTCTTCGAAAGACCGGCGATATACGATGTAAACATCCCTGGCCCCAAGCTGTTTTGCAGTTACCGCAACATCGATAGCGGTATTTCCGCCGCCTGCTACGGCGACTCTTTTTCCTTTAACGTCCGGTTCGCCTGTTTTTTTTGCCTTCAAAAGAAAATCCAGCGCATTCCATAACCCGTCAACTTCCCTGTTAATAATGCTGACCGAATTTGCCAGGCCGATGCTGATAAAGGCGGCATCGAAGCCATCAGCCATAATCGTATCGAGATTTAAGCCGGCATCTAATTTTTTGCCGAGCTTCTTTATGAATCTGTCCGAAGTGACGTCTTCGAATACGGCTGTAATTTCATTTTTTAATGCAGCGCCCTGTCTTTGCGATGGTATGGCCGATTCTATCATCCCGCCGAATTCGCTGGCACTGTCGAAGACAGTTACCGTGTAGCCGGCCTCAAGCAATGTTGCCGAACAGGCAAGACCTGCAGGCCCGGCACCAATCACGGCTACTTTTTTGCCGGTCGATTCTTGTGGTATCCTTAACTTCGACCAGCCGTTTTTGTTGGCGGTCGAGGCGAGGTATCTTTGTATAGCAGCAATCGGCAAAGGCCCGTCGCCGATGAATCCCTGCAGACAATTGCCTTCGCATTGCTGCTCGACCGGACACAGCCACCCACAGACCTCGCCGAATATATTGGACTGCCTCAGCACTTCGTATGCCTGTTGTTCTTTGCCGTCTAAAAAAAGATTTATGAATTTCGGTATGTCAACACCTGCCGGGCAGGCCAATTGGCACGTTGGTTCCTGGCAGGTCCGACAGGCCTTTGCAAGACGGAGGAGATTGTCCCTGTCGCTCATCCTGCCGTGTTTGAATATAGGCCCGTAAACTTTGTTGTCTCGCACGACACAGCCGGTCATTCCGGCGTCGCGCATTATTTGCGTGCACCCGCTGCAGGCCACGCATACTTTTTCCGGAAACATTCTGCCTTTGGTGATAATGTCCTTTGCGAAGTCCGGATACGCAAAGGCCATCCTGCCGGCGCCGATTAGTGTAATCAGACCGTTGGCTTTATTTGCCGCAGCTACGTTAGCAAACAACGTCCTAAGCCAGCTATAGCCGGTGCCGACAAATGCAATATCAGGAAATTCCTTTTGAATTTCTCCAGCCAGCGTGATGAGCCGGTGGACACCGACGAGCGGATGTTCCGGCTCCTCGTATCCGCCGACAATTGGTTCATTGAAGGGCCTGCCTACGTGCGGGTTGTAATACGGATTTGCTATGGTGATGTTAATCAGCTTCACGCCGCGCTTCTGCAAAAGAGCGATGAGCTTTTTCGGCTCTGTCAGGTCCGGCTTGGTGTAATCGGTCTTATCGACCGCCCAGCCGAACGGATAAGGTATTGCATCGTAAATGCCCAATCGGGTTGTTATCGTTTTATCTTCGCCGAACCGGCTGCGGATTTTGTCGATAACCTCGAGCAGAAACCTGGTGCGGTTTTCAAATGAGCCGCCGTATTTGCCTTTTCTCTGGTGGCAGGCGAACAGCTCGTTAATTAAATAGCCGTGGCAGGATTTTATATCGACCGCATCGAAGCCGACTTCAAATGCAATTCGGGCAGCCGTGACATATGACTCCTGAAGTTTATCGAGGTATTCATCTGTAACTATTGGCTGGTCTTTTGGTATTTTGCTGTTTGATTTCGGATTAGGAGTTTTTTGCGGAACCATTGCATCGCGGTACCGGTCGCGCTGGACAATCATCGGCTGGGCGACGCCTTCGGGCTTGCTGTATCGTCCTGAATGGGTGAGCTGAGCGACGAGGACAGATCTGTGCTCTTTGCCCATACTCGCAGCGGCAGCTTCTCGCATCATTTTGAGCATCGCTGCAAAGCTGCTTTTGTTGTCTTCGTTGAGCCAGAGCTGTCGTGGGTTGGCTCTGCCCTCCGGGACGACCGCCGTTGCCTCGCCCCAGATTAGCCCTGCCCCGCCTGCAGCGAATCTTTGATATCGCCGCAGCGTCAGTTTGCCGGGCCGGCCCTCGGAGTCGCCGTCACAGCCCTCCATAGGATGAACTGCGAGTGAATTGCCGATTGTAAGTTTGCCGGCCTGGACGGTTTTTTTCAGGATGCTCGTATCTTCTATGGCATCGATACTGACACCGAGCTGCTCGCATAACTGCTTCAAATCCTCGATTGTGCTTAGCTCAAATTCCCACATTTTTGAATCTCGATTAGGGCTTATTATTTCTCAGACTGTAATTTTTCTTTGAGGAACTTTGCCGTATAGCTTTTCTTGTTTTTGATAATTTCTTCAGGTGCTCCTGCGACAACCACGCTGCCGCCGGCATCGCCGCCTTCGGGGCCGAGGTCTATTATATAGTCGGCCATCTTGATGACGTCAAGGTTATGCTCGATTACAACAACAGTATTACCGAAATCAGTCAGCCGCTGCAAGACATTTAAGAGGTTGTGAATATCGGCAAAGTGCAGCCCCGTTGTCGGCTCATCGAGCAGATATAAAGTGTGCCCTGTGGCTGCCTTGCCCAGCTCTGCGGAAAGTTTTACCCGCTGGGATTCACCGCCGGAAAGCGTCGTTGAGGACTGGCCTAACTGCATATAACCCATACCAACATCGTTCAAGGTCTGCAGGATTCTGGTTATCTTCGGGAAGTTCTTGAAGAAATCAAGCGACTCGGCAATCCTCATATCGAGCACATCGGCGATATTTTTGCCCTTGTAAGTAACCTGAAGCGTCTCCGGATTATATCTTTTACCTTTGCAGTTCTGACAGGTTACGTAGATATCCGGCAAAAAGTGCATTTCAATCTTTTTGGTTCCCTGCCCCCGGCAATGCTCACAGCGTCCGCCTTTGACGTTGAAGCTGAATCGCCCTGCCTTATAACCGCGAATCTTTGCCTCACGCGTCATACTGAACAGCTTTCTTATGAGGTCGAAGACGCCGGTATATGTAGCCGGATTGCTGCGCGGCGTCTTGCCGATTGGCGACTGGTCTATCTCTATGACCTTATCTATCTGCGAATCACCGTAAATAGTCTTATGCCTGCCTGGCTTGTCGCGGGAGCCGTATAACCGGCGTCTGCAGGCCGGTAATAAAATCTGGCTGACTAAACTGCTCTTGCCGGAGCCCGAAACGCCCGTCACACAGCTAAACACACCAAGCGGAAACTTCACGTCGATATTTTTGAGATTGTTCTCGCAGGCCTCTTTGACCTCGATGCATCTTCTCAGGTCATATTTGCGTCGGCAGGTCGGCAGCTCTATCCTCTTTCTGCCGCTGAGATATTCGCCTGTCAGCGATTTTCTGCAGCGTTTCACGGCCTCGAAACTGCCCTGGACGACAACTTCGCCGCCGTTGGCACCTGCAGCCGGGCCGATATCGATAATATGGTCTGCGCTTTTGATAATGTCTTCGTCGTGCTCGACAACAATGACCGTATTGCCGAGCCGGCTGAGCCGCTGCAGTATCCCCAGCAGTCGGTTATTGTCCCGCTTATGCAGGCCTATTGTCGGCTCATCAAGCACATAACAAACCCCGACCAGCCCGCTGCCGACCTGTGTTGCAAGTCGAATCCGCTGGGCCTCGCCGCCTGCCAGGGTGCCGCTTCTGCGGTCGAGCGTCAGATACTCAAGTCCGACATCAACCATAAACTTCAGCCGGGCCTTTATTTCCTTTAATACCTGTGCGGCTATCAGGGTTTTTTCTTTGTCCAGTTTAAGTTTATTGAAAAATTCCTGTGCCTTTTCGATGGAAAGTTTTGTCAATTCGTGTATGCTTTTGCCGTCTATGGTAACGGCGATTGCTTCCGGGCGGAGTCGTGCACCGCCGCAGCTGCGGCAGGGCTGCTCCGAGAGGTAGCCCGACAGCCGAAGCTTGACGTATTCGCTGTTGGTATTCTTCCATCGCCTGGCCAGGTTCGGGATGACACCTTCAAACCAGAAACCGTATTTTTCTTCGTCAGCGGGCGTTGAGCCATACATCAGTATCCTTCTTGGCTCCTTTGGTATCTGCTCAAATGGTATTGATTTGCTTATCCCTATCTTGCGGCAGAAGCGGTTGACGAGCCGGTTATAGAAGATGTTCATTCTCTTTCCGCCTTTGCGCCAGGCCTCGATGGCCCCGTGCTCCAGCGAGATACTTTTGTCCGGCACAATCAGCTCGGGGTCAAATTCGAGAATCGTCCCCAGCCCGTCGCAGCTTTTGCACGCGCCGTAGGGGCTGTTAAAGCTGAAAAGCCGAGGCGATAACTCTTCGAGCGATGCCTGCGGGTGCTTCGGACAGGCGAATTTCTCACTGTAGATAACCTCCTGCCATTTGCCGTCCGTGCCGCTGTTATCATTGTCCGCTTTCAGGGGAGACATCACCACCATCGGCTTCGCCGATAGGCGAGAAGGTGGGTCCGGCTCCTGTACCAGCACCAAAAGTATTCCGTCAGCCAGTTTCAGCGCCGTCTCCACCGAATCCGCCAGCCGGATGCGAACGCCTTCTTTGATAATCAATCTGTCAACGACCGCTGCAATATGGTGCTTTTTGTTCTTATCCAAAAGCGGGACGTTGCGCACATCGTAAATGGTCCCGTCAACTCGCACACGAACAAAACCTTCACGTTGTATCGCAGTGAAGATGTCTTTGTGCTCGCCTTTTTTGCCGCGAACCAGCGGCGCACAAATCTGGATTTTCGCGTCCTGCGGCCGAGCGAGAATCGATTCTACTATCTGTGAAGAATGCTGGCTGGTAATCTCTTTGCCGCATACCCAGCAGTGCGGCTGGCCGACGCGGGCAAAAAGCAGACGAAAATAATCATAAATCTCTGTGGTAGTGGCCACCGTCGAACGCGGATTACTGCTGGCGCTTCGCTGCTCTATGGCAATAGTAGGCGGCAGGCCTGTTATATCAGACACAGCCGGTTTTTGCATCTGCTCGAGAAACTGCCGGGCATAGGTACTGAGCGACTCGACATATTTTCTCCTGCCCTCGGCGTAAATGGTATCGAAGGCAAGTGAGCTTTTGCCGGAGCCGGAAATCCCCGTTATAACCACCAGCTTATCACGAGGAATGTCTATATCGATATTTTTCAGGTTGTGCTCGGCTGCACCTGTTATCCTGATAGCTTTTTCCGTCCGTTTGGCCATATTGCTTTACTGATGGAGTAGTGTAATTTCGTTAAATTCTGACAATAGCCCAAACTAATCATTGTAACAAGTCATCGCAAAAAGGTAAAATGTTTTTTGATAGTTCGAAGGTAGCCGATGCTCAATAACCTTAATAATCAATGAAAAAGCTGCATAACTGGGATTTGTCATATTCGCAGGCGGTGGCCCTACAGAAACGCCTTGCCGGCAAGGTGCAGTTTACGCCGGTAAGCAAGCCGCCAAAATTAGTCGCGGGTCTGGATTGCGCTATAAGTAAGGATGGCCGGAGAATTATTGCCGCTGTTTTAGTGTTACGGGTGCCGTCGGCGAGGCAGGATGATTTTGAAATATTGGAAACGGCAAGCGCCGTTGAAAAGGCCGATTTCCCTTATATACCGGGTCTTTTGTCTTTTCGCGAGGCGCCTGTCTGCATCGCGGCGGTTGAAAAGCTAAAGAGCAAGCCGGATATATTTATGATTGACGGCCAGGGTGTCGCTCATCCACGTCGGCTCGGACTGGCGGCTCATCTGGGCCTGTTCTTCGACAGCCCCACCATCGGTTGTGCAAAAAGCAGATTAACAGGCCAGTTCGAAGAGCCGCCGCCGGGAAAAGGATCACATAGTTTATTGAAAGACAAAAATGAAGTTATTGGTGCGGTGGTTCGGACACGCACAAATGTTAAACCGGTTTTTGTTTCTGTTGGTAACAAGTGTTTGTTGGAAGATGCAATAAAAATCACGCTGGCCTGCACAACAAAATACCGAATTCCCGAGCCGACCCGCCTCGCACATAATACCGTTAGCAAGCTGAAGCTGAAAACTTAGTCCTGCACGACTTCAGCCGATTTTATTATCACCGGCTCAACAGGAACATCACGCATACCCATTCGCGCTGTTGTCATAACCTGTGCTATCGCATCCACGATATCCATACCTTCGATTACTTTTCCGAACACCGCATAGCCGGGATTTTGGTTCTCAACATAATTTAGAGGGTCGTTGTTTCTGTGATTGATGAAGAATTGTGAAGTTGCGCTGTGCGGGTCGTTTGTTCTGGCCATTGCGACGGTGCCTCGGTCGTTTTTCAGGCCGTTGCCGGCCTCGTTTGTTATTGGAGCGTGCGTCTCTTTTCGCTTCATCTGCTCTGTGAACCCGCCGCCCTGTATCATAAAATTCGATATGACTCTGTGAAATATCGTTCCGTCATAAAAACCTTCTTCCACATACGTGAGAAAATTCTTTACTGTAGCAGGCGCTGCTTCTTCATTGAGCTCGATAACGAGAGCGCCCATGCTTGTTTGCAATTTTACCATTTTCGCCTGCCTGCTTTCCTTTTTTGTTTCGTTGATTTCTTCTTTCGCCTGTTTGTTTTGCATTTCCTGTTTTTCTTTACATCCAAAGCTCAGTATAACAGCCGTGCATAACGTGAATATCCGGAATTTGCTGCCGCTCATAAAATTTGCCTTTCGTATCTATATTATTGTAAACAGAGTATGTATTATTTCATTGGGTCGTCTGTTGCGTAGTGTATGCTATTTCATCCTTCCATTTGTGCTTTTTGACGGATTTTAGAATCATATCGGCGCATTGAAGTGCTGCCAGGCCCTGCTCGGCACTGACCTCCGGCAGCAGTGTTCTATCCGTAACGGCCGCCAGAAAAGCCTCCTGCTGCAAACGGATTGGCTCCTTATCGTCTATTTCAAGCTGCTCGATGTGTAATAAATCCGGCCAGTTCATCATTGTCAGGTCAAGTTCGCCTTTTGCTCTTTGTTCTTTTATCCACTTAAGAACATTAACATTCGGGTCGGCCTTTATGATAATGCCGCTCTTTTTGAAATAATCCACGCTCAAATACGCCTGCCTGCTGAACACCCTGACCTTCCTTTCGGTTTTCAGTGCCAGCCGGGACGCCGTAATATTTGCGATACATCCGTTGTCAAAAATAATCCTTGCATTGCAGATGTCTTCATTTTCTTCAACGACACTAACGCCTACCGCGTCTATTTTCCTGATTTTGCTCGCAGCCAGAGAAAGAATAATATCTATATCGTGAATCATAACATCCAGCACAACTCCGACGTCGGTCGAACGGAAGGGATACGGGCTGATGCGCATGGCTTCTATAAACTTCGGCTCGATATTGAGACGTTTCATCGCCTGCACAACCGGATTGCACCGCTCGGAATGGCCCACGGCTACAAGGCAATTATTTTTCTTCGCAAGGGAAACGATTTTTCTGCCGTTTTTTACATTGGCAGCTAACGGCTTTTCTATCATTACTGCAATATTGTTTTTGATAAAGATTTTTGCCAGCTCCAGATGTGTTACCGTCGGCGTCGCTATGGTTACTGCATCGACCTTGTCCAGGATATCCTCACAACGGGTTGCGGCCAGGCAGTGGTGCTGTTCAGCCAGCTTCTGTGCCTTGTTTTCTACGATGTCAACTACGGCAACAAGCTCGCACTGCGGCAAGCTGCCATAGACATTAGCGTGTATCGAACCCATTTTGCCTGCGCCGACAACAGCGGTTCTTATCTTGTCCATTGATTATCTTTCGTTGGTTAAAGAGAATATTTCTTTTTAATGTCTGAACTTTTCGAGGTATCTGCCATACCGATGCTCGCTGCTTCTCGTTATCATATCAATCATAGCCCGAACATTTTCATCGAGTTCGTTTTCTGCCGTCAGATATCCCCCTGCGGATTGTGCCAGGGCTTTTGCATTCCCCAGCAGTGTTCCGCCCTGGCGATAGAGTGTTTTGTATGCCTGGTATATATTTTCTTGTTGCCGCTGGCTCAGTCCTGCTCGTTTCATGCCTCGTTTGTTAACACCCCGGACCTTTGGCGGATAATGTCCGCTGACGATGAGAAAAGGCGGAACGTCCTTGTTAATTCCGGCAAATCCCGCGGCATAGCACCACTTGCCGAGAGTAACAAACTGGTGCAGCAGAACCATACCGCTTAGCCAGACACCGGTTTCGATTCGGCAGTGTCCGCTTATCTGCGAATAGTTACTCATAATAATCTTATCTTCAAGAGTGCAGTCGTGCCCGATATGCACGCCTATCATAAGGAGGTTGTCATTTCCTACTTTTGTAAATCTGCCTTGATAAATGCTCGTGTGGATTGTTACCTGCTCACGGAAGATATTATTATCGCCTATCACAAGTCCGCCAATCGGGTCATTCGAATTTAAACCCAAAAGCTGTGGACTGCCGCCTATTACACAATTGGCAAAAAAGTGGTTGTTGTTCCCGATAATGACGTTTTGGTTAATCACGACGTTGGCTTCAAGAGTTGTGCCGGCCCCGATGGAAACCCCGCTGTCAATAACACAGTTTGGACCGATTGTAATATCATCAGCCAGCTGGGCATCCTCGTGTATCACTGCGCTGGGATGTATCTTAAGCATTTTCGTATTGCAGTCTTTCATTTTTGTTCCTCAGGATTTTCAATTGTGCATTACGCCTTATCATCGTCAACAAGCATAAATTTTATTTGCGCCTCGGCGACAACCGTTGGGCCGACTATTGCCTTGCACCGGCATTGGGCGGTTCTTTTGCGAAGCCGTATCGTCTCGGAGGTGAGGATAAGCTGGTCGCCGGGAACGACGGATTTGCGCAATTTTACGTTGTCCATACTCAACAGGACGGCGAGTTTGCCGGTGTGTTCCAAACGCTGTGCAAACAACAGGCCCGAAACTTGGGCCATCGCTTCAACGATGAGGACACCGGGCATAATGGGCGTGCCCGGGAAATGGCCTTGGAAAAACTGCTCATTGAAGCTTACGTTTTTTATGGCCTTTATTCGGGTGTCGCCGTCGATTTCAATTACCTTGTCCACTAACAGAAACGGGTATCTGTGCGGCAGAATCTTTGCAATCTGCCGAATATCTAAAAGCGCATCGGTGCCGTATGCCTGTATTCGTTCCTGCTGCTCGGCCGCCTCATACAATCTTCTCGCAAGCTGCTGGTTCAGCGTATGGCCGCTTTTATAAGCCACGATTCTGCCTTTGATGGCCCTGCCGACCAGTGCAAGGTCTCCGATTAAATCAACAATCTTATGCCTTGCACATTCGTTGGGAAATCTGTAGCTGTTCTTGATGGGGCCGTCCGAGTTGATAACAAGAATATCGCGGGGGCTGATGTGCGTTCCCACGCCGCGGGCTTGGAACTGCTTTGCCTCGGCCTCGAGCAAAAATGTTCGAGCCGGCGCCAGATGCTTTTCAAAGCTCTCCGGTGTAAGCCGATAACTGAAAATCTGTCTGCCGATTCCGGTATGGCCGCTATAATCCAGGTCGTAGGTGATATTTAATCCGTCGTCCGCATACGGAAGGGCATATATCGAGGCGTCGCCGACAACAATGCTGACCGGCTCTCTGATTATAAATTCTTTTCGGTCTGCCTGCTGCTCATTTATCCCTGCGCGTTTGAGGACCTTGAAATACACAGAACTGCTGCAATCAGGCGCCGGAAGCTCCGGGCCGCTGACTTCCACAACCAGATTGTCAATCTCCATTGCTGCTATGGCAGCCAAGCAATGCTCAACAGTTTCAATGCTGATGGAACCTTTCTTTATCGTTGTGCGCCGGCTCCGCTCGGCAAGATTGGGCACAACTGCGCTTATCCTGACCGCATCGGGCACATCAGTACGGATGAAAACCACGCCGGAATTAACAGCAGCCGGGCGAAAAGTAACATTTGCCTCCTGACCGCTGAACAGGCCTATGCCATTGAGTTTGCATTCGGTTTTTATTGTTTTTTGCGGCTTCATAATAGTGAGTCAGGAGCATTTACGATTTACGATTTTTGATTTCCGATTTGCAATTGGCAATCGGCAATCGTAAATCGGAAATCCCAGTCGCTATTTGTCCTTTTCAAGTTCTTCTATTCTATTGACCATCTGCTTGAACTGCTCAGCCATTTTCGGCAGACGCATCAGCGAGCTGACTATTCTGAATGCTTTTCTCTTGTCAATCGCAGGTGTCCAGGCTACCTGCCGGCCGGCTTCGATGTTATTTGCAACACCGGCCTGGGCACTTATCATTGTGCCGTCTCCTATCTCGATATTATCTGCCAGGCCGACTTGGCCGCCTAAAACCACACCGTCGCCTAGCTTGCAGCTGCCGGAAATACCGACCTGGCCGGCTATCAAACAGCATTTGCCAATCACCACGTTATGAGCGATTTGCACGAGGTTGTCTATCTTTGTGCCGGCCCCGATTATAGTATTGCCGAACTTCGCCCTGTCGATGCAGCAGTTGGCGCCTATCTCCACAAAATCTTCAATCACCACTCCGCCATTGTGCGGAATGAGTTTATGAGTGCCGTCGATAAACGAATAACCAAAGCCGGTCGAGCCGATGGTGCTGTTTGCCTGGATGATGACATTGTTGCCTATTTGGCAGTTATGGTGGATGACGACATTGCTGTCAAGTTGGCAGTTTTTGCCGATTTTTGTATTCTCGCCTATTTTGCAGCCGCTGCCGATTATGCTGTTCTCGCCTATCTCGACATTGTCATCGATTACGGCATTTGGCTCGATGGATATGTCCTCAGCCAGTTTGACATTCTTTCCGAGCCTTGCGCTCGGGTCAATTTCTCTTGTCGGCTTTTTCAATTCGGGCGCAAAGATGTTCAATACCTCTATCAAGGCAGTATCAACATTTTTGACAATTAGCTGAGCCCCGTTGTAACCCTCGATGCTCTTTTGCACAATAGCCGCCGCTGCCCGCGATTTTATGAGGGCCGCTATGTGTTTGTCGCTTTTGACAAACGTGATGTCATTCTCGCCGGCTGCCTCTACAGGACCGATGGCGCTTATCTTCCCTTGGGCCTGGCCGCCTGTGTTAACCAGCTCGGCGCCGAGGCGCTTAGCTAACTGTTCAACCGTCAGTTTCATTTTAATTTAATCACCGAGTTCACAAAATTTATGCTGCGAAGTTATCAGGGCACGATGTAAAGTCAAAAATCCGGCATTGAGAGTGTCCAATTCTGATTTCTGTATTTTTTCCTGTTTTGCTTTCGGAGTCGTTTTTCTATTTGGCATCGAGTTTGTTTGTTACATCATCGGTGATATCCGGACACCCGTCGCTATACAGCAGTTTGTGCGTGCTCAAAGTCAGCATAAGCTCATCGGTGCTCATTGCGGGAAACTCGACCTCGCCCTTTTCGAGGACCAGGTCGAAACCTTTTGCTTCAGCCAGTTCACGCGTTATCTGCAAAACTTCTTTATAAAGGTTTTCGGTCCATTGCTGGTCTTTTGCCATTCGCTGCTGGCTGTTGAACTGTCGGCTGGCTTCGAGTTGTGCCTGTTTTTCCAGCACTTCCTTGACCTGTGCCAGATAGTCGCTGCTGCCGGATTTCAGCGCTCTAATCCCGATTTTCTGGGTTTCGATTTCATTTTGAAGCTTCTTTTCTTCCGCTTCCCACCTGGCCTGCTCAGAAAGGGCATCAGCCCTGTAGCTTGCGTTTCTCTTGCAATCGCGAAAGACCTTGCGAATATTGACAACGCCAATCTTAACGGCGGTTTTCTCCTCCTTCGGCTCACCCTGGGTAGGGCCAAAGCAAATAAACAAAACAACTGCTATCATCAGGCAGCTTATGACCATCGCTTTAGTTTTCATAAATTATCCTTTCCATTTATGCTCTGATTGACGACGTACCACAGCCATCTTGGCTGTGGTATCACGGGCTTCCAGCCCGTGATATCCTGAACAGCGGCTCAAAACAGTGCCCCAACGGAGAAGCTGAAGACCCGTGTATCATCTTCGCTGTCTTTCATAAACGGCGTAGCAAGCTCGAACCTCATAGGCACAGGCCCGAACCACTGCGGTATCATTATCTGGACGCCGATTCCCACGGATGCACGGACACCGCCGGTGTCAATCGCACCGCCGTCAACGAAAAACAGCGCCGCAAAATCCTGGCTTGTTATAGGCACACTCACCTCGGTGCTGCCGAGGATTATCCATTCGCTTCCGATTGGGTCTTTCCGTTCTGGATTGGCGACACCCGTCTGAAGACCTCTTTTACTGACGCCTCGATAATCAAAACCCCTTATGCCGTAATAACCGGTGCCGCCGCCGTAAAACCTCTCGAAAGGCGGCGCACTGCCTACCGTTGTTGCCGCGAGAAGCTTGGTGGCCAGGATGGTCTTTTGCTCGGCCAGGTCCGTATGGATAGTGTTGTATCGCCTGTAAACTCCGCTCAAGATGCCGAAATTGTGGTCGCCAGCGACCTGTTCGTAGCTGGCACCAAAATTATAGCCGCTGCTTGGATTAAATCTGTCGTCGGTTAAGTCCCTTCCGACGCCGAGCCGGACTCCCATAAGTGAGTTACTGCCCTTGACCTTTGTAATTTCTGTTGGGGCGTCGGTATCAATATCGTCAACATCGACATTTTCACATCGGACGCTGATGCTTCTTCTCCAGTCGTTTTTATATCGTTTTTCGAGCGACACATATCCTTTTGTTCTTCCCTCATCGTAACTTTCTCTATACCTCATCCAGCTCGAGCCGGCTACTTCGAGCGAGGTTGGTTTGTTGTGGAAATACGGCTCGGTGAACGATATTGAATATTCGCTGACCTCGGTTCCGGGTGACAGAGAGATTCTCAGGGTCTGGCCTGCGCCTTTGAATCCCTTTCCCGTGATAAAATCTTTGAAGCTTTTCGGCCAGTCGGTGATATCGAAATTCCTTTGTTGATATACGAACTGTCCTACGACATCGGCGTCGCTGGATACTCCGCCGCCTACCATTATTGCGCCGGTCTGTCCTTCTTTTATGTTTACATAAGTATCCTGAACGAGCACATCCGGCTCATCCGGGTCGTATGTATATGGTTCGCTGACAGGCCTGATAGCTACCTCCTCGGCCATAACCATCGCTCTGACCTCTCTCTCCAGTTTTCCGTCGCCTTCTTTAGGTGCGATATCGGCGTTGTAGAACTGCCCCGGTATAAAGTCATACTCGTCAAGCACCCGACGGACGACTTTGTCCTGTGTCTGCTGGTTGCCGGTTATATCGATTCGCCCGATTCGAAACTGCCTGCCCTCGCTGACATCGAACTCGATGTTGACAACATCGGCGGCGGTGACATATGCAGGTCTTTGCTCGACCTTCGCATTGATATAACCGCGTTCGCGATAAATTTTTCTCATCTTCCCGGCATGCAGCTCAGCTGCTCGTCTTCGGTAAACATCGCCCTGCCGCAGCTTAAATTCCTCCAGCAGGGTCTCGCCGTCGATGCGCTGGTTGCCGGCGAGGATGATTTTGTTGACGGTGTAAACCGGCCCTTCATCGATGGTGAAGGTGATATGGACATTTTTGTTGTCGTCGGAGAACCGCAGCAGCTTATTTACACTGACGTTCAGATAACCCTCATCATAATAGGCGATTTTGAGCTTCTCTACATCTTCAGCCAGTGCTTCCTCGTTGTAGTAACACGGCCTGACGAGCCATTTCCTGGTTTTTGCTGTTACGACTTTTGTCAGCGAGCGTGTTTTGATATTCTTGTTACCGCTGAATTTAATCGATGCGATTTTAATCCTCGGCCCCTCATTGATGGCGTAGAATACTTCGCCCCTGTTTAGCTTGTTGCTGTCCAGCAGAACTTCGACAAAGGGAAAACCATTGTTTCGATAGAATTCAATCAGGGTCGTTCTGTATGCTTCAGCCAGGACTGGGTCGATGTAG
>Ga0315549_1001521_pt1 | contig 23891 bp, 17 predicted proteins | sample SalMarSW160200MG_FD_203101 | JGI IMG/M metagenome (GOLD analysis project Ga0315549, IMG submission 203101) | Salt marsh sediment microbial communities from the Plum Island Ecosystem LTER, Massachusetts, United States - Salt Marsh Sediment SW1601-200 ... | reverse complement strand
TCTCAGCGCAATGCTCAATGGCAGAAGATAAAGTCCGCCGATGCCGATGTAGTCATCGGCGCACGTTCTGCGATTTTTGCACCGCTGCCAAATCTCGGTCTTATCGTCGTCGATGAGGAACATGAACCCAGTTACAAACAGGACACCACTCCCCGATACCATGGCCGTAATGTTGCTGTAAAAAGAGCACAGATCGAAAACGCTCACTGCATCCTGGGTAGTGCCACACCTTCGCTGGAGACGCTATCCAACTGCCAGACTAAAGAGTATTTCACTCGCGTTCGCTTGCCCAAGAGGGTAATGAACCTGCCGATGCCACAGATGAAACTAATCGACATGCGACAACAATACACAACAAGAAGGGGCATCAATTTAATAAGTGAACCTTTAGCAAAATATCTCAGTGAAACTCTTGAAAGAAAAGAGCAGGCCATTTTACTTTTGAACAGGCGTGGCTACAGTAATTTCATATTTTGCCCATCCTGTAAACACACCTTGCACTGTCGCAACTGCGACGTCACGCTCACCTTCCATAAAGCCAAAACCAAAGCCGATGCCAAAATACAGACAGTTACTGGCAGACACATCAACTATGGTTACGCCGTTTGCCATTACTGCCTGGCACAAACGCTTGTGCCCCAGCAATGCCCTTTGTGTGGAAAAGGTATGGCAATGATAGGCCTTGGCTCACAGAGACTCGAAGAGGAATTGGCCGGAAAGTTTCCCAATGCCCGTGTCTCAAGAGTTGACAGCGACTCCATGACAGGCAGAGACTATTATAAGATCCTCCAGGATTTCAGTGATGGCCGTATTGACGTACTCGCAGGTACTCAAATGCTGGCGAAGGGACTGCATTTTCCAAATGTGACGCTTGTGGGTGTTATCAGCGCCGACACTTCTTTGTTTTTACCTGACTTTCGCGCCAACGAGCGCACGTTTCAACTAATTTCACAGGTAGCCGGCAGGGCAGGGCGGTCTACCAAAAAAGGCATTGTATTGGTTCAGACATTTCTACCCGACCAGCCAGCTATACAATTCGCTCTAAAAGCAGATTTCGATGGTTTTATCAAAGAGGAACTAAAACACAGAAAGGCCTGCAACCTGCCGCCGTTCTGGCGATTGGCCCGTATCATTATGCGCGACCACAAGTTCGACAAGCTCGAAGCTGCCTGCAATTCAATGCGTCAAAAACTTGACCACATTGTACGCCGGGATAAACTAACTGCTATTATTCGTGGCCCGATGCCTGCGGTGATAAGTCGAATCCAGCGTTTCCACAGGATACAAATAATAATCCAAGCCCCGCACGCTGAGACAGTCCGACAGATATTCAGCCAGCTTAAAGCTGAATCGCCGGTTCGTCCAGCCGTGAACATAGCTATAGATATTGATCCTATCAATTTATTGTAGCTTGCAGGCGCACATTGAATATGTTATATTTTGCATCGTTTTCCGGGGAGTAGCTCAGTTTGGCCAGAGCGCTGCGTTCGGGACGCAGAGGTCGCAAGTTCAAATCTTGTCTCCCCGATTTTTTACGTGGGGTTAAACTTATCTACACGGTTATTTCTCTGCAGTATGTGTCCTAACTTGTCCGGAAAGAAGGGCTACAAACCCAGATTTTCGAGTACGTCCTCTAAGGGCAACTCCGCGTAACAGACACATGTATCAGCAGCACCGTAGTAGACCTTCAACATGTTATCCTCGTAAAGCAGCCCACAGCTAAAGACCACATTGCCGAGAAAGCCTCCACGCTCATACTCAGCTTCCGGCTCTAAAATCGGCCGTTCTGATCTGGCGATGATTTTCCACGGCTCATTGCCATCCAACAACACTGCACCAAGACAATAGCGGTTGTTACAGTCAGCCCCATGATAGACCTCCAACCAGCCCTGCTTGATTCTAAAAGGAACAGCCCCCGCACCAATCTTTACTTCGTCCCAATAGCCCTCACGTAAGCTCATCAAACGACGATGATTTCCCCAGCAAGCCAGATCGGGTGATTCTGATATCCATATTTCATTCCGTTGAAAAAGTGACGAACTCGGCCTGTGCAAAGCGTAGTATCTATCGCCAATTTTCCCCGGAAAGATGACAACGTCTTTATTGTCTGGACAAAAAATGACGCCATGCCGCTCGAATGTAGCGAAATCCTTTGTGCTCACCAGACACGTTATCACACCTAACGGTGAAACTGCAACATAATCGATGTAGTAAATGCCGTCGATTAAGCTGATCCTTGGATCCTCAACGCCGTACGTCTCATACTCATTTGCCGGTCCAAGCCAAGGCCCATCGTCTATCTCAAAACTCACTCCGTCTTTACTACGTGCCAGCCTAAGGTGAGAAATAGACGTTAGATATGTATCCTTTGGCGTGACTATTAGCCTCGGATCTGAAAAATCGACCGTTGGATCGTCTCTCGCAAATTCCTTAATGGCAATACTGCTAGTCTTGACATCATAGATTGGGCTCAAAGTAACCTTTGGCTCTTTACTAATCGGCCTTTCCGCTACCCGCAATAGCAAGATTACCTCATCACCTAACCTAGCCACCCCTGCATTAAAAGCACCGACAACCTCAAAATCATCCCTGCTTGGCTTGATATCTTCCGGCCGGATTATTGGATTATTTGGCGAGCGAAAGACCGACACTGATAACTCCTTTTAACAAGTTTTTTCTCGGAACCGTTGTACTACCGCACCCGAAAAGAGTCGCCCCAAATAGTAGCTACAGACCATCAACCTTGCAAGGACTTTCGATAGAGGCGATACCTGATTTCAGAAGTGAATATCAACAAATAAGTATACCTAAACTGCGAAGGTACTTAATTGAATTGACAAAGTCAAGCAGCCTAGTAGGTGTCAGGGTGTACTGATTTCGAGCCAATGTTCAGCCAGCACGGCATAATCCAGAAAGTCAATCACGCCATCAGGCACTAACGGCGGAGCTATATCAGCTTGTGGATTCCAAGTAGTAGCGTCTGAACTGGTCAGCCAGACCTCAGCAAGTACAGCTAAGTCCTGGTAATCCACCACGCCATCACCCGGGATAGGAGCAATGTCAGCGTTGACAACTGAGTTAATAACCTCGAATTCCAGGACAGGGTCGTCCTCCAGGAAAAGTCCTCCGCCGCGAAGCACGAGGTTGAAACTGACAAAAAGATTCATTCCTATTATGCCATCGAGCGTGCCACCCTCCGGGGAAGAAACATCGAGAAGGATTACCGGCACGTTTGTGTAGCTAAGCCATTCACCAAGTGCTGGTATTTCCAGAGAGTCTATGTAAAATCCAGGTGCGAGGACGACCTCGCCGGTTACGCCCTGTATCTCAACCTCAAAATCCGGGCTGGATGGATTCAGTGCGAGCCGGGCAGCCATTCGCGAGCCGATGACGCTGACCTGTGCACCAGTATCAAGCATGAATCGATCCTTATCTATAGCTCTTTGTGGGCCCTCCACAAGGTCTACACTGTGAACGAAGAACAAGCTCTGACTCAGATTACCGATGATAATAGATGGGCTTGCAGGAGGAAACTCAAACCATCCTTCGAGTGAAGGCACGTACTGAACGCTTGTAGCCCCTGCAGGACGTAGTTCAAGCGGCACAATATTTTGGTAGCTTGGAATTCGAGGATCATCGTGTTCATAGATGTGTATATCCGGGCCTGTGAACTCTTCACCATCCTGTTGAACGGTAACCTGTCTGTCATGATTAATTACGGTCGTGTAGAAAACACTCAAAGGCGAGCCTATTGCTGTGGGTAGATCGGGTCCGCTGCCGGGATTTTGTCCGACCGCGATTGAAACGTTACTCTCACCGACCATCCCGGATGTATCTACAATCAAACCTTGTTCGTCAATAGCGCTAAGCCCATCAACGAAGACGGCTAATGGCTGACTAACCCAGGCATCAACTATACCGGTTACGCCGCCAATGAGGATTGTGTTTGAGGTGATAAAGCTGCTGAAATTGCTGAGCAGTCCTGCCCGTGTTGCATCTTCAAAGCCCATAACGTGTGCACTTGCACCAGTGTCAAATATGCCTATGACATAATCTGATTGCGGATCGATGCCCGATGGATAACGGCCCACAATGGAATTCTCGGGTATAGCATCGAGTTCAAGGTCCATAAGTCGTTTATCTGTTACGGATACAACTATCAAGGGCACGAATCCGTCTACAGGTGGCGAGTCGATAACGTAAATAATTTCTGAAGTTCCGGTCACTAGGCTATCTTTACTAAGTGCCGAAACTGACTCGGCGCTGACTTTCCTTTTCTCAATTACCACGGGCTTTGGAACATTCATCTGGGAAAGAGTCGACAGTGGCTTGTCGGTAGGGTACCTAACAGCCTTAATGCGTGACCTGCCGCTCATGCGCCAGTCAACTTCTTCACGCTGCCAGCCTGATTGGCTGCCTTGAACAGCAGTTGAGTACAACACGACAATGACCAACGCAGCGAGCCATGCTCTAATCATCCTATGCCTACTTGTTCTTTTCATTTTCTCTTCCTTTCTTAACATACAATTTATTATAACATACGCGGTCACAACTTGTGACGCAAAAACTGCACTATGCATGATTGCCGTTAGACTCGTTAGACTTTCTCATGACCTCACTTTAAGCATAAGTTCAACCCAGCATTTAGGTTATACCTAACCGGCTTTAATAGTGCACAGGTTATGCTAAGACCATAGCTACAGGACAAAAAAGGCAATAATCTTGACTTACAGACTGTTTTAGCGTAATTGAATAATCGGCATCAGTCCCCGTAGCTCAATTGGATAGAGCGTTGGCCTCCGGAGCCAGAGGTTGTGCGTTCGAGTCGCACCGGGGATAGTGATTGTATCGACTGTAAGGATTCCACGGATGGCAGTTCTAGTAGGGATTGACGAAGCCGGTTTTGGTCCTATTCTCGGCCCGTTGGTTGTATCATCCTGTAGCTTCTCTCTCCCGCAACATCTTCTCAAAGCGGACCTCTGGCAGATTCTGAAGAAGACTGTATCCAACAAACGAAAGCGCCTTGCTGGCCGTTTACTAATTGCCGACAGCAAAAAGGCTTACACAAGATCGCTCGGCATCAAGCATCTTGAGCGTACTGTTCTTGCAGCTTTGCTTTGTCTGGGCGAAAAGCCCACTACGCTCAACGAGTTCTTAGCACTGCTGTGCCAGGATGCTCTGGACCGTATTAGCCAGTATCCATGGTACAAAGACGCTGGGGTACTACCGATCCCTGCGGATGACAAGGACAAAGCAATAGCAGCGGCAGCTCTTGCTAATGATCTGGCTGATAATAACATCACTCTTGCGGGGCTGAAAAGCTGCTGTCTCGACGTTGGCTTTTACAACAAGATGATGGATAGCGTTAGAAACAAAGCAAGTGTACTATTTACTGCCACGTCTCGGCTCATAAAGGATGCTTATGATACCCACGTGCAGGACGAGCTCGAAATAGTAATCGATAGGCAGGGTGGCAGGATGCGATATCGTGAGCACCTGCTGCGTAGCTTCCCGAATATGAATTTAACTATTATGCGCGAGACGCCAAACGCCAGCGACTATGAGCTGCGTGCTGATGGCAGACGTATGTGCCTGCACTTTGTTGTTGATGCTGACGAGAACTGCTTGTCGGTGTCTCTTGCCTCTATGGTGAGCAAGTATCTCAGAGAACTTTTAGTCCGTAATATCAATCAGTATTTCATAGCGTATAATACCGATCTGAAACCTACAGCGGGTTATTGGAAAGACGGTCTGCGTTTTATCGGAGACTTAAAAGCGAGTCTTCCGTCTGTTCAGATAGACAGCAACTTACTTATTCGGTGCCGCTGATAGGCCGGGTAAAAGTATAAAGAAGGATAGCAGTTATATGCCCGTTCGAACGAATGAGAGCAAGTGGTTGGTTACCGGGTCTCTTGCAATAGTTGCAGTGGTCGCCTTGGCTATTGCGCTGGCTTATACACGGGCCGTTATGATTCCCTTCGTACTTGCGCTTTTTGTCGTTTCACTTGTCTCGCCCATTTTGGATTTTCAAGTCATCCATCTTAGGCTTCCACGTACTATTGCTGTTCTGGTCACTATGTTGGTGGTCATAGTCATTATTGCTCTTGTAGTTTTGTTCATCACTGGGGCAATCCAGACAATCATTTCAACCGCTGGCCGCTATAGTGATAGTTTCGCCAGCCTTGCTAAGACTGCGTTTATACGCCTTGAAAACTTAGGTATGGACTTAAAATCCGACAAAATTGTCACCGACATGCGAAACCGCATATTCAACCTACTGACCAACACCCTAGGTACCGTCATTGGGCTTATATCGGGCGTTTTCTTCGTCTTGATTTTTGTTATTTTCTTACTGGCAGGGCGGAACCCTCACGTTGTGCGCTCCGGAGTCTATGCTGATATTGACCAGAAAATACGCCGTTACATCGCCACAAAAGTTGCAATCTCTGTTGTCACTGGCTTATTAGTTTGGCTTTCGCTTGCCATGATAGGGTTGGAGCTGGCAGGTGTCTTTGGAATGCTGGCCTTTCTGTTGAATTTCATACCTAACATTGGCTCCGTTATTTCTTCCCTCCTGCCAATCCCGATCGCCGTCGCTCAGTTTCAAAGCTTCTGGCCCATTATCCTTGTGCTTGCAATACCGGGCACGATTCAGATGGTCATAGGTAACGTAGTCGAGCCAAAATTGATGGGCGAAGGATTGGATCTGCACCCAATTATAGTGTTGCTGGCGCTGTCGTTCTGGGGCCTGCTATGGGGAATTGTTGGAATGTTCCTGGCTGTTCCGGTCACTGCGGTCATCAGAATCGTCCTTATGCAGTTTGATTCTCTCAAGCCCATAGGAAAACTACTTGCCGGTGAATTACCCCAAATCAAGGAGCAAAAAAGCTCCTGAGCCAATCCCGCATAGTACATACCAACAAAATGCAAATTCAAACTGAATAAGAATTATAAGCAGAAGTAGGTGGGAAGAAGATGAACCGTGAGGTTCTTTTGATCACAATTTCTCCAGCTCTTCCATGAGCAAACGAATTTGCTGATTCTCCTCTCTGATGATTTTATCAATGGTATCTTCACTTGCCGGTTCACGAGCGAAGTCTTTTAAGCCCTGATAGAATATTATTACTTCATTTGCGCGCCTGATGGCGTCTCTGATTATCTCTTCTTTACTTTCTTTCCCGGTCAAGGCTCGGCCGCCAGATCGCTTTGTGCCGAACCATGTAAGCCCTGCCATCACTTCCGGATTTGAAAGAACATAATTGTCTGGATCAAAGGTCCCAAACTCCCCGGTCTTCTCCGAAAAACGTTTCCTCATACGGGCCCAGAGCTTCTCGTGTTTGGCCTTCCAGTTAGCCAGCTTATAGAATATGTCTTTCCGGTCCGGGTCGGTGAACAATTCCGTCATCTTGACGTAAAACGTAGCTCCCCTGTGTTCGATCCGTTCGGCTATCTCCAGTATCTCGAAGACATTGAATTTTGTTTCCATAGCCGTACTTTCACGAAAAGAATCTCTTGTCTTGTTCCCAGAGTCGTCAAGCCGAAGCTGCTGACTCAACGAAAACAAATTATATATAGAGTCTTCGATAGAGGAAATGACCCACAAGCTACTATTTAATTATACCATAATTAGATTGCTGCAAATCAAAAAAATAGTCTTCTTTGTCCGGCCCGCTCCGCCCCGCTTACTTGGCGGTCTCTTTTTTGAGTTGATTTTCAAAGACTTTGTAGCTGCCTTGCCCATATAGACAGAATACCACTTTGCTAAGGCTGGTCTCGCCTTTTAGATACTCAATTGTGTTTCTGAGCATGATTTCAGCACACCGCTGAATTGGAAACCCAAAGATACCAGTGCTGATAGCAGGAAACGAAATGCTTTTAAGTTGATGTTCGTCAGCTAATTTGAGCGAGTTAATGGTCGCGTTTTGCAGCTTTTCATCTTCATTTGGCTCGCCCATTCGAGGCCCAACTGCGTGGATTACATATTTTGCCTTGAGGTTACCGCCTGTCGTTATTACTGCTCCTCCTACGTATGTGCCACCTATTTTGTTGCATTCCTTCTGTATATCCGGCCCGCCCATTCTTCTTATCGCCCCAGCAACACCGCCTCCCAATGTCAAATGAGCATTCGCAGCATTCACAATTGCATCGGTCTGCATCTTTGTGATATCACCTTCTATCAACTCCAACATACGATTTCCAATATTCGCTTTCATTGTGCCGATCTCCATAATGACTATGTTACAATAAGTTAATATAGAGATGGTGTTAGTTCAAATAAACTCTTTCACTGATTTATACAAAGTAGGGCGGATAAGTGCAAGGCTTGCTAGCGAAGGCAGGATGCGTAAACCTATCGTAAAATTCTGCTGCAATTAGCATTTTGATAATAAGGGAATTTCCTTGAACTGGCCACATTTTTCGGATAAACAAGAGGCCTCACAAATAGCATGAGTCCGACAGCTTAGGAAAAAGAAGGCAGGAAACATCAGGTGAAGCAGATCAAACTTACCGAACTGCCTGCTCGTAATGGAAGGAATACATAATGCCCAAATCGTCAAGGAACAAATACGGCAAGTGTGGCAAGTCTCTCTCTACCAGAGCAATACATGCCGGTGAGCCGAGAAGAAAATATGCTGACTCTTTGACAACTCCAATTATTCAGACCTCGACCTTCACGTTTCGAGACTCCAAACACATCGAAGACTACACTAAAAAGGGAAAGGAGCATTTCGAATACGGCAGATATGGCAACCCAACCGCAAAAATCGCTGAAGCACGCCTTGCCGACCTCGAAGGGGCTGAGGCCTGTGTTGTTTTCACATCTGGAATGAGCGCGATAACTACAACCATTCTTTCCCTGGTGCAGTCTGGCGATCATATCGTCATCACCGACGATAGTTACAAAAAGACGCTCGAATTCTGTAAGTCTTACCTGAAGCAGTTCGCCATAGAGTGCACGATCATCCCCTTTGGCGATTATGACATTCTGGAAAAAGCAATCAAAAAGAACACTCGCTTTATATTCTCTGAGTCGCCAACCAATCCTTACTTGAATATATTTGACCTCGCCAAAATCAAAAAGATTGCAGACCGGCACAATGTCCTCACACTCATAGACAGCACGTTCAGCACGCCTTTTAACCAGAGACCTATAGAATTCGGTATGGACCTCGTGCTACAAAGTGCTACAAAATACCTTGCTGGCCACAATGACATCCTGGCCGGCGCCGTGCTTGGCAGAAAAGGCCTCGTTGAGAAAATCCGTAACCTCCATAAATCTATGGGTGGCCTGATCGACCCTCATTGCTGCTACCTTTTATTACGTGGTCTCAAGACATTCCCCTTGCGTGTTGAAAAGCAGAACGAATCTGCTCTTACCGTAGCTCGATTTCTTGAAAATCATCCTAGAGTTAGGAATGTATACTATCCATTCCTTGAAAGTCACCGCCACTATGAAATAGCCAAAGCCCAGATGACCGGAGGTGGCGGTGTTGTGACATTTGAAATAAAGGGCAATCTGAATACTGCCAAGCATTTCCTTGATGCTCTTAGGCTCTGCTATATTGGACCAAGCCTCGGCGGCGTTGAAACACTTATCACACATCCTGCACTCGTTAGTTACTATGACTATACAAGAAAGCAGCGATATAAATTAGGAATTACCGATACACTTTTCAGACTTGCCGTCGGAATCGAAAATGTCGAGGATATTATAAAAGACCTCGATAGGGCACTAAAGCAATAGAGCTCTATCCCAATTATCCACACATAAAATCCAGCAGCTATTTGACGCCCAGTTTTCTCCTGAGTATTGGCAGGTTAACAACGTCTTCACGATTGTAGGCCAGCAAGGTTTCCAGCGCTTCAGTATCGCCGTTATTTACATACTCGTACCAAAGCTTAACAGCAGCGTATCCGTCCACATTTCGCAGCACTCTGCCAATGCCTAATTGTCTTTCTACAGCCTTTAGTCCTCCTTTAAGACCAAATCGCCAGCAATCGTACATCAGGTCTCGATGCTTAAAGAGCCTCCTTATGTCTATGCTCAGCTTCGCTCGAATAAAAGGCAGGTCAAACCGACTACCATTGTAGCTGTAAATTTCATCTGCTCTCTGAAGGACTTCAATAATCTTCGGTTCACATAGATCGTGCTCAAAAAGCTGTATGACATCTATCTTTCTTCCATTCTCTACTGCAATACCAATGACCGTAAGCTCCGCATAATATCTGCTAAGTCCGGTAGTTTCAATATCGATGTACGCACGGCTTTTCATACCATCCTCTCGAAGAGAATCCTCGCTATCTCAATGTCAACCGAACCGCTTGATGCAGCATCCTTATACACTCGCACGTCAGATAAGATAAATCGCACAACAGACTTATCTCCTTGAGCTGTCTTGAGAATCTCTTGCTCAGCTTCTCGAGCGTTTTGTCACGCCATAACCATCCTAAGTTCAGACCCGGCCTGTCATATTTGAAGGTCTTTGAAAAATCTACTGCTCCTTTAAAGAAATCCCAAGCCCTTAATTGCTTGGTGCTAAGGCATGTAACGAGATGGCCTTCTTTTCAATAGCGCTGAACAGATACTTGGATAAGCCCGAGTATGTTGACTCCTTCCTTGGACCCCAAAGGAAGCTCCAACTATTCTCACACGTTGTTCCATTGTTTTGTGGTGACACCTGGTTTTTCAGGTCTTTCTATAAATTCATTTGTTCAGCCCTCCGATTTATCAGGGGGGTCCTTTCTGAATTCCAAGAAACATTGGTAAACCCTTATGTGGGACGGCTTCCTGACAAAGGCAAAAGAGTTCTCGCAAAAGGCGGCGGCCGGATTCGAACCGGCGAATAACGGTTTTGCAAACCGTCGCCTTAGACCACTTGGCTACGCCGCCAAAACAAAAAAATCACTTGATCGCAGTGATTTTAACAAATACCACATCTAAACCAAAAGGGAAAAAATCCCTTTATCAACGCGCGGTTAGCTTACAATCAACAGGCAGCTATTGCAAGAAAATTAACCCCAGCAGTTTTCACCACCCGGACATATTTCGGCCCCAAGCCATGGTTCTGACACGCGCACAGCCGAAGCCCCAATATCTCGATCTCAAAAGGAATCTCCGCTGGTACTCGATACAGTCAGCAGTGAAAAACTCTAAGGCCAACGAGCCTTAACCTATCAAGTCTTTGTGCTCATAACAGCCGTTGCTTCGACCTCGAACAACAGGTCAGGCCGGCATATATCGCAAATCGCCGTCACCCAAGGCCAGGGAAGATCATCCTTAACGCCCCGGAATATCTGTTCCACTTCCGTTGTCTTACAATAAGCTACAGCGTGCACCACATCCTCGTCCTTTGCATGCATATCCTTAAGAACAGCTCGTACATTTTCTATGGTTGTATTTATCTGGGCCGCTGCGTCTCCTATGTTCGTAGTAACGCCGTTGGCATCGATCGATGCGGTCCCGGAGACAAACACCGTCTGGCCTGCTGGCGTGAGCGCTCGTGAAGCCCGTGAGAACGCCGAGCCATACTCCAGTGCACACTGTTGCTTACCCACAGCCGCAAGGTACTCAGTCGAGCCGGCCGGCTCCAGCACCGCTATCAGATCCATTGCGCACTTACTGCCGTCGTCCGAACACAGCCCGATACCCGTGCTTGCTGGCATCGATTGGCGTGTCCCTTCGCCGATGAGCCCACGCTCTTTGAAGAAATCGTTCCTTACTTGGTTGAAATCGTCATACCACTTTAGAATATCGCAAAGCCACATCCAGGTGCGCGGTACAGACAGAAAGTCAGACTGGAATTTCTTCAAAGCCGACTCTGCCCTTTCCAGCATTGCCCGTGCTTGCGTAGTGGCACTTCCGGACTTACCAACTGATATACCTGACAGTGTAAGTATCGTGTGATCCGCTAACCGAAGGATCCTCCCACGGCGTATACCATCTACGCTAATAATCTCTGGCTTACTATCACTACTGATTGCATAGACCTGCACTTCACCAATAGGCCCGGATGTCCCCACATCGCTAATTAAATAGCTTGGATTTACATCGGCATCACTATCACCGTATGCCCGTCCACGCGCAGCCCGTAGGGCTTCTATTACTTCTGCGCTTGCAAAAATGCGCTCCTGGAGGATATACGCCTTTTTCGAGCGTACTATATCTCGGATGCCATTGAAGATTTCCTGTGCCTGGTTCTCTACGGACGCATTCTCTCCAGGTGTCGCCGTAATATAGATTTCCGAAGCGACAGGTGACTCAATACTGCGTATATCTAACTTTGCATGCATACGTACTTGCTCAACCCTCTATCCGCGATTCACCAACCTTTTATTCAATTACAAAAGATACACCCATGCTCGGACAATTAGGTCATATAAAATATTCTTGAGTTTAAAGACTGAACTCAAGTTTACACTAAATAGCTCTCTTTGAAAAGTCTGCTCTTAAAAAGGTCATATTATCTCTTATCGCCTTTTCCCGAGCCTCTGTTTATATAATTCAATCAACTGCTTGATTTTCGCTGCAACCTCGTGTTCGCCGCTAGCTTGTGCCAGTTTTAAGGCTGTCTGAGCCGATAAAATTGCCTCATTAAAACGACCCTTTTTGGCGTAGTGCACGCTCAGAAGGTAGTGAAGTGCCGCCGAATTATCTACCTTTGGATTAAGACGCATCGCCGTCGAGTAATGCTTAAAGGTTTCATCCATCTTACCCTGTTCAGCCAGCACCACTGCAAGGGTATAGTGAACTTCGGCGTTGTTAGGATCAAGCTGCACCGCATTGCCCAGATAAGTGCACGCCGCTGGCAAGTCTCCCTTAAGATGCAACGCTCGCCCGAGCTGGTAATTCATATCCACCGCATTATATTGTTTATTGATGCCCCTCGGTGCCAGACGAAGCGCCTCCGACAGATGCGCAATAGCCTGGTCAATCTTCTGCTGGTATAGTAGAGCCATTCCTATGTCATGATGCGCTTTAACGTTGAAAGGGTCGAGACGTAAAGCGGTCATCATATGCTGTATTCCTTGCTCATATTCGCCCTTGACGTGATACCAAAGAAATCCGAGCTTCTGATGGGCCTCTACATTGGTAGGATTAAGTTCCAGTGCGTTATTGTATTCTTCGATGGCGTCATCTGGCTTACCGTGCTTATAGAACTCATTCCCAGCCCTGACAAAGGAGTAATCGTTTAAAAACTGTTCTTTGATCTTTACAATCGCGGTGGGCTCACAATTCACAAACTCCGGGATATTGACCGCGCGGTCTGGAGAGGTTAAATATGACAGTGACACCGCAGGACTGCTTCGTCCATCTTCGTCGATGTGTGTCAGAAATAGTTCAGTGTAGTCTGAATTTACCTTTGAAGAAAACACTAACCATTTACCATTCGGTGACCAGCTATGCCAGGAGTTCATTCGGCTTGTATTACACTCAAGCCTTCGAGCCTGGCCACCCTCAGCGGGAATAATATAAAGTTCGCTGTCAGGTTGAAGCAGCATGTAGCTTTTAGCTTTGCAGAACACAATCCACCTACCTTCAGGGGAATACCTCGCGAAAAAGTTGCTCATGCCATTATTGGAAGCACCCTCGATAGGTTCAGCTATACCCCCTCTACCTTCATTAAATGGAATTCTATAAAGGTCGAACAAGAACAGCTTTCCTTCTTCCAGAAACTCCTTGCAATCTTCCGGGGTCAAAAGCACTTTACCCAAACCTTGTGTGTGCTTTAATTTGTACGCCTCGGACCTGGCGAAAACAATGTATTTGCCATCCGGACTCCAGGACGGATTGCTCTGGACGTATTTAGGATCATCCGCGCCGAAAAGCGAAAAAAATCTTTGCTCTTGACGGTCGTATATACACAAAATGCCCTTTATTGGGAAAAACAGTTGTGAAAAAGCCAAACCCGGTTTTGGAACAAACACAGACTTATCCTTGACTGTACTAACTACGTACCTCCCATCGGGGGACATCTGAGAAAGAAGACCAAATGTCTGTTCTCCATCTTCTTTTTTATAGTCGTTCCAGGTGATGATATCACTGGTTGCCAGCACCATCTCTTTTGCGACCCGCGTAATAACGTATGATCCTTTGCTATTTGCATAGTCCACATCCATCGCCAGAGTTTTACCATCTCTGGTAAATGAATGGCAGTTTCCACAAACTGGAAGATTTGTCAGAATAACCGGAGGTGGCTTCGGCGAAGAAATTGACCCAAAGCGCCATCGTATGTGCGAAGGATCCATAACCGCATCGACAAACGGAAGATTCACCTCGCGGTAAAAAAGAGGAGCACCAATTTCGTCCTTTGATGTCTTAATCTTGAGCCTGCCTTCTGAAAGGATTCTTACCTGTTTCGACCTTGCCACACCCATTATGGTGATGTCCGCCCATTTTTCTAACGATCGCCTCTTTATACCTTCCCAAGTTTCTGGCTCAGGCACCCACTTAACACGACGCGTAATGTAGTTCAACGGCCCCTTATCGTCGCTGAATTTAATTGTGATGAGCCATGCTTTCGATTTATCATCTTCCCAGCGAAACGTCGGCGGGACTATCTCTTGTGGAAAAAGCGTCCCGTCAAGCGGGTAGTGGATTGTGAGTCCCTCATATTCTGCCTCGGGTTTATAGGCTACCAGTACTTCTTCTATACGCACAGTTCGACCATAAACCATGACCAGCGCCAAAAGCACAATACCTCCAGCCACTATGCCAAGGCTTATCCGTAAATATATGCCCCTTTTGCGCATTGATTGTGCCTAAGAATCGCTCACTTTGCAGGGTAGTCGTCTTATCAACCTTGCAGCAGAAAATTCTAACTATTGTATCGACAGAATGTTAGCTCAAGTCAAGTAAAAACCTAGTAACCGACACCTTACAAGGATACCATGCCTGGCGCCGTTGACAATCCTTTTCATTAGCCTCAGCCGCTCGAATCTATGCGGTCGTCTGCTCTGGTAAACGCTATTTTCCTCAATAATTATTATCGGGCTCGTCCTCTAAACCTGAACCTGCCAGTCTTAATCAATACCTCTTTGTCATTAAGTCGCACTACAACCGTGTCGATACAAATTTAATCTGTAAGTCGCATTTTATTAGGTTATAGCGCTATGCAAAAGCAGGATCCTGTCATATCGTTTCTTATAGAAGAGAATCTCATTGATGAGGAGACTCTTAAGGTTGTCCTCAAACAGCACAAGGAGACCGGACAAAACTTACTCACTTTACTCAAAAAACAAAATCTGCTCAACGAAGAACAGTTCACAAAGGTCATCGCAGCTACAAACAAAATAGAGTTTATCACTCTCTCACCGGATATGGTCGACCCAATGGCAGCGCACCTGATTTCTTACGAGATAGCTAACGAACACAATATAATACCGCTCAAAAAACAAAACAATCAGCTAATCGTCGCGATGAGTTCTCCTCTGAACCTGCCTGTCCGGGATCAGATCGAAACAAAAACCGGATATAAGGTAACTCCTGTAGCTGCTACGCCCAGTGCTATAAGACAGGCCATACATTACCATTTCGATGTAGCGAACGTGACGAAACAAGCCATAGTTTCGATGCGACTCAAAGCCGATTCGAGCAAGCCCAAGAAGCATGACCAGGAGCAAATATCAACTCGTGTTGCCAATGATCCCATTACAAAGCTTGTCTCTTCGATCATTAAAGGTGCCATCGATGCAAGGGCAAGCGATATACACATTCAGCCCCAGGAAAATGATGTGAAAGTACGCTACCGTGTTGATGGTATTCTGCGAAGTGCAATATCTGTGCCTGCTTCTGCCCAGCTTGAAGTCGTCTCGCACATCAAGATTATGTCGGATATGGATATCTCCGAGAAAAGAATACCTCAGGATGGACACATTACCACCAGACACGATGGAAAAGAATATGACCTGAGAATATCATCTTTACCGGCCGTTGGAGGTGAGAAGATTGTCATTAGAATACTTGATAAAAATGCCGACAGGTGGTTACTCGACACCGTCGTCACATCTCCGGAGGACAACAAGAAATTCCGAGAGTTGGTCAGCAATCCCTATGGAATGATACTTTTAACCGGCCCCACCGGTAGCGGCAAGACAACAACGTTGTACTCTGTCTTGCAGTTGGTCAATACACCCGAAAGAAACATCGTTACCGTCGAGGACCCCGTCGAGTACCGTCTCAATGGCATCACACAGGTACAAATCAGGCCCGCCGCCGGCCTGACATTTGCGTCTGCATTGCGCAGTATTCTACGACAGGATCCCGATGTTATACTGGTAGGCGAGATCCGCGACTTCGAGACTGCTGAAATCGCTGTCAGTGCTGCTCTTACGGGTCATCTTGTACTAAGCACACTTCACACCAATGACGCAGCAGGCGCAATCTCACGGCTTATCAACCTGGGCATCCCACCGTTCCTTGTGGGCTCAGCTCTTTTAGGAACTGTCGCACAAAGGCTTATGAGGAAATGTTGCCCCAAATGCAAACAACTTTTTAAGCCATCGGCGGACCAGCTAAAGATTATATTCGGCAAAACTGACAAGCAGCAAAACGTAAAACTTACTAAGGCAGTGGGATGCAAAGGCTGCTACGAGACCGGCTATCATGGAAGAAAAAGCATCTACGAGATACTGCCCATTTCTGCTGAAATCCGCAGAATGGTACTTGATGGAAGCGATGACGATGCAATAAAGAAGCAGGCAATCAAGGAGGGAATGAGAACACTTAGAAAGAGCGCAGTTAATGAAATTCTCAGCGGCGCAACAACTCTGGATGAGCTAATGAGAGTCGTCGATACAAGGGGAAAGTGATGCCGGTTTACGAGTACACCGCCATAGACGAAGCAGGAAATGAATTCTCCGGCACCTACAGTGACGTTGCCACCGTTGCCCAATTACGTCAAGAACTTACAAAGGTAGGCTACTCTCTTAAAAGCGCAAACCGGGTAAAAAAAGCCACAAAAGGGCGAACAAAAATCAAACAACGTGATGTTGTAGCCTTTGCTTATCGCTTCGCTGGCATGGTTTCGGCTGGATTACCCGTGACACGATGTCTGGAGACTCTGCTGGAACAAACCGAGCATCAAGGCTTTCGGGCAATTATCGCCGATATAGAACAAAGCATAGAGACAGGTTCAAACCTGACAGATGCTTTTAGAAAACATTCGGACACATTCTCGGATTTCTTTCTGGGCATGCTCGAAGCCGGCGAGACAGGCGGCAAACTCGCTACCTCCCTACAGATGAGCGCCAGCTACCTGGAAAAGCAGGCCGAGATAAAGCGAAAAGCCACATCTGCCTTTGTTTATCCTATCGTTGTTGGCATTGTCTGCTTTATAGTTGTTGCCTGTCTCTTAGTTTTTGTTGTGCCCATATTCTCACAGCTTTATAGAAATCTGCACGTCCCTTTGCCGGTAGCAACTCAAGCTCTTGTGGACTTAAGTTATTTGGTCAGACATTGGTGGTGGGCTATTCTGATTGTCATTGCTCTGATAGCAGTCTTTATTCGGAGACTCATAAAGAGTCCACAAATTAAAGCAAAATGGGACATCGTCAAGCTGAAGTTGCCTGTCTTTTCCAAGCTGAGCCGTATGGTTGTCGTCTCAAAATTCACTAGAACCTTTGCGATGCTCGCTTCTGTCGGCGTCTCGCTTGTAGAAGCCCTGGATGTTGCAAGTGTTGTCGCCAATAACCACAAAATGACCGAAATCACCAGACAAGTGCAGCAGGAAATCAAGGCAGGCAATACTCTTACTAAAGCTCTAAAAGCTAACGATATTTTTCCACCAATGCTTATCCAGTTAGCTGACTCAGGTGAGCAAGCCGGGGTCCTCCCGGACATGCTCAACAAAGCTGCTGACTTTCTGGATAAGGATATCGATCGAGCAACCAGCGCGTTACTTGTCAAGCTCGAGCCAGCTTTGACTCTTTCAATGGGAGTTCTCATTGGCTTGATTCTTCTTGGAGTATATTTACCTCTTTTCGATTACATGGCCTACATTGCGTAATCAAGGATTGATACTGATTGTGAATAATCAATGCGCTTATTCTTGTCATTTCGAGCGATTCAGCCTTTAGCCCTGAGCGAGGTCGAAGGGAAAGCGGAGTCGAGAAATCTGCTTTTTAATAGATTTCTCCACTTCGCCCCTTATGGGCTTCGGTCGAAATGACAAAGGCGCAAATATCAAGCACAATTGGTATGAGTGATCGTCTGAATGGGAGCTGAGAAGTAACGACTTTAGAAATACCCCGTATAGTCTTGATAATTACATAGAGGCCCTAACAAAATAAAGAATACTCTGTGACTGTCATTCCCGCGAAGGGGTCTGTTGCTAAAGTGGAGATTGCTTCGTCGTTTCACTCCTCGCAATGACAAACACTGCGTTTTAATGTCATTGCGAGGCCTATGAAATAGGCCGTGGCAATCTCAAACACTCCACAATAATGTTTGGCAACAAGCCCGAAGGCGGGAATCCATTCCCTTACGGCTTTTTATATAACTCACGTTTGCTCTGGAACGATAAAAGAAAGCCGTTCTACTCATTTTGTTAGACGCTCATAATATATATTTTTTACTAAAAATGTGGGAGTAATTTGACCAGCCCAGATTTTGGGTTATTGTTTATATAGAAACAAAGAATATGGCTATGCCCTGATACTTCCGATAAAAGTGGGTATAGGGGTGTTATGAAGTTATCCAACTAAGCTTCTATATTCTTTAGTAAGTTTTCTCCACCCCACTTATAAAGTACCTTGAGCTTTATGTCGATACAGTAAGGCGATAGTCAATAGTAACACAGTTTCGCGAAAGGAGAATAACATGCGTAAGAAGAAGGGTTTCACCCTCGTTGAGTTGTTGGTTGTTGTTCTGATTCTTGGAGCTTTAGCGGCTATTGCGGTTCCAAGAATCATCGGTGGTGCAACAAACGCTAAGATTAACGCCTGCAAGACTAATGTTGACCTGATAAACTCCCAAATCGAACTATACTACGCAACTGAAGACGCTTGGCCAAGTTCGCTATCAGTTTTGACGGGCGACCCCAATTACTTCCCTGATGGAGAACCTGTATGCCCGGTTGATTCAACCGACTATGATGATGAATATAATACGGGTGGTAATCATCGAGTCGTTCACAGCCATTAGTAACGATGTAAGTTAGCTATATGCTAGATTAATTTTATAGGTGCAGATTGATAAGGATGGCTACACACCAGATTAGCCATCCTTCTTGGTTTAAATGCTTATTTGAAGTTAGTGTGAAAGCTTATAAAGCATACAGTTTGGTTGAATTAATTTTAGTGGTTTCAATCATAGCTGTTTTGGCTGCCATAACAGTGCCAAGGCTGCAGTTCGCTGCGGTTCACCAAAAAGAGGCTGATACTGCCGCGAGGAAAATCGTCACCGACCTTCGGCGAACGCGCTCACGAGCGATCCTTTACGCCAGAGATAAACCAGAAGGCTTTGCTCTTAATACGACGGGCTCAGAACCATATACCGGCTACCGGATTATTGACCTTAGCGATTCCAACGTCATCGATTCTTACGCGATTGATTCATCAATAAATTGTTCCGGAGGCAGCCAATTTGAATTCGGTCGATTGGGTAATCTAATTGTTGGCAGCGACACGCAGCTTGATGTATCAGGTGGCGGCAAAAGCTTTACCATTACTATCGTATCGGCAACAGGCATGGTAAAATGCACCGAAAACTAAAAATCGTAAATCGTAAATTGAAAATAGAAAATAGACTAAAGGGCATCACCCTCACTGAGGTTGTTGTCGCTTCGGGCCTGCTGATTGTTGCCATAGTTCCGATTCTAAAAGCACTTACGACTGCTCATACGACAGGCAGAATCATTGAACGAAGAACGCAAAGCCTTATGCTCGCCCAGGGCGAACTCGACCGGATAAAGGCTGAGTCAATATATTATTATGGCCGTTCGTTTGCTCAAAGCTCCTCGCCTCTTGATGATGCGTACCTCTGCACTGTAACAGATGATACAGACTCACCAAACCTCAGAACAATAAGTGTCTCGGTTGGTTATGACCATGATGGTAACAGTAATCTCGCTTCGGATGAGGTTGAAGTGACACTCACAACATACATTGCCAGACGTTGGCCTGGTCCATAGTCAAGTAGACTCTTCGATACACTCTTCATGCGTTGCTCAAAAAATCGAAATAACCTTATAGGACTTCATCATCCACAGGGTTATTTTTATTTCGTAGCAGCGGAATATGCCTGATAAAAACAGCTAAAATAACCGTGTATCTCAATTTGCATCAACGTTTCATTGTCTCACATTGACTGACCGATAATCCCAAAACTTGCGTAACGAGGCACTTGTTTTGTGCCGAAAACCTCACAAGAGGACCAGATACATTTTGGCCAGAAATGATGCGCTACAAAAACAATAAAACCTCATTGCGTACAGGCTTAACGCTCCTGGAGATGGTGATCGCTGTGGCCATTATGACTATTATCTTCACAGCCATTTTGCCTTTGTTCGCAAGCATAAGGAATAGTTGGGACACTAAGCAGGCCAACGCTGAACTGCTTCAGAACGGCAGGGTTCTCATAGATCATTTTTACCGAAATCTGTCAAAGGCAGTCAAGGTAAACGACGTAAGCGACTCATCCGAAACCGACGGCTATATTCAGTTTGAGGATAACGACGGTAACAACTGGCGGTATGAGAGAGGTACTAACAATTATGTTCAATTTGGTGCTCCAGGGGACCTTTACGATTTAGCTGGTCCGGTCAGCGCACTGCAATTTACCTGCTATGGACCTAATGACTTCAATAATCCTACGACTGAGGTAAATTCGATTCGCTTCATAACGGTTCAGACGACATTTACGAATTCGGCAGTTATGGGTCATAACAAAACCTTAACCACATCTGCCTACCTTCGCACAAACTGGAATAGTGGCGACCCTAATTTTATCGCATGGTGGAAGCTGGATGAGACCTCCGGCCTAACCGCAGCCGATTCTTCGGGCAACGGAAACAACGGCACACTACAGCCGCCGTATGGTCCTCCGTCCTGGACCACGGGACGAATCGACGGTGCGCTTGATTTCGACGGCTACAATGACTACGTAAGTTTGCCTATTGGCTCGGTTATTGATTCGCTGACCAACTGCACCGTCGCAACATGGGTGGACTGGGATGGAAGCAGCCCCTGGAAGTATGACTGGCAGCGTATTTGGGACTTCGGTAGCGGTGATTCTCTCTACATGTTCCTTACACCCAACAGTGCCGATGACACGCTGCGTTTTGCTATTACAGAAGTCGGTTGGTGGGACGAGGAGCAGACAGAAGCATCCGTGACCTTGCCCTCCGGGTGGTTTCATGTTACAGTGATTATAGACGCAGATAATCACACACATAAACTGTATCTAGATGGTAGCCCCGTCGCTCAGAATACCTCTGGCTATCTTGTCCCTAGTGATCTCGGACACACAAACCAAAACTGGCTTGGCAGGTCACAATACAGTGCTGACCCGTATTTCTATGGCAAATTGGACGATGTCCGTATCTATAACCGTGCGTTGGAATATGGAGAAATCAGCCAACTGCTTGGCATTGTGATATTTGTAGATTACAACGAAGCCAAAGTCGATTCCGATGAAGAATCTATTACGATTGATACTCCGGGTGATACCTGTGAAGGGGACCTGCTCATCGCAGCGGTTGCCACGGATGGGGATACTTCTACTTCTATGGCGCCAACAGATGGCGATGGCTGGACCGAAATCGACATTGATACTTATAACGGTGAAGTTACCCTTGGTGCTTGGTGGAAACTTGCAGATTTTTCGGAGCCAGACACTCATGAGTTCACCTGGTCGGGGGCGGGGGGTCAGCAGGCGTACGGCTGGATAATGCGGTTTACTGGCCACGACACCACCGACCCAATAGATGTTTTCTCGACCTATAGTGAATCCAGCAGCGCCCCAACCAGTCCTGCAGTAATCACTACAGTCGACAATTGCCTGATTCTTCGTCTTGGCGCATTCGATGACGACGATATCACGGTGGACGATCCCAACCTCCCCGACCATACCGCAATCACGATGGACGAAAGTAACAGCAGTAGTAGTGGTTCGGTCTCGATACTTGGTTCGTGGACTTCAGGCCTTACACACACAGAAGAATCCGGAACTAACCGGGCTTTGGTACTTATCGCACATGGTGAGGAAGCCTTGGCCGCTATCAGTCTCGACTCTGTAAAGTATGGTGGCCAGGCAATGACCAAGGTCATCGAGAGGATCGTCGGTACGAATCCCAGGGACTACGTTGTGGCATATATCCTCAATGAGGCCGGCGTCGCTGCTGCAACTAGCGGCACGTTTGTTCCGACCTGGAGCACCACGCCGGATGAGGTCTCATACGCCAGTGTATTTCTTCAGAATGTTAATCAGGCAATCCTTATCGGAGACAGCGCCAGTAACAGCGCAACGAGCGGCGCTACGATAACAACATCTGCACTAGCTACCAGCAATGGAGACATGGTTATTGATGCCGCCACTTGCGGCAATGTAGGCAACTATACAGTAAACAACGGCTTTACCGAAGCTATCGAATTTGACATGGCTACGTCTGTTGGTACAAGCGGATACAAATCCGCAACGGGTGCAAATGAGACGCCGAGTGTAACGCATGTAGGTACTATGAACCGCCAGGTGATAATCGGATTTGTAGTGCAAAGTGGAGCTGGAGTGAGCGGTACGGTCTCAGGCGGAGCAGGATATGTAAATCAATCAAGCAGCGGCGACAGCGGAACATCAAATTTTTTGCTTACCGCAGAGAACAAAGCTCAAATGCTTACCATCGCAATAGCTCCTAATCCGCAAAGCGAAGGTGACGGAGGTATACGTCCATAGATATTTGGCTTATGAGAAATAAATTAAAAGTATATAAAAGAATGAAAGATATCGTGCAATTGTCATTCCCGCGCAGGGACTGTCCTGAGCTTGCCGAAGGGCGGGAATCCACACATTCACGAATTTTTGTGGACTCCTGCCTACGCAGGAGTGACAAACGGAAAGCCCTGTCATTCATTCTGTTAGGTTCTCTGAGAAATAACGGCTCAGTGTTAATAATGGTAGTCTTTGTTGTGGCGCTACTTTCTGCTTTGGTGATGGGCATGTTACAGATGAACACCGAGGAAATTCAGCTCATGCAGAATCACATATATGCCGCTGAAGCGCTGGCAATCGCCGAGGCTGGCCTAAATGATGCCTTAGCAGAGATTCGCGAAAATTCCGGTTGGGCCGATGGCTTCGATGACAAGCCTTTCAATGACGGTTTTTATGATGTCACGGTTAATGGTTCCACTATAACAGCTATAGGTACAACATCACAGGGTTTTGTCGCTGAAGTCGAAGCTCAAATAACTATCGCAGCAAGCGGCCCACCCTATGTGATAAGAATCGACAGCCTGAGGATAAACGAATAATGAAACGCCACACAAAAACTGCTTTAGGAATAGACATCTCTGAGACTTTCGTATCGTTAGCGTTGGTAGGGTCAGACAATGACGGCTTCCGACTCATAAAGGCCGCTCGGCTCCCTATGCCTCAGACTGCTATAGAAAACGCAAACGTTAAGGACGCCTCTGCGCTTGCAAATACAATACGGATGTTGATGCACCAGAATAAGATAAAATCATCTCAGGTTGCTGTCTCTCTACTCGCAAATCCGTTGCTCATGCAGATAGTAGATATGCCTGAACCTGTTCCAGAGAATATAAGCCGGTTTGTTGAGAAGGAAGTAGAGCAATGTGTAGCCCTGTCAGGTAGAAGCACTGTTTCCGATTTTTACGGAATTAGCTCAAGGGATACACTAGGCAAGAAACGACTTCTCATCGTTGCAGCAGACAAACAT
>Ga0315549_1001520_pt1 | contig 23912 bp, 18 predicted proteins | sample SalMarSW160200MG_FD_203101 | JGI IMG/M metagenome (GOLD analysis project Ga0315549, IMG submission 203101) | Salt marsh sediment microbial communities from the Plum Island Ecosystem LTER, Massachusetts, United States - Salt Marsh Sediment SW1601-200 ... | reverse complement strand
TTATACTGTTTTTACTTAGAATTTGGCTTCCAAACCAGGCTTTTTGAGCCTTAGATGGAAAGACCGTGCTTTTCAACCTGTTGATCCCTTTGATGCGAAATGATTTGACAACCGCTCTAAATACGTGACCGTTGAGCTCAATATCCACAGCACCTACGCGGTTTCTCGCATCAAGCAACATCTTCATGGAAGGATTCTTCCATAGTTTTTTGGGGCAGGACAGAATAGGAATGAAATCCTCCTGATTGAAACGCGCATCTAACCTTCCCTTAAACTCTGAACCTGAAAGGGGAATTCCGAACTCTTCTCTTTTCAATCTTTTCTCTTTCTTATAGGGTCATGTAAAAAATAAGAAAACCTTCTTCGTTTATTATTATAAACTCTTGAAACAGGTTTTTGAACACTATAAATAAATCCCATTTATCCTAAGGAATATGGGTATCCATCCTTTTCCATTTCTGCCCGGTCTATTGATTTCTTACAGAAAACATGGTATAAATCAAATACAATTATTGATGACATATTTATAAATTATGGCCCTATTTCCCCCTTATAAACAGCGAGGATGGGAAGGGAAATGAAAAAAAGTGCATTAATACTCTTTATAACTCTCCTATTCAGTTTCTCTCCTCTATCTGCTAACGAAGCAGCTCACAAAAAGGAGACGGATGCCAGATTCACTCTTTATTCTTTTTACATCGAATCTTTCTCTCTAGCTCCTTCCGCTCAAAAGAAAAAAAGTCCTGCCTATTCCTTGCAAACAAAAAACCTAAATATGAATCCCTTACAAACCAGTGATTATTCCCCGCAAATAAAAGCGCTTGTCAGTGGATTCAAGCTGGATACACATGAATTCAGTCAGTTTGATTTCAGGCTGCCTTCTTATGTGCTCCAGCACCGCAAAGCGAAAAAATCATATTCGGGGGCAGTCCTGGACATCAGCGGGATAAATGTCGCAGTATGGTCTTTGGACAGCTTTATCCTAAAAAAATCCTGGGCTCAAATATCACTCAAGTCAATATATAACAATCTCGACCACGGATTCGAATGGGACAGGGGCATTTTTGTAAGCAATCACCTAACTCATCTTTATCATGGGGCCCTGTATTTTTCAGCGGCCCGGCTGAACGGTCTAGACATTGGGGAGTCTACATTATTTACATCTGCAGGGAGTCTTATGTGGGAGCTCTTTTTTGAATCAAACTATCCCTCTATAAACGACATAATCATGACCACCCTCGGGGGATTCATCCTTGGAGGGCCTCTCTCTCAAATGGCGGGCACACTGTACAGCCAGGATTCTAGAGGGCTCGAAGGGCTGTTTCAAAAATCTTTAATGCTTATCATAAATCCTTCTTTTAGTTTCAATTTATTTTCAAAGGACCAGTCAGGATTAAACTTCTTTACAGAAGAACACTATTACAACTTTCAATTCCCACTGGGAACCTACTGGTCAGCAACAAACAAACAAAAATACCTGTTGGGAATCTGTATTGAAAATAAGGATTTTAGAGAAAAAGACCTGGAATATATCAAACCATATGACTGGTTTCTCATCGACGGAAAGTTGGGTTTCCGTAAGAGTGATACCTGGGATAAGGAGATATCCGCCACAGTACTGCTGAGCGGCGCCAAAACAAAAAACGGTCTGAGAGGCTTGTTCGGAGTGTACGATTACATAGACACACAGGTCATCGAGATGATCTCTACAACAGGAATTGGGATGGGAGCGGTCTCATCCTATTATTCCGAACCAGATTTCTTCACTGAAGCTTCCGGTGTTTTTTCCTTTATACTTGGAGGCTCCAGTCCCTCGGTTGATATCGAAAAATGCCAATTTGGCGAAAAAAACCAGAAGCCCTATTATTTCGGACCCGGCTTAATGTCCAGATTCAGAATAGAAGTAGGGAGAAAAGGGATCGGCAGCATTCTCGCTAAATTTTCACAGTACTGGATTAATTCACTCTTTTCAGATGCCCAAGAATCATTGTCTGTATCTTCATTTAATATAAGGCTGGCTGTAACCAAGAACTCAAAGGTAAACTTAGGGTATGACTGCTACATCAGAAAGGGAACCATCCTCAATGAGGACTGCGCGGCAACAAAAAGTGTTTTTAAAATATTCTTCATTCAAGAATTCTAAAGGGCTGTCATCGGGCAGCCGTTAGTCCAAGAGAAAAGAAATATTAAAAAATTTTAACATTTTATTAATTTATATTTAATAATTGTCTGTTATAATCTTTTTTGATTCTGTCTCTAAGGAAACAACGAACCTAGATTATCCTTTCCTAACGACGAGAAGTAAGGAGATATTTTATGACGAAAAAAAATGGAATCACAGCTCTTATACTCATCATAAGCATTTTCACTTTTATTCCAAAAGTTTATTCGGAATCCGGCCGGACGATTATGGATGAATTGAAGGAAAACGCACCTAAGGTCTTTCTGGACTGCTGGCGCTGCGACAGAGATTATATCCGGAAAGAAATTACTTATGTGAATTTTGTCCGCGACAGAACAGATGCGGATATCCATATTCTCGTTACGGATGAAAATACTGGGAGCGGAGGGAATAAATACACTCTGACATTTATGGGAAAAAATCAATTTGAGGATATGGAAAACACCTTAACCTATTCATCAAACGAAACCGAAACCTGGGATGAAATCCGTGAAGGGATGCTTGAGGTCATGAAAAAAGGCCTTTTCCCTTTTCTCATGAAAACCCCCATAGCAGACCTGCTCTCCATCCAATGCAAACAGGTCCTTGAGCCGACTGCGGTCAAAGATAAATGGGATTCCTGGGTTTTTAATATCCGTGTCAGCGGAGAATTAGAGGAAGAGACAAGCCAGCAAACAACACAGCTCAGCTTGGACCTTTCTATAAACAGAGTGACCCCTGAATGGAAAATCCAATTGGGAGTTTCCGGCGATTATGAAGAAGACAATTATGACTATGAAGAATACTCCATCAAAAGCATTTCCGAAGAAAAAAACTTAAGAGGGCTTTTTGTAAAAAGCTTGAATGAACACTGGTCAATAGGAAGCTGGATAGAAGCTTCTTCGTCCACATACAGCAATATTGATTCCCATTATATGATTGCTCCAGCCCTTGAGTATAATTTTTTCCCTTATTCGCAATCCACAAGAAGACAACTCCGCTGCCTGTACAGGATTGGCTTTCATTCAGTGAATTATATAGAAGAGACTATCTTTAATAAGACAAAGGAAAATCTCTTTAATGAATCTCTGACTTTGACTTTGGAAATAAGGGAACCCTGGGGAAGCGCTTCAACTTCTCTGGAAGGGTCTCATTATTTTCATGACTTATCAAAAAACCGTCTTGAGCTCAGAGGATTTCTCTCCTTCAGAATTTTCAAGGGTTTTTCCATAAACCTCAGTGGAAGGTATGACCGGATCCGCGACCAACTGTCACTTCCTGTTGAAGGGGCTTCACTGGATGAGATCCTTCTTCAGAGAAAGGAACTGGCCACAAATTATGAGTACTCTCTAGATGTCGGATTCAGCTACACCTTTGGTTCTGTTTACAGCAATGTGGTCAATCCTCGATTCGGAGGAAGGTCCCGGTACGGGCGATACAGATAAAAAATAAACTTATTGCCAAAACAGTATTTTTTTTATATATTCCACTTAATTTGGTACTTCAAATTTACTTTATGGAGGAGAGTATATGAAAAAAATCCTGACTGTCTTATTGATCGGTCTGTGTGCAACGCCAATGGTCTTTGGGAGCATTGTGACAAACACGAATCAAAGCATTCTGTTTCTCAGGTTTCCTGCTCGGAATGCATCCACAGATATCGATGCTGTGTATTATAATCCTGCAGGTACCGCACGATTATCCGATGGCTGGCACTTTTCATTGAACAACCAATCCATCTTTCAAGAAAAAACAGTCAAAAATGAATTCCCCTCTCTCAACAACGATACTTTCGTCGGTGATGTGATGGCCCCATTATTTCCCAGTGTTTTTGCTGTTTATAAAAAAAACAAGCTGGCCTTCTCTTTTGGATTCGGTCCCAATGCCGGAGGGGGATCTGCTGAGTTCAAAGAAGGCCTGCCTTCCTTTGAAACAGGCCTCTCTACGCTTCCCCTACTTGTATCCCTTTTGGGATTTCCCACCACCCAGTATTCTGCTGATATCTCTTTCAAAGGAAGCTCCATCTATTTCGGATTTCAGCTGAATGCCTCTTATGAAATTCATGAGATGATCTCTGTAGCTGCGGGACTGCGCTATATTTCTGCTAAAGACACCTATGAGGGATCGATTAAGAATATCATGATCAATCCCTGCATACCGCTTATCAACCCCAGCTGTAACATGATGTCTGCCTACCAACTTTTTAATTTGTTTGGATTGACCGATGAAGCCGCAATGGTTTCCGATAAAACAGTCGATGCCAAGCAAACCGCTTCTGGACTCACTCCCATCTTAAGCGCCCACATCTCTCCCCTTGAAAACCTGAATATAGGCCTTCGTTATGAATTCAACACCAAGCTTGAATTCGAAAATCAGACCACTACAGATGATACAGGCATGTTTCCGGATGGTGAAACATTTCGAAGTGACATTCCTGCCATCCTTGCCGTAGGAGCCGAATACGATATCATACCCGCCCTTAAAGCAGGCGTTTCTTTCACTTTGTGCTTTGATAAAAACGCAGACTGGGAAGGCCAGGAAGATCTCGTCAATTCCAATTCTATTGAGATTGCTCCTGCCCTGGAGTACGGTTTGACTGATAAAATTAAATTGAGTGCCGGCTATAGTTGGTCTCAAATCGATGTTTCTGATGATTATCAGACTGACTTCTCTCATGAATTGTCCAGTCATTCTTTCTTTTTTGGGGGCCGGTATATACTCAATGAAAATCTGAGTTTTGACATCGGCAGTACCTTTGTCAGCTATATGGAATCAGAAACTACAATTGATTATGGCCTATTTGGTTCATATGACCAATCTTATGATAGAACCACATGGGCTTTTGGCATTGCGGTCAACTACCATAAATAAAAACGCTTAAGACAGATCACTCGTATCTCAGGGTATCGACAGGATTTGATGCAGCAGCCCTGAAGGTATGGACACTTACGGTTACAAAAGAGACGAAAATCACCAGAGCGCTGGATAGGATGAATACCCAGATGCCTATATTTACGCGGAAAGCAAAATCCTGAAGCCAAAGACGCATGATAATATAAGCAACAGGCCAGGCAATCACGTTTGAAAGCAGAATAAGTCCGGCGAACTCTCTGGTCAATAGGGTCACAATCTGAGCCACAGAAGCGCCGAGTACCTTTCGGATACCGATCTCTTTGGTCCGCTTGTTAATCATAAAGGCAGCCAATCCGAAAAGTCCCATGCAGGCGATAAAAACCGTGATCCCGCCAAAGGTCCCGAAAATCTCACCTGTGCGCATCTCTTTCTGATAGAGTTTATTAAAGGCATCATCCAGAAAATAAAATTCAAAAGGCTGGCTTTGGGTTGTTTTTTCAAAGATTCTTCTTAGAGAACCCAAAATGGCCGGAACATCCCCCGGATAGATCCGGACCGAAATGTTGGAACCTATTTCATTGAACAACACCATAGGTTCGATTTGATGGTGAAAAGTGGCAAACTGGAAATCCTTAACCACACCCACAACATGGTATTTGTTTCTCATGAATGAGAATTCTTTCCCTATGGGATCAGACCATCCCATCTTTTTTGCAACGGTCTCATTGATCAGAATTCCATATTTATCCTCACTAAAATCCTTTGAAAAGTTCCTTCCTCTTAAAACATTGATTTTGAACACATCCACAAAGTCCTCATCCACATAGTCAAACGTGATATCCATTGTGACTTTTTCGCCATTATCTCTCATAAAAACGTAGTTGATGAGCCGGCTTCGTATATTTATGGGCAGGCCGCTGGATACGGAAACGCCTTTTACCTGGGGAAGTTCAAGAAAGGATGTCTTTAAGACTTGTCTTTTGTCCAAGGTCTCTTTTTCTTTTATGGGAATCACAACCACATGCTCCCTGTCAAACCCCAATTCCCTGGTCTTTATGAAATTCATCTGCCTGAACACAACCACAGTGCAGATGATCAGGGTCACTGAAACCGCAAATTGAAAAACCATGAGGATGTTCCTTAACTTCCCACTCCGGCTTCCTGATATGGAATGCTCTTTCATGGATCTCACAGGGGAAAGTGCGGAAAGCAGGAAAGCAGGGTAGCTCCCGGATGCCAGAGCGACAAACAGAGTCGTCCCGGCCATCACAAGGAGGAGAAAAACATTATTGAGAAGATCCGGTTTCAACTCCACACCCAGGATGAGACTGAAGCGGGGCAGAAGCATCTTCATAAGAAGCAGCGCAGCAAACAAAGACAGTACGGATAGAAACAGAGATTCTCCCAAAAACTGATGCAGGATCTGTCTGCGGTTGGCTCCGTTGACTTTTCGCACACCGATCTCTTTAGCCCTTTTTGTGGAACAGGCCACACCCAGGTTCATGGAATTCACACAGGCTATGAGCAGAACCATGACAGCAATGAAAGAAAAAAGGCGGACATAGCGGACCTCATTGTTGGTGGCAAGTTCTTCCCTGATTTGAGACCTCAGATGGATACCTTCTATGGGTTGGAGAGCCAGTTTTGTCCCGTCTCTTTTGGTTTGTGCAAATTCAGTGAGCTTTTCTTCCGCTTCGGCTTTATCACCTGTTTCTGCCAGCTCTACAAAAATATGAAAGTTAGCCACATTCCAATTATCAAACATGAAGCTGTTTGATTTATCTGACCTTAAAGTCTCCAGCGACAGCAGATAATCGAACTTCAGACTGGAGTTTTGGGGGATGTTTTCAACCACTCCGCTGACCACCACATCATACTGCCGTCTTGTTTCTTTATAACTGATGCGTCGGCCTATAGGGTTTTCATTCCCAAAAAGCTTTTTTGAAACATCTTCAGTGATCACAATGGTGTTGGGTCCAGAGAGCACACTCTGGCTGTTTCCATGGATAAGCGGGAAATTAAAAATCTCCAGAAAATTTCTGTCCGCATACAAGCCGGATTGATAAAAGAGTTTCTCCCCGGCTTTCAAAACAGCTTTATCCTGAAAAGCGCCCATAAAGCAGGTGGCGTTTTTGACTTCCGGAAAATCAGAAACGAGAAGAGGAGTCATTACCTCGGGAAAAGAATCTTCATACTCCTCCACAGATTTTTGTCCGTCCTGGCCGGACTCTTTAGCAAGAAGGCGAAAGATTCGTCCGCTTTTTTCATGAAACCGGTCATAACTTGACTCATGCTGGACATAGGCCATGATGAGAAGGAAACAGGCCATTCCCACGGCAAGCCCGGTGACATTGATAAATGAAAAACCCTTATTTTTAATGACATTCCTGACCGCTATAAAAATATAATTTTTCAGCATAGCCGTACTCCAGTACAGTTTGTTTTTTATGAATCCCGGCAAAGACTTCATAACCTGAATCCAGTACCAAATCCGGGCGTAATTGAGACCCCTGCTTTCACAGATGTTGAGGAACATTTCTTCGAAATCCCCAAGATGAGTGAACTGCCCCTTATCAGAATAGATGATACCGAGTATTTTTTCTGCAAGAGCCGGGGGAGTGAAGCGGTTTTTTCGGCCCATTGTCACATCTTTTCCGTATCAGCTTCCAGAGAAGGGATCCTGTCCCACAGGGCATCCTGGATACTGCGGACTTCAATCAAAGACCTTTTCCCGAGAGAGGTCAGTTGATAAATTCTCTTGCTTCTTCCGCCTCTTTCCTTTACAGGCTTGGTTAAATAGGATTTAAGAAGTCCCTTTTTTTCAAGGCGGTCCAGGGGATCGTAAACAGAACCAAAAGACCATTTCCTCCCGGTAACTTTAATCAGCTCCTCACGGATGGGAATGCAGTAGGCATTCTCCTGAAGTTTCATGACCGTCAGAAGAACCAGTTCTTCGGACCTTGATAAAAGTTTCATTTCATTCTCCTTTAAATCATTTGCTTTCATATTCTGAAATAAATATATTCATTATTTATCTTCAGGTTTGATAAGTGTGACTCCTTCTTCAATAATCCATTTGTAAATGGCACTTGTATTTTCAAAATGGATTGTATAAGGTGTGTTAGAAACCATCTTTGGAACATCTTCTTCATTTATTTTAAACATGAATCCACGGAAATTTTCCATAGCGATCATCCCCTTTGTAACAGTCGCTTTAATATCAGGCAGATTTTTAGCCCTTAATACTAATTCTTTTGCTGCCCGCTCCCTGAATTCGTTTAGCTGTTCAACATTTTTTTCTTTAAGCCATTCCTTTATTGAAATCCAAAAAAACGGCTGCTTTGTTTTTTGTCCTCCGCCCCGGATAGGCAGATGTCCGTTCCAATACGCTCCGATTATATAGACCTCCGTTAATTCAACACTGTCGGTGTTTTGTAATTTGTCTTCATCCGCGTTTTTGTAAACAGTTACAGATCCTTTATTCCAATCATACTTTAACCATTGACTCCAGGCTGCAAATTTTGTATTGAATGCCATATAAACAGTTTTGTTCACCGGGTCAAATACAATTGAATGAATGGTGCCGGGATTGTTGACACCAAACGATGTGCCCGGATCCGCAAGAACCTCAATCATTCCATCGACTGTGCTGATCTTGCCATCATCCACATATCCCCGGATAACCTGGTATCTGAGGTCATCTTTTACCGAATTCAGATCTTTGTGCACATAACCATTCGTTGCAAAGAGATAATTTTGATCATTAAAATAATTCTTTTTCACCTTGTCATAGTTCATGTCATAAATAATTCCATCTGTCTCAGTGCCGCTTCCAATAGTGAACGTATTCCCAACATCCGATGCATATCCTTTCATCAATGCATCGACTTCTTTCAAGGATGAAGCCGCGCTTAATATTTCTCTAAAAAATACATCAGGAGAAGCATTTTGAATGGTATTATTCTTAAGATCCCCCGGGGCTAAATTTCCTGAAACCGTTATTCCCTTCTCATTCATTCCTTCAGCCAAACCAGCAGAAGCAATGGTTCCGATAGCCAAATGCTTCCATTCTCCGTCCGGTTGATACTCCACAACTATAGGATATTTTCCCATTCCTTTGCCGTAATCATAGTTCCTCCCATGAAGCAATCTAAGAATACCATTTTCACCCTTAATCTTCGCAAGTATGGAAGAGCAGCCCCCACGTTCTAAAACTCCAAAATATGCAGCTAACAGTAAATCATTATAAGGCAACCCTGAACCGGCTGACATTCCTTTTAACTGATGAATGAATTTATCGGATGTCAATCTCTCGAGTTTACTGTATATATCATCCGGCTGCTTTGACAAAATGATTGGTTTATAAGGCAATACTTCATGATATATTTTTTGAAACATATCCTTAAGCAGAACACCGTATTGTTCACCCATCTCATAATAGCTTCCGGATAATTTCAAGAATGGAATTCCTTCGATAATCCTTAATCCACCTTTTCCGTATCTCTTAACTTTTTCCACTTGAGCAGGGCTTTCAGAATCCCCACTTACAAATGAGAATAAACGGCAGCAGGACAAAAATATGACCATTGATATGGATGTAAATAATCTTTTTTTATACCTGTTCCTATCTGAATAGATCATAATGATTTTTCCACTTCATTCATGTGACATCTTTATTACTTCCATATTCTGGAACATATAAATTCATTTGTCAAGCGATTTGTTTCAGAAATCGGATAATATCATAAAAATCCTTCACACTGTCTCATCGTAATAACCTTTAGCCACAGGCTCACATGATGATCCCCTCAGAATGAACTCTGCCAACGAACTTCTTCTTGACACTTAACCGGACGTTTGGTAAGAGTAACACATCAAAAATAATAATAATGGTACATAATATTTTTTTATCCCCTTATTTTCACAAATCCCAAAACAACCCTAAAAGGAGGAACTTATGAAAAAACGAATATTTATATCATTCTGCTGGATTTTTGTGTTTTTGCTCTGCCTTCCTCTCATCAGCGATTCAAAGACAAAAAAACCCGCAGATAACAGCGATACGGACCCTCTGGCATCCCTTTCTCTCAATGCGTTCAAACTCAGATCCGTTGGGCCGGCCCTCACATCCGGAAGAATATCTGATTTTGCTGTGAATCCGGAAAACACAAGCGAAATCTATGTGGCATCCGCTTCAGGGGGTGTCTGGAAAACCGTCAATGCCGGCACGACTTTCACTCCTATTTTTGACCATCAGGGATCTTATTCCATAGGCTGCATCACCATGGATCCCAGTAATCCAAACATAATCTGGGTGGGAACAGGAGAGAACAACAATCAAAGAAGCGTTGCTTACGGAGACGGAATCTATAGGTCTGCTGACGGAGGTGCCTCCTGGAAGCATATGGGTCTTAAAAATTCAGAACACATCGGAATGATCACTGTAGATCCCCGAGATTCCAACGTGGTTTACGCGGCTGCCTGCGGCCCTCTATGGTGTGCCGGAGGCGACAGGGGGCTTTACAAGACCACAGACGGTGGAGAAACCTGGACCCCTGTCCTCACCATAAGCGAGCACACAGGAGTGAATGAAGTTCATTTTGACCCAAGGAATCCGGATGTCATCTATGCGGCCGCTCATCAGCGCCGGAGGCATGTGTTCACTCTTGTTGACGGAGGTCCTGAGTCAGGTGTTTACAAATCCGTTGATGCCGGAAAAACCTGGAAAAAAATCAACAAAGGGCTCCCTCCCGGAGATAAAGGAAGAATAGGACTGGCCATCTCCCCGGCTGACCCGGATTATCTCTATGCTATTGTGGAAGCACAAAGAGGCCGGGCCGGCTTCTTCCGCAGTTTAAACGGAGGGGCTTCCTGGGAAAAACAGAGCGGCTATGCCTCTTCGGGTAACTACTACCAGGAGATCATATGCGACCCCAAAGACAAGGACCGCGTTTACTCCATGGATACCTTTCTTCAGGTTACTGACGATGGCGGAAAAACCTGGACAGCCCTGGGTGACCGCAGCAAGCACTGGGACAGCCATGCCCTCTGGATCAATCCGGAAAATACGAATTATTACCTCAACGGAAACGACGGAGGGGTTTATGAATCTTTTGACAGGGGTAAAACATGGAAGTTCATGCCCAATCTTCCGGTGACCCAATTCTATAAAATCGCGGTTGATTATGACACACCTTTCTATAATGTCTACGGCGGCACTCAGGACAACTACAGTCTGGGAGGACCGTCCCGTACCAACAGCGCCCACGGGATCGTGAATGCTGACTGGTACACGACCCAGGGAGGTGATGGATTTGAATCCCAGGTGGATCCCGAAGACCCGAACATCATCTATGCCCAGTCTCAGTATGGAAACCTTAACCGTTTCGACAAAAAAAGCGGAGAAAGCATGGGGATACAGCCTAAACCCAGAAAAGGAGAAAAAGAATACCGCTGGAACTGGGATGCTCCCCTGCTCATAAGTCCTCACTCACACACACGTTTGTACTTTGCGGCCAACAAATTATTCCGGAGCGACGACAGGGGAGACACCTGGAAAGTCATAAGCCCGGACCTGACCAGACAGATCGACCGGAACAAACTGGAAGTGATGGGAAAAATCTGGCCTATGGAGGCTGTGGCCAAGAATGCCTCCACATCTCCCTACGGAACCATCGTGGCTCTGGATGAATCCCCTGTAAAGAAAGACATGGTGTATGTGGGCACGGATGACGGCCTGATTCAGGTCACAGAGGACGGAGGAGAGAACTGGAGAAAGATAGAAAGCTTCCCTGGTGTTCCCGAAAGAACCTATGCCAATGACATCATCGCATCTCATCATGAGCCAAACACGGTCTACGCGGCCTTTAACAACCATAAAAACGGAGATTTCAAACCGTATATCCTCAAAAGCACGGATGCCGGAAAAACCTGGGCTTCCCTATCCTCCAGCCTTCCGGAACGGGGCTCTGTTTACGCTTTAGCTGAAGACCACATCAACAAAGACCTTTTGTTTGCAGGGACCGAATTCGGAGTCTTCGCCTCTCTTGACGGAGGGAAAAACTGGAAGCAGCTCAAAAACGGTCTGCCCACCATTGCTGTGCGTGACCTGGCCATACAGAAAAGAGAAAATGATCTTGTTCTGGCTACCTTTGGCCGCGGGTTCTATATCCTGGATGACTATTCCCCGATGAGAACCCTGACCAAAAACACCCTCGCAAAAGAGGGGCACATCTTTTCCATCAAGGATGCCCTCATGTTCGTCGAAAAAACGCCTCTGGGAACCCTTGGGTCCAGAAGCAAAGGCTTTCAGGGCGAAAATTACTTTACTGTTCCCAATCCTCCTGTGGCTGCCACCTTCACTTATTATCTCAAGGAGAGCGTTAAAACCCTGAAAGATCAAAGGCATGAGCAAGAAAAAGAAAAGGCCAAGCAGAAAAAGCCCGTGTATTATCCATCCTATGAGCAGATGCGGGCAGAAGAAGAGGAAATGACTCCTTACCTTCTGTTCACAATCCTGGATGAAGACGACCATGTGGTGAGACACTTAAGGACCCCGGCAAGAAAGGGGCTGCACCGCATAACCTGGGACCTCTGCTATCCGGCTCTGAATCCGACCAATGTCAGAGACGCAAATCCGACTTCATCCGGACCCTCTTCCACTTTTATTCTCCCGGGAACATATAAGGTTTTCATGTCTAAATGGGTCAACGGAGAAATCACACAGCTGACCGATCCCGTGGTTTTCAAAGCCAAGCTTCTTGGGAACACCTCACTGCCGGCTGAAGATAAAGCGGCCCTAGTGGAGTTTCAAGGAAAAGTCCGGAAACTCAGCCATTCGGTCAATGCGGCTTCCAGCATACTGAGAGAACTGGGAACAAGGGTCACCCACTATAAAGTCGCGTTAAAAAGCGTGACCGTTCCCCATAAGGAACTCTTTACTCAAATCACGGACCTTGAGAAAAAACTGGCTGAATTCCAGCGCCGGATGTTCGGAGATCGCATTTTGAGCCGACTGGACCTTGATACAGAACCCGGTATTGCCAGGCGGATCAATTCTATTATTTATGAGCAGTGGGGTTCGACATCAGCTCCGACTCAAACCCAGAGAGACAGCTACCAAATCGTGCTGGATGAATTTGCCCCTATCTATCAAACCCTGAAGAAAATCATGGAAGAAGACGTCAAAAATATCGAAAAGAAGCTCGACGAAATAGGCGCCCCCTACACACCCGGACGCCTTCCTGACTGGAAATAAAAACAGAATTTACAACAAACAACTGCTTTTAAGGAGCCTGGACAAACACGCACACGTGTTATATGATAAGCTCCCGGAGAAAAAATATGAGTATAGATCCCCATTTACTTGAAATCCTAGCCTGTCCGGTCTGCAAAACAGAAGTCAAATTGACCTCAGACGAAAAAGGCCTCAAATGTGTCAAGTGCCACCGCGTCTATCCCATAAAAGAAGACATTCCGGTTATGCTCATTGATGAGGCGACCATTGAACCAGAAAGACCAACCAAGGATTGATACCGAGAAAATCAAGAGAATCCTTTTAATAAGACTGAGGCGGATAGGGGATGTCATCATGACCACTCCTGCTGTCTCGGTCCTAAAGAAAAATTTTCCAGAGATAGATCTCTCGTATGTGGTTGAAAAACCCTATGCGGATCTGATCACAGACAATCCCCAGATAAAAGAGACTTTTATCCTCCCCGCTCATGCACGGATAAAAGACTTTTTTTCTGTTGTCAGTAAAATCAGAAAAAAGAAGTTTGATGCTGTGATAGATTTTCATGGAGGCCCCCGGTCATCCCTTATGACCCTGTTTTCCGGAGCGGATGTTAAAATCGGATATAAGATAAAATACAGACATTTCATCTATCACATTAAGCTCCCGCGGAGCGCTCAAAAAGGGCCTATCCATTCTGTTGAAAACCATGTCAATCTTGTAAAAACACTGGGCATAAAATCAGGCGCCATCCCTCCCCTTTACGTTCCTTCCTCCACAGAAAAAGAAAACAAAAAAATCGAACGCATAATATCCCGACACAATCTGTCTGATTCTAAATTTATTTCCATGCACATCGGAGCGGGAAACAGATTCAGAAGCTGGGATATCAAAAATTATATCAAACTGTGCGACCTTTTTTCCGAACAATCCGGAGTAAAAGTGGTGCTCATAGGCGCCCGTGAAGACAAAAAATCCGCAGATACGATCATAAAAAAGGCGGCATTCTCCCCTTTATCATTGGTAGGGGACTTAGGTCTGAGGGAAGTCAGAGACATTATATCTTATTCATGCCTTTTTGTAGGCCCTGACAGCGGCCCCATGCACATCGCCGCTTCCACCGGAACTCCCATTGTGGCTCTCTTCGGCCCCACCCTTCCTGCCCACTTCGGTCCCTGGCGTGCGGAACATAAGATCATCCAGAAAAATCTTGACTGCCGTCCCTGCAGACAGAGACAGTGTGTGCATGAAGACTTCAGGTGCCTTCAGAGTATCACTCCGGAACAAGTGTATGAAGCCGGCCTGGAGTATTTACAGAGAGAAAACTGACAGTTAAGACCTATCCTTTCTTTAAAAAGATTATCCCTGGACAAGACAGAGGGGCAGGTGGTCTATCAATACGGAAAACACAGCTCTGAGACAGAGTCTATGGATTATCTGGAGTTTATTGCCCGAGTGACCTCACACATCCCTGATAAAGGACAGGTTATGGTCCGCTATTACGGCCTCTATGCCAATGCTCACAATCGATCCCCTCATCTGTCCCAAATGCGGGGGAACCATGCGAATTGTCTCCTTTATTGAAGATCACAAAGTCATAGACAAGATCATCAAACATCTTAATCTGACTTTTAAGGCCACCCGGCCCCCGCCTCCTCAGACTCAGCTCTCTATTGCGGCTGAGGATAGATTCGAATACATTTGATACACTTGTCCCCCTAATTCAAGCCCAAGGGAGATCTCTATTCTTTGTGTGGCACTATTAGAGTGATTTTCTGATATTCTCTCTTTTTGTGGGTTGCTTGTTGACCGGACGTGTTTTTTGTATGTATTATTGATGATGAAGTCGCTTAGAGGGCGGAAATTTGATGAAATGGAGGGAAAATTATCATCAATAGAAAAACCAATTTCCTATCTTTTAGAAAACGCTTTTCTCCTTGTGTTCTGAATATTTTATTCCAATCGGGCTGTTTCTATCAATAAAGCCAATAATTAAAGTGCCGCTCTCTTTTAAAATACGATGCGCTTCTTTAAACGATCTATAAATATCGTCAACAAAACAGATTGTTGTTATCATTAAAGCAAAGTCCTTACTTTTATCAGGATAAGGCAGCTTTTCAGCAACCGCGTCAATAACCTTGATATTCCTTTTTTTTGCTTTTTTCCGCATTGCTTTGGAAGGTTCTATTCCCTCTTTAATTCCCAATGGTTCGGCAAAAGCTCCTATTCCCACCCCGATTTCAACTCCTTCCCCTATGACCGGCATAGCCATTTTGATGGCATTCAATTCAGATTGAAATGCATACTGGTTATCAACAAACCATCTTTCGTATTCATCTGAATGCTTATCAAATGGCTTAGTTTTTGACATTTCCCCTCATGAATTTTGCACATAATTGATGACATTAATCAATGCTTCCTGTATCTTCCCTTTCCTAAAAAAGAGTTTCATTCCTCTTTCTTGGAGTCTTATTATTCCCTTTTTACCGATTTTTGCCGATATGATCATCCCACAATCACGAATTGATTCATATACATCTAATGTCTTTAAATGTTGCATTGTTTCTTCATAAGGATTATTTCTCTTTTCAATGAGCCAAAATTGCCCTCCATTTTCAATCTCATAAATAAACATCTTTTTTGCCATGCCCAACATCCCAGGGAAGATGCTTATCCCATCGTTGGTTGGAACGGCAATTTTTATGTGGTTTTCTTTATTGACATCCAATTTTTTTGCTTTTAATAATTTTACATAATCCTTGAAGAATAAAAACTCTTCAAAGCCAACGAAATTATGATCTGACAGTATCTGTTTCCAATCTCGCTCGATAAAATCAAAAGCATATTTACATTCAATTTTTTTAAAAACAAAGCGATACAAGAAAGGCATTTCATTCATCTTAAATTCAGCAAAATCAAGCATAAAAAATGCACCGCCAGGTTTTAAATGGGTATAAATATTTTTGAGAACCGTTTTGCGGACTTCATGAGGGAAGCCATGAATCACAAAGCTAATAAATATCTTATCGAATTTCTCTGATATCAAAAATGGCAGGTCAATTCTTTGCCTGGCAAAATCAACATTATGATATTTAGCACATTTCTTATTGAACTGCCTTTCCATTATAGACAACACATCCATACCGGTTATTTTTCCATTATCACTCAGATATTTTTTCATAATACAGGCATTACGTCCCGTACCGCACCCTAAATCGAGAATTTTATCTCCACTCTGAATATCCATTGCCTTAATTGCCCTGTGAATAAAGCCGCGATAAAGACCCAGGGTAGCAATGTTCATTACTTTGTCATAATTTATTGCTGTAAAGGGTGTTAATTCAACCCCTGAGTCAGGATATATTTTATCTTTTTTTAATTTCATTTCTTACAGTCTAGTTTATAAATAAAATAGAATGACAAAAAAATAATAAGCATAAATAGTATAAAAAACAATCTAAATCCGAATCCAGTAATGATCCAGCCACTTAGAAGTGGAAATACAACAGGGAGGATGTTGCCCGCGCCGGACAATCCAGTGTATAATGCCCTGTTCTTATTATTGGTAACTTCTAATAAAATTCCATTGCTCGCAACAGTATGAATGGCAAAAACAAGGCCCCCCGCCAAAAAAATGTGCGGGAAAAGTATAGATCCTGGCAGCATTAAGATAGACAAGGGAATAAGGATAGCAATAACGGAAGTAATGTACAACATGTATCGGTATTTTACTTTTTTAGAATAATAAAAAAGTATGCTGCCAGCTAGAACACCCCCAATTACCTTTAGAAGCAGAAAGTTACCAATGTCTTGACTCCCCGCAGATAAATTTTCCTTGGCATAAAGGATTAAAAAAGGCATCAAAACTAGAGAAACTCCCTGAGTATTTATCAAAAAAACATAATTTTTTAATTTTTTATTGAGGCGGATTTCATGGGTAATAATTTGTATAAATTTCACAAGCCCCTTAATTTTGAAATTGGGTGCAGGAATTTCCTTGATTTTCCAGAAGCCCAACGATGCTATCCCCAGGAGTACGGCAGCAATGAAAAATAATGTGGAATAATTCAGGGGGTAACCGTATGCTATCAGGACTCTCCTTGCAAGAAATGCTGATAAAAAAACAATGATACTGGAAATGACTTGTTGGATAGAGAAAAAAGATTTTCTTTTCTCCTGCAATACGGATTTCCCCAAAATATCAATATAATTGATGTTTGCAAAAGCACCACTTAATGAAAATAGGGAAATCAAAATAAAAATGGACCAAACGATAAAACTATCATTTACATAAGATGAAAAATAAAATAATAACGCCATTCCAGCAAGAGCAAAAACACGAGTGTTAATTCCTCCTAATAAGTAACATTTCTTTGAAGATCGATTATTCAAAAACGGGGCAAAAAATAGTTGGGCAAATTTTCCTCCACCTAACATGATTGCTGTTAGTATTCCAACTTGAAGTGAGTTGCCGCCTGCATCAACCATCATAGCGGGGATAATGATGTCCACATCCATGAAATTTTTAGCCAGCGCCAGGAAAACAGCGTGCCATAAAAAGGAATAATAATTGCGTTTTGATATCTGTTTATTTAATTCCACTTAATAAGTCCTTTAAAACTACAGCTTTATTACGACTATCCAAAGGCAACATCAAGTATCATCATTAGCGAAAAACCAATCATTGCACCCATAGTTGCTAAATCAATATTGCCTGAAATTTGAGACTCAGGAACCACATCTTCGATCACGACAAAAATCATGGCTCCAGCAGCGAATCCCAAAGCATAAGGAAGTATAGGATTTACCAGAATAACTACTGCAGCTCCAATAACACCTGCGATCGGTTCAACTATTCCGGATAACTGTCCATACCAAAAGCTTTTCAAGCGGGACATTCCTTCCCGTCTGAGAGGCATGGAAACCGCAAGCCCTTCTGGAAAATTTTGAATCCCAATACCTATTGCCAGTGTAATTGCACCGATCAAAGTAACAGAAGGAAAACCAGCAGCAAGAGCGCCAAAGGCAACTCCAACCGCAAGGCCTTCGGGTATATTGTGTAAAGTTATCGCCATAATTAGTAAGGTAGTTTTTCGCCAACTCGTTTTAAGACCCTCAGCATCCTCCAAAGCATGGCTAAGGTGAAGATGAGGAAGTATTCTATCTGCAATCCTTAAAAAGATACCTCCTCCGAGAAAACCTGCCGCAGCCGGAAACCAAGCTGGAATTTCTTTGCCTGCGGACATCTCGATAGCTGGAGCCAATAATGACCAAAAACTAGCAGCAATCATCACTCCGCCGGCAAAGCCGAGCATGCCGTCGAGTAGTTTTCTGCTCGCCTGTTTAGCCATGAATACGGTTGCTGCCCCAAGAGCAGTCACTGCCCAGGTAAAGACGGTTGCAAACAGAGCCTGAATTATAGGATGAAAATTTTTTAAAAAATCTACTATGTTTCCCATTTTATCTCTACATTAATCTTTATTTATAACAACCTGAACATTAATATGTTTTATTGTTTTCGTTACTCTTCCTAAGAACCTATTAAATAACCTGTAATTCCGGCTGCCAAACTCAACAGGTTTTTAGAATTACATTCCGGACATTCGGTCATAGATGTTGCTATGCTTATTTTGAACATATACCTACAATTTTGACAAAAAATTACGTTATCACGGAAATGAATGTTTCCTCCTTCAATGTACAGCTCTTTCCCTTCAATAAGAAATTGGGCGATTATCTTGCGTGCTTTCTTAATAAGACGCGAAAAAGTAGAACGGGATATTTCCATTTCCAGAGCAGCTTCTGCATGATCCAACCCTAGGTAATCCGCCAGCCTGATGGCTTCATACTCATCCAAAGCGAGCGGAAGTCGCTGCAAAGTGCTTCTCATAATTCCAGCCGCTTTATAAGAGGAGTGCAATGGCGGACAATGTACCATTTTCTGTTTTTTAGAACGCGCCATATTTTAGCCTTAACAATTATTCCTAATAGTCACATGCTTATTATATTGCACTTATGTGCATAATATAAGTTTTTTAGTAATAATTTAACAATTGAGGAGTGCCAATATCGACTCAGGAATTATCCAGGCTAATTGTAATCTATCATTATTTTCCTATCCTCATCGAGCAGATATGATGCAACTTTTTTTGTTACCTTTATTGAAGACCATAAAGTCATAGACAAGATCATCAAACATCTTAATCTGACTTTTAAGACTGAACGACCCCCGCCTCCTCAAGCTCAGCTCCGAATAGCAGCTGAGGATAGATTCGAATACATTTGATGCACTTGTCCCTCTAATTCAAGCCCAAGGGAGATCTTTATTCTTTGTGTGGCACTATTAGAGTGATTTTCTGATATTCTCTCTTTTTGTGGGTTGCTTGTTGACCGGACGTGTTTTTTGTGTGTATTATTAATGATGAAGTTGCTTAGAGGGCGAAAATTTGATGAAATGGAGGGAAAATTATCATCAACAAAAAAACCAATTTCCTATCTTTCAGCCTGGACTTTTTAAACAGAGAAAATTGACGGTTACGTATTCCCTTTCTGCAGGTCCTCCATTACTTTGGAGAAGCAGATCAGGCCGCTGGGAATACAGGCTCCGTAGCCTCCGCCCGGATAGGTCCAGGCTCCTGAGTCGAGGCACTCACAGAAAAAGAATCCATTCTTTTCAGATAGGACTCGAGATAATCCTTTTCATCCAACATCTTTGTGAAGGTGTCAAAAGAGTTTGCATTTGAGATCACGAATTTACCCAGATATTCCTTTCCATCCTCGGTTCGGACTCCATAGGCGGTATGGTCTTTTGTGAGTATTTTGGCGACTCTCGTGTTGCACTTAATCTCCCCTCCTTTGTTCTTAATGAGACTGGCAAAAGCATTGCTGATCTTTTGGGAAGTGCCGATGGGATAATACCCTCCTTCTTCCAGATATCCTATGAGCGGCATGGCATAATAGAACGTCGAAAGCTTAGACGGGGGGAGGCCAAAATATCCCCACAAAGCTGAAATAATGGTTTTAAGCTTTGGGTCTTCGATGCGCTCATCCACCATGGCTCCCCATGTCCGGTTAAAATTTTTGAACAGAAAGGGGAATTCCTGAGGAAAGGTGTTCATATCCACCTGGCCCCCTGAGCTTTGATATTTATTCAAATCCTCAGTAAGGCCTTCTATATCCGCAAAAAGACCTTTGATGCCTTCTTTTTCTTCAGGAAAGTGATTCTGGAGGATTTTGATATAACCCGGGACATCTCTATGAGGGACCCTGATGTCGTGTTCCGGATAAATCGTTCGGTACAGTATTTTATGCGGAACAAAGGTGATGTCCTGTATCTCGGGAAATCCTGAGATCAAATTGGGGATTCCGTTTCTTAAACCCACAGTCGTAGAATGGAGCGAAACATCAAAGGTAAAACCACCCTCCCGCTGAAAGGAAGTGGCATACCCTCCTTGAATATACTTCTGTTCCAAGACCAAGGGTTTGAATCCTTGTCTGGCAAAGGCTGCAGCGCAGCTCAACCCACCCAGGCCAGCTCCGATGATGATGGCATCATAGCTTCCGCTATCGGACTTCTCCTGATCTCCTCTGGGAAACACATTCCAATCCCAGGCTATAAGGGGAATACCGGCTAAAAAAGATTTAAGAAATTCCCGTCTCTCCAAAGTGATTTTAGACATGATGAGGCCTCCTTTCTGAGCAATACTACATTATGCTTTTATTTGAAAAAGAGTCAACATTTTCTTTGCTCAAGGCTTTGTCTTCCTGCTGGAGATCACTCCGGAAAAAAATATGAGCCAATCAGAGAAGCTTCTCAACTGATATTTGAAGTTTTTACAGTTCTGTTATATCATCCTTTTATTCTTAAAACGGAGAGAAAGCCAAATGAAAATATCATACCTTGTGCCTGCCGCTATTTCCTTTTATCTGCTTTTCTCTATGGTCTCTATTTCAGTCAGCCAGGCAATGCTCGGTATTGCGTTCATACTCTGGATCATTTATATGATAAAATCAAAACAAAAAATTACATTCCCCGGCTTTTTCTGGGCTCTCCTTGCCTATAGTTTTCTTTCCCTTGTGGCCTGTGTCTTTTCTGATAATCCCGAGGTCAGTTTCATAGACAGCCGCGAACTGCTTCTGTTTCTCATTGTCCCCATTATCTATACAGGCTTCCAAAAGATAAAAGATATCCGAATGTCAAACCTGGCCCTTCTTGCATCGGGACTGGTCAGTATCTTGTTTTCATTTTTCATCTTCCTGTTCAAGTATGAACCGGGAGAAAGGATATCCGGATTTATGGGGCATTATATGACACAGGCAGGCCTTCTGCTTTTGTTTGCCACCCTGGCGCTCAGCATGCTTCTTTTTTCTCATAATAAAACAAGATACCTCTGGGGCGCCGCATTTTTTGTTTCCTCCATAGCCCTTGTGCTGACTCTGACCAGAAACGCATGGGTCGGCCTAGTGGTCGCTGCCTTTGTGCTTCTGCTTCTCTACAAACCCAAGTTTGTGGCACTGCTTCCCATAGTCCTGGCGCTGGCATTTTTTGTATGCCCGAAAGGCATAAAGCAGAGAGCGCTGAGCGTTTTCAGCCTGAGAAGCTACTCAAACGCCATTAGAATAGAATATATAAAAACAGGATGGGAAATCATAAAGGAATATCCTCTCTTCGGTACAGGGCCTGATACAGTGGATGTGATCTTTCAAAATCCCAAATACGACCTTTCAGAGGATGCCCGCAACAATGTTCATCTTCACAATAACATCATTCAGATCGCTGCCGAAAGAGGCCTTTTTACCGTTCTGGCATGGCTGGCATTTCTAATATGGGCTTTCATCTCCCTGATGAAATTGACCAAGAACAGGGATCCTTCCCTTTTCCCATTCACAGCCGCTGCTTTAGCCGGCCTCCTGGCTCTTTTTGCCGCAGGACTCTTTGAATACAACTTCGGTGACTCAGAAGTCGTCACACTTTTTCTGTATTTGATAACCATGCCGTTTGCCGCCGAGAGGATACTCAAGTTACAAGAAAACAAATAAAATGGCAAAAATACGAAAAAAGGTTCTTCTGTCGCTCCTTTGTCTGTTTGCTTTGTATATTGTCTGGCTCTCTTTCCAATTCATAAGCTTTAGGACGTATAAGACTCCTGAAGAGCCATCCAGCACGCTCGAAATAAAGGGAGCCTATCATATCCATTCCACTTTTTCTGACGGTAAAAAAAGCGTGGAAAAAATCGCGGAGGCGGCCGCCCGGTCATCCCTCGACTTCTGCATTCTGACAGACCATGGGAGCCCCAATTATGAAAGCATGAACAGCCAGGGATGGAAAAATGGAGTGCTCGTTCTGGCAGGAAGCGAGCTTTCCGTAAACAGGGGACACCTCGTGGCGCTGGACTTTAAGGAACCCCCGGAAAACTTCTCCCAGAATGCGGAATCCGCCTCATACAGGATAAACCAGCTTAATGGATTCTCTATCATCGCACATCCCTATTCGAAAACACACTGGACCTGGGGGAAACATGCCGGCTATTCAGGCATAGAAATTATCAATGCCGATTCCATGTTTAAAAGAAATTATATTTACCTCCTTGCTTACCTTCCCGCACTGCTCATCAAGCCTGAGCTTCCCCTGTTGAAAATGATGAAGTATCCCAATAAAAATCTCAGAAAATGGGACATGCTTAATAAGGAGTTCATTGTGTATGGTTATTACAGTACGGATGCTCACCTGCTCTATAAACCACTTTTCTCTCTGCTTAGAATCCATGTGCCTTTGGAAGAAATCCTATCTACAGATTTTGTAAAAGCAAAAAACCAAATCTTCCATGCTCTTCGAAACGGCTGTTTCTATAACAGCATTGACGCAGCAGCACCGGCGGACGGCTTCCGTTTCTGGGGAGAGGAAGGAAAAAAGAGGATATACATGGGTGAATCTCATTCATTTAATAAATCCATCTCTCTTTTTATAAAAACTCCGGACTCCAGAGCCTGCAGAACCGTTCTAATCCATAACGGAAATCCTGTGCTCATTGACTCCAATAACTCTGTTTCCTTTAACCCCCTTGAACCAGGAGTGTACCGTGTGGAAGTCTATCTTCAGGAAAAAACTCCGTTGAGCAAAAAATGCCCCTGGATCCTTTCCAATCCGATTTTTCTTCAGGAGAAAACACATGGAACAAATCAATAGAAAAAGACTGGAAGATATCATAAGCAAATTCAAAAACCGGCGAGTGCTTGTCCTCGGGGACATAATGCTTGACCGGTACACATGGGGAACAGTGGAACGTATCTCACCTGAAGCTCCTGTTCCTGTCGTCCGTGTCGGCAAAGATACACTCTGTCTCGGAGGGGCCGGAAATGTCTACCATAACTTAAAAAGCCTTGGGTCCTCCCCTGTTTTAATGGGCACAGTAGGTGAAGATGAAAGCGGGAAATGGATCAAAAAGAATTTGGGCTATAAAGAAAGTATTTACACGATAAAAAACAGGCCCACCACCACCAAGACAAGGATCATCGCGCACCAGCAGCAGATAGTCAGGGTGGACAAAGAAGTCAACCAATCCATACCCCAAGAAACAAACAACCGGATGCTCAAGTTCCTGCAAAAAGAAGACTATGAAGGTATCGTAATATCCGACTATAATAAGGGCGTTGTCAATGAACATA